>ENA-OQJG01000173-OQJG01000173.1-human-gut-metagenome-genome-assembly--contig:-NODE-173-length-11484-cov-2.458220_pt1 | contig 11484 bp, 13 predicted proteins | sample MGYA00242601_ERZ504767 | MGnify/ENA primary metagenome ERZ504767 (study PRJEB26092, sample SAMD00036362) | human gut metagenome | host: Homo sapiens | study: EMG produced TPA metagenomics assembly of... | reverse complement strand
CTATACAGTACTGTAAAACCGCCTGTTGAAGCACCTATATCCATGCACACCTTGCCATCCATCGTGATATCAAAGTGCTTCATAGCCTTTTCAAGCTTTAGCCCTCCACGGCTCACATACTGCAGTGTCTTTCCATGAATCTCAATATTGCAGTCATCAGGAAATGTGCTTCCCGCCTTATCCTCACGGTTGTTATTTACAAAAACATTGCCCTCCATAATCATGGTCTTTGCTTTTTCCCGTGATGGTGCAAGGCCTCTGTTTACAAGTAATACGTCTAATCTTTCTTTCATACTGTATGTTACCTCTATCTATAATGCTGCTATTATACGCTTAGCCACCGATTCGGCATCCACATGCAGCTCCTTTTTGAGCGCCTCGACATTGCCATGCTCCACATAGCAGTCAGGAAGTGCAACTGTCAACACCTCAAGAGCTATGCCGTTAGTCTTGACATACTCCGTCACATGCTCACCAAAACCGCCGCTTTGCACGTTTTCCTCCATAGTCACAAGCAGGCTGTGTTCAGCCGGCAGTTCCTTAATTGCTTCCTTATCAAAAGGCATTGCAAAACGCGCATTGATAAGTGTAGCAGAGATTCCATCTGCCTCAAGCAGCTTTACTACATCAACGGCAGTCTTTACCATACTGCCGAGTGCCATGATAGCCACCGTGCTTCCTTTCCTGATCAGCTCACTCTTTGCAAGCTCTATCGGCTGTCTGATTTCCTTAAGGCCGTCATAGGCTGCCCCTCTTGGATATCTGAGTGCAATCGGACCGTCATATACAACTGCAAACTTCATCATATCAGACAGCTCCCACTTATTCTTCGGAGCCATGATTGTCATATTCGGGATGACCGACAGATATGATATGTCAAATATACCCTGATGTGTCTCTCCGTCACTGCCTACAAGCCCTGCCCTGTCGATTGCAAAGATGACATGCAGATTCTGTATGCACACATCGTGAAGTATCTGGTCAAATGCCCTTTGTAAAAATGACGAGTACACCGCAAATACCGGGATAAGTCCTGCTTTTGCAAGCCCTGCCGCAAAGGTCGTGGCATGTGCCTCGGCTATTCCCACATCAAAAAATCTATCCGGGAAATTGCGGTGGAATCTGCGAAGCCCTGTTCCATCTGCCATGGCAGCCGTTATCGCAACTACCTTTGGATTTCTCTCGCCCAGCTTCTTCATGACTGTTGAGAAGACATCTGTGTAATTGGCCTTCGTGCGCTTATTCTTTGGAAGTCCTGTCTCTATGACAAATGGCTCTGCACCGTGAAATCTGGAAGGATAACGCTCAGCCGGGTCATAGCCTGATCCCTTTTTCGTAAGCACATGCACAAGCACCGGACCATCCACACGCTTTGCCTCATCAAACACACGGCACATTTCCTTTATATCACTGCCATCCACAGGTCCCAAATAGATAATGCCCATCTCCTCAAAGAACATACCCGGAATAAAAAGCTGCTTTATGCTGCTCTTTGTATTCCTGATATGCTTTACCATACGCTCTCCGTAGATCGGTATATGGTTTAGGGAATTCATGACATTATTCTTAAAATCCCTGTATGCATCCGCTGTGCGAAAGCCTGAAAGATACTGGCTGATGCCCCCGACGTTCTCTGAAATCGACATATTGTTGTCGTTTAGCACTATAATAAAATTGCCTTTAACGCTTGAAGCGTTGTTGAGCGCCTCATATGCCATGCCTCCGGTCAGCGCGCCGTCTCCGATGACTGAAACCACATGGTAGTCATCTCCTGTTACCTGTCTGGCTGTCGCAAGCCCAAGCCCTGCTGATATGGATGTGGAGCTATGTCCTGTATTAAAGCAGTCACAGTCGCTCTCATCCGCCTTTGGGAAACCGCTCATGCCTCCATACTGTCTGAGCGATGAAAATCCATCCTTTCTGCCGGTGAGTATCTTGTGTGTGTACGACTGATGCCCTACATCCCACACTATCTTATCCTTCGGTAGATTAAAGCACAGATGCAGCGCCATGGTAAGCTCCACGACTCCGAGGTTTGATGCCAGATGACCTCCTGTCACCGATATGCTCTCTATAAGAAACTGCCTGATTTCATCCTTTAACAGCTCAAGCTCCTCAGGTGTCAGTTTTTTTATATCATTTTCCTTTTGTATCTTTTCTAAAACCATCCTATTTCTCCCGATGGATCAAATATTCAAATAGCTCCTTAAGAAATGCATCGTCGTATCCCAAATCATCAAGCTGCTCCTCTGCCTCCTTGGAGATGCGCTCCACATCAGAAACCGCTTTATCCAATCCCTCAAATGTGACATATGTCGCTTTATTATTTTTCTCGTCACTGCCTACCGGCTTTCCAAGCACCTCAAGTGTACTTGTGACATCAAGCACATCATCCTGTATCTGAAACGCAAGACCCAGCTTTGCCGCTATCTGCTCCACGCGTGATACCTCATCAGACGATGCGCCTGCCAGAATTGCGCCTATCATCATCGAGCTCTCTATAAGTGCGCCTGTTTTAAGCCTGTAGATAAAGTCAAGTTTTTCCCTTGTGATAGGACAGTCATCGGATTTCTCGCTTTCCACATCGACCACCTGTCCTCCGACCATACCATACACGCCTGCCTTTTTTGCAAGCACTGTAATTGCTCTTGCCACACGCGCATCGGCCACTTCCATGTCAAAAGCCTTTGCTGCGGTCTCATATGCCAGGTTTAATAGTGCATCACCTGCAAGAATGCCCATAGCCTCACCGTACACAGCATGTGTAGTCTTCTTTCCACGCCTGTACTCATCATTGTCCATGGCAGGCAGGTCATCATGCACCAGCGAATATGTGTGTATCATCTCGATTGCTGCCATAAATGGCTCAATCACTGCACTGCTTCCGCCAAACATATGGTAAGTCTCTTCCATGAGGATAGGGCGAAGCCTCTTTCCACCGGCTCTCACACTATAGTTCATGGCCTCAAAAATAATCCTCTGCTGTCCCTCCTCAGCGGGAAGAAACTTCTCAAGCACATTATTTATATGCTCTAACTTTTGCTGCAGCTCTTCCATGAATTGTGACTTATTTAAATTTCCATTTAAGCTCATCAGAATTCCTCCAGTTGTCCGTCGCTGTTTAGCACAAGCATGGCCTTTTCCATGCCCTGTACCATATCATTGGCACTCTTTACCTCATCAAGCCCCTTCTTGTAGAGCTCAAAGGCCTCATCCAGGGATACATCCGCATTCTCCATCCTCGCCACTATCTGCTCTAAGTGTGCAAAGCACTCCTCGAGTGTCAGTGTTTTTTCATTTTCTTTGTTCATCGTTAATAACCTCCGAAACTACGGCCCTTGCATGACCGTCTATCAGATATATATTTATGTCATCGCCTGCATTGATATCGGATACACTGTGCAGTGCCCCCTTCTTTTCCACCTCGACATACGCATAGCCCTGTGCCAGCTTTTTGGCCGGTGAATATGCATCCAGTGTACCTGAAAGCAGTGCCAGACGCTGTCTGCAATCCGAAAGCCTCTGCTTCATAATCCTTTCAAGTGCATCCTCGATATCTGCCAGACGCCTTTTATTCTCTATTTAGTTTATTCTGTGGACTAAGGAAATTAAGCCTTGTTTTAATATGTGACAGCTTTTCCCTGAAAAAATCAATCCGGCCTGTCAGATTTCTGTCCATCCTGCGACGCAGATTGTCAAGGCGCTCTAACGTCTGTCTGTAGTCACTGACTGCAAGCTCTGCAGCCGCTGAAGGTGTGGGTGCTCTCCTGTCTGACACAAAATCCGCTATCGTCCAGTCTGTCTCATGACCTACTGCCGAGATGATTGGCGTGCGGCAGTCAAATATGGCTCTCGCCACAATCTCCTCATTAAAGGCCCATAAATCCTCTATGGAGCCTCCGCCTCTGCCGACTATTATCACATCAAGATTCATCGCATCCAATGTCTGTATGCCCTTCACTATGCTATTAGCCGCACCCTCTCCCTGCACAAGTGCCGGATAAAGTATGACCTGTACATATGGATTCCTGCGCGATGATACATTCCTTATATCCTGCACGGCCGCGCCTGTCGGTGCTGTAACCACGCCAATACGACCGGCATACTGCGGAATAGGCTGCTTGTACTCTGCGGCAAACATGCCCATCTCCTCAAGCTCATGCTTTAGCTGCTCGAATTTGAGATACAGATTGCCCTCTCCGTCAAGCTCTATCTTTTTGGCATAAAGCTGATATGCACCGGTCTTCTCATACACCTCAACGGAACCTGTCACAATAACCTGGTCCCCCTCCTTCATGTGGAAGGAAAGTCCTGCCGCCCTGCTGCCCGCAAACATGATAGCGTTCATGGCTGCTCCCGCGTCCTTTATTGTGAAATAAATATGACCGCTCGTGTGATACTTGCAGTTGCTCACCTCTCCCTTTATGCTCACCTGTCTGAGCATAAAATCCTGAGCGAACATATTTTTAATATAGCTATTTACTTGCGCTACCGAATATATATTTCTATTTGCCATGTTCAATACTCTATTTCGCTGTTCCTCTTAAGCTATGCAAACTTTGCAAGCACTCCGTTTACAAATGCACCTGACTCATCTGCACCATACTTCTTTGCAAGCTCAACAGCCTCATTTATTGAAACCTTTGTAGGAATATCGTCCTCAAACTTTATCTCATAAACTGCCAATCTGATAATTGCCAGATCAACCTTTGCCATACGATTGGTCTTCCAGCCTGTAGACTTCTCATCGATGAGCGCATCAAGCTCTGCCATATGCTCAATAATCGCACTGCACTTTTCATCAATATACTGCTTTTCCTCGTCTGTAGGATTTGTAAGCTCATCATTTAAAAGCTCCATCTGCTCTGCAAGCTCAGACTTATCATGAAACTCAACCCTGAAAAGCATCTTAAAAACGTTTTCTCTTATCTTGCTTCTTGTCATTTAAATTCCTCTCGTGAATAGTATTTTATATAAATTAAGGATGTCTGTACGACATCCTTAATTATACTACATTTGTGCTCATTTAAAAAGAACTATTTAATTCTCTCCCATATCAACACTTGCTATACGAACATTGATAGTAGCCACAGAAAGCCCTGTCATTGTCTCAATTGCAGACTTAACCTTCTCCTGTACCTTTGTAGAAACCTCAGGGATGCTGTATCCATAAGCAATATTGAGTGCTACATCAACCACTACCTCATTGTCTGCTATCTCAATCTGAATTCCCTTTGAGAGATTCTTCATACCGAGCCTGCTGACAATCTCGTTTGTGATATTGCCTGCCATGGAGCTTACTCCCTCAACCTCAGTGGCTGCAAGACCTGCTATGATAGCTACAACCTCATCCGCTACCTTGATCTCGCCAGACTCATCTGATTTGATATTTATTGTGTTTCTATTTTCTGCCATGTCCATGTTCCTCCTTAACCGGCTATACGGTCTGTCCCTTTGCCACGTAAACCTGGAATGAGTCATTACCCGTAAGTGATCTATTGCTTGATACGCGAACATTCTTGTCTGTGATCACGTACTCCAGATTGGCGCCATCCTCAATCACCGTATCCTGTAACAGGATGCAGTTCTTGACCTTTGCATTCTTTCCTATCTTGACACCTCTTGACAGGATGCTGTTTTCCACGGTTCCCTCGATGACACAGCCATCGGCAACCATGACATTCTTGGCCTTTGAGCCATTTATGTATCTTGTAGGGTTATCATCCCTGATCTTTGTATAGATAGAATTGCCACTCTTAAACAATGCTTCCCTGTTATCCTCATCAAGGAGCTTCATATTCTCCTCGAAATAGCTCTTCATATCTGTAATCTGTGAAGCATAGCCTGTGTACTCATATGCCTGGATATTGAGTGAATCAGTGTTTGTAGCCATCAGATCCCTTGTAAAATAAGAATAACCATGTACAAAAGCGTCATCCACTATTCTAATGAGCTTCTCCTTCTCCATGATATAGATATTCATGCCAAAGTTTACCTTGCCCATATCCCTGTCATTGATATATATCTTTTTGATACGTCCATCATCTATATCAAATGTATAGTACATCTCATCATTGTTGCCGTTTGGTCTTAAGAATACCTTCGGTACCTCCTGCTTGCGGTACATTGCAGTGATATCAGCCCCTGTGTTCTTATGTGCCTCAATCAGCTCCCTGAAATCAAAATTGAATACATAGTTGGCATCAGCCATGATAACATACTTCTGAGTGCACTTTCTCAGATAGCCCTTAAGGCTTTCGATTGCCTCAACACGGCCCTCATACACCTTAATCTGCTTCTGTGCATAAGGCGGAACTATATTGATACCACCATTTTTTCTTGCTAGATCAAACTCCTGACCTGAGCCCAGGTGGTCCATCAGAGAGTGATAATTTTTCTTAACTATGAGAGATATATTGTCTATTCCGCTATGTACCATGCTTGAAATCAGGAAATCGCAGAGTCTGTAACGACCCGCAAACGGAATGGAAGCCATAAGTCTCTCGGATACCATCTCAGGAATGAGGGCATCATAACTGTTTGCAAAAATAATGGCCAAAGCCTCTTCGTTGTTCATGTTTAGCATTGTTCCTGGCCCTCCTCAACATCATTATATACCATTGCCTTTGGTCCTATAACCGCTCTGTCGCCAATTGTAACTCCCGGTGCAATTGTAGCAACATCACCTGTCACGTCCTCCGCCGGCTTTTCTCCAATAACTGCATCACAGCCTACTGTAACGCCCTCTGCAACTATACAGTGTGTGACCTTAGCGCCTCTTTTTATCACAGTATCACCCATGACAACTGCATCCTCTACCACAGCGCCCTCTTCTACGACGACACCGCCAAAAAGAATTGAATGCTTTACTGTGCCCTTCACTACACAGCCATCGGTAATCATAGAGTCTGTAACCTCTGCGTTGTTGCCAATGAAATGTCCTGTATGGCCACTGTTACGGCTGTATATCTTCCAGTTCTCATCAAACAGGTTGATACCGCTGTGCTCAGGATCAAGCACCTCCATGTTTGCCTCCCAGAGTGCAGGTATTGTTCCTACATCCTTCCAGTAGCCGTTAAAGTGATAAGCATACATCCTGCGGCCATCCCTCAAAAGGTTTGGAATGATATTGTTACCGAAATCATTCTCTGAATCCGGATCATTTTCATCCTCGATAAGATACTTCTTAAGTATATCCCAATTGAAGATATAAATACCCATGGATGCAAGATTAGACTTAGGATTCTTTGGTTTCTCCTGAAACTCTGTGATCTTGTCGTCATCATCTGCTACCATGAGACCGAAACGTGATGCATCCTCCCATGGAACCTCCATAACCGCTACAGAAAACTCAGCATTTTTCTCCTTATGAAACTTAAGGAAATCGCTGTAGTCCTGCTTACAAATCTGATCTCCTGAAAGTATGATAACATACTCAGGATCATATCTCTCGATAAATGCAATATTCTGATAAATCGCATTGGCTGTTCCCTTGTACCAGTCTGAGCCTGAAGCCTTCTGATACGGTGGCAGCACATGCACTCCTCCATATAATCTGTCAAGATCCCATGGCTGTCCATTTCCTATGTACTCATTCAGCACAAACGGCTGGTACTGTGTCAATATACCAACTGTATCTATGCCTGAATTAACACAATTAGAAAGTGGAAAATCAATAATCCTGTATTTGCCTCCAAACGGAACTGCCGGCTTTGCAAGTTTCTGCGTCAGTGCATAAAGTCTGGAGCCCTGACCACCGGCAAGAAGCATCGCAACTAGCTCTTTTGCCATATTAAAATCCCCCTTGTTTAATTTTATTAAATTTTTGTTAGCTTTTGCAATTATTTTGGTTTTTTATAATGGTTTATAGTTATATTTTACCACACTTTGGCATTTATGCAATTCAAAATTAACTAAAAATACTATAATTTTTGTCATTATTTTCCAATTATCTCGCGGTTGTTTATGAACTCGTACGGCACTTCCTGGTACACATAATAAAAATCTCATATTGTCACCATATAGTTTCTATAAACGTTGATTTTAAACCATTCTTCCCTTATTTGACACCACGAGCATATACTATACCACCACGGAATCACCATAAAATGAGATAATTTTGTTATTTTGAACTGCTTTATTATAACTATCTTCTGTAATAGTATCACCATTTGTACTTAATCTGTCAAGCACCTCTGACACTTTATCCATTTCATTGCTCATATGTTTTGGCATAACTGATGTATACAAATCCATCGTCATTTGCAAAGAAGCATGTCCTAGATACGCTTGAACTGTTTTAGGTTGAATGCCTGACTCAAAACAACGTGTCGCAAAAGTATGTCTAAAACAATGTGGTGAGAATACTTCTATCTCATCAACATAATCTCTTGTCAGATTTACCTCATCAACTACCTTTTTTATTGCTTCACATATAATCTGTGAATTAATTGGTGTATCAAATTTAGTTGTAAATAACAAATCAGCGTATTGCTTATCTACTGATTTACTCTTAGGTGCTTTCTGTGCTATAACATTTTTCTGCATATATTGTCGTTTTAATGCCATTTCACATTGATGATTTATTGGAATGTTTCTTTTGCTAGTAGCAGTTTTAGGATTCTCAAAATGAAAGCTTTTTTGTTCATCACCTTCATATTTCTGATATACAAGTGTTCTCGTTACTTTTATAACATTTGTCTCCCAATCAATATCTGACCATCTAAGTGCTGCCAGCTCTCCTATTCTCATACCAGTAGAAACTGCCACGACAAACAGATTATTATAAAATGTTCCTTTTGCACAATCAAGGAATAATATCTGTTCTTCTTCTGAAAGAACTTTAACCTCCTTTTTTTCGTCTCTTTTTACGGAAATCCCCTTTGCGGGATTTTTCCTTATATATTCATTTGTAAGAGCTTTATTGAAAATGTCTATGAGAACCACTTTAACTTTATTCTGAGTCTCATAACCATAACCATCTTGCTTAAGCTTTTTTATTAGCTTTTTAATTGTAAGTTGGTCAATATCTGTTAAATTCAGCTTACCAAGTGTCGGGGATATGTGCTTTTTATAAATCTGATTGTAGTACCTTTTGGTGTTCTCTCGTATTACATCAAATTTGTATACATTCATCCATTCACTGTACCATTCGTCAAGTATGATACTCTGCTTTATATTAATTTGCTTTTCATTCTCATATAAAGCTTCGTTATATCTTCGCTTAACGTCTTTTAAGTCTTTTCCAGATATAGATTGTACTTTTTCCAAATCGGTCTACAAATCTTGCATCATATCTTCCATTTTTCTCTGACATATTCCGTGTCCAAGCTCTTTCCTTTTAGATCCTTGCCCATCTATTCCTTCTATGAGCATAATCCATATGATTATATGATTATATCACATAAATTATGTCATGTAAAACTATACAAAATGTACTGTATCAAGATATTTTTCAAATTCCTTACGCTTAACCATATTCTTGTTTCCTATTTTAAATAGGAAAGAACACCCTCTTTGAGATAGCATATTACGAAGTGTTTTCTCACCTATCCCAGAGTATGCAGATGCTTCTTTTACTGTCATATTAAGTTTTAACCAAAAAGGTATTATTTTATTTTCTGTCATGTACCCTCCAAATTAAAATAGGACTTAGCATAAGCCAAGTCCTATTGTCTTTTTAATCATAATACTATGTATTACTATAATTATTGTTTCCTATTTACATAATGAAGAGAAACCTGATAAAAGTCATTAGCAAATTTATTCATATATTTATCCATAGCTTTCTCAACATATTGAACACCACTCTCATTCGTCAAATTAGGACAATTAAATGTAATATTTACGCTTGGAGCAAAGTTATTCTTAGTAACATTCTGACCAACCTTACTAGCATCAAAATTCATCTTAGGTGTATTCATTGGCAGATCACCTAGACAATTTTACTTCATTTTCTCCATAATTTCATTCTGAACTGGAACTAAATGCAATGTCTTAGCAAGATTTTCAATCTGTTCCTCAGTAAGAACAGCTTCACCTTTTTTTGCGATAATCGGTACTTCTATCAGCTTCAAGCCCATTAGTACCTATATCCTGCACCAAATCAAAGGCTTTATCTTTGGAAGAGCCTCTATCTTACCAAGCTCAAGACCTTTATGATAACGTTTAGCATAACCATATTTACCTATTTTCTTAGGATGATCTTTTTCAAGCTTGTTCTTTGCTTTTGAAGCATTAGCAGGAGAACCAGCATTTGCAATCCACTTAACGATAAAATATTTGTTACCGATTTGCGTAAAACCATTTGCACCCTTGGAAGCATAATTACTAATTTGGCTTGATGCCTGACCGCTTGTGCTATAACCTTTTTTACTTAGCTTCTCATAAGTCCAATAATCATTAGACTTCAGCGCAGGTTTATTCGGGTTATTATTTTTATCATAAGTTACTTTGTGTGTTGATGAACTACTACCACCTGAGCTACCACCTGAGCTACTACCTCCACCAGAACTTGCAACACTTGAAGAAGCAGAGGCAATACCAGCCGCAGCGTTTTTTTGCAGCTTGTACTTCCGTATTGGCAGCATTTACAGCAGCATCGGCTTGTCTCTGACAAAGTCTCTCATATTCTGATGTGAAATTAGCAAGTGTCTGTTGTCTACCGCTTAGTACTTCAGCTTCCCAATTTGCACCAAGAATTTGTGAAGCGTAGAGTTTATTCTTTTCATCATCGTATTTAGAAGTACAATCTTCCCATTGCTGTTTTAAATTATTATAATAATCAACTTTTTCTTCATAGCTTGTTTTTAGTTGTTCATTACTATTAATTTGTGATTCAATAGCAACATATTGATTTTTGAAATTTTCAATATCTGCAAGATTATTTGAAAGAATTATACGTTGATATTCTGATCCTAAATATTGCTTAAGATTCATAGTATCTTGTGCTTCTGAAAAAGCATCGGATATTTCATTCCACTTATCTTTAAACTCATTAAGAGTATCAATATAATTATCAATATCGTCTTGTTGTTTCTTTAAATTAGCAACATCTACATCATATTGTGCATCATGTAATGAATCTTGAGCATCACGAATAGCAGAATTGTCTGTACTATATACAAATTGGCCATCCTTTAAAAGATATTTTGTCTTTTGAGAATTTGCTTTATTTAAATTGTAAATAGCTTCTTGTAACTTTTTCTGACGTTCATATTCATCATTTTCATCAGACATAGCGTCAATGACATCCTGAATAGAATCTTTTTCTATTAGCTTTTTGATTTCATCATCATATACTTTTTGAATTGCTGATAAGATAGAGTCGTATTTATCTTTCTGTTCGTTAAGTTTATCATTATTCTTCTCAATAACATCAATCTTATCTTTCCATTTATCAATTTCGTCATCGAGAAGTTTTGTGACTACCTTTAAGTGCAGCATCATAGATAGTATTTTTGCTCATCAATCATCGTCCTTGAC
>ENA-OQJG01000172-OQJG01000172.1-human-gut-metagenome-genome-assembly--contig:-NODE-172-length-11550-cov-1.995098_pt1 | contig 11550 bp, 12 predicted proteins | sample MGYA00242601_ERZ504767 | MGnify/ENA primary metagenome ERZ504767 (study PRJEB26092, sample SAMD00036362) | human gut metagenome | host: Homo sapiens | study: EMG produced TPA metagenomics assembly of... | reverse complement strand
CGGTTATTGCAGCCAGCGTTAGATATGTAGTGAAAAAGAGTTATAAAGATTTATGTCATATAAGAAAAGAGGAACAAGAAACATGAGCGAAACATTTTTACCAGCAAATATTTTAATGCCACAGGTAGATTCTATGAAGAAATGGGCCGTGATCGCTTGTGACCAGTTTTCATCCCAGCCAGAATACTGGGATGAAGTAAAAGAGTATGTAGGAAATACGCCTTCAACGTTACATCTAATGCTTCCAGAAGCATATCTTGGAAGTGAGGAAGAAGATGAAAAGATCCGAAAGATTCAATCCACAATGAAGAATTATGCAGATGATCATCTGTTGAAAACTTAATGAAAATTCTTTGGTTTATGTGGAAAGAACCTTGCAGAATGGAGAGATTCGAAGAGGGATCGTAGGTGCAATCGATCTGGAACAATATAGTTATACGCCAGAACACGAAGCAAAAATCCGTTCCACAGAGAAAACAGTCATGGAGCGAATCCCACCAAGAATGAAGATTCGTTATCAGGCACCGATTGAATTGCCACACGTGATCTTGCTATGCGATGATTGGAAAAATGAAGTATTAGAAATCGTAACAGAGCAGAAGGCAGATCTTGAGAAATTATATGAATTTGATCTGATGCAGGAAGGTGGACATATCGCAGGATGGCTGGTAGACGGAGAGGTCAAAGAACAATTTTTAGAAAAACTACGATCATATGAAGAAGAAATGACAGAAAAATATAAAGATTTAAGTGATGATCCAATGGTCTATGCAGTCGGAGACGGAAACCATTCTTTGGCAACAGCAAAAGCCTGTTACGAGAAGTTAAAGAAAAATCATCAATGGGAACATATCAAAGATCATCCAGCGAGATATGCATTGGTAGAACTTGAGAATCTACATGATGATTCCCAGCAGTTTGAACCAATTCACAGAGTCATTACTGGAACAGATCCAGAAGAATTAATACATGCATTAAAAACAGAATGTTGCAGCGAAGAAGGACAAACAATTCGCTGCTATTATGGAAAGAAGGAAGAAGTTCTCCATTTGAATTTACATAAACATCAATTAGCAGTTGATAAAATACAGACATTTTTTAGATAAATATCTCAAAGACAATTCAGGATGTATTGATTATATCCACGGAGAAGATGTCTTAAAAGAACTGTCAAAAGAAGAGCAGACGATAGGAATTGAACTTCCAGCAATGGAGAAAGATCAGCTGTTTCCAAGTGTGATGACAGACGGAACACTGCCAAGAAAGACATTTTCCATGGGACATGCTTGTGAAAAACGTTAATTATATTGAAGGACGAAAGATTCAGAGATAGACGAGTGCCCAATAATTGCTTTACAAGAAAAACTTTAATGATATCGTGAAATGTGGTATGATAAAAAATAGTGTAAATAAATAATATATACAATAATGGAGGAGAGATCATGGCTATTTTAGTAGCAGGTGGTGCTGGATATATCGGCAGCCATACATGTGTGGAACTTTTAAATGCAGGATATGAAGTTGTCGTAGTAGACAATTTATATAATTCTAGTGAAGAAAGCTTTAAAGAGAGTAGAGCAGATCACAGGGAAAACAGAAAATTTTATGAGGCAGACGTTTTAGACCGCGAAGCATTAGAGAAGATTTTTGATGCAGAAGATATTGACTCTGTGATCAACTTTGCAGGATTAAAAGCAGTTGGAGAATCTGTACAGAAACCATTAGAATATTATCATAACAATATCACAGGAACATTGATCCTTTGTGATGTGATGAGAAATCATGGAGTGAAGAATATTATCTTTAGTTCTTCAGCAACAGTCTATGGAGATCCAGCTTTCATTCCAATTACAGAGGAATGCCCAAAAGGACAGATCACAAACCCATATGGACAGACAAAGGGAATGTTAGAGCAGATCTTAACAGATTTCCATGTCGCAGATCCAGAATGGAATGTCGTATTACTTCGTTACTTTAACCCTATCGGAGCACATGAAAGTGGACTGATCGGAGAAGATCCAAAGGGAATTCCAAATAACTTAGTACCATATATTGCACAGGTGGCAGTTGGTAAACTTGAGAAATTAGGAGTCTTTGGTGATGATTATGACACACCAGACGGAACAGGTGTCCGTGATTATATCCATGTTGTAGACCTTGCCAAAGGACATGTGAAGGCATTAAAGAAATTTGAAGAAAAACCAGAAGTACGTATCTACAACCTTGGAACAGGAATCGGATATAGTGTATTAGATGTCTTACATGCATATGAAGAGGCTTGTGGAAAGACACTTCCATATGAGATCAAACCACGAAGAGCTGGAGATATTGCAACATGCTATTGTGATGCGACAAAAGCAAAAGAAGAATTAGGATGGGCTGCAGAAAAAGGAATCAAAGAAATGTGTGCAGATTCCTGGAAATGGCAGTCTATGAATCCGGATGGATATAGAACAGAAGATTAATTATTTCATTATCATAGCATTAGACAAAAGCTGTCGTAGAATATACGATGGCTTTTTTGAAAAATAAACAGGAGCAATAGAGATGAAGATTGAAAATAAAAGACAATGGGTCGGAGAGTTGTTCTTTTTATTAGGAACAATACTCTATATTACATACTACTTTTTTTATATAGCATACTATTGGTATGTAGAGAAAGATCCGACAAGACAAATTCCAGTGCAAAGACTATTTTATATTGGATTAATCTGTTTTGTGGTCAAAATAATATTAACAAAATATCAATGGAAAGAAGTGATCATTGGAGCAGCAGGAGCTGTTTTGATGTATTTATGTTGGAAAAGCTCTGGAGGAATTGATTACCCCGCAAATTATCTGATCATTCTGGCAATGAAAGACGTAGATCTTAAGAAAGTGATGAAAGCAGTATTTGCATGTGGATTTGTTGGGTTAAGCTATGGGTTTACATGGTTCTTTGTGAATGCACCAGATAAATTAACAACAGTAAAAGATTATGGGCGAGGAATGATAGAAGTACGATATAAGTTTTGCACATGGCATGCGAACACGATTCATCTTATGATCATGGTTTTGATTGTTAGTTTTTTATATGCTTATTATAAGAAAATGAAATGGTGGGCATTTGCGATCATGTTCTATTTCAACTATGAGTTTTATCAACTATCAAAATCAAGAACAGCATTTTATTGTGGATCAGCAGCGATCATTGCCTATTTTATTTTAAGATATGCAAGAAAAATTTATGAGTTTAAGATTTCACTGATCTTATTAGAGATCGGAAATCTTGTAGGGATTTTCTTATCTATATATTATGGACTTTATTCTCAATTGACAGATCCAACATTTATGAGATTAGATCAATTGATCACAGGACGATTGACAGTTGCACGGAACTGTTTTCTTGAAGCAGGAATTCCTCTGTTTGGAAGTAACATTGGTGGAAAGGTTTGTGGATATGGAATTTACACACAGGCCAATGATGGATACGTAACAGAATTAGGAATTGTAAGAACATTGTTGGAATATGGGCCAATTGTGTTTGGACTTTTTTGTTGCTTTTATGCTGATAGCTGTATGGGTACTTTATAAAAAAGGAATATTTTGGTGCTATGGTGCTTTTAGAAATTGGATTTATCGCATGCGGAGTAGAAGCATATTTTCCAGCCGCTTACAATTTAAAGGCATTTGTATTTGGTCTGGCATTTTATCAGTTGATGGGATTATTTAAGGGAAAAGAAAAAGAAGAGAAACGAGGAAAGGCAGTCAATGCATCAGAATAATCGAATCATTTCATGGATTATATCATTTTTATTTTCAATATGCATGGTTATATCTATAAGTTATGATCAGAGAGACAACTGGTCACTGATCATATGCGATAAAAAACATATGATCAGTGCATTGATCATGACGATGATTCTTACAATGATCGTACATATGATCATAAATGTATTATATTCAAAAGCAGGGAAGTCTTTTATAAGGTCAAAGACTCAAGTAAACAGTGAAATAGGAGAAAAAATATTTGATCATCATCCTATAGCAGTTCCTTGGAGCATTCTGATCGTTTTATGGCTTCCAAATTATATTTTGTATTTTCCGGGTTGTTTAACTTATGATATTATACGACAGTATGAGCAGTTTTTCAGTGGAAATCTGACGAATCATCATCCTGTATTGACGACATTGTTTGAAGGGATGTTTGTCAAATTTGGAAGAAACATTGGATGTCAAAATGTAGGAATCGCAGTGTATCTGTTATTTACATTGTTATTTACAAGTGGTGTTTTCGCAATATGTTTTTATTGGATGCATAAGAAGAATACAAAGTATTGGATTCGCTTTACAGGATTGGCATTTTATGGATTGTTTCCTATCTGGTCGGCATATGCAAGGACAGCAGTAAAAGACACATTATTTTATCCAATATTTGTTTTATTTGTGTTATTTATATTTGATATAGTATTAGAACCAGAGAAGATATTTGATTCAAAAGTTAAGAGTATTTTGTTTTTAATAGTCTCTTTATTATTATGTTTGGTCAGACACAACGGGTTTTATATATTAATTTTTACGATGCCGTTTTGTATTGTAGGTGTAAAAAAATATCGAAGACAATTGATAGTTTTATTTATAATAATGGTGGCGTTTTGGGAGGTTTCCAAAAAGCAATTCTTCCCATGGCAGGTGTGAAGCCTGGCGGAAAGCAGGAGATGCTCTCCATCCCTTTTCAACAGACAGCGAGATATGTAAAATATTATGGAAATGATGTTTCGACGGAAGAGGAAAAAGTGATTCGAAAAGTATTAGATTACGATACGATCGGAAAGAATTATGATCCAGATCTTTCGGACCCAGTAAAGAATACTTACAAACAGAAAGACGAATATTTAAAAGATTATTTTAACATATGGTTTGAAATGCTTAAGAAGCATCCGACGGCTTATATTCAGGCAACGTTAAATGGGACATATGGATATTGGGGTTATATGACAGAAATAAGATATCCATATGGATATTATGTACAGCCAGAAAGTATGGATATATACCAAAAAGAATATAAAATATATTATTCAGAAAAAACAAAATATATCAGAGATATATATCATGGGGTTTTAGATACAATATATCAGAAAACTCCATTGACATTATTTACAAAACCGATGATATATTTATGGATTTTGATTGGATTGCTTGGCATGGTATGTTCTTTTAAAAAGACGATCAGATATTGGATTGCATTTTTGCCAGTAGTGACATCATTCCTTATATGTCTGGCATCACCTGTAAATGGCGATATGCGATATATGCTTCCGATTACAGCGAGTACGATTTTATAATGTTGCATTTGTAAATGAAATAATATATAAAGAATATAATGAATTTTAACAAAGGAGAATGCGTAATGGAAAAAATTGCAGTATTGATTCCGTGTTACAATGAAGAAAAGACAATTAAAAAAGTAGTGGAGGATTGGAAGAAAGAGCTTCCAGAGGCAACAATCTATGTATATAACAATAATTCCACAGATCGTACAGTAGAGATTGCAAAAGAAGCAGGAGCTATTGTAAGAAATGAATATCAACAGGGAAAAGGAAATGTGATCCGAAGGATGTTTCGAGAAATTGATGCGCAATGTTATATCATGATTGATGGAGATGATACATATCCTGCCCAATTTGGACGAGAAATGGCAGAAAAAGTTTTAGAATACAAGGTGGATATGGTTGTAGGGGACAGATTATCATCTACTTATTTTGAGGAAAATAAAAGACCTTTTCATAATCTTGGAAATAGCATGGTGAGAGCTGCAATTAATCATCTTTTTAAAAGTAATATCCGGGATATTATGACTGGATATAGAGCCTTTAGCTATCAGTTTGTTAAAACATTTCCAGTGTTATCCAGGGGATTTGAAATCGAAACTGAAATGAGCATTCATGCAGTAGATAAAAATATGCTGGTTGATAATGTGATCATCGAATATCGAGATAGACCAGATGGAAGCGAATCTAAATTAAATACTTATACAGATGGTATGAAGGTATTATTTACGATCATAAAACTGTTTAAAGGTTATAGACCATTTCAGTTTTTTGGAAGTATGGCATTCTTGCTTATGATTATTGCGGCAGGATTATTTATACCCGTATTTATGACATATCTTCATACAGGTCTGGTACCGAATTTCCCAACTTTGATTGTAAGTGGATTTATAGCACTTGCGGCGTTGCAGGCATTCTTTTCTGGATTGATTTTAAGTACGATTGTACAAAAAAATAGGCAAGATTTCGAATTTAAATTACAGTTGATCACAAACAAAATAGATAATGAGAAAGATAATTAAATATGCAGGAAAGATCAAGAAAAGAGAAGAATATATTACTACACCTTGTAGTGCCTTGCTATAATGAGGAACAAGTATTAGCTGAAACCTCCAAACGATTAAAGGAAAAATGTGAAATGCTGATCCATGATGGTAAAATAGCGAAAGAAAGCAGAATTGTTTTTGTGGATGATGGATCCAAAGATCATACGTGGAATATGATTGATGAATTTCATAAAATGGATTCTATATTTTCAGGAGTGAAATTATCCAGAAATCGTGGGCATCAAAATGCATTGCTGGCTGGTTTGACAATGGCATCAGAGAAAGCAGATATTGTAATATCAATGGATGCGGACCTTCAGGATGATATTAATGCAGTCGATCAGATGATCGAAAAATATTATGAAGGATGCGATATTGTATATGGTGTTCGAAGTGCCAGAGATACAGATACATTTTTTAAACGTTTTACGGCAGAAGCATTTTATAAACTGATCAATAAAATGGGCGGAGAGCTTGTTTACAATCACGCAGATTACAGACTGATGAGTAAGCGGGCATTAAAAAGGATTATTAGAATTTGACGAAGTTAATATCTTTCTTAGAGGGATGGTGCCGATGGTTGGTTATCAGAGTGATATTGTCACGTATGAGAGAGCTGAGAGATTTGCAGGAGAAAGCAAATACCCATTGAAGAAAATGCTTTCTTTTGCATTTGAAGGAATTACATCGTTGAGTGTAAAACCAATCAAAATGATTTTTAATGTTGGAATTTTAATTTGTGTAATTAGTGTTTTGGCAATCATTTATTGTCTAGTACGGCATTTTACAAACAACACGGTAAGTGGCTGGACCAGTCTTGTTATGTCGATATGGTTTTTAAGGTGGTTTACAGCTGATCGCGATTGGGATGGTTGGACAATATATTGGAAAAATATATTTGGAGACAAAGGCCAGACCTAAATTTATTATTGAACAGGTATTAAATGACTAGGAGAATGGAGATGAAGATAAAAGATTTTATATACAAATATTCGATCAGATTGTTTATTTTGATCGTAGCATATTTGATCGTAAGTTTTCCATTTCAATATACACAAGAAAAGATGAATGACGTTTCTCAGCCGGTTAGGTGGCTGGGGACGTTGTTATTTTTATCATAGCTTGTTTTATCGTAAGATACAGAAAGAAATTAGAAGCTGTTTTTGCAAAAAAATCGTTATTTTTTATCATCTTTGTGATGATTTTTGCATTGCAATTGATGACAATCTATGTATTTAAGATACAGCCAGTGAATGATTTGTTATATTTGCATGATGAAGCAATCCGAATGATTCAAAGTCCTATGATTTCGTTACAGCGTTTTGGTGGGTATTTTGCACATTATCCGAATAATTATGGATATTTACTAATCTTATATTGCTATTATAAATTGTTGGTGTCTTGCGGTATTTCTGTCGGAAGTCTGGTTCTTGCGGGAAATTTTTTGAATTTATTAGTAATTGATATTGGAATTTTATGTGGATATATTGCAATACGCATAGTTAAAAATATAAAACTGGCTAACATATGGATGTTGTTGTTTTTACTGAATCCGTGGACGTATTTCTGGATTGCTTATTATTATACACACACGATATCATTTGGTATGATCATGGTGTTGCTGTTGTTGTTTGTGCTAATACATAAAGAAAAAGACAATTGGAAGGGCATTTTGTACAGTGCTTTTTTAGGAATTGTAATTTATATAGGAATTAAGATCAGGATCACCAATTTGATTCTCTGTATTGCAGTGGGGATCACGTTGTTTATCTTTTGGAAGCAGTATAAGTTTAAAGTAAGACATATGTGTCTGATTCTTGGAATGGTAGCAGGAATTGCAGCTTCTGTTTTTGGATATCAGTACAAATTTCAGAATATGATACCAAAACAAAACACACAAGAATTTCCAGCAACACATTGGTTAATGATGTCTTCTCATGGAGTTGGGCGATATGATAGTGGTGATGTGTGGTTTACTTCACAACTTTCAACGCAAAAACAAAAAAAGAAAGACAATTGAAAAAACAATTCATAATTATAAAGAGCTTGGGATAAAGGGAACTATACAGTTATCTGGAGTGAAGTTAAGAGAAGTCTGGCTGACAGGAGATGATGATTTTACAAAAATAGTCTTATGTTTCAACAGATTATGGAACAGCAAACGAGTTCTTAAATGGAAAGCACAATGGATGGATCTTAATGTACAGCTATCTGGTGCGGATGGCGGTCTGGTGCTTTGCATTAGTGGCAGCGATTGGAATGCTCAGAAAAAGAAACCCATGGAATTATGTTGTGATGCTTACATTACTTGGAGGAATGATCTTCCATGTATTCTGGGAAGCAAATCCAAAGTATAGCATATGCTTTATGGGTGTAATGATGTTTATGATGGTAACAGGAATTGAAAATCTTTGTGAAGAAGAAAAGAAAGAACAAAAACAAAAGATTTCAATGGGGAATGTTATGTTATGTTTGGTCGGAATCGGATTGATTGTATGTTTGCAGCCAATGCATAATTATTTAAAACAAAATCCAGAGGCGTTAGATCAATCTTATGCAGCTAGTCAGTTTGCACAAAAGTCAGACGTTGAATCTGTCATTGAAGAAGAATGAAGCAATAAAACAAAGTTTTCTTACAAAAATCAGGTTTCAGAATATTACATTCAATTTATTAAATAATAGAGAATGATTTTACTGTGCGTCTGCTTGATGAAACAGGAAAGTAATGGAAAGCGCACGACAAGATCAATTATCTTATGCGCAAAATCAATATGAGTGGAAGTTAAACAAAGTTAAGAATTCTGGGACATATGCAATAGAGATTGTAAATCAGAAAAAAGATCAAAAATACAAACTTCCGGTATACTGGACTGGAAATTATGATGCATACCCAAATGGATGTATGTATAGGAGTAACAAGAAGATTGGGAAAGCAGATCTGGTATTTCGTGTATATCAATAAAAATTTAGAAAGAAAAATGCAGGTGTATAATTTGAAATACAGCTGCATTTTTTATACCATATTGTATTATTGCCAATCCGTAGCTTTTACCCAATTTTCATAATCATTAAAATATTCATACATTCGAATCGCACCACGGTCAAAATAGTTTTTAAAGATCAGAGCATGCTTCTTCTGAGCAACATCAGAAGGGAGTTTTGCAAGACCTTCTGGAATAGCATCCTGTGTGTAGAATTTTTCAAAGTAATATAATTTATCGTAATGCTCAGCATTTTCATGACTTACAGCAGTGACTAATTCATCTGTTTTTTTATGATGCTGATGTCCGTATTCGCCATCAGGATTGTGTGTTACGATCTTGCTCCAGTTACGATAATTCATGACACGCCGGATATCCTGTGTGATATAGTTAGTATAAGGATTCCATGCAACCTGATGTCTGCGATAGAGGTCAGGATAGCGGAGAATCACATGTTTTGCCCCGATATCATTCATCGCAGAGTCAAAATCCCTAGCTCGACTATCATAAGAGCCATTGGTTAGGCAAACAACAAAATAGTTATTTCCAGTTTCTTTTAATTCTTTAATTTCCTGAATCATATTTCCACCACCCCATAAGAGGTCATCATCTGGATGGGCAATGATCATCAGACGGTCCCCATCTTTTAAGTCAAAATCATCCAAATCTTCAGTAGATAATAAACCATTTTCAGCAGTGACAGTGATCGTGATATTGCACTTTCTGCTTGGATTTTTTATAGAAGTTGCAGTGATCACAGCAACACCAACTCCACGGGTAGTTACATGACCATTCTCATCGACAACGGCAACGGTATCATTGTTTGTGCTCCAGGTAAGTTTTTTGTCAGATGCATTCCATGGTTTGAAATTCACAGATAAAGTCCTGGAAGTTCCGTAAGGCATACTAATCTTTTGATGCCTTGTTGTTAATTTCTTTAATGGAATCGTTACATGAAAACGTCGTTTCAAGATAACTTTTTTATATTTTGCAGTCATTGTTATGTTGCCTTCTTTTAAAGGTGTGATAACACCAGATTTACTGATCGTGGCAATGGATTTATCACTGCTTTGAAAAGTAACGGAAGCAAGAGATGCATTCGCAGGCTTGAGAGAAACATTCCAACGATATTTGTTCGGATATTTGATCAGTGTTTCAGAAGCAGCATCTTCTTCACAGGAAATTGCTTTGATGGCAATTTCAGGTGTTACTTTTACTTTAATAGATTTTTTTGCAATGACCTTACCAGATTTTGTTCTGACCACATGACGGATCACTGACTTACCGGTTTTCTTTGGTGTCAGGATACCTTTTTTGATACTTTTACAACTCTAGGATTAGAAGATTCCCATTTGATTTTGTAGGAAGCTTTTTTCTTCTTAGAGTATCGAACAGATAGTGGCTGGCTGGATTTTAAAGGTAACTTGATAGATTTTTCTGCATTGGTAAAATAGATTTTAAATTTTTTACCTTTGGCATATGTCTGGTGAGGACATAAGATAACAGACATGACAAGAAACAGATTCAGGCATGCCAGTTGTAAATATTTGCGTTGAACTTTCATTGATCACATCCCCTTTTTGTTTATTTGTAAATTAGCTCAAACAGGATAATTATAGACCGGTTGGCAAAAAAATACAAGCTTTTGCGGTGTATATAAAGTAAAAGTTTTTACAAAAGTATTACGTTGTGATATAATACAGGTCAGTAAAATTAAGAGGAGTAAGATTGAATGAAGTTTACAAAGGAACATACAATGCAGATGAAAGGGATTGCGATCATTATCCTGTTGTTTCATCATTGCTTTTTGAATGCACAGCGTTGGGCTACGGTTCCGTATGAGAAACTTGCGACGACGAAGGGATGGGGGTATTACCCAATTTCGTTTGCACCATTTTCTTCTCATACGATACAATATCTTGCTAGTTTTTCAAAGATATGCGTAGCCATGTTTGTTTTTATGACTGGATACGGAATGTGGGTTTCTTATGAGAGTCAGAAAAAGAAAACAACGATGAGTAATTATATAAAGAAACGGATGGTCACATTAATGACAGGATTTTTGATTCATTTTTTGTTGTGACAGAGATTCTTGCGATTCCAACTGGACGTCTTTATAGTAAGTTTATGGACATGTATTTTCGTAGTGTGGTCTATATGATCATTGATGCATTAGGATTAGCAAAATTACTTGGAACTACCGTTATTTTGTCT
>ENA-OQJG01000171-OQJG01000171.1-human-gut-metagenome-genome-assembly--contig:-NODE-171-length-11598-cov-1.991544_pt1 | contig 11598 bp, 7 predicted proteins | sample MGYA00242601_ERZ504767 | MGnify/ENA primary metagenome ERZ504767 (study PRJEB26092, sample SAMD00036362) | human gut metagenome | host: Homo sapiens | study: EMG produced TPA metagenomics assembly of... | reverse complement strand
GCTGATATACGGAGTACCAGGATTTGAGTCTGCATATGAAAGAATAACTGATTGTATGAATTTAGCAGATTCAAAATAACATTGCTGGCTGTTGATGACAGTGGAAAGTACTATACAGAAGAAGGAAATCAGGGGATGGTAAGGGATACATATCATTTTGAACATAGTCCTAAAAAGATCAACTATGTATCGAATTTTATGACGACAAATGAATCCCGTATGGTTTTTTTAAAGAAATTAGAGCATCCGATCAGGCTTCAAAGTGGACAGACTATCAATTATTATGGATTATATCAGGATATGCATGAACTGAATGAATATTTTGGATGTGATGCCTATGAAAATAATAACAGTGTCTATATTCTTGATGATAATGGTTTTAAACTGTTCAATAGTAATAAGGTGGAACTGATCAAAGGACATAATGTGTTCACGGTATTAAAGAAGATGCAATATCTACATGATTCTTCATTTGACAAAGCAGAAAAAGAATTAAAAGAAAAGGGTGTGAGTTATTCTAATGCCATACTCGATGGGACGGAATACTTTTATGTTTTAAAGAAAATGGATCATGCGGCATGGAACTTGATCTTTCTCGTTCCTGCAAAATATGTAGCGACCAATACGGTAAGGCTTGTGAAGTTGATCATATGGTTTATTATCTTGTTTGCAGTTGTTGCTGCTGGTTGTATGATCAAAGGAATCGTTACAGTTCTTAGAAAAAGCCAGAGCGAAGCAATTGAAATCGAAAGAGAAAATAATACAAGACTGGAAACAATAAATACAGAACTCACGCAAGCTAAACGGGCGGCTGAGCAGGCTTTTGAAGTCGCTAACAATGCAAGTCAGTCCAAAAGTGATTTCCTGGCTAGTATGTCTCATGATATCCGTACACCGATGAATGCGATCATGGGTATTACATCCTTGATCAGACATGATGCAGGGAATAAGGATAAGGTGATCGAGTATGTTGATAAAATAGATGTTTCTGCACAGCATCTTTTGGGAATCATTAATGACGTTTTGGATATGAGCAAGATTGAAGCAGGAAAAACTGTTTTCAGTTATTCTGTATTTTTCTATTCTGGAGTTTATGCAGGTAGATTCAAACGATGTTCTGTCCACAGACAGAGGAAAAGCATCAGTCTTTGGTGATTCATCATGAGAACATCGTGCATGAATGGGTCAATAGCGATTATGTTCATTTGATGCAGATTTTCAGCAATCTGCTTTCAAATGCAGTAAAGTATACACAGAAGGGTGGAAAGATCCAGTTTCTTGTAGAAGAATGTGAAACGAAATCCAGTGCGTATGCAAAGTATCATTTTGCAGTTATTGATAATGGTGTAGGTATGTCTGAGGATTTCAAAGACAAGATCTTTGATACTTTTACCCGTGAGGAAAGTTCCTTGACAAATAAGATACAGGGAACAGGGCTTGGAATGGCGATCACCAAGAATCTGATTGAAGCAATGGGAGGAACTATTGATGTCGATAGTGAACTGGGACTGGGAAGTTGTTTTGAGGTCTTTATGGATCTTAAAATTGCAGAAGAGTCTGTTTCGTCAGCATTGCAGGTAGAAGAAAGTGAGACATATGATGATATTATGAAAGGAATGAGGTTCTTGTGTGCAGAGGATAATGAGCTGAATGCGGAGATCTTGACGGAACTGTTAAAGATCAAGGGAGCTGAGTGTACTGTCTGTGAAAACGGTGAAAGGATTCTCGAGACATTTGAGCGATCTGCTTCTGGAGATTATGATATGATCCTGATGGATGTGCAGATGCCTGTTATGAATGGCTATGAGGCAACAAAGGCGATCCGCAAGAGTTCGCATGAACAGGCAAAGACGATCCCGATCATTGCAATGACCGCTAATGCATTTTCAGATGACATTCATCATTCCCTGACCGTCGGTATGAATGCGCATATTTCCAAACCAGTTGAGATGAAGGTATTAGGAAAAAACAATAAGTAGCATAAAAGTTCGGGGGGGGTTGAAGCGCAGATTACTGAACAATAAGGATGAGATATAAAAATGAGGTTATAAGATAGAAAAAAAGAAAAATTTTTACTGTTGTATTGATATTTTCTATATTAATGGCAACTTTGGCAGGATGTGATAAGGCAGATAAAGTGTCTGACACAACAAAAAAACCTGTTATAAAAATTGGAAGTGACAATTATCCGCCTTATAATTTCCTGAATGAGGATGGTATCCCGACAGGTATAGATGTTGAACTGGCAACGGAAGCATTTAGAAGGATGGGGTATAAGACGGAGATTGTTCAGATCAATTGGGAAAAGAAAAAAGAGCTGGTAGAAAGTGGAAAAATTGATTGTATCATGGGATGTTTTTCAATGGAAGGACGACTTAACGATTATCGTTGGGCCGGACCATACATAGCAAGCCGTCAGGTGGTTGCTGTAAATGAGAACAGTGACATTCATAAACTGAGTGATCTGAAAGGAAAGAATCTTGCAGTCCAGTCTACAACCAAACCGGAAGGTATCTTTCTGAAGCGGACAGATAAGAGAATTCCAAAACTTGGCAATCTGATTAGTCTTGGACACAGGGAATTGATCTATACATTTCTGGCAAAAGGGTATGTGGATGCTGTGGCTGTGCATGAGGAATCCATCATCCAGTATATGAAAGATTATGATACAAGCTTCCGCATTCTGAAGGAACCATTGATGGTCGTCGGGATAGGAGCTGCTTTTGCAAAGAATGATGACAGAGGGATCTGCGAGCAGATGAACCAGAAGCTGGAAGAAATGCACAAGGATGGTACCTCCCTGAAGATTAATAAAAAAATATATGGATGATCCAGAGAAATATTTGGAGGTGGATAATCTTGGATATTAATGGAAGAGAAAAAAGCAAAAACGATTCTGGATAGTTGCTAGTTTGCTTGGCATCTGTATGTTTGTCACTGCAATTTTTGTTTTTTTCATCGGAAAAAACGAAGCTGAGAAAAGAATGGTGGAGATTGTAAACTATGTCAAAGTACAGTGCTCAACCTATACTCATTATAATGAATCTTCAGAATCAAAAAGTCTCCTTCGTGCGATCGAAAGTGCCAGACAGATGAGTACAAATATTGATATGGAAGTAAAGAATAGAAAGCAGTTAGACCGAAAGCTTCTGAAAGAGAATCTGCAGTCACTCTGGGTGGATGGTATTCTTGTATTGGATGAAGAAGGAAAGAAAGTCTGTGAATACAGTATGGATGAAGGTTTGATGGATGAGATGATTGATTATCTGCAAAAAGATATCATTATGGATTACACAGGATATAAAGAAAGATCTTATTCAGAACGGATTGTCAGAGGAGATGGATCATGTATCGATATCGCAGCCTGCGCCAGAAAAGATGCCCCAGGGATCGTTGCAGTTTACTATTACACATCTCCGAGATTTATCAGAAATTATACTTTAACGATCCAGAGTCTTTTAAAGGGGTACAATACTGAGAAAGACGGGACGATCATCGTTGCAGACAAAGGGAAGATTATTGCCAGTAACGATGAGAAATTATTGGCACAGGATGTCGCAGACAATGAGATTATTCAGAAAATGAAGAAGCATACAGATAGTCGGCATATCTTTCATCTGAAGAATAAAGGAACTGGATGCTATGGTATCATGCTGAAACAAAGGGATTATTATATCTACATGTATTTACCAGATAAAGAGGTATTCAGTAATCTGCCACTCAGTGTAACAGGTGTTGTATTCCTTTATCTTATCATTCTTAGTTTTTCATGGTCCTGGATATATATAACCAATCTGGCACATCAGAAACAGGAACAGGAAAAAGATGAGAAATATAAAGCAGAACTTCTGAAATCGGACAAAAAAAGCAGAGGCAGCGAACGAGGCGAAAACTGAGTTTCTCCAGAGGATGAGTCATGATATCCGGACACCGATCAATGGAATATGCGGTATGATCGATGTGGCGGAGCATTATGCAGATGATATGGAAAAACAGACAGAATGCAGGACAAAGATCAAAGAAACATCTCATCTGTTACTGGAATTGATCAATGAAGTTTTGGATATGAGTAAGCTGGAATCGGACGAAGTAGTTCTGGAAGAAATTCCATTTAATCTAAGCAATATTTCCAAGGAAATCTTTGTTGTGATCGAACAGATAGCTGCAGAAGAAAATATTCGGATCGTGTGGGAGAAAGAAGAAATCACACACTGGAATCTGATCGGGAGTCCAGGATATGTAAAAAGGATCATGATGAATATTTTGTCAAATGCGGTAAAATATAATAAAGAAAACGGATATATCTACATCAGCTACCAGGAATTTACATCGGAGCAGGAGGGAAGAGTGACGATTGAATTTATCTGCCGAGATACAGGAATTGGTATGACAAAGGATTTCCAGAAACGCCTTTTTGAACCGTTTGCACAGGAGCATACTGGAAGCCGTACAAAATTTTCCGGAACAGGGCTTGGAATGCCGATCACGAAAAAACTGATCGAAAAAATGGGAGGAACGATCACGTTTGAAAGTAAGAAGGGAGAAGGCACAACCTTTGTGATCAGGATTCCATTTAAAATAGATCAGGATGCTGATCAACGTGAAGAACAGGAAGCTATATCAGAAAAATCTATAAAAGATCTGAAGATCCTTCTGGTGGAAGATAATGAGCTGAATATGGAAATCGCAGAATTTGTGATTCAGAATGAAGGTGCATCTGTGACGAAGGCATGGAATGGCCAAGAAGCTGTTGAGATATTCAAAAAAAGCAGACCAGATGAATTTGATGTCATTCTGATGGATATCATGATGCCGATCAAGAATGGTTATGAAGCAGCAAAGATGATCCGTGCACTGGACAGAGATGATGCAAAAACGGTTCCGATCATAGCAATGACGGCAAATGCGTTCACCGAGGATAGATTAAAGTCAAAAGAATCGGGAATGAATGAACATATCGCGAAACCTATAGATGCAAAATTATTAGTAAAAGTGATCAGTGAATTCGTGGAAAATAAAGAGGAGGATTCATAATGAAAAAGAGAAAATGGAATAGAGTTCTTTCTATATTTTTGGTGATGGTGACAGTCATATCACTTATGTCAGGATGTGATAGGAAGAGCGCGAAAAAATGAAGAGAAAGATACGATCACTGTATATTTATGGAGCACAAATCTATATGAAAAATATGCCCCATACATTCAGAAACAGCTTCCAGATATTAATATTGAATTTGTAGTGGGCAACAATGATCTGGATTTCTATCGGTTTCTTAAGGAAAATGGCGGATTGCCGGATATCATAACTTGCTGTCGTTTTTCACTACATGATGCAAATCCTCTGAAAGACAGCCTGATGGATCTTTCCACAACCAATGAAGCAGGTGCTGTCTATAATACATACCTCAACAATTTTATGAATCAGGATGGCAGTGTAAACTGGCTTCCAGTGTGTGCGGATGCACATGGGTTTGTAGTTAACAAAGACCTTTTTAAAAAGTATCATATTCCTCTGCCAACAGATTACAAAAGTTTTGTTTCTGCCTGTCAGGCATTCAAAAAAGTGGGGATCCGTGGATTCACGGCAGATTATTTTTATGATTATACTTGCATGGAAACACTGCAGGGACTATCTGCATCAGAGCTGTCTACAGCGGCTGGACGTAAATGGCGTACTGTCTATAGTGACCCTGATAATACAAAGAGAGAGGGTTTGGACAGTAAAGTCTGGCCGGAGGCTTTTGAACGTATGGAGCAATTCATTCAGGATACAGGGTTGAACAAAGATGATCTGAATATGGATTATGATAATGTGATGGAGATGTATAAAAGTGGTAAGCTTGCTATGTACTTTGGCAGTTCTTCTGGTGTAAAAATATTTCAGGATCAGGGCATTGATACAACATTTCTTCCATTCTTTCAACAAAACGGCGAAAAATGGCTGATGACGACACCATATTTTCAGGTGGCGCTGAACCGTAACCTGACAAAGGATGAAACACGCCGGCAGAAAGCAATGAAAGTGTTGAATGTAATGCTGTCAGAGGATGCACAGAATCGGATCGTTTATGATGGTCAGGATATATTAAGCTATAGTCAGGATGTAGATACACATCTCACAGAATATCTCAAAGATGTCAGACCTGTGATCGAAGAAAATCATATGTATATTCGAATCGCATCCAATGACTTTTTCAACGTATCCCAAGATGTAGTCTCTAAGATGATTTCAGGAAAATACGATGCCAAACAGGCTTACCAGTCATTTAATACAAAGCTTCTGAAGAAGAAATCTGATTCTGAGAAGATCGTGCTCGATTCAAAGAAAGCTTATTCCAATCATTTTCATACCAGCGGGGGGAATGAAGCGTATTCTGTTATGGCACATACTTTGCGTGGCGTCTACGGTACGGATGTGCTGATCGCAACAGGAAACAGCTTTACAGGAAGTGTACGGAAGGCAGGATATACGGAAAAAATGGCTGGCAATATGATCATGCCAAATGATCTTTCAGCTTACAAACGGAAGATGAGTGGGGCTGAGCTGAAAAAGACAGTCAGAAATTTTGTAGAAGGCTATCAGGGAGGTTTCAATCCATTTAACCGTGGCTCTCTGCCTGTGGTCAGTGGTATTTCTGTAGAGATCAAGGAAACGGATGATGGTTATACATTAAGTAAAGTTACAAAGAATGGAAAATCAGTTCAGGATAAGGATACCTTTACTGTAACCTGTCTTGCGACACCACAACATATGGAATCGTATCCAGCGGGTAAAAACATTGTATTTGATGGAGAGGTGAAAGATACCTGGACAAAATGTGTTTTGAAGGGTGATGCCGTTCTCGCAAAGCCTGAAGACTATATGACTCTGAGGTGAGAAGAATGGATGTTAAGAATCATAATATGAACAAAGAGAAACCTATCATGAGAAAACGACTCAAGGTCATTGCTTTTTCTTGCATTCTTTCTTGGAATCGTTTTGGCTGTTTCTCAATATTTTGGATTTGTATCGAAAACTGTATATGAGGAAAGTGTTTCTCATCTAACAGAAGTTTTCCATCAGTCGGATAATATGTTAAGGGAACTCTCAAATAAGAATCTGACGTATCTTCATATGTGGAGTAAGTATCTGCAAGATGCTCCAAGTGAAAGCAAAAATTCGTGATTATATAGATAAAGCGCAGAAAGATGCGGGATTTTTATATTTTTATTTTCTATCAGCTGACGGTAACTATAAGATGACAACAGGTGAAACAGGGTATCTTGGATTACAGGAAAATATTGAAGATGAGATCCGGCAGGGAAATGATGTGATAGCGAATGCAGCAGTTCCCGGAAAATCCCAGATGCTTGTTTTTGCCAGCCCGAAGGCTCATGGAAGTTATCAGGGATTTAAATATGATGCAATTGCTATTGCCTATGAAAACGCTGATATAGTAAATGTACTCGATATCTCTGCGTTTAATGGAAAAGCAAAGAGTTATGTTCTTCATCCAGATGGTCGTGTTGTGATCGATCATTCTTTGGAGTCATGGGGAAATGTATATAACTTTTTTGGCATTCTGAGAGAACATACAGATATCTCCGAAAAAGAGATCCTTGAAATTTCGAAGAAATTTAAAGAGGGACATACAGGTGCGATGTTACTAAATCTGGATGAAAAGGATTATTATCTTGTTTATGAAAAATCAGGCATTCAGGACTGGGTATTTCTGGGACTTGTCCAGGCAGATATCGTCAATGCCAGTATGAACACTTTGCAACTTAGTACGATGCTTCTTGTGGGTGCAGTCGTGCTTTGTATTACAGCAGTCCTTATTGGATTTATTTTACGAAAAAACAGTGTAAGACTGAAGAAAAAAGACACAGAGATCTTGTACAGGGATGAGATGTTTCAAAAGTTGTCAATGAATGTAGATGATGTATTCTTAATGTTGGATGCAAAAACGTATCAGGCAGATTATCCACACCTTGCAACCCGGTGCCCAAATTATAGAGTGCAACTATGCAGATGTAGACCTGGATAAGATTATCCATACCCACCTCTTTAACTTTGAACGTGCCGCAACTTCCGCCGGATGGATTCGTGGCATAGAGCAACAAGTAAGCGAAGAGGAGGAAAAAGAGGCGCATTACCATCACGAGATGAACATCATCATGAAAGCGAACATCAATCACGAGAAATGTCATCACCACCATCACGAAGGAGGTGAAGTAGAAGAATACGGGTATTGGCACATTTGTCTACTACCGCCGTCCTGCATTCGACATTCATAAGTTCGACCACTATGTCGCTACCAAATGGCCCCGCAGCGTTATCCGCGCCAAGGGTGTCTGCTACTTCAGCCACAACCGCGACATGTCCTTCCTCTTTGAACAAGCAGGTATACAGAAGAAAATAACTGAAGCCGGACAATGGTATGCCACCGCCCCCGAAGAAGACATGATAGAACTGATGCGCCAAGAACCGGGATTGCTAAGAGACTGGGACGAGCAATACGGCGACCGCATGCTGAAGATAGTATTCATCGGACAAAATAATAGGATAAAGAAGCAAATCATCCGCGACTTAGGACAAATAGCCTTGAATAACTTCCTAAAAAAGTAGCTCCCCGTCATTCCGATCTTAAGAACAACGGGAGCATCGTCCCAGACGCGTAACTCTATTTTAAGAATCAAGAACCATATCAATTCTCCGTAAAACGGAACATTTTGAAATACACCTTCTGCTCTGTGTCGGATACATTCACCAGCCTCATCTTCGCAACGCTCAAATCCTTGAGAGATGCCTTCACCTGCGTTCTGTATCCCGGCTTCAAATCCACCGCCTGCCAGTTTGTACCATCCGAAGTTACTTCCAGTTTAAACTTAGAATTAGCCACCTCCGCATCTCCCAAATCAATAAGCACCGAACTCAACTGGCGGGCATAATCCATCGAAATGGTCAGCACACCGCCTGCCTGCCAGTTGATGACTTCATTGGACGGAATAATTGTATTCACCTTTCCCTTCTGCTGAATAGGAAGCGAAGCCAACTGATTCACGTCGCTCTTCAACGTGTAGGGAGAATAAACAGCCTTTGTATCAAGCCCGGCATGGAACGCTGCATCATAGCCCGTTGTCGCCGCTTCGAACAAAGCATTGAAAGTAGGCATCAGATGCAGGCTGCCGCTCTTTATGCCCGCTTTATATTGGGCATCCGTCTCACCCATCAGCACCAGCAGGGCGCGGGCGTGTTCGTAGCTACCTATAAATGCATCCTTCTGCTGGCGCAGGCGTATCATGTTCAGCACCTCCGCACCATACTCTCCCACTTGTTTGAACTGAATGAGCCAAGGCCTTATTTCAGTTATCAACGGACGATTCTCATTTCCCGACGCAAGCAATCCATCAGCGGCAACGATTATCTTCCGGCATTCCTCAGCTACCTGCCGATAGGCATCTTCATCTATCTCGTTTTTCTCTTGATAGGCTTTCAACAAGGCAGAGAGAGCAGGCTGAATGGCAACGGACTCTTCACGACGGAAGCGATGTCCATTCTGTCCCGGGTCGGAATTATGAGCAGCGAAGATTTCCAAATATTCGGCATGAAGTGGCATAAGGTCTCTGACTGCATGTTTCCAAGAAGTTTCACTATCATAATTCTCCATATTCCAAGTATAATCAGCTACACTGTACAGAGAGATTTTGGAAGCCTCGGCATGTTCCATCGGATTGGAAACAAAAGCAGACATATCATCTTTTACATCAAGCCCGTTTCCATAAACCGGCCCTAGCAGCAAATGGTCTTGTACATAATCCGAAACGGGGAAATTCCACCAAATGTACGCCTTACGTTTCAGCAGCGGATTGACGAAGTCCAGCGTAGACTTATCTATAGTAGCAACTACCATATCACCGGTCCACATCACCTTGATACCCTCGTTCAACTTATCACCAAGCGTAGTGAGATAGCCTCCCTCCACATCGGTCCATGACTTGTTGTACTCTGTGGGACACAATATCAATGGTGCAACATCCCGCTTGACTTTTACAAAATGGTCGTCAATATAGTTCAACAGTTCAGCCTGCTTGTCTGCCTTTGTCCCCTCACCCGAAATATCATCAAAGAAAACGGCAAAACCACGCACACCCAACTGGTACATGCTTTCGAACTTCTGCAACAATAACGAGCGGTCTTCTTCATTCCAGCGAATATCCTGACCCGGATGAATGGCCCAATAGAAAATAACATTGTTCTCCTTCGCCCTATTCACCAATACTTTCAACTCTTCTCCTTCTCGAGCAGGATAAGGCTTGCGCCAGTTGGGAGTCCGGTGATAAGGATCGTCTTTCGGTCCATAGATATAGACATTCATTTTGTTCCGACCATAAAAATCAAGCTGGCGTATACGCGCCTCCTGACTCCAGGGAGCACCGTAAAAACCTTCTACCACACCCCGATAGGGAACATCAGGATAGTCCGTCACTTCAGCCAAAGGCAGCTTGTCTAAAGCAAGCAACTGCGCAAGAGTCTGTACACCATAGTACGCTCCCCGTTCGTCAGCACCGGCTATGACGATGCAGTCTTTTTCTATTTTCAGGAAATAACCTTCGGATTTGCGTGGAATCCGATGTTGGTATTTCTTGATAATCTTATCTCCTTTCACTCCTATATATACACGGAAAGAAGCGCCAAGCACCTCTTCCGGCATCAATGAACGGAGTAAAGGCAACGCAGGTCCGTCCTGCACGGAATTGCCGGAAAGGATCTGGTATTGTCGGGGAATATCAACAGAATCTTTTTGCGTAATATATTCTTGGGGAGTAGGTTGCAAATGAAACTCTTGCGCACAAAGCGTCGCTGTCGTCAGCATACCGAATGCTCCCAGTAACAGTAGTTCTTTTCTCATAAAGCGGATTAGTTAAATTAAGGGAATATCTAATGTAGTTAAGAAAAACTCTTCCATGCATTCAAGGTTGATACGTTCAAAAATAAGAAATAAATATGAAAACACGTACAAATACAGACATTTATTTCAGTTTAAAGATTCATTTATTCTGCATCCGTTTGAGTTCATCGCACACAGCCGGATGCAGGAAGTAGCGTACGTCTTTTCCCTCCTCTATGGCCCGACGGATAAAAGTGGAGCTGATTTCGAATACCGGAGAAGAAACTGTCCGCACATTCTGCGGTAAAAAGGTGGCCTCTACCGGATAGCCGGGACGGGGATAAACCAGAAGATGATTTTCGGCAATAATGCGTTCCGACTCGTACCAACGGTGGAACAGCCTCCAGTTGTCCGAACCAATGACAAGATGGAAAGTGTGTTGGGGATAAGTCCGTTTCAGCGCATCCAACGTATGAACAGTATAAGAAGGCCGAGGCAGATGGAATTCAAAATCGGAAGCGCGAAACTTGGGATAACCCTCAGTGGCTAGCTGCACCAGCTTCAAACGTAACTTGTCATCCATCAGATCGTTTTCTTCCTTCAGCGGATTGTGGGGGTGACCATAAACCACACTTCGTCCAGGTCCCCGTATTCGCAAAGATAGTTGGCGAGGGCCAAATGTCCGATGTGTATCGGGTTGAACGAGCCGCTGAAGATTCCTATATTCA
>ENA-OQJG01000170-OQJG01000170.1-human-gut-metagenome-genome-assembly--contig:-NODE-170-length-11629-cov-2.607112_pt1 | contig 11629 bp, 8 predicted proteins | sample MGYA00242601_ERZ504767 | MGnify/ENA primary metagenome ERZ504767 (study PRJEB26092, sample SAMD00036362) | human gut metagenome | host: Homo sapiens | study: EMG produced TPA metagenomics assembly of... | reverse complement strand
CTCATCCTACATCACCTTTCTATGTAAATCCTTTCTTCTTATCCTTTGTCAATCTGAATCTCCTCTTTAGGTAGTTTTCTTGTGTTTTTTTTAACTAAACCCATTCGTCAATATTATTTTTCTCTCATAATAGAAAAAATATAAGACTCTGGTAATATCACTTCCAAATTTACAACGCAATTCAAATATTCCGTCATCCAGATGTTTACTATAAGGTTCTCTAAGCATATTTCCATTTTCTTGTAATATACCGAGCAATCCAAATATTTTAGCTCGCATCTTAGGATTAACAGAATCAAGAAATTCCTCTACCGGAACCTCACCATTTTCCTTTTCATATGCTATCAGTTTAAATTCTGTCATATAATCTCCTTTGTAAATATTATATGGTATATATGCCATAATGTCAATTATTTGTTACTGAATTACTGTTTGTGAACTTCCAGAAACCCTAAATCCAGCCTATATCCATTCATCGGCATTCCTATAATTTCCCCGAGCCATAATATGATAGATTGCTCCCAGAAACCATTTTCTATTCTTTCTTGCCATTATCTTCTTTCTCATTATCATTAATGATATTTTTAAGGTTGAATTTTTAGCGAAGGATTCTATTTCCTTCGCTAAAATTTTTAATCCTCTTCCGCTGCGTTCTTCGCAATTGGAACTACTTCAATGTTAATCTTCATCCCAACCGCATCCGCATATTTCGCCAGTACCTGCATCGTTGGAATTCTCTTGCAGCTCTCAAGCCTTGCTATATTTGGCGCTGCCATTCCGGTCGCTTCCGCAATATCCCGTTCGGGACAACCCCTGACTCTGTCTCTGCTCAATCAACTTATGAACTACTTCTGCCATCTGCTCCCTTGTTCTGGCATCTATATATTCATAATATGCTAATATTCGCCTTTTTCTTCTTTCATTGACCTCTTGTACTTCATCATAATATTGCATCACTTTTTCCTCGTTGCCTTTGATTTTCTTTCAATATTATCATTCATGATACTGTCTGCCAACACATTGTCTTCATAATCTAAATGGGGGATGCCTGACTTTCTATACCCCTAAAAAAGTAGCTGAAACCACTGAAATCACTAAAACAGCACCCTAATCCCAGCGAAACTGCCGGAAAAATCCATAAAAAGTAGCTGAAAACGCTTAAATTCCCAAAACAGCACCCTAACCACAGCGAAATAGCCGGAAAAATCTCCAAAAAAGGTAGCTGAAAATGCTTAAATTGATAAAGTCCATATAATGGTGTAAATTACAAATCTATATAAAAAGAGCCGAGAGCTCATCTTTCAGTTATAATTAAGTTACCACACAAAACATAATTGAAAGGATGAAACTCATGGCTCAATTACATTTTACATTAGATAGTGATTTTTTTGTAGGACTTTTTTCAGAAACTAAGGATGAAGCTTTTGGCAAACTTATGGAAGCTTTACTTAATCAGGTTCTTCAGGCTGAATCTACTGAACAGCTTGGAGCAAGTAATTATGAACGATCTCAAGAACGTTCTGATTATAGAAATGGAGTTAGGACAAGAACATTAACCACCCGTATTGGAAAGATTGAATTACAGGTTCCAAGACATCGTAATGTTCCATTTAAAACTTCCTTGTTCGAAAATTATCAGCGTAATGAACAGGCTTTAATTACAACAATGATGGAAATGGTTGTGCAAGGCGTATCAACCAGAAATATCAAAAAAGTAACTGAAGAGCTTTGTGGAGAATCTTTTTCAAAATCTGCTGTTTCTGAAATCTGCAAGGAACTAGATGTCCCTGTTAAGCATTTCAAGGAGCGCTTATTGCCGGAACACTATCCGTTTATTATTGTTGATGCGATATATTTAAAAGCTCGTGAAGATCATCGTGTTAAATCAAAAGCGTTGTTTGTTGCAATTGGAATAAACAATACCGGACACAAAGAAGTCCTGGGGTTTGAAGTTTATGATTCAGAGAAAGTGAACACCTGGAGAGACTTTTTTGAAAATCTTAAAAGTCGCGGTTTGCGCGGTGTAGATATTGTAATATCTGACGCACACGCGGGGCTTGTTGAAGCAATAAAGGAGAGTTTCTCTGGCTCTTCATGGCAGCGATGTCAGGCTCACTTTACAAGAAACATCATAGATAAGTGTCCTAAAAAATACAGCACTGGTTTAGCTTCTGAGTTACGAGACATGTTTAACGCAGCTACTATTGAAGAGGCCCGTCGTTTAAAAGAATCTATATACGATGAATATCAGGATGTTGCAAATGAAGCAATGACTGTCCTTGATGAAGGATTTGAAGATAGTATTACCATCATGGCACTTCCCTCAAAATATCGTATAGCATTAAGAACCAGCAACATAATAGAACGCGAGAACAGAGAAATCAGAAGACGCGAAAAAGTTATTCAGATTTTTCCTAATACGGAATCTATTATTAGATTAATTGGTGCAGTCCTTCAAGATGATCATAATGAATGGAGTGTAGGTCATAAAATCTTTGATATGAAAGAGTATTATGATAAACTAAGCTCCATTCAGTCAAATCTCTTGAAGATAAAAGTAGCGTAGGTAAAACCACATAACTGAAAGATGAATTTACACACAAATTTGGACTTGACTGCTTATGGGCTGAGTTTGGGGAGCTGTTTTGGGGATTTTAGCAGTTACAGCTACTTTTTCTCGTAATTTATCTGGCTTATGGGCTGGTTTTGGGGAGCTGTTTTGGAAATTTCAGCAGTTACAGCTACTTTTCTCGGATTTTATCCAGTTTTTGGGCTGAATTTTGGGAGCTGTTTTAAAGATTTAGTGATTACAGCTCCCCAAGGTCTGCCTACTATGCTATCAATCCCTTGTAAACCATAAATTGGTACCTTGAAAACTTCACATAACCATAAATTCGTTCTTTATAAGTGGTACAATAGATGTAGAGAAAATGGAGAAAATCACGTCCAAATACACCGGTTGGAGTATTACTATGATTCGGCTGATTACAATAAAGTGATTTACCGGCAGAGGAAGGAATATTATAACCAACGTCTCAAGACAATTCTGTTGGACGCAGACTGTTTGCTTCAAAAATGCAACGGTGGTTATGATGATGTAAGTGAATATCAGCTTCTTGTCCGTGCCTTTTTATTTGAAAAAACACAGGAAAAGTAAGAGCTTCCTTCAATAAAAACAATGTGAGAACTTTCCTTTCAAAGATCAGTGCAGCTCCGGGATTTCGAATAAAACCGGAAATAGCTTAAAAAATATTCACAAAATTTCAAAATGAAAAAATTATACTAACTATATCTAGGACTTTTAGTACTAAAAAGATTTCGCATATATTACATAAAAATGAATAAATAGTAAATTTTAACAAAATTACGTGAATAAAATCTCTGTTTATCCCAATAGTCGAAAACCAACGAAAAGACTATAATATAAATACGAAAACGTGCGAAAGGGGATTTTCGTACAAACATAATAAGAAAAGGAGAGGAAATATGGGAAAGTTAAAAGAACGTTTTCACAGGAAAAATGGCATTGTAAGCCGTATCTTTAGTATGGTACTTGCGCTTGCTATGATTATGACTATGATTCCAGCAATCGGTGGTGCAACCACTGCATATGCTGCTAGCCCGACAATCCGGTTGTATTTGGACAAACCAAGTACATGGAATACACCGGTTGTCCATGTCTGGGCTGCCGGTGCTGCGGTAGATAACCATGGCGCAGGAAATGCCACCATTTCACAATGGGGGAATCAGGAAAAACCAAAGCTTGCATATGAGGAAAGTTCTGGACTCTATTATGTAGATGTACAGAGCAGTGAGTGGACAGGTTTTCAGTTTGTTGATGCAGGTTCTAAAGATGAGTCTGCACCGGAGATAAAGACAGAAGGAGCTGCAATTGAGCAGATTAAGACTTTTACTTCTGATACAAGCATTTATTGTTTATTGGATGACAATGGAAAATATCAGTGGTATAAGGATGCTTCAAAGAAGGAAACTTTGATTCCGGAGTCTGTACCAACAGAATGTGATCTGACTATTAATTATAAGAGCACATTAGGCGATGATGTTGCAGCATATATATATAAGGAAACTAATAAGCCGGCAGGTGAATGGCCGGGAAAAACCATGACTGCAACAGCAGGACATGAAGGCTGGTATACAATGCATCTGACATTAGATAACAGTACAGATTATAATCTTATCTTAAATGATGATGGACATGGAAACCAGTTAAGCGACGTAACACTTTCTACAAAAGGAAAGGCAGAAGCAGAGTACTGGTTCGATGGTTCTTTGTCAGAGACAAAACCTGCCGATTGGAAATATGTAACAACCATCCATTATCTTGCTTCAGGAATGGGAAGTACTATTTACAATTATATGTGGGGAGCAGATGCCTCTGCAACAGGAGCAGGTGTTGGAAAAGAATGGCCGGGCGGACAGATTTCGGCAAATGCTGATCATTTGGGATGGTATGATGTAGTATATACACAGGATGTAAAACAGAATTTCAGCTGTATTTTTAATAATAACAACGGAACACAGACGGATAATATTGATGTTTCTGTGACATCAACAAGTACTGAGCTCTGGGTTACCGGAACAAAAGGTGATACAACCGTATATAAAACAGCACCGGACAGCTGGGAGGCACCGGTTGCGGACCACACATTTACTATTTATTATTACAATGAGGATTTATCAACAGACAAAGACATGGGAAAAGTTGATTTGTGGATGTGGAATGCCGGATTAAATGGTTCTTATGTTTTTGACGGAACATATTATGATGCTGAAAATAATGTGACATGGTTTAAACAGACCATTACAGTTGCCGGCAGTAATGTAGGAAAAACGGTAGGATTAAAGGCACGCTATGATAATACAAAAGGATGGGATGGCGGCTCTGATACTGCAGATCGTTCTTTTACAATAAGCGGTGATGAGAATGAGGTATTATATTATGTGGATGGTTCCGATCCGGTTCATGAGAAACCGGTAATCGTACCAACGGAAAAGAGATACCTTGTATTGGATTATGAGAATCCGGGATTAAAAGAAAAAGGTATTACACCACAGTTTTATACATGGTCATCAGGATATGCTTCAGTATTAACCGATTTTACATATGTAGGTGGAGATAAATGGACAGTAACAATCCCAGCAAAACCATCCTGCACAAAGGTTGATTTTTGTATTGCATTAGATTCAACAGGTGACCCATGGATTAAAGATGGTGGAGACCATTCAGTTACATTCCCTTCTGACCAGAAGGTTATCTATGCCAGCATGAAAGCCGGCAGTGAGCCGGAAATTGCTATGCCATATAATGTTGGCTATGAAGTAGATGCAGAAAAACAGCAGGTATCATATTACTATCGTGATGATGCAGCATTTGTAGATGGCACCTTAAAGAATATGACTGTAGCTGTTGACGTAAACGGAACAGAGTATCCAATGACATACAATGATGCAACAAAGCGTTTTGAGTATGTAAAGAGCGGTTTAACAGATGGCAAAACACATTATCGTTACAAAGCAAATGGAGCTTATGTTGTAGATGCATTCAATTCAAATAGTGAAAAATATAATGACGCAGATTACTCATATTTTGAATACTATAAATTAAATGCAACAGTTACAGCAGAAGTTATGAATAAGTCATTTAACTACAATGAGAATAATGTAGTTAAGTTTAAGGTTAAACAGGCTGATACAGATACTCAGAAACTTGAAGTTGCAAGTGCAAGTATTGATGTTTCTTCACTTGGTGGAAGCAGTGCAATGCCGATTGAACCGGAACTGCAGGCAGTTACCATTTCTGCAACAACAGATACAACATTAGGAATTAAGACATTACCAATTACTGTAACAGACCAGTACGGTAATAAATTCAGTACTACAGTGGATGTTGAAATCACAGACCGTGTGAAGGAAAACAAAAATGATTTCGACTGGGATGAATCTGTTGTCTACTTTATGGTGACAGACCGCTTCTTTGATGGCAATGAATCTAACAATACAGCAAGTGGTGCAGATACATACGGAGACAATCCGGGACTGTATCATGGTGGAGATTTTGCAGGTGTAACAACCAAGTTAGATTACTTACAGGATTTAGGTGTAAATACAATCTGGATTACACCAATTGTAGAGAATATAAAAGGTGTAGATGTAACAGATGAGGGTTCAAAAGATGTCCCTTATAATGCAGCGTACCATGGATATTGGGCAAGTGATTTTACAAAATTGAATCCTACACTTGGTACAACAAAAGAATTTGAGACTATGATTAGCGAAGCGCACAAGCGTGGTATGCGTATTATGGTTGACATTGTTGTAAACCATGCCGGATATGGTACAGAATCAACATTTGCTGATATGCTAAGGGATAAGAGTGTCAGTGAAGGAGATATTAAATCATGGCAGTCTGGTTTACCGGATTTTGCAACAGAGAATGCAGATGTCAGGGCAAAATTAGTAGAATGGCAGACATCATGGATGAAGGATTATGGAGTTGATTATTTCCGTGTAGATACTGTAAAGCATGTTGACAGCACAACATGGGCAGCACTTAAAAATTCTACAACAAAAGTAAATTCATCATTCAAGATGATTGGTGAATACTTTGGTGCAGGATATGCATCAAATGGTAGTTCCTTAGGTACTGGTCAGATGGATGCAGACCTTGATTTCGATTTTAACGATCAGGCAACAAGCTTTGTAAGTGGCAATATTTCTTCTGTAGAGAAATTCCTTTCTGCAAGAAATTCAGCACTTAATAACGCATACATGACGGGTCAGTTCTTGAGCAGCCATGATGAAGATGGATTTAAGGCAGCCTTAATAGACGGAAAAAAATAATACAGAGGATGAGGCAACATCAGCAGCGTTAGTTGCAGCTACCTTACAGCTTACTGCAAAGGGTATTCCGGTTATCTATTATGGTGAAGAAGTTGGTTTAAGTGGATTAAATAATTATCCATATCAGACTAATAGATATGACATGGATTTCTCTAAGGCAACAAAGGACAATGTCACATATCAGCATTATAAGAATCTGCTTAGCATCCGTAATGCATACACAGATGTATTTGCAAGAGGAAGCAGAACAGTTGTGGCAGGTTCTGATGAGGAAGGCTATGATGTAGTTTCAAGATCCTATGGAGGAACAACCTTATATGTTGGTATGAATATCAAGGATACCGCAAAAGAAGTAAAAGTTCCGGTTAGCTTAGCAGCAGGAACAGAGGTAAAGGATTTATACAGCGGTGCTACATATACTGTAGGAAGTGATAAAACAGTTGCTGTTACAATTCCGGCAGCAAAGGATGGTGGAACAGTCATTCTTACTGAGGTGAAGAAAACAAAAGACCCGGGCAAGACAGATCCAACACCGGAAAAGGTTTCTGCAACATTAATTACTCTTGATAAGAAAACTGCAGGTAAACAGCAGAATGACACTAAAAAAGCAGCTCCAAAGAGTGGCGATGACAATGAAGCAGCTACATATGTATGCTTACTCGGACTTGCAATGGTTGCAATCACAGCAGCTACATATCGCAAGAAGAGAGCTTGCAACTAAAACAGCTTTTAAACTAAACATTTTATAAACCTCTTAGATGCCGCACCTTCGTGTGCGGCATTTACTATAAATTGGGAAAGAAGTTATATTGCTATCATTGCTTTAAATATATTATAATAAAAAGATAACAGCAAAGGCTGTCAAGGAGAATAATATGAAAAGCACAGCGTTTGATATGGCTATGGTGGCATACAGACAAAATGATATGGAGAGCGCATTTCGTCAGTTTCTGTCGCTGGCAGAGGCGCAAGATGCAGATGCAATGAATATGGCAGCAAATATGTTTGAAAGAGGCCAGGGCACATACAGAGATCCCGGGCGAGCAGTGTTTTGGTGGAAGAAAGCGGTGGAGCTTGGAAATGTGGATGCACTTGCCGATTACGGACAGTATCTGGTCGCTACCTTTTTTGATGGCAAGGAGCAGAAGCTTGGTGCAGGGTATCTGGTTACTGCGACGGAGCGTGGCAACAACAGGGCAGGAGAGAGCCTTGTGGAGTTTGCCCTTAAAAATAACGATGCCGGAGTCAAAGTATACAGGACAGCAGCCGAGTACTGCGACAGGGCTATTGCCTCTGCGACAGATTCTTATCTGCGTACACAGTATGTGCAGAAAAAGGGTATGCTTAAATATAAGCTCAGACAGCACAGGATTGGAAACAATTATGTATATCTGGCAGCGGTATTTTCGACAATAGGAGCAGTATTGCTCATGATAGCATCAGTGGATTTGTTTCTTGAGCTGCATATGGAGTTTCGTGATATGTTTAAGCTGTTTTCGTATAGTAAAATGATACCGTGGGAGGCAGATATAGCGATGTTATTTGGTGCGATGCTTTTATTTACGTTCGGCAAGGTAACAAATAAGCTTCATGTGGCGAGCTTTTTGCAGCTTCTTGCATCTGTATTTGCAGTGGCAGTTGTTGCCATGCACTTTATCTGTGTGATAAATGATGGCAGGGTGTGGTATGACAAGCTGCTGTGGTATGTGGTGCTTGTTGTCATTCCGCTTATGCTTGGAAAGCTGTTGGGTGAGATTCTGAGAAAGATTATCGGTATACAGTAATAGTTTCGAGATGACTTAAGCGATGTAAGACATTTAATGTGTAAAATAATATTTCGATATGTAACCGGAGGAGAATGAGCATGACTCTGCAACAATTAAAATACGTGGTGACAGTGGCAGAATGCGGCAATATAACAGAGGCTGCAAAGCAGCTTTTTGTCTCGCAGCCCACTGTGACCAGCGCTATACATGACCTGGAAAAAGAGATGCAGATAGTTATTTTCATCAGGACAAACAAGGGAGTGATACTATCAGAAGATGGTGAGAGATTTCTCGGTCATGCCAGACAGGTGCTCGAGCAGGTAGATCTCATAGAGGGAATCTACAAGGATGATGTGGTGAGTAAGCCGCACTTTGCGGTATCGTGTCAGCACTATTCCTTTGCAGTGAATGCATTTGTGGATGTAATCAGAGAGTTTGATGCATATCAGTATGATTTTACCATCAGGGAGGAGCAGACTCACGAAATTATTGAGGATGTCACGAATTTAAAGAGCGAGCTGGGAGTCATATATCTAAGCTCCAAGAATACGGAGGTGCTTTCAAAGATGCTAAAGCGTAATGAACTCGAGTTCACAGAGCTTTTTACAGCCACACCGCATGTATTCATATGTGACAGTCACCCGCTTGCTTCAAAAAAGAGCATCACGATGGATGATCTGCAGGACTATCCGTACCTGACGTATGAGCAGGGAGAGTACAATTCACAGTACTTTTCGGAGGAGTTTGTCAGTACTCTTGACAGCAGAAAGAATATCAGGGTAAGAGACAGAGCTACACTTTTTAATCTGATAATTGGCTTAAATGGCTACACAGTGTGCTCAGGAGTGATTTCCGCAGAGCTAAATGGAAGGAATATTATATCAAAGCCACTTGATGTGGAGGAGTATATGAGGATAGGCATTATCAGCAGAAAGGGTGTGGTACTCTCGCGATATGCAAGGGAGTATATCGAAGCATTGAAGGCACACTGTATGTGACGTCACAATAATATAATATGATTATAGGGTCAAAAGATATAATCGATGCATGCTTGCATGCAATTCGATGTATACCTTAGTGTCCCACAATATATAAGGTCTAAATATATACAAACATTTGGTACAAGGAGCATAGCATGTACGATAGTATAATAATAGGAACAGGTCCTGCCGGACTGTCGGCAGCCCTGAATTTAAAAACATATAAAAAGGATTTTATCTGGTTTGGTTCGAAGAACCTAAGCGAAAAGGTGCAAAAGGCAGACAAAATCACAAACTATCCCGGATTTCCACAGATAAGCGGACAGGAGCTGTTTGAATGCTTTGACGCTCACAGGAGAGCTGCGGGAATTGATATAACAGAAAAGACTGTGACCAATATCATGCCTGCAGGAAACGGTTTTATGGTGCTTGCAGACAATGAGATGTATGAGGCAAGGACTCTCATACTTTGCATGGGTGTGATGTCTGCAAAGCAGCTGGATAGAGAGGATGAGCTGCTTGGAAAAAGGCTCAGCTACTGTGCCACCTGTGATGGCATGTTTTACAAGGATAAGAGGATAGCTGTCATATGTAATGACAAAAAGTATGAGCATGAGGTTAAATATCTTGCGGATCTTGCGACAGAGGTATTGTATTTCCCGGCCTATAATGACAGCGAAATAGAGCTTCCAAATGTAAAGATATCAAAGGATGTACCTATAGCATTAATCGGAGACTCATTTGTGGAAGGAATTACGCTTCGAAGCGGAAAGACTGAGAGCGTAGACGGAGTATTCTGCCTCAGGAACGCCATCGCACCATCAAAGCTTATGCCGCAGCTTGAAATAGAAAACGGACATATATTGGTGGATAGAGCCCAACAGACAAATGTGGCAGGCTGTTTTGCGGCAGGAGACTGCACAGGCAGGCCATACCAGTATACTAAGGCTGTCGGAGAAGGAAATGTGGCAGCACATTCGTGTATACAATATCTTAGTAAATCAGAAAAATAATATATTATTTTTTAGAATCACGGAATCAATTCTATAATCTTTTTGATTCGATAAGCACACTCACGCATGCTGTAGATACACTTACTGACAACTGCATAATTGGAATAACCGCAAATGAGGAGCGCTGCCGGAAGCTGCTTTTTAAATCACGGACTTATGAAGGTAAAAGCAGCTTGATGTGGTGCTTGATCCGTATGCGATGACAGAGGCAGCGACTAAGAAGAACAAGGCAAAGGTCGGTTTAAAGGCAATTACAGCCACTTACCATTGAGAAGATATTGATTTCTCTCAGCTCCAACTGAGACAAATTGTATTTCGTGTCTTAGCATGTCCTCAAGGAAGCTTATGTAGCGCTTAGCATTTACAGGCAGCTCATCATATGACCTGCAATTTGATATATCGGTTTTCCACCCCGGCAGCATTTTGACTACCGGGGTATATTTTTCGTAGATTTTCGGTAGGGTCAAAGACGTTTGTTACGGCATTTTTATACTGATATCCTGTGATAACAGGAATCTGATCCATGATGCTTAGGACATCTAGCTTGGTCAGTGCGATTTTGTCGGCATGCTGGCATTTTAGACCATAGCGGCTTGCAACGGCATCAAACGGACCCACACGACGTGGTCTTCCAGTGGCAGCACCATATTCGCCCCCATACTTGCGGACCATTTCAGTCCATTCACCGTTCATAGCTTTTTCTGCGACAAATGGTCCGGCTCCGACACAGGTAGAGTATGCCTTTAGTACACCGACCACATGATCTAATGAGGCACCGGGGATACCGGCACCTATAGGACCGTAAGCTGAGATGGTGGAGGAGCTTGAAGTATATGGGAAAATACCATAGTCTATATCCCTCATTGCACCAAGCTGTGCTTCAAGTACAACACGCTTTCCCTTTGATAGTGCATCCTCAAGGAATGCACCGGTATCTGTGATATAAGGTGCATATTTTGCAGCCTTCTGCCTGCACCATGACAAAAGAGCTGACAGAGACATAGGCTCC
>ENA-OQJG01000167-OQJG01000167.1-human-gut-metagenome-genome-assembly--contig:-NODE-167-length-11734-cov-3.128888_pt1 | contig 11734 bp, 11 predicted proteins | sample MGYA00242601_ERZ504767 | MGnify/ENA primary metagenome ERZ504767 (study PRJEB26092, sample SAMD00036362) | human gut metagenome | host: Homo sapiens | study: EMG produced TPA metagenomics assembly of... | reverse complement strand
TCACCACTCCGGACGACTCCTACCATGGCGTCACCTACGCGAGGAATTCGGCAAGGCCGCATACATCACCAAGGCCACCGCGCAGCTCATGCGCGACTTCGGCTCCACGCCGGCGCCAATCAATTCGTGGATCATGGGCATGCATCTGGAATCGCTGGGCGTGCGCATGGAGCGCCACTGCGCGAACGCACTGGCCGTGGCCAAGTGGCTCGACGCCGATCCGCGCGTCAGCTGGGTGAGCTTCCCGGGCCTCGAAACGGACAAGTACCATGCGCTGGCGCAGAAGTACATGCCGAACGGCACCTGCGGCGTGATCTCCTTCGGCGTGCCGGGCGGGCGCGAGACGGTCTCCGCGTTCCTCGACCATCTGAAGATGGTGTCCATCGCCACGCATGTGGCCGATGCGCGCAGCTGCACGCTGTATCCGGCCGGCACCACGCATCGCCAGCTCACCGAGGAGCAGCTTGAGGAAGCCGGCGTCGGCATCGACCTGGTGCGCCTGAGCTGCGGCATCGAAAACACGGCCGACATCATCGCCGACCTCGACCAAGCCCTCGCCGCCGTGCAGTGAGCCGCAGAAATCCGCCATCTCGCTTATGGATGGCGGATTTCTTCACCCGACCGATGCTATCTCGCTTATAGATGGCAGTCTTCTTGAATCGCTAAGGCCCTAGGGGGTAATATTCATACCTCTTAAGGCCTTTTTGTGGATTTCATCCGCCATCTATAAGCGAAATAGCATCATGCCGCAGCCCGATTCCGCCATTCATAAGCGAGATATGGGCTTGCCCAAGCCTCACAGACGGTTGCCCTTCCTCCGACCATCGGCTATCTGAGCAATCGTCATTCGCCCACATAGCCGCACAGGCTCCCCCAAACGCAATGACATCCTCTGCGCCACACGTTCCGCCAATTCCCTTTGAGAATCCTCATCCCTGAGATTTTCCGCCGTCACCTGGATATACAGCCATCCTTCATCCTCCAACGCTTCCCGACGTTTACTGTCAGCCAACCATCGCGAGGCATGATGCCTGCCGTCGTATTCAATGATGATTTTCAAATCCGGATAAGCCATGTCCGCGAAAAATACATGAGAATAGCCTTTGAGCCGAATGGCATAGTTCACTTCCGGACAAGGCAAACCATAACGCAACAGAACAATTCGACTTCTCGTTTCCTGGGAAGAATCTGTATTCTCCCGCATCAGCCTGAGAGCCCTACGCATTTTCGACACTCCTCTCACCGCACGTAATCTGTCGGAGCCTGAATAGTTGGACAAATCGGACAAGCTATCGACATATATCCGAAACTCCTCCAGTGTGGCCTTTTTCATATGTCCATCACGCCGCATCATCGAATCACCCAAAACCACCAATTCTTCATCTTCAAGCCGATTGGCATGCATGGCCCATGTGGTCACGGAATCCGTGCATCGCAATCGACCATGACGAATCGGCATATGCGTCTGAGGTCCAGACCAAAGCACAAAACAAATCCCCTGCAGTATCGTTCGCACGCCGTTACTTTCAATCACCGCGTGCAGCGTATCAGCCAAAAGCCCTCCGCGCCGGTAGCGAGGCAGTTCGATGCCTTGTAAACTCAGTGCGGTATCAAGCGCGAACACCAGCCGCCTTCCGGTGCGCCTCTGCGCTTCGAGACATTGTTCGATGGTTCTTGTCCTCAGCCGTGCGAGGCTTTCCGAATATTGTGCTCCATTGTCCATAGCGCCAAAGTAGAGGAAATGTCGCCGCGCTGCCTACCGGCTTCCGGCAAACAGTGGATAAGTGGATAACTGCGCCCTTCTTTTTCTTGATGCGGATAACCGTATCCCAGCGGAGGAATTCAAAGTGTGCATAGCCGATTGAGACGAGCGCGGCAATCGCAAGCATTGCAAGGATACTATGGCTGGCAATGAGGTCATTTTGTTGAATCGAGGATGTATGGGCGAACCGTATGTGATTGAGAATGTGTGTTTCGTGGGGTCCGATGAGTCTGTCGACATCACGATTGAGCAAGGGCGGATCGCGGATGTACGGTCTTCGGAAAAGTCGGTAGACAAGGCTTCAAAAACGTGGGTCATTCCCGGCTTGTGGGATTGTCACACGCACTTCACGCAGTGGTCGTACACGCTGGGGCGGCTTGATCTGATTGATGCCCGCAGCGCCGATGAGGCAATGAGCCTGCTACGCGAGCACTTGGAGGAACGCCGCGAATCCGGCACGCTCGACCCGGACCAGTACGTGGTCGGCATGCGGTTCAGACACTCCCTGTGGGCCGATGATGCCCAACCGCATTGGCTGCGATCGACGCGGTGTCGGGCGACCAGCCCGTGGCGCTGTCAAGCGCAGACATGCATTGCGGCTGGGTGAATTCAGCCGCGGCTCGTAAGCTCGGCGTGCATGTAGGAGAGTCGGGACTCGTCGGCGAGCTTGAATGGTTCGACGCTTACTGCAAGCTGGACAAAGGCCCCGGTGCGGCTGACGAGCTGATGCGATTGCTGCGCAACGCGGAACAGGACGCCGCCGGCAAAGGCGTGGTCGGCGTGCGCGACTATGAGATGGCCGAGAACATCGACACGTGGATTGACCGCTTCAAGCAGGGGCTTGACGGATTGCGCATCGAAGCCGGCGTTTACCCCGAACGACTTCAGCAAGCCATCGACGACGGCTGGCACACCGGCGACGAACTTCCCGGAAGCCATGGCTTGGGCCATGTCGGTGCGATGAAGATGATTTCCGACGGCTCGCTCAACACCCGATCCGCCTACTGCTCCACACCGTATTCGGGCATTACGCCGGAAACCTACGGCACGCTGAGCTACACCCCCGAGCAAATCGAATCGTATATGCGGCTCGCCACCGAACATGGCTTCGACATCGCCTGCCATGCCATCGGCGACGAAGCGAACACCATCGTGCTCGACTGCGCGGAACGTACCCACGCGCACGGCTCCATCGAGCATGCCCAAATGCTCAAGGAACGCGACATTCCACGTCTTGCGCAATTGGGACTTGCCGCGAGCATCCAGCCGCAGCACGCCATGGACGACCGTGACGTCATCACACGATTCTGGGGCAATCCCGCCGGAATTCCCTACGCGTTCAACAGTCTGCATCGGGCTGGAATCAAACTGCTTATGGGATCGGACGCGCCGGTCGCGCCGTTGGATCCGTGGCTGGCCATTTCCGCAGCGGTGTTCGGCACGGAGAGTTCCGACCGGGAGCCTTTCCAGTCTGAGCAATGTCTGGATTTCGAAACCGCGCTCGCTTCGTCCACCGCCCTGGGGCGTACGACGTTGCAAGCTGGAGATGCGGCAGACCTAGTGCTGCTGGATTGCGATCCGAGTGCGCTTGAGTCCCCTGAGGCCATGCGCGCCATGCCCGACCATGTGCTCGCCACTATGCTTGCTGGGTGCTGGACATATCAGTCTCACGTATCTCGCTTATAGATGGCGGAATCGGAAAGCCGCCCGATGCTATTTCGCTTATAGATGGCGGCGCCTCTACGTCATTAAGGTCTTAGAGGGTATGATTTACACCCTCTAAGACCTCTTCGCAAAATTCATCCGCCACCTATAAGCGAGATAGCACTGGACAAGCAGACGAATCCGCCATCTATAAGCGAGATACACGGCCAACAACGCACGAATGGCGCTTCAGTCTTTTTGGCAAGCCATGGACAACCGCTCGAATGCTTCGTCGCTTTCCACGATGAGGTCTGTCGATTTTGCGCTTGCCCAGCTCACTCAGCCATTCGTCTGGATCCGTGCAGGCGAGCGCGCCGGCCTCCAGGAGTAACGGCCTGTGGCCGCCAATCACCACTTCGTCTGCGCCGACGGCTTGGACCGGTCCGTTGAAATGCGCGAAAGACTCGTCAGGAACGTCCGATTCAGTTCCGGCAAGCACCGCCGCATATGTGGCATATAGTTCGCGCCGACGGACCGCATACTCAGAGTCCGATTCACCCGCACGCCTTCTGCCGTCCACAATGTACGGCTTTCCCGTGGTGATGTAGTGGAAGAAATGGCGATTGATGGCGTCGCATTCCTCCCGCATCACGTCGCGAACCACTTCGACGCCCGCTTCCTCAAGGATGCGAAGGCCTTTGCCCGCCACAATCGGGTTCGGATCGACCGATCCGACCACCACGCGTGCGATGCCGTGCGCCAGAATCAAGGCAGTGCACGCCGGCTGCGATCCGACATGGCAGCAGGGTTCAAGCGTGTCGATGACCGTGGCGCCAGTCAGATCGATGCCGTGCGCGTCGGCATAGTCGAACGCCATACGCTCCGCATGCGGGCCACGATACCGGTCATGGTATCCGGTGGCGAGAACCTCGCCATCACGTACCACCACCGCGCCTACCAGCGGATTCGGGTCCACCCATCCCGCACCCTTGCGGGCCAGTTCAAGAGCCTGCGCCATATATTCGCGGTATTGCAACATGTCTTCCATGACCCCAAGCATATTGCACCAGTCCAAGCCACACACGTTGCACCTCACATCCCGAAGCCGACGCGAACGGTCAGGGAATGGACAGGTTCGCCCAGCCGTCCGCCTCGCAGCCATGCGACGCTACAATATTGGCAGACCGGCAACATCCAACGAGAGGAATCACATGCAGCGTGAGATCATGACGTCCATCCCATTTTTGAGCCAGCCGTCCGCCGCAGCCGAGAACACCGAAGAGGATCTGGCCGTGGCACAGGACCTGAAAGACACGTTGGACGCGCATCGCAATGGTTGCGTGGGCATGGCGGCCAATATGATCGGCGTTCCCAAGCGCATCATCGCTTTTGTGGATGAGGATTTCGGCGGCCGCATTTTCGTGATGTTCAATCCACACATCACCGCCGAAGACGGCGCGTTCGATACGGCGGAAGGTTGCCTCTCGCTCCAGGGCGAGCGCCGCACCGTCCGATACCAGCGCATCGAAGTGGATTATATGGATCGGAAATTCCGCGAGCGCCACGCAGCGTTCACCGGTTTCACCGCGCAGATCATCCAACACGAGATCGACCACTGCGATGGCGTGATCATTTGATCGCCGGTCTGCCGCCCACCAATCAATAGCCGCCCGCCGAAAACAGCCAACCCACCACCCCGTACTCGAAAAGCACGGGAAAACAGGAAGAATCATCAACAAAGTCACGTACGGAGGTACGATTTCGCCCTCAAACGGTCGAAACATACCCCGTACGCGAAAACCCGATTTCACCGCGCAAAATCACCGCCACCGCACCTACGGGGACAACACCGGGACTCCCCTCTCTCCGGCGACATCTCAACTCGGTGCCATCGCGCACACAGAGGCACACGGAGACACCCAGGCTCGGAGACCGCCGCAGCAGGCCACCATCACCACCAACCACGTACGGAGGCACGCTTCCATTCCCGCACAACCGACCCACGACCGCTGTGTAGACGGGATATGGGATAATCGGCGATGGTACTTTGCGTATGGACACGGTCCGAAAACACTTGGCTTCGATGAGTTCGCAGCAGACTTGCGATTCATCCGCGACCAGTCGCGCCGGCAACGCGCCACAGCACGGCGAACAAGTGCGATTTTCCGTCGACCGACATACGCAAAACGCTGGAATTCCAACGTTTCTTAAGGATGGAACACAACATTGGCTGAGTTTATTTACCAGATGATCAAGGCCCGCAAGGCTTACGGCGACCGAGTGATTCTTGACGATGTGACCCTGAGCTTCCTGCCAGGCGCGAAGATCGGCGTCGTCGGCCCGAACGGCATGGGTAAGTCCACGCTGCTGAAGATTATGGCCGGCCTCGACACCGTTTCCAACGGCGAAGCCTACCTGACCCCTGGTTTCACCGTCGGCATTCTGCAGCAGGAACCGCCGCTGGATGACACCAAGACCGTCGGCGAGAACATCAAGATGGCATTCGGCCCGATCGCCGAAAAGGTGGCGCGTTTCAACCAGATTGGCGAGGAAATGGCCAATCCGGACGCCGATTTCGACGCGCTGATGGAAGAAATGGGCAAGCTGCAGAACGATATCGACGCGGCCAACGGTTGGGATCTCGACTCCCAGCTCGAGCAGGCGATGGACGCCCTGCAGTGCCCGGACCCCGGATACCCCGGTCAACGTGTGCTCCGGTGGCGAGCGCCGCCGTGTGGCCCTGTGCAAGCTGCTGCTTGAGGCCCCGGACCTGCTGCTGCTCGACGAGCCCACCAACCACCTGGACGCCGAGTCCATCCTGTGGCTGGAACAGTTCCTGCACCAGTACAAGGGCGCCGTCATCGCCGTCACCCACGATCGTTACTTCATGGACAATGTGGCCGAATGGATCTGCGAAGTGGATCGCGGCCACCTGTATCCATACAAGGGCAACTACTCCACCTACCTGGAGACCAAGGCCAAGCGTATGGAGATCCAGGGCGCCAAGGACGCCAAGCTCGCCAAGCGCCTGAAGAGCGAGCTCGACTGGGTGCGTTCCTCGCCGAAGGCCCGTCAGGCCAAGAACAAGGCCCGTCTGGAACGTTACGACCAGATGGAGCAGGAGGCACGCAACAACAAGAAGCTCGACTTCTCCGAAATCCAGATTCCGGCCGGCCCGCGTCTGGGTTCCACCGTTCTGGAAGCCGAGCATATCCACAAGGCGTTCGGCGACCGCGTGCTCATCGACGACTTGAGCTTCACCCTGCCGCGTAACGGCATCGTCGGCGTGATCGGCCCGAACGGCGTAGGCAAGTCCACCCTGTTCAAGACCATCGTCGGCTTGGAGCCGTTGACCTCCGGTTCGCTCAAGATCGGCGACACCGTGAAGATCAGCTACGTCGACCAGAACCGTGCCGGCCTTGACCCGAACAAGAACCTGTGGGAGGCCGTGTCCGACGGACTCGACTTCATCGAGGTGGCCGGAGTGGAAGTGCCGACCCGCGCCTACGTGGCGTCCTTCGGCTTCAAGGGTTCCGACCAGCAGAAGCTGGTAGGCGTGCTGTCCGGCGGCGAACGCAACCGTCTGAACCTGGCGCTGACCCTGAAGCAGGGCGGCAACCTGCTGCTGCTCGACGAACCGACCAACGACCTTGACGTCGAAACCCTGGAATCCCTCGAAAACGCGCTGCTCGCCTTCCCGGGCTGCGCCGTGGTGATCTCCCACGACCGTTGGTTCCTCGACCGTGTGGCCACGCACATCCTCGCATGGGAGGGCACCGACGAGAATCCGGCCAACTGGTACTGGTTCGAAGGCAACTTCCAGGCCTATCAGGAGAACCGCATCGCCCGTCTCGGCGAGGATGCGGCCCGCCCGCACCGCCTGCACCGCAAGCTGACCCGCTAAAGGCAGACAGATCCAATCGAGTCGCGTTAAGCGCAGATTTCAGCAAAGCGCCACCCTTCATTACGAGCGGTGGCGCTTTGCCATACGTCAATCGTTGCCGCTAACCAACCGTTCATTCTTCTCACGTACTCGTTACAAAACAATCCGACGAAATTTACACGTATGGATAGACTCGATGCCAGCATAAAGAGCTATCCACACACGGAAAGAATCGAGGCCATCATGACGCAGACAGACATGACGCCGCTGCAGCGACTGGCAAAGGTGCTCCAGCTGGGCACGCCCTCAAACTATCGCAACCATACGTATATCAACGGCGAAAGCCTGTACTTCCCCACTGGCCGAGTCTACGGCGGACAGGTCATCGCGCAGTCGCTGATGGCCGCGTCGAGAACCGTCGCTCCATCCCGTCTGCCGAATTCCATCCACGGCTATTTCATTTCGGCCGGCGATATCCGTCAGGATCTGCTGTTCGACGTGGAAAATCTGCGTGACGGACGTTCCTTCTCCGCCCGTCGCGTGAATGTCACGCAGGCGCAGGGCTCGATTTTGACGGCAATCGCCAGCTTCCAGGAACATGACCAGGAAGGCATCGAATTCGCCGACCCGATGCCTGAGAACATTCCCGATCCCGACAGCCTGACCAGTGCGAAGCAACTGATGGAGCCGTATGCGGAACAGTCGCCGTTCGCCAAGTATTATGCGGAGAAGTCGCCGTTCGATATTCGCCATGTGACGCGCACCATCATGCTTGGCGCCGACAAGAAGAGCGCCAGCGAGGATTCCGGCAAGCAGATGGTGTGGATGAAGGCCGACGGCAAGGTGGACGTGCCGCAGGTCATGCATCGTGCGATGCTGGCGATGGGCTGCGACCAGATCATGCTGGAGCCGATTCTGCGCCGTGCTGGCTTAAGCATAGCCACGCCGGGCATTTCGTATGCGTCCATCGACCATTCGATGTGGTGGTACCGCGACATCGACATCAACCAGTGGCATTTGTACGTGCAAGACACGCCGATCGCGGCGCACGGACGCGGCTTGGGCCAAGCGAAGGTCTACACACAGGATGGCGAGCTGGTGGCCTGTATGGCGCAGGAAGCGATGTTCCGCGTGCCGAAGAAGGACTGAGACGGAGTTAAAGAAGGTCTGACGTTCAGACTTTCGATTTCGTGGCAGGATTCGTAGCCGATTTTGTAGACGCCTTCGTGGCGGCGGCCGCATAGCGATTGCGCTGTGCGGCCTTTTTCACGGCCGGACTTTCCGGCCCGTCGATAGGCGGGATGCGGCACAGCCACTCCCCCACGATGCCGACGATCATGTCGGCGACGCATACCACGCAGGCCACCACGCATTCGATGATGGCTTGGCTATAGAATTCCGCCTCACCATGCGGCAGACTCATGATGATCTGCCCACCGTACCAGCCGGCCAACGCCGCGCCCGCAAGTCCGAGCGCTTTGCAGGCCACCAGCGTGCCGAACGCCTTCTGCGGATCCAATGGCTTGAGCTGCGCGCGTTTGACGGGATCTTTGGTCGTGTATTTATGAATCTGCAGAGCCATGTACAGCACCACACCGCCCAACACGGCCAGCACCACCGGCACGATCCAGGGTGCGCCAACCAACGGCAGGCCTGAAATCTCGCCGTATTTCGCCAATCCCATGCCGGCCAGCACGCCAAGCGCGGCCGCAAGGACGAATGACCACCAAGGGGTTCTGCGTGCTCTCATAGCGTGTCTCCGATAATCCAATTGTCGGTCAGCATGCCCACTTGCGCGGCGTCCGGAGCCATCGCCAGCAGGAACGCGACCGGATCCCTGCCGAGTTTCGCGTCCGGATCCATGTCGAACCATGGGGCGAGCACGGCCGCATGCTCACGTGCGGACGGCCACGGCACCATGCAATCAGGTTCGTTGCGGACCACGCCTTCCATGTCCACAAGGTCGAGGTCGAGGTCATCCGAAATGGAGGATGACACCGATTCCAACGCACCGATAAGCTCACGCGCGTCCATGCGCGTGGAAATCTGCATGACGGCGGCCATTTTGTCCGGATAGTCGTCGACCTGGCTGACATGGTACAGCGGCGAAATACCTTCCACCTGGTTGCCGGGAAGCGCGTCGATGGCCACGATCGCCTGACGGAACTGGTGTTCCGCATCAGTTGAAACGCTATCCAGGGAAATGACCGCTCGACGGGATGCCGGTCCCGGTTTCGCCGCGGCCGCAGCGGCTGCTTTGGAGGCCGCCGTACCTTCCGGAAATTCAATGGAATCAATGGATTCAACAGAATCGGCATCGTCAATCGCATCAACGTCATCTGCAGACGTCCCAATGTCGGAATCGCGAACTATGGGATCCTGAGCTCCGGCAACCATCCAATCGTCCGCGATCTCATCGATATGGTCGCGGTCGGACGTTTCGTGCAGCAGTTGCGCCACGGAACCGGCGTGCGCTCCCCCGAGTTCTGCGTCCGGTTCAAGCGCAAGCCACGGCCCCAATACGAAAGCCCGCTGCCATGCGCGCGGATGCGGCAACGTCAGGTCGGGGTCGGCGCTTTCCTGCCCGTCAAAGTCGATGATGTCCAAATCGAGCGTGCGCGACGTCCAATGGTCGGTGCGCACGCGACCATGTGAGGCTTCGATGCGCTGCAAACCGGCCAGCAGTTCGGCGGCCGAAAGCCTGGTATCCACGGACACGACCGCATTGCGGAATTCCGCAGTACCTTCCGGCATGCCCCATGCGTCGGTCCGATAGAGCGGCGACACCCCCGTCACCTGCGTGGAGGGAAGCCCATCAATGCACCGAACGGCGTCACGCAAGGTGGCTGTCACATCGCCCTGATTGCCTCCCATGGCGATGATGGCATGATGCACCTGCCCATGTTCCGACGACCGCTCACGCGATGGACTGTCAACTGTTTCACGGGAACGTTCCACGGTCACGCTGACATCGTCGAACGGCACGGTGATCGGCGCATTCGGCTTATGCACGGTGACCTGCGTGCGGCACACGGCCGGAAAGCCGAGAATCATGCCGACGATACGATTGGCCAGCTTTTCAATCAAATCGACGTGTTCGCCTTCGATGATGGCCACGATGCCTTTGGCGATCGCACCATAGTCGACGGTGTCGTTCAGATCGTCGGAACGGCCGGCGGCAGCGAGGTCGAGGAACAGCGTGGCGTCCACCACGAAGGTCTGGGCCCGCTCATGCTCGAAGTCGAGCACGCCATGTTTGCCCGTCGCGCGGATTCCCGTCAGTCGAATCTGATCCATACCAGCCTTCCTTTGCCGTTCCTACGTTCCGTATTCCTATTATTTCCGCGATTGCGATGTTGTGACTATCTGCGATTCGCACGGTCACGCGTTCGCATACTCGCGCCATGCGTTGCCGACGGCGACCGCGTCGCGGCTTTTCGCCACGTCATGCACGCGCACGGCCCACACGCCATGTTCCGCGCACAGGGCGCTGATGGCCGCGGTGGCGTTGTCTTTTGAGGCCATGTCCGGCTCGGTCACACCGGCGCCGGCAAGCAGCGAGCCGACGAAACGTTTGCGGGACGCGCCGATCAGCACCGGATAGCCAGCCGCGTTGAACCGGTCAAGCGCCGCCAGAATCGGCAGGTTATGCTCCACGCCCGGCTTGGAGAAGCCCAGGCCCGGGTCGATGATGACCTGTTCGGCCCGCACCCCGGCTTCAAGCACCGCATCCACCTGACGCATCAGCTCGTCATGCACGTCATTCACCACGCCATGCTCGTAGCGGGAGGTGTCGGCGTCCGGCACATTGCCCGCGGCGCCGGCAAGCCAGCCACGCCAATGCTGCACGATGTACAGGCAGTCGGAATGGTCGGCCACCACATGCGGCAGTTCGCGGTCCAACTGGCCGCCGGACACGTCGTTGATGATCTGCGCGCCATGTTCGAGCGCGGCCAACGCCACCGAAGCGCGCGTGGTGTCGATGGACAGCACCGCCCCTTCGGGAATCAGCGCGTCCACAGCGCCCAGCACACGGGCCTTCTCGTCGGCTTCGCTGACGCGTTTGGCTCCCGGACGGGTGGATTCCGCTCCGATGTCGATGATGTCGGCACCGGCTTTCATCATCGCCTCGCCATGGGCTTTGGCCGCCTCCGGAGCAAGCCAGAGGCCGCCGTCGGAGAAGGAATCCTCCGTGATGTTGAGCACGCCCATCACCAACGTGCTCTGGCTATCATGAATCGCCTTCATATCAATCGCCATCGGTTTTCTTCCTTCATTCATTCCGTTCTTCCGTTCGGTTCTGTCCGATTCCGCCCGGTAAAGCGCACTTACGAATGGTTCGACAGAATCAGGCTCATCGCCTCGGTCCGCGTGGCCGCGTCGCGCATGCATCCTCGCACCGCCGAGGTGACGGTACGGGACTGCGCCTTCTTGACGCCACGCAT
>ENA-OQJG01000164-OQJG01000164.1-human-gut-metagenome-genome-assembly--contig:-NODE-164-length-11769-cov-4.057808_pt1 | contig 11769 bp, 9 predicted proteins | sample MGYA00242601_ERZ504767 | MGnify/ENA primary metagenome ERZ504767 (study PRJEB26092, sample SAMD00036362) | human gut metagenome | host: Homo sapiens | study: EMG produced TPA metagenomics assembly of... | reverse complement strand
AAGGACTTGGCCACATGGTCGACCTTGAGTACGACCGGACGTTCATCAACAGTGTTGTTGTCAGTCATCGAAACCTCGCTCATGGCTTTAGAGCACCTCCGCGAACTTGGCGCTGTACTTGCGGAACACATGGATGCCCAGCCACAGAATCACAGCGGACAGCACATACGGCAGCAGACACAGCAGCTTGTTATCCACCATGGTCCACACGGTCGGCACGTATTCCGGAGACAGCAGGTTATGGCGGATATCCATGATGGTCTGCGTGGTCGGGTTAAGCATCAGAATGTCGGCAGCCCAAGAGAACTCCTTGTTCTGCGCCACCATGGAAATCGGGTAGATGATAGGCGTGGCATAGAACATGGCCTGCAGCACCACTTCCCAGATATGGGCCACATCACGGAAATACACATACAGCGAGCCAAGAAGCAGAGCAACGCCAAGACCAAGGCAATACAGGCTGGATAATGCTGAGCGGAACCAGTAGGATGCGCCAGGTGTAGTGTGCGTGGGCGAAGAAACCGAAGAGGATGACCACCACAAGGTTGATGCCCAGGGAAATCATGGAACCCATCGTGGTGGACGCCACAATGATGTAATTCGGGAAATGAATTTTGCGCAGCAGATCGCCACGATCGACGATGGCGCGCATTCCCATGCTGGTCGATTCGGAGAAGAAACTCCACAGGCAGGTGCCGCACAGCAATGAAATCGGGAAAGTCGGAGTGCCATCCGAGAACTTCAGGAACTTCACGAACACCACGTACATCACGGCGAACAGCATCAGCGGTTTCAGCACGGACCACACCATGCCCAGGAATGAGCCCTGATATCGCAGCTGGAAGTCGGTTTTCACCAGTTCCTTGAAAACCACCATCGCATAGTGGTACCTCTTCTTGAGGCTTTCGAAAAAGTCTTTCACAAACGTCCTATCCTACTCGTGCGAAGTATTTGGGTGCAAAAAGCTCGTAGAGCGTCCCTCTTCGGCAGTACTCTCATATATTCTATTGAGGAAAGGACGTTTGTCTTAGTAAGGCGGAATATCTCACATGGTTCTCACAGCGGAACAGCACCATCCGAATATCAAAATCTTCGTGTCGGCGCATAAGCAAGCCACTTTCCCCGAGGGGAACAGTATTGTTCCGGTGCAGGTGGGCGCGGCGAACGCCGTGACCCGCTTTACGGACACCTTGCATGACGACGAAGGTGTGAACATTTCTGCGGAAAACCCGCGGTATTGTGAGCTAACCGCGCAATACTGGGCCTGGAAAAACGAGGATGCTGACTATTACGGCTTCTGCCACTACCGCAGGTACTTCGATTTCACCGATACTCCGCACAAAGAGAACGATTACGGAGAGATTATCGATTCGTATATCGATAATCACGCGCTCGCCGAATACGGTATCAACGATGATGCGATCGCTCGTGCCGTGGACGGTTGGGACGTCATCACCACGCCGTTGAATGACGTTCGCCGCATCGGCGGATTCTCGAATCTCAAACAGCATTGGGATGCCGACGAGCACCTGCGTTTGAAGGACCTGCGCCACATGTATGACATTCTGTGCGCGCGCCATCCCGACTACAAGGTGGACGCCGATGCCGTGCTCAATGGGAGAACCGCGGCATTCTGCAACATGTTCATCATGAGGAAGGACATCTTCTTCGAATACAACGAATGGCTGTTCCCACTGCTTGATGAGTTCGCTGCGGCAACCGATTTCAGCAGAATGGACGTGCAGACCACACGTACGGTGGGGCATCTTTCGGAACGGCTGCTCAACATCTTCATAGCGCACAAGCAGCGTACCGGTGCGCATTGGAAGATCAAGCGACTGCAGTGCGTGCATTTCCTGCATCCGGAACCGGCCACCGTCCTCAAGCCGCTTGATGCCGGATACAAGAACGTGATGCCGGTGGTGTTCGCCGCGGACAACAACTACGTGCCGATGCTCACCACCACCATCTATTCGATGCTGAAGAACGCCTCCAAGGATCGTTCATATGATGTGATTGTGTTGGAGCGGGATATCGCCGATGAGAACAAGCGGACCATGCGTCAGTTTTTCAAGCAGTTCCCGAATGCCGTGATTCGCTTTTTCGATGTGAGCCGTTATCTGGCTGGCTTCAATCTCACCACCAGCAACGCGCATATCAGCATCGAAACGTATTATCGCTTCATCATCCAGGAGGCGTTGCCGTTCTATTCGAAGCTGCTGTATCTGGATTGTGATCTGGTGGTCAATGGCGATGCCGCCGAACTGTTCGATATCGAACTTGGAGACAATGCGATCGCCGCCGTGCCCGATATCGACTTTATCGGCAATCTCAATATGAAAAACGGAGAACGAGCCGAATACGTGCGCAAGCAATTGCACATGCGCGATGCGTATGACTACTTCCAGGCCGGCGTGCTGGTGATGAACCTCGAGCGTATGCGCAAGATCCATACCGTCCACGAATGGCTGGAAATCGCCTCCAAACCCGGATACATCTACAACGACCAGGATATTTTGAACGTGGAGTGCGAAGGCTTGGTCACGTATCTGGATTATTCGTGGAATGTGATGCACAACTGTGCCGGTCGTGTCAATGGCGTATTCGATTTCGCGCCCGCCAATGTGTACAAGGCATACATGGCGTCGCGTAAGGCTCCGAAAATCGTGCATTACGCCGGTTTCGACAAGCCATGGAAGAATCCATGGTGCGATTTCGCCCCGTTGTATTGGAATTATGCGCAGGAAACGCCTTTCGTGGCGCAGATGATCGCAGCAATGAGTGGTGTGGAACGTCCCGCTCCGCCGGAACATCATGAGCGTGCGATCGCGGAGGACAGCCCCATCCGCAAGTACGTGGATGTACTGGCTCCGACCGGTTCCAAGCAGCGCGAGCTGATGAAGGTGGTGGCTCGCAAGGTCCAAGGTAAGCGGTGATGCTGCTGATGGTGTTTGTCCAGAATATTCCTATTTGGGCAAACACCAACAAGATAAGCTGTTGATAAATCAGTCTCTGCGGAACAGATCGCGTGTGTAGACCTTGAAAGCCACACTATTGAGATCATTGTTCCAGCGGTTAGCCACGATTACGGATGAACGTTCTTTGAATTCGCTGAGATTCTGAGTGACCTCACTGCCTTGGAAGTCGGGCTTATCTAATGTGGGCTCATAGATAAGCACGGGGAGGCCGTTGGCCTTGAACTGTCTCATCACATCTTGGATGGCGGACTGACGGAAATTATCGGAACCAGATTTCATGGTCAGCCGGTAAATGCCGATGACAGGATTTTGAACGCCTTTGATGCGCTCCATCACCTCAGATGCAACGAACTCCTTGCGGGTGCGGTTAGCGTCCACAATAGCTTCGATAAGGTTCTGCGGCACCTGATTATAGTTGGCCAGCAGTTGCTTAGTGTCCTTCGGCAGGCAGTATCCGCCATAGCCAAAGCTGGGGTTGTTATAACCGTCACCGATGCGTGGATCAAGACATACGCCATCGATGATTTCGCGGGTGTTCAGACCTCGACTTTCCGCATAGGTATCAAGTTCATTGAAATATGCCACTCGTAGAGCCAAATACGTATTAGCGAATAGCTTGATGGCTTCGGCCTCGGTGGTGCCAACCACCAGTGTGGGGATACCGGTGCTGCCGTCGCTATTCGTACGGTTGTTTTCTGAGGGGTCTGCACCTTCGGCAAGCAATGTGGCGAATTGCCGTGCTGCCTGAACGGATTCAGCGTTGTTTTGCGGAGCGCCCACTACGATGCGGCTTGGATGCAGATTGTCGTATAGTGCGTGCCCTTCGCGCAAGAATTCCGGGGAGAAAAGAATGTGATTGTCATCTAGATTCTCGCGAAGTTGTTGCGTATATCCAACTGGAATAGTGGACTTAATGATAATCCAAGCGTGCGGTGAGTACTGACGCACTGCGGTAATTGCGTCTTCAACACTAGAAGTGTCGAAGTAATTCTTTTTCTCATCGTAATTTGTTGGTGTCGCAATTATTGCGAAATCGACGTCTGCGTATGCCTCTTGTGCGTTAACCGTAGCGTGGAAGTTAAGTGGACGCTCGCCGGAAGCATTTTTTTTCAGAAAATCGGTGATCACCGGGTCAACAATCGGGCTTTTGCCATTGTTGAGCAGCTCGACTTTCTTGGGGACGATATCGAGCGCGTGGACCTCGTTATGCTGAGAAAGCAGTAATGCGATAGATAACCCTACGTAGCCAGTACCAGCAACCGCAATCTTCATAAGAGTAACCTGCCTTTTGTTTTACTACCATCTCAGGCTATTGTAGACAAATCATTGAGGTAAATCGACAAAGCCGGTATCCTTCAGATAATTCTTGCCGACGCTCATATCGTACTGAATGAGTTGATAATCATGAAGCATTGTCTTGGCTTCTTTGGAAAGCTGTTTGTTATTAATGCGATTACCTGCTGCATCAAGATAAACCGGTTCATCAGTATTGCCTCCGGCCGACGAGGGGATAGAGATTGCCGGAATGGTTTCGTGCATCTTCGTCAGGAAAGCCAGATAGGGGCTGACTTTTGCATTGAGATGTGAGGCTAGCTGTGCGGAGAAGTAATTTGATGATGTGTAAGCGCTGGAGACATCATCTAGTTTGGTGCCTGCCGATTTCGAAGCATCGTTAGACCAGATGAAATAATCAGTTTCATGCAGTCCGAGAATATTATCTTTGCTGGAATATGCCGTGGAGTAAATCCCAGGTAGATGATCTCCATAGAATACGACGGTGATTGGCCTATCGATATGGTTGAGCTGATTCAAGAATTCAGTTGTTGCTTGATCCGTATAGCTTAGACCCTTTGTGTAGGTCTCAATATTTTGTTTCTCATCATCCTGCAAATTTGAAGAAGTATCTTCATCCTTAAATTGATTATCAGGATAAAAATCTTCATAAGGCATATGGTTCTGCATGGTGACAACTTGATAGAACTTCTTCTGGTCAGAAGATGAAATCTTTTTGAGTACTTCTGAGTAGAAGGACTCATCCGAGGCATACCAAGCAGAGCCAAGTGGTCGTAGGCCTTTCAATTGTGGTGTGCCATCTGTGGCATAAAACTTCGAGAAGCCAAATTTTTTGTAATTCAAATCACGGAAGTACATGTTGCGGTTGTAAGCGTGGAATGCGATGGATGAGCCCTTTCCGTTGGCTTTGTCCCAAGCTTGATTGAGCGTAGGCGCCCATTTGAGGGATGGTACCAGCTGCTGATAGGCAATGGATAATGTGGAACTGTAATTTGCCATGGACAAGCCGGACAAAGCTTGATACTCAATATTTGCGGTGCCGCCTCCGTAGCCCGGGGAAAGCATCAGACCGGAAGTTGTTTGGGCTTTGACATGACGAATATTTGGCATTGGATCTTCGGAGAAGCTGACGCCAGGCACCCGAGTTGGATCCGAGAACGTTTCGGAAAGTACCATGATGACAGTGTTGTCGGTCATGTTTTCGGTTCGGGTTTGATTAAGCTGTTTTGCCTGTTCCGTGTATTTCCGAGAGATTTTTTCCATAGCTTCTTGCGAATATCCATTGGGTTTATCCATGGTCTTTGTGTGCGCGAGACGCAGGAAATTCACAACAGGACCATTGTTCGTGGAATCTGCGAGGCCATTCCAGATCTGTGGACTATCTCCAAGATTTTTTGCGAAATCTGTTGACCAGTATCCTTCGTTGCCAAATCCCCATACGAAGGAAAAACACAGTGCGAAACTGCAGCATGCGGCTACAATGCGAGTGAGCGTGCCGGCAAGGTTCTTAATTCCGGTGAAAGGGTGCCGCCAGGAACAGTAGATGACGGCATTACGTCCATCGATAAACTGCATGATAATGCAAATGACGACAAGCCATATGACACCGCTAACTGCTGTATTGACAAGTCCTTGACTGCTTTGAGGGATGAAGGATGCTAACTGTCCAGTGTTGCCTCCGGTGATGAAATTAAGATCAGCCGGAAGCACGGGTTCATTGCGAGATTCAATTTTGATGTGGTTCGCCACGGCGTAAACGGTCATGACTGTGCTAAAAATTGCTGTTGCTATCCAAAAACGATTAATTATGAATATGAGCGTGAGGTAGGCGACTGCGAGAATAATGAGATTAAGTAAGAAAATGTAGTTTTTGTCGAACCAGATTTGACTAATAAAATGTGCCAACTGTCCAACGATGCTGGATGCCTGTTTTACGGCTTCGCTGATATCCTCGCCTTTTTTGTACTCGGGTTCGGAATACATGCCCCATTGGATAAACAATGTTTCGAATGTGGTGAGGGTTATAAGAATGATTGCATAGAAAGAAAAAGAGAAACGATGGCGCTTCTTCCACAAGGCATGCGCACCCCGGAAGAACTTGATGATAAGCTGGACGGCTTTGAAACTCGTGAAGGTGCGCCATGCGTTACGCACCGTGGTCGCAGCGGTACGTGCGGCGCATGCAGTGGTGCGGGTCGCGCTGGCAATAGCGTAACCCGTTCGTTTTAAGCTATGTTCAGCAGTCGTCAGCGCTGTCCGAACCGTTTGAAGAGTGCTCGGCATCGCCTGTAATGCGTGATTGCCGTTAACTTGTTCCTCTGCGGCAAAAGAGGAAGTATGCTGCTCGTCCGTAATCGCAAGAATATCCGTATCACATGGTGCAGGGGATACTTCCGTCGCCGGTATGTAGATGCTTCGGTGTGCGGGTTCCGCATGAAGGAGAGTTTTCTGCGTATACAACTCGGCACGGTGACGTGCCTTGAAATAAGAGGGGGTATCTGTCATGCTCTCATCGGCCAGTGGCTGGTAGATGCCGCCGGTAAACGATTGTTTGGGATGTCTGGCGTATGAAGGCTCGAAGGCATGAACGGCAGACTGGATATAAGGCATCGTCGCTTCCTTCACGGCAAATAACCCCTTATGTAAACGGGGGCTCATGAGCATGTAAAACCGAGCTATATATTAGCCAGTGTGTCTGGACGAGTAGGTGTCTTGATGGTAGCTGGTGGGTATCTGAATGATGAATGAAACCAAGGCATGTTCTTAAGCGCAGTCAAATAGTTATGCGATAGTGGCGGTATGAAGGGGAAGAAGATTTTTCGATGCATGCCAGTGTTGGTGGCGTTGTGCGTGTTGCTTGAAGGCATGTTTTTCATGACTATTACCAAGCCTGGTCATGTGCCGGATATTTGGACGCATGTTTATCGAATTGACTCCATACTCAACGGGGATGTAATTGCGCGGCCAGTTACTTCAAGAAGTATGTTGCATAATGCTGAGACAGGGGGTAGTCGGTGGCGCGGTCGATCGCAGTTGGATGCAGTATTCCCTGGAGCAATATGACGGATATGATCCAGGAATTGTGATTCCGGAGTCTATTGCTAATAACAAGGCGTCCGCAACGGTTGACCTGCCGTTCAACAATACGGCAACAAATTCACCGATTGTATATGCTCCGCAATTGCTGGGTTTTGCTGTAGGCCGATTATTTAATCTGAGATCTGGAACAACATATCGATTGGCAGAAATATGCATGATAGCTGTCTACGCATTACTCATGTACTGCGCGGTTATGGCATTGCCAAAATGGCGTATTCCGGTTGGACTATTGCTATGCGTTCCTCAAATGCTTCGACTTGCCTCATTTTCCATCTCTGCGGATTCGCTGACGCAAGCTGTGATGATTCTGTTCTCCTGTTTGCTGTTCCGGGAAATTATTGGTAAACGATCACAACGTGGAGCAGTGGCGCTTGCGGTAACGAGCGTGCTATTGGCAATGTGCAAGTTTGTGTACATGCCATTGGTTTTGCTGGTTATTCCGTTGATGTTTGATAGAGTTTCCGGTCGCTGGCGTGTGAATCGTGGTCGGGCTGTGCCATTGTTGATAGGCGTGGTCGCGTCTGGCGTATGGACCATATTCTGGTTGGGCGTCAATGCTTGGTATACGAATTGTCCGATGCTGGTTTCGTACAAACAAATGAGCGAGCGCAAGCATGCGTTGCTAACGGATCCTGTCGCCATGTTGGATGCTGTGAAGAACATCGCATGGGCGATAACGCATGCTCAATCGAATATGAATAACAGGACGGACAGCATCATGATTGCCGCGTGTTGGTTGGCAATTGTGGTTTCTGTAGTCGTGTTGGCTGTGGCCAGTGTGGTGAATGCTTGTGTCAAAAGCCGCCGAAAGAATCCGGTTAGGACTGCCAATGGTTCTATAAATGCATGCGGTGTGCTTTCCTTACCATACGCATGGTTGATCGCGGTGGTCTGTATCGGAGATATTGTATTGATTTACCTTGCCTTGTGGCTGCAATACGATGCGGATGGGCTAATCGGAGTCGACGGTATGCAATTCAGGTATTTCCTTCCTTATGCGCCTTTGTTTGCATTCGTAATGTTGGAATCGGGAAGGCGGTTGCTGAAACAGTGAGCGAACAGGGATTCAAACCGAAACATATTCTGGTAACCGGCGGATGCGGGTTCATCGGTGCGAATTTCGTACGGTACGTGGCGCGCAATCATCCGGACGTGCACATCACCGTGCTTGACAAGCTGACGTATGCGGGCAATCCGGCGAACATCGACGGGCTGCCGCAATCGCAGGTCGAACTTGTCATCGGCGATATCTGCGATGCGTCGCTGCTGGAACGCATTGTGCCCGGCTGCGACGCCATCGTGCATTTCGCGGCGGAATCACATAACGACAATTCCATCTTCGACCCGGAACCGTTTATCCGCACGAACGTGGAGGGCACGATGCGGCTGTTGGAGGCCGCGCGTAAATACGACGTGCGATTCCACCACATCAGTACCGACGAAGTGTACGGAGACCTGGCGTTGGACGATCCGGCGCGATTCGGCGAAAACTCGCCGTACCGCCCGTCAAGCCCGTACAGCGCGTCGAAAGCCGCGTCCGACCATCTGGTGCGCGCGTGGACGCGCACATACGGCCTGCGCGCCACCATTTCCAACTGTTCCAACAATTACGGGCCATACCAGCATGTGGAAAAATTCATTCCACGACAGATCACATCCATTCTGGAAGGCGCGCGGCCGAAACTGTACGGCACCGGCGAGAACGTGCGCGACTGGATTCATACGGAAGACCACTCTTCGGCGGTATGGGCGATTCTGACGCGCGGTCGCATCGGCGAAACGTATCTGATCGGCGCGGACGGCGAGAAAAGCAACATCGCCGTGCTGCGCATGATAATGCGGTTGATGGGGCAGCCGGAAGACGCGTTCGATTGGGTGCGCGACCGGCCGGGGCACGACCGCCGGTATGCGATCGACTCGTCCAAGCTGCGTGCCGAATTGGGTTGGAAGCCGGCGCATACGGATTTCGAAAGCGGCTTGCACGACGTGGTCGACTGGTATGCGACGCACCGCGATTGGTGGGAGCCAGCCAAAGCCGCCACCGAAGCACGCTACCGGGCACAAGGGCTGTGATCGTTGTGGACGCGGGCGCGCGATAGGTGTGGCGGGCGCGACGGGAAGAGGGGTGGTGGCGAGTGCGAGCTGAAGGGCTTATGCTGGTAGGAGAAACGTTTTACAGGGGGTAGCTGATGGCGCGAAGGGCAACGCTGAAGGATGTGGCTGCGGCGGCGGGAGTGTCCGTGACCACGGTGTCGCTGGTGCTGAATGATCGGCCGGCGCGTGTTTCCGCGGAGAAACGCGAGGCGATCGCGCAGGCGGTGAAACAGTTGAACTACGTGCCCAATCAGAACGCGAGGAGCCTCGTCACCAAACAATCCAAGCTCGTGGCGCTCATCGTGCCCGACATCGAAAACCTGTTTTTCGCGGCGCTCGCCAAATGCGTGGAGGATGAGTGCGCGGCGCAGGGGTATTCGCTGATCGTGGCTAATTCGGATGATTCGCGTGAGTCGGAACAGGCTTTGCTGCGCAGGCTGACGTCACGTGGGGTGGATGGCGTGCTGCTGATTCCCGCGCGCGAATCCTGCGCGGCCGGTGCCGGCGCCGCGTTGCGTGAGGACGTGGAGCGTGTCACCTGCCCGGTGGTGCTCATCGACCGACTGACGCAATGCGGTTGGTGTGACGCGGTCGGCTTTGACAACTATCTCGGCGGTCGGCTTGCGGCCCAGTACCTGCTGGAAGGCGGGCACAAGCGCATCGGCATTGTGACGGGCGATGTGGCCGAATCGAGCGCGGCCGACCGTCGCCGTGGTTTCGTGGATGCGATCGAGCAGGCGGGGGAGCAGTTCGATCCCGCGTTGTGCGTGTCCGGCAATTACCGTTTCGACGGCGGCTATCATGCTGCCGACCAGATCATCGACGGCGGTGCGACCGCCGTGTTCTGCTGCAACGACGTGATGGCGCTCGGCTTCCGTCAGCGTATGGCGGAACGCGGGCTGCACGTCACCGAAGACATGCAGGTGATCGGCTACGACAACATTCTCAGACGATTCGGATTGGGTTTGCGCATGACCACCGTCGAACAGAGCGTGGTCGATTTGGCCGCCGCCGGCTGGGGCATGCTGGGCAGTCGAATCGACGCCGTGGTGCGTGGCGATGGCGATTCCGGTGCGGGCCGTCCGTGGCTCGCCTCGCCGCAGGTGAAGGTGTTGACGCCGAAACTGGTGCAGGCCGCTTGCGCATAACGCGCATAACGCGTGCGATGCGTGTATTGCGTATTGCGCGTGTAACGTGGGGCGCGTATCGGAGAAAGGGGCGGTTTTCCGCCGCGACACGCACGTCGAAAGGATGATTTGGAAATCTTGATAAAACGTTTTATCATAATGTTGTGAGGTGATACAGAGACCGTACTCAACGCCACACAACAATCGCATAAAACATCGCACAAAAAAGAACACAACAAAGGCGGCAGCCGCGCGGACGCGAACGGCCGTCACAGCCAATCAACGAGGAAGGCGCAATCATGAAGAAGCTCATTCTTGATCTCGATACCGGCGTCGACGACGCGCTCGCCATCTCCTACGCGCTGGGCAGCCCGGAAGTCGAACTCATCGGCATCACCGGCACCTACGGCAACGTGCTCGTGGAACAGGGCGTACGCAACGCGCTCGCCGTCACCGACCTGCTCGGCCACCCGGAAGTCAAGGTTTACCAAGGCCTGTCGCACTCCAGCACCACCGACCACTTCGAAGTGCTGCCGATCTCCGCATTCATCCACGGCGACAACGGAATCGGCGACGTGGACATCCCCGACTCCAACCGCTCCGTCGAAACCGAATCCGCGGTCGACTTCATCATCGACGCCGTCAAGACCTACGGCAAGGACCTCATCTACGTGCCGACCGGCCCGATGACCAACATCGAAGCCGCACTGAAGAAAGCATCGGAAATCAAAGACGAAATCGGCCAAATCGTGCTCATGGGCGGCGCACTGACCGTACCTGGCAACTGCAACGCCTGCATGGAAGCCAACATCTCGCAGGACCCGGAAGCCGCCGACTACCTGTTCCGCTCCGGCACCCCGACACCATGGTCGGCCTCGACGTGACCCTGCAGACCCTGCTTACTTATAAGGAAACCCAACAGTGGCGTGACCTTGGCACCAAGGCCGGCAAGTTCCTCGCGGACATGACCGACTCTACATCAAGGCCTACGAAACCACGTCCCCGCACTTGGGCGGCTGCGGACTGCACGATCCGCTCGCCGTCGGCGTGGCAGTGGACCCGACCCTCGTCACCACCTTTGACATCAATATGAAGGTCGACGTGGAAGGCCCGACCCGCGGACGTACCATTGGCGACGAAACCCGTCTGAACGATCCGGTCAAGACCATGAAGGTGGC
>ENA-OQJG01000163-OQJG01000163.1-human-gut-metagenome-genome-assembly--contig:-NODE-163-length-11771-cov-2.144023_pt1 | contig 11771 bp, 16 predicted proteins | sample MGYA00242601_ERZ504767 | MGnify/ENA primary metagenome ERZ504767 (study PRJEB26092, sample SAMD00036362) | human gut metagenome | host: Homo sapiens | study: EMG produced TPA metagenomics assembly of... | reverse complement strand
AGAAGCTAACAACCAACAAATCCAATAAATTTTTCTAACTTTTCGATGATCCATAATAGTTTTCCTTTATTTTATATTTTACAAAATCACTTGAATTAATATTATATCATATTCCAGATGGACTAGGTGGATTGGATAATATTTCATACGCTCAAGTTATCATACCTAAACAAATAGTTCAATCTATTTTACATCCATTTAGCTATACTTTTACATTATATTAACTTAATCTAACATAAAATTTACAATCATATAATTTATTCAAAAACTGTTTCTCCTAATTCAGTAAAACGTATTATATATTATTATCAGAATATAATAATAATGAGCTGGGAAATTAATCTCCCAGCTCTGCTATACTCTTTGCATATTATTCTTTGATTTTCTGATATTCTATGGCGTAGATCTCTCCTTCCTGATCGTTGACATACTCTTTCATGTAAGAATCATCTTCGTTGAGTATTAGATTTAGATGTTCCAGATTCGCATCACTTATTGTAATGCCGTCCACACGGATCGCCAGTCCTTGTGACAGATAATAAGATAATTCATCATGACTTGTCATACGTATCCTCCAATCTTATTAAGCAGATGTTTCTTGTTACAATTTCCTACCATATATAATGAAAGTTTCTTCCTTACATGGTCAGTGTTTCTTGTGGTATATAAAAATTCCGCACTGTTTCCAAATGTAAGTCTTGTCGCGACATAATGTAATTATATACATAATTGGAAATTATTTCAAGCTATTTATGGATAAAATTGTAAATTTCTTGAAAAAGCTTTACACACCGCAAAAGTAATACTATAATAACATCAAAGTAGTAAAGGAGTGATGATTATGAAAATAGAACGTATCAGTGATAATCAGATCCGATGTACTTTAAATAAAGAAGACTTAGAAGGAAAGGAAACTCTGTTAAGTGAACTGGCTTTTGGTTCTGAGAAGGCAAAGGGTCTGTTCCGGGAATTGATGAATAAGGCAGCCACAGAGCTTGGATTTGAAACAAGTGAAGATAATCCTTTGATGGTTGAGGCAATTCCTGTATCCAAAGAATGTCTGATCCTTGTGATCACAAGAGTGGATAACCCGGAGGATTTCCGTGAACATTATAAAAAACTGCCGAAAAGTCTATTGGCTGGACAGCTCGCGGGAGCTGATGAAGACATTTTATCTAATCTTCCAGATCTGCTTTCAGACTTTGGAAAATCCGCATTTTCAGCAGATTCAGGAAATGATATGAAACGTGTACTCGCCGATGACGGGGTTGGCATCTTTGCTTTTACTTCTCTCGATGACGTTGCATTTGCTTCAAAATTACTGAACAAGTACAGCCTGTCCAGTACTTTATATAAAGATTCTGAAAACCAGTGCTACTATCTTTCATTGACGGATCTTGACGATTCGCCGAACAGCACGGTCATGGATGAGATTCATCAGCTTTTATCAGAATATTGCAAACGTCTGCCAAACACATATGCAACGAAAGCTTTATTTAATGAACATCTGACGACGATTATTGAAAAACAGGCCGTTGAAGAAATGGCTGCTTATTAAAACAAACGAAAAGGAATCCCCGAATATTTTGTATTCAGGAATTCCTTTTTCTATTTTATAGATACATGGCTTCTTATTGGATTTATTTTGCTGTTTTATAAATTTCTACTAAGTCCTTTGCTGACAATTTTTTAAATGCACCTAACTGCTGTGTGTCATGATTCGTTGCTTTCATTGCCATATCTTTTATCTGCTCGTCGGTTGGATCGATTCCAAGTTCTTTCATGTTTGTTGGCATCTCGATCATTCTATAAAACTCTTCGACTGCTTCAATACCTTTTAATGCTGTTGATTTTACATCATCGCTTTCTTCTACTCCCATAACATCGACTGCAAACTGTGCAAATCGTTCTGGTTTCTCGTCCATAACATATCTTGCCCAGCTTCCCCATACAGCTGCAAGCCCTGCTCCATGAGCCACATCAAACATTCCACCAAGCTCATGTTCAATCAGATGCGTTGCCCAGTCACCTCCGCAAGTTCCGCAGCCTGTCAAACCATTATGTGACAGAGATCCACACCACATGATCTCTGCTCTTGCTTCATAATTCTCAGGATCCTTCTTTAAGATTTTTGCATATTTCATGACATTTTTCATAACGTCCTGAGCGATCTTGTCTGTGATCTCCATTGTATCTTCTAATACAAAATAACGTTCCATTGTATGCATCATGATATCTGCACATCCGCACTGTGTCTGATAGTCTGGCAAGGTATATGTGATCTCCGGATTCATGATCGCAAATTTAGGTCTGGCAAGATCTGTATCCAGTGCTTTCTTATACCATCCTTCTTCATTGGTGATAACGCAGGAATTACTCATTTCACTTCCTGCTGCTGCGATCGTTAAGACGCTTCCTAGTGGATAACATGCTTTTGGGCTTGCCTTTCCTGTAAATAGATCCCATACATCAACCTCTGGATTTCCAAGTCCATACGCAATCGCTTTACAGGAATCGATAACACTTCCTCCTCCAACTGCAAGAATGAAATCTACTCCTTCTTTCTTGCATAATTCGATTCCTTCATATACTTTTGAAAGATGTGGATTTGGAACTACACCTCCAAGTGTTACATAATCAATGTCAAAATCCTTTAATGCTTCGCAGACTCTGTCCAACAGTCCAGACTTTTTAGCACTTTGTCCACCATAATGTACCAGAACTTTCTTACACCCTTCTTCCTTTACCAACGGACCAACTTTCAATTCCGCATCTTTGCCAAATACAACCTTGGTCGGTGTAAAATATTGAAAATTTAACATAACATACCTCCTAAAAAAAACAGTACACTATAATATCTCTATTACAATGTACTGTTTTATCTTTATAAATCACATGCTAAGAATTATAAACTTTTTGCAAATGCCTGCATGATCAGCGATGCAACTTTGGCTCCTGGATCTTCCAGACTTCTGGATGCTTCTCCTCTTGTTGCAGCACGTCCATGAACTGCTAACATTGTTGTAGTAGCTTTGAATCCTTCTTCTGCTGCATCAGCGGCTTTCCCTGCCATATCTGCTAAAGATTCCCCTGCTGCTAAAGAAGCCTGTAAGCTTTCTACTGCTGGATGAAGTCCATCAAGGAATGTCTTATCTCCAACCTTTGCTCCACCTAATTTCGCAACTCCCGCTTCGTAAGAAGCAAAGATCTGTACTACATCAGCATCTTCTAATGTTTCTTTTCCTTTCAGATCTTTTCCAGCCTGTTTTAAACCAGTTGCCATCAAAGATCCCATTGTTGAAGGAACTTTATTCGCCATTGCTTTTCCTGCTGCAAATAACAGTTTTCCTGCATCAGCGATTGCTCCGTCAGATACTGCATCGTATGCTGCTTTGAATCCATCGGACATTGTAAGACCTAAGTCTCCATCACCAACGATTCCGTCCATCTCGATCAGCTTATCTTTATTCTCAGCCATAATGTCGCTGATCTCTTTTAATAATTTGATTAAGTAAGATGTTTCCATACTAAAATGCCTCCTAAACCTGTTTGAAGAATGGTGTATCAACTGGATGGTCGATATATTCTTTTAATTCATCATCAAGTTTTAATAATGAAATTGAGAATCCAGCCATTTCGATCGCTGTTGCATATTCTCCCACATAGTATTTGTATACGCTGATTCCTTTTTCTTCAAGAACCTGATTGATACGACGTGTTACAATATACTGTTCATCTAATGGAGTTGCTCCAAGACCATTTACAAGTACTGCAACTTCGTCACCATTTTCATATGGAAGGTCCGCAACAATCTTCTCTAACATTTCGTCAACAATCTGATCAGCTGGCTCTAATTTACCACGACGGATTCCTGGTTCTCCATGAATTCCCATTCCGATTTCCATTTCGTCATCTTCAATTTCGAAACTTGGCTTACCGACTCTTGGCACTGTACATGGTGATAAAGCTACCCCCATTGTACGCACGTTGTTATTTGCTTTATCTGCAACACGTTTTACTTCTTCTAAAGAAAGCATCTTATCTGCTGCAGCTCCTGCACATTTGTATACGAAGAAGATTCCTGCAACACCACGACGTGTGCTCTTTTCTCCTGGTGCAGATGGACCTGCTGAAGCAACATCGTCTGCTCCTAATACTTCTGCTGTTTCGATATCATCTTCCATCTCAACTTCATCAGCTGCTGGACGGAATGTGAAGATATCTCCATTGTAATTACCGTAGATATATAATACTCCGGCACCCTGATCTGCATCTCTTGTTAATGCGATCGCCTGGTCTACACTTGGAGACTGGAATACATCACCAACTGCACATCCATCAATCATACCTTTTCCTACATATCCTAAGAATAATGGAAGATGTCCTGATCCACCACCTGTGACAATACCTACTTTACCTTCTTTTTTATGTTTAGAAACAAGAACCTGTAAGTCTCCATCTACTACATGCAAGATCGTCTTTATGTGCGATATAGATTCCTTCTAACATTTCTTTGATATAATTATCTGGCTGGTTGATAATTTTCTTCATTGCATATTCTCCTTCTTCTATGTAAGCGATTATTTGTTAGGGAATTTGATCTGAGATGGATACTCCCATTTCTGTAATTCTTCTGGTGGGAAGAAGTATGGTTCTTCGCCCTGTCCTGCACAAAGTGCATTGTAGTATAACTGAGCTAATTCTTCGATATAAGCAGCTCTTAAGTATGCATCATAGATGTCACCCTGAGATACAGCCACTGCTCCATGTCCCTGTAATAAGAATACGTCTGCTTCCTGAACTGGTTCAATAACACTATCAGACAGATCTGTTGTTCCTGGACGTCCGTAAGGAGCTACTGGGATTCTGGATTTTTGTTAACACCTAAGTTAGCAATTTCATATACAACCGCTGGAATTGGTTTGTTTAATACAGCGAATGTTGTTGCATACATAGAATGTGTATGGCAGATTGCATTCACATCTGGTCTTGTTTTGTAAATCTGAAGATGCATTAAAGATTCACTTGTTGGACGAAGTCCTGATTCATTTTCGATAACGTTTGCATCAAGATCAAGAACAACCATATCTCTTGCTGTTAATAAATCTCTATCTACCTGTGTTGGTGTGATCACTACATATCCTGTTTCTGGATCTCTTGCACTTAAGTTTCCAGATAAATGTTTACATAATCCTTCTTTTTGAGCACGTTTTGCCATAGCTACAACGTTCTTTTTTTAATGATTCTAACATTTCTTCTTCTCCTTTTCTCGTTTTTGAATAAGTTTAATAATATCTTCTGGCTTTTTCGCTTTCTTTAAAGCTGCAAGCTTTTTTATCTTCAATAATGTGATTTAACTGTTCTAACACTTCCAGATGTTTCGTTGGATCAGGAGTTCCGATCATAATGACGACATCAGCTTCCATATATCCGTAAACATCCGTTCTCTCTGGCATCGTAAGCAATGATAAGCATACTCTTTTCGCTCCATCATCAACCCCTGCATGCGCAATGATCACTCCGTCTGCGATCATGATAAATGGTTTATCTGCTTTGATATTGTCAATTGCCTTCTGAACATATCTCTCTGTGATATCCCCACGATCCAGCAACGGCTTGGCCACCGTTTGGATTGCATCTTCCCAAGGAAGTACATGATCTAATACTTGTACCGTTTCCTCTACTAAAACATCTTTCAGCCCGATCTGAAACTTCGTTCTTACATTGTCGGATTTTTCCTCTTCTGTCTCTGGATTGAGTGCTACTGCGAATTCCCTTTTCAGAGCTTCTTCATCCTTAATATCTGCATATTTTCGAACGACATCTAATAATGTAGAAACATCTAGCTTACGAGGAACGATCCCAACTAATTCTCCCATGACTTTGTCCCTGAATTTCATCTTAGATATCTCATCAAGGAATGGCTTTACAACAAATTGTGTCTTTGCTGTCTCTAGTCTTACCATCGTAAATACAATGTCAAACTTTGTTTCATCATAGGTTGCAAAATCTCTCATAGAAAGGCATGCAATAAAATCAATCTCTGGAAACAGTTCTTTCAATGTAAAATATAAAAAATTTGAAACCGATATTCCATTGGCACATACAACCACTGCTCGTTTCTTTGCTTCCGGTGCAAGTTCAAGAATTCCTTCTCTTCGAAGCCATGCTCCAAACAATGCTGTAATATATACGAGCTCTTCGTCTGGCACCTCGACTCCAACTAATTTCTCAACCGGTCCGATCGACTTACGGACAACTGCATGAAGTGATGCATATTGTGGGAGGACCATATCTAAAATACTTTGTTCGATATGATAATGATACTTCATGCGATAAAATGCTGGCTTGATGTGCTGAAACAATGCTTCTAGCAAGGTTTCTCTTTCATTGATCGTTACACAGATCAGATTCTCAAAATTAACGATCACTTCTTCTGAAGCTCTCATCAATTCTTCTTCCTGTGCAGAATCTCTTGTCTGCAGTGTATGGAAATTAGAAATCTGAATCTGAGCTGTCAAAAATAATTTTTCTGTCTGCCAGGTAATTCCGTATTCTTTTGCAAACTCAAGCATCACAGAATACTCTTTTGTACCGGCAATATGTTGAAATGTCTCTGGAAGCTCCCGAAGAATCCTTCCCTTCTGTGTTCTGATAATGATCAAACACATGATCAAAGGAAGTTCTTTCAGTCTCTCATCTGTAAAACGAACTTGCAGACGTTCCTCAATCATTGAAATCTGTTTTTCCACCTGCTCCATCATCTCTTCACTGATCTGACAGATATCCATGATCGTCTCTTTTCCTCTTGGAATCTTTAAGATTCCACGAATTGATGTGACCATCATCTCACGTTTTGCATATTCACTGCCGACTAAGTGATATCCTTCCTGCCGGCTGTATAATACTTCCAAATGATATTCTTCTAATCTTTGTTCCAGTTTCTTAAGATCTGTAAGAAATGTATTCTTGCTGATTTCTAATTTTGATGTGAAATGATAGATTGATAATTCCTCACGTATGCAAAGAAGCATCAAAAAATTAAAAGTCCGCGTTCCTTGTCCGTATAAATATACGTTGTTCCATCCCCTGCGATCTCTTCTGTCTGATATTGTTCAATAACAGCCACTGGTATAATGAATTTTCCAGTTCTAAGCCTCTCAATCTTTGGCGTTCCATTGTCTTGCAGATAATCATTGATCTTCTCGATCGTGTAACTTAACTGCTTCCTGGATAGCTGTAAAGACATTTCCACTTCCTTCCCCGTAATCGAGGGATTATTCACTATCGTTTTAAGAACCGTATAAGCTCTTTCATCTAAATACAATGGGTACACCTCTTTCATCAAGTTCTTACTTTCATAAGTTTATACTTCAATTCCAGGAGATTTTGCCTCATGATCAAGTAATTCTTTCAATTCATCATCTAATTTAAGGACAGTTAATGCTGCTCCATTCATATCAAGAGATGTTACATAATCTCCAATAAACACTTTATATACAGACAATCCCTGTTCTTCTAAATATGCTTCTACTTCATCGTACAGAACGTATAATTCCATAACCGGAGTAGCTCCTAATCCAGACATTAAGACTGCAACTTCAGAACCTTCTTCTGGTTCCATATCATCAATGACTGCCTTAGCCATCTGTCTTGCAATATCTTTGGCTGGTTTTAAATCCTGTACATTGATACCAGGTTCTCCATGATGTCCGATTCCAAATTCCATCTTTCCATCTTCAATCTGGAAATTTGGATGTCCAACTGCTGGAATTGCACATGGACTTAATCCGACACAAATACTTCTCGTATTATCTACAGTTTTCTGTGCTACGTCAATGACTTCATCCAGTGTTCCACCTAAAGCAGCTTTCGCTCCTCCGATCTTCCACATGAACACACCACCTGCAATACCATGACGTTTCTCTTTTGTCTCTTTTGGAGAAGACGCAACGTCATCAGTTGCTACTACATATTTTACAGTTACACCCTGTTTCTTTGCTTTGCGGATCGCCATCTTTACATTCATATTATCCCCGGCATAGTTACCAAATAAACATGCAACTCCCTGCCCGGAATCTACTGACATAAAAGCGTCATAAAATGCTTGAGCAGAAGGTGAGGAGAAAAATCTCACCTACTGCTACTGCATCCATCATATTCTTTCCGACATAGCCAAGAAACGCAGGTTCATGTCCTGATCCACCACCTGTTACAAGACCAACTTTGCCTTCTACAGGAGCGTTTACGTACTGGACAACGCGATCATTTGCTTCTGAACGTTTGATCAGATCTTTGTGTGCTTTTACATATCCTTTTTACCATATCTTCTACGATATAATCTGGATCATTAACAAATCTCTGCATATTAAAACCTCATTTCTTTTTGTCTGTCTGATTATTATGTATAATTGTGAATCAATCTTAGTTGATTTCTCTTCCTTCTGCTTCTTCTTTTCCTAAGGTATTTGTAAAGTGCAATAAAGCATACAACAAAGATTACACATAATACTAATGGTAAGAAGTTTCCATCCATGATCTTAAATACATGAGAGAATGCATATGTCTGGATAGGTCCATCGATAGATGAGCAAGAAATTAATTCTCCAGCTTTTAATGCAACTGCTCCTGTTGAACGAGCAAGATCAGAGATGAATGGTGCCATGATTGTTCCTACCCAAAGGTAAGCTGGTGCAAATAATGTAACTAAGATTAACATACGGATGATGTTACCACCTGTTACAAGGAATGCTGCTACTGCGATCGCATTGTTTACGATACCAGCGAATGGAAGGATTTCATTTCCTGGTAAGAACATTGAGAATACTAATGTTACAGGGATAGCCCAGAATACTGCTAACCAGATTTCGTTTGCACCACCCATGAATGGCCAGTCAAGACCTACAACTAATGTTCTGTCATCGAATTTCTTGTTCATGAAAGCACTGATTGCTGATGAAATTGGCTCTAATGCCATCATGAAATATTTAGAGATTACAGGGAACAGTGTTAATGCACATGAAGCCTGAATACCTAATGTTAATGTAGCTGCTACACTGTAACGAGCTAAGATACCGAAGATAATACCAAGGATGAATCCTAATACGTGAGATTCAGCGAAGATACCGATCTTATCTTTTAATGCTGCTGCATCGAAACGTTTGTTTAATGCAGGGATTTTCTTTAAAATACAGTCAATTGGGAACATGAAGATTGATGTGAATCCCATTTTATGTGTACATGTTACTCCTGGAATTCCAGAAAGTTTTTCAATACGATACTGATACATATCTGCCATCTTTAACTCGAAGATGATCTGAATACCAGCTACGATAAATGCTAATGCGATAGAAGCTGCTGTTCCAAAGTATGGTTTAGATACGGCTGCTACTGCTACACCAGTAAAGATTTTTCCCCAAACATTCCATAAGTCAGCGTTGAATGTTTTTGTCTTGTTAATGATCAACATAAGAATGTTTAATCCGATCATCAGTGGGAACATTAAAAATGCATATGGCCAAGACCATGCGATTGCTGATAATGTTGTCCAACCACCATCAACGATTGGTAAGTTGATTCCTGTGTGTGTTAACATTGCCTTTGCAGCAGGTCCGATAGCATCAGACATAAATCCGATCAGCATTGACATACCAGTGAAGGCTACACCTAATGTGATACCAGCTGAAATGGCATCTTTAAGTTTCATTCCTACGATTAATCCTGCGATGATAATGATGATAGGTACGAAGATTGCAGCACCTAATCCCAGGATCCAGTTAATTACATTTCCTAAAACACTCATATAATTCTCCTTTTCTCTCTTTCAAAAATCAGTTAAAACTGTTTTGCCTCTTATGCGTTTACAGCGTCAACTAATTTTTTGAATTCAGCATCCTGTCCAACACCTGTTAAAAAATGCGATACCATTGATAACTGGGATAGGATATTCTTTTGTTACCTTTGTGATTGCGATGTAAGCACAGCTTCCTGCAATGTAACGGTCTACAGATTTGATATCTACTGCTAATACTTCAGCAGGGATATTGTTTTCTTTTAAAAGACGATTTACCTTGCTTGCTACTGTCTGAGATGTTGCTACTCCACTTCCACATGCTACTACGATCTGTTTCATTTTAAGACCTTCCTTTCTAAAAACCTTTATTAGTTTTGTTTATTGGTTATTTTAAAGACCTTCCATGGAAAGTACTGCTTCCATGTACTCATCTTCAGTTTTAGCGTTTACTAATCTGTCCATAACTTCTGGCTTCTGGAAGTTTGTTACCAGTACCTGAAGTAATTCAACATGTTCGTTTCCTGCATTTGGATCATCATGTCCACCGAGGAATCCTAACATGAAGATGAATTTTACATCATGCTGAACATCATTGTTTGCCATCTCACACCATTTGATCGTATCTTTTAATCTTGTACATGCGATAAATGGTTTGATGATATTCTCTGGGTCTGAATGAGGGATAGCTACCGGATATGGTTCAACCGGAAGAGCTGTTGGATAATTTGCTTCTCTCGTTTTAATTGCATCTCTGAATGTATCTTTTACATACCCAAGCTCTAAAAGCTTATCTGTCATCTTGTCAAAAAATTCGTTCTGATCTTTGACTTCCCAGTCAAGCTGGATCAGTTCTTAGTAAATTGTGTCACGATTTGCCACGACTTATCACTCTCCTTTTATTATTCTTACAGTCAGGTTGTTTGTTACATTTTGTAAGCTTCGTTCCTTACCTGTTGATTACATTATATCTGGGTATTTTTATCAATACAATTCTCTTTGGGTTCAAAAAATGGAGCAACTATTGCTCATTCCTGTGATGTGCAACATTTTTGCTCAACGTTGCACAAATATAAAAATTTTATAAACTAATCGTAAATTTGGCATAAAATCAAGGTTTTTGAGTGATATTTTTTGGCTATTTTTACAATTTTCCAACAACGTTTTTATGATTTTGATGATGAGTTTTGGTACTTTTACCACTTTGATCATTATTCGCAAAAAAAGAAAGGACTATATCTCTTAGTGCTTTTAATACACTAAGGAATATAGTCCTTTTTCACTTTTAATTTCTTATTGCTCGATTAATTATGCTTCTTTTGTCTGAGCATATTCGTTTAATCTTCCAAGCAGTTCATCTAAGTCCATTCCATGAACATAAGCTGCCTGTTCAATGCTTTCTCCCTGAGATGATGGGCATCCAACACATCCCATTCCAGATGCCATAAGGATTGCTGCGTAGTTTGGATCTAATGCGATCAGATCTGCGATGATCATATCTTTTGAAATTGCCATTTCGTTTGTTCCTCCATAAAATTTAATAATATTTTCAGAAAATATGTTTTTCGATACATGTTTTCTAAAATAGTTCAAACTAACATTCATAGTATAATACATTCTGTTCAAAGTGTCAAAATAACTTTATAAATTTTCCACTTATTATTGTTAAAAATACAACAAAATTACTTGATATTCCTTCCTAAGTATATTAAAATAGAAATGGTCGAGCGGGGTTTACCCGCTACTAATGATTATACTATTTATATAAGGAGGATATAACTATGGCATATGTAATTTCAGACGCTTGTATTTCTTGTGGAGCTTGCGAAGGAACTTGCCCAGCAGGAGCTATCAGCGAAGGAGACGGACAGTACGTAATCGATGCAGATACATGCATGGAATGTGGAGCTTGCGCAGACGGATGTCCAGCAGGAGCTATCAGCCAGGAATAATTTCCAGGTACGTATATTGTTCAAGCAAC
>ENA-OQJG01000162-OQJG01000162.1-human-gut-metagenome-genome-assembly--contig:-NODE-162-length-11803-cov-3.869048_pt1 | contig 11803 bp, 10 predicted proteins | sample MGYA00242601_ERZ504767 | MGnify/ENA primary metagenome ERZ504767 (study PRJEB26092, sample SAMD00036362) | human gut metagenome | host: Homo sapiens | study: EMG produced TPA metagenomics assembly of... | reverse complement strand
TATGCCTATTTAAAATCGCCTGTAGCGATAGGCATATTCGTCGGCATATTCACAGCTTCATACGAATCAAATCAGCAAGTGATTTGATTCTGTAAACGAATATAGTGAGTAATTTAACTTGTCGTCCACGCAGCAAATTGCTACTTTCTCGGTGTAGTGCGGGTCACTAAGGTATACATCGAATTGCATGCAAGCATGCATCGATGATACCTTTTGACCCTTTAATCACAAAATCGAAAAATTACTTTAGAAAATTTACACAGAACAGAAGAAATATGTTATTATATACTCTGTAAATCAAAACACGGAGGTTAGTTACATGGCAACGAGGAAGAAATCCTCAGCAAAAAGACAGACAAAAAAGGAGAGAATGGCTCAGATAGAGAGGCAGCAGGCCTTTAAAAAGGAAATATTTCTCTGGATAGTAGTAGCTGTTTCAATCCTTTTATTTATAAGCAATTTTGGAATAGGCGGTCATTTGGGAAACGCAGTAAGCGGTTTCCTTTTTGGTGTATTTGGAATGGTGGCATATATTTTTCCGCTTGTGCTTCTGGTGGGCAGCTTTTTTGCTGTGTCCAATAAGGGCAATTCATATGCTATCATGAAGCTTGTTATGACCATAGTTTTCATATGGTTTATATGTGTGTTTATGTACCTGGCAGTGTATGGTGAATTCGCGGTTTCGCCGGTGCAGTCATACATTGACAGTGTTGAAAGGCATTCAGGTGGTGGCTTTGTAGGTGCTCTTATAGGCTGCATTTTAGTTCCGGCGGTAGGAATTATAGGTGCATACGTGGTGACAATAGTTGTGATGATTATCTGTCTTGTGCTCATTACCGGTAAATCATTCATGAAGGGTATGAGAAACGGCGGCCGAAAGGTATATGAGTCAGCGCGTGAGAATAATGAGAGATATCAGGAGTATCGGCAGTATAAGTCAAGAGAGCGTCAGACAAGAGAGGGTTTAGCTTCAGATGATACAGACAGTGACATAAAGGAGGCTGCAAAAGGTGGCAGAAGGAGTAAGCGTGCCGGCCGAAGGATGGACAATAAGATAACAGGCGTGTCACTTGATACAAAAATTGATGGCAGTGAAAACGTGCTGGATTCAGGCATGGCAGGTAGTGATACAGCGCATGTGGGGATATTTGGACAAGGTGCAGCTGCTACAGATGCGCTTGGTGAGATAACTATAGAGAATTATCCGAGTTCACCTGCAATAAAGGAGAAAAAGACGACAAGCCTTACATCAGGGGATGCAGGGGAAATAGTGCAGACACCGGACTTTGGTGTGGCATCGGAGCCTGTTTCGGTTTTGGGTGGCACAGCTGCAAGCCATGTGTCGCAGATACCTATATCGGGCTGCGTGGAGCCTGATATATCTGATGATTTTGACATACAAAAAGATAATGAGCTGCAATCAAAATTATCAGCTCCGGCTGCAGATGCGGTAATGACAAAACCACCTGCAGCAGAGCCAGGTAAGAAAAAGGTCAAATCAGACAAGGATGAGCTTGCCAAAGAGGTTGAAAAAGTCAGTGAGCAGATAGCGATAAATGACGCAGAAAATGCAATCCAGCAGAAGCCGTATGTATTTCCGGCTGTTGATCTGCTTAAGGCTCCTGACAGGGGTAAAACCGGTGATTCGCAGGCTCATCTGCGTGAAACGGCGGCAAAGCTTGAACAGACTCTTAATGTGTTTGGGGTGAATGCGAAGGTGAATAATATAAGCTGCGGTCCTGCTGTTACAAGGTTTGAAATCACACCGGAGCTTGGAGTGAAGGTATCAAAGATTGTGAATCTGGCAGATGATATAAAGCTTAATCTGGCAGCCGCGGATATACGAATCGAGGCTCCTATTCCGGGAAAAGCCGCTGTGGGCATCGAAGTGCCAAACAGCCAGAGTGTTGCTGTTTCCTTCAGGGAGCTTGTGGAGTCTGAAGAATTTAAAAATGCCAAATCAAAGATTACATTTGCAGTGGGAAAAGATATTGCAGGCAAGGTTAAGGTTACGGATATCGCAAAAATGCCACATCTTTTAATTGCAGGTGCTACCGGCTCAGGTAAGTCGGTTTGTATCAATACAATTATCATGAGTATACTATACAAGGCAAAGCCGGATGAGGTAAAGCTGATTATGATTGACCCGAAGGTGGTTGAGCTTAGTGTATACAATGGCATACCTCATCTGATGATTCCGGTTGTTACAGATCCTAAAAAAGCTGCAGGAGCATTAAACTGGGCGGTTTCAGAGATGACAGACCGATACGAGAAGTTTGCAAACAGCGGTGTCAGGGAAATAAACGGTTACAATGCCATGATTGATGCAATGGATGGCAAGGATACAGAAAAACCGCCAAAGATGCCACAGATTGTCATTATAGTTGACGAGCTTGCAGATCTTATGATGGTTGCATCAAAGGATGTAGAGGAGGCAATATGCAGGCTGGCACAGCTTGCGAGAGCAGCCGGTATACATCTGATTATAGCTACACAGAGGCCTTCTGTTAATGTTATTACAGGTCTTATCAAGGCGAATATGCCAAGCCGTATCGCATTTGCGGTTACAAGCGGTGTTGACAGTCGTACCATACTTGATATGAATGGTGCGGAAAAGCTCCTTGGAAAGGGAGATATGTTATTTGACCCACAGGGTGTTCCGAAGCCCCTTCGAGTACAGGGCGCATTCGTTTCAGATAAAGAAGTTTCCGATATTGTGAAATTTATTATTGAAAATAATGAGAATGCACAGTACAGTAATGATGTGGCACAAAAGATGGAGAGCCTGTCGAATGATACGACAAATACAACCGTTACCATTTCAGATGTGGAAAACACGGATGATGGCAGGGACTCTTACTTTGCGGAGGCAGCGTCAATTATCACAGATAAGGAACGGGCTTCAATCGGAATGCTTCAAAGATACCTTAAAATTGGCTTCAACAGGGCGGCCCGCATCATGGATCAGCTCGAAGAGGCTGGTGTAGTGGGACCTGAGGAGGGGACAAAGCCCCGCAAGGTTCTGGTGACTAAAGAGGAATTAGATACTATATTAGAGAATAATTAACACAAAGGAGCAAATAAAAATGAAAACAGATATTCAGATCGCACAGGAAGCTACAATGCTTCCAATCAAGGATGTAGCAGCAACTATAGGGATTAAAGAGGATGACTTAGAGCTTTATGGAAAGTATAAGGCAAAGATTTCTGATGAGCTCCTCAATCGTACAAAGGAAAATCCTGACGGAAAGCTCATACTTGTTACAGCTATAAACCCGACTCCTGCAGGAGAGGGAAAGACAACCACAAGCGTCGGTCTTGGAGAGGCATTTGGACGCCTTGGGAAGAAAGCACTTATCGCACTTCGTGAGCCATCACTTGGACCTTGCTTTGGTATCAAGGGAGGCGCAGCCGGTGGCGGATACGCACAGGTTGTCCCAATGGAGGATTTGAATCTTCATTTTACGGGAGATTTTCATGCGATTACATCTGCGAACAATCTGCTTGCGGCACTTCTTGACAACCATATCCAGCAGGGAAACGAGCTTGGCATCGACCCGCGCCAGATTGTATGGAAGAGATGTATGGATATGAATGACCGTGTCCTTAGAAATATCGTTGTTGGTCTTGGAAGCAAGATGGACGGAATGGTCAGAGAGGATCATTTTGTCATCACTGTAGCATCTGAAATTATGGCTATACTCTGCCTGGCCGATGATATGGCAGATTTAAAGAAGCGCCTTGGCAGAATTATCGTGGCATACACCTTTGACGGAAAGCCTGTCACAGCCGATGATCTTCAGGCTACAGGCTCTATGGCAGCTCTCTTAAAAGATGCCTTAAAGCCTAACCTTATCCAGACACTTGAGCATACACCGGCAATAGTTCACGGTGGACCTTTTGCCAATATAGCACATGGCTGTAACAGTGTCCGTGCCACAAAGACAGCATTAAAGCTTGCAGACTATGTTATCACTGAGGCAGGCTTTGGCGCAGACCTTGGCGCAGAGAAGTTCTTTGATATCAAGTGCCGTATGGCAGGGCTTAAGCCGGATGCAGTTGTACTTGTTGCAACAATTAGAGCATTAAAATATAATGGCGGCGTGCCGAAGGATGAGCTTTCATCAGAGAATCTTGATGCACTTAAGGCTGGAATCGTAAATCTTGAGAAGCATATTGAGAATCTTCACAAGTTTGGTGTGCCTGTAGTTGTCACATTAAATTCATTTGTCACAGACACCAAGGCTGAGACTGATTTTGTAGAGCAGTTCTGTAAAGAAAGAGGCTGTGAATTTGCACTCTCAGAGGTATGGGAGAAGGGTGGCGAAGGCGGAATTGACCTTGCCAACAAGGTACTTGAAACAATCGAGCACAAGGAAAGCAATTTCAAAGTGCTCTATGATGATAGCCTGTCACTTAAGGAAAAGATTGAAACTGTTGCAAAAGAAATATATGGAGCAGATGGTGTTACATATTCTCCGGCAGCAGAGAGAGAGCTTAAGAGGATTACAGACCTTGGAATGGGAGATTTTCCAGTATGTATGGCAAAGACACAGTATTCGCTTTCTGATGATGCAAAGAAGCTTGGCAGACCGAGCGGCTTTAAAATCAACGTACGTGAGGTTTATGCGTCAGCAGGTGCAGGCTTTGTGGTAGCAGTAAACGGTTCTATCATGACTATGCCGGGACTTTCAAAGAAGCCGGCTGCATACGGCATTGATGTGGATGACAATGGTGTGATCACAGGATTATTCTAGGAGGAAATATGGCTAATCTAATAGACGGAAAATTGATTTCAACACAGATTAAGGATGAGCTTAAGGAAGAAGTGGCAGAGCTTAAGAAAAAAGGCATCGAGGGTTGCCTTGCGGTGATTCAGGTCGGAAATGACCCCGCATCATCAGTGTATGTGCGCAACAAGAAAAAGGCGTGTGAGTATGTCGGAATTAAATCGCTTTCATATGAACTTGCAGAGGAGACTACACAGGAGGAAATATTAGAGCTTATCGAAAAGCTCAATGCTGATGTTTCTGTAAATGGTATTCTCTGTCAGCTTCCGCTGCCAAAGCATATCGATGAGGACAAGGTTATTGATGCTATTGACCCGAAGAAGGATGTTGATGGCTTTAGTCCACAGAGTGTTGGAGCGATGGTTATAGGAAAGCCTGGTTTTTTGCCGTGTACTCCGGCCGGTATCATTCAGCTTTTAAAGAGAAGCAATATAGATATTGATGGTAAAAGTTGTGTTGTGGTTGGCAGAAGCAATATAGTTGGCAAGCCTATGTCACTTCTCATGCTTAGGGAGAATGCAACTGTTACGGTATGTCATTCACATACAAAGGATTTAAAAGATGTATGTAAAAATGCTGATATACTTATAGTGGCAATAGGAAAGCCTAAGTTTATAGATGCTTCATATGTGAAGGATGGTGCGGTTGTCATTGATGTTGGAATCCACAGAAATGCTGAAAATAAGCTGTGTGGTGATGTGGATTTTGATTCTGTTGTGTCTAAAGCGTCACATATCACACCTGTACCGGGCGGTGTAGGTCCTATGACAATTGCGATGCTCATGAGCAATTGTGTTGAGGCTATGAAGAGATAATTAGATAATTAGACAATAAGTAAGAGGATTAGATGTATGAGATGTGCCAATTGTGGTAATGAATTGAAGGCGGGCAGTCTGTACTGTGATGTCTGTGGGCATCCGGTTCAGATAGTGCCTGATTACAACGAATTTGATGATTATCTTGATAATCTGGTTGGAAATGATGACAGGCGAACTGATGGACAAAAGACTGCAAAGCCTGTGTCTGATAGGACAATCAGGTTTGATGAACCGGTGAGGGAACAGCTTCATAGTGCCGGTCAGTGGAACGGACAAAAAACGGACAGAATGTCACAGTCTGTAAAGCAGCAAGTGAGACAGGCTCAGACAGGTGAGCAGCAGTCTCAGACGAAACAACCGTGTGAGAAGCCGCAGTCTGACGGACAGAGGACAAAGAGAGCGCAGCAGAAGAAGATAATTATTATATCAGCTGTAGTGTGCGCTGTAGCAATTGTAATACTTATTGCAGCTATTACACGTAATGTAAGCAGATCACATGACAATTCATTTGATTATCAGGTGAGGCAGGCAAAGGCAGCTTATTCGGCGGGGAATATAAATTCCGCGGTTTCTTATTATGAGAAGGCTTTGTCGATTGATTCGGATAATACAGATGTCAGATTTGCTTTGGCTGATATATATATGTCGAAGAAGGATTATGATGCCGCTCTTGTGCTGTATCAGGAAATTATCAATATTGATCCAAAGAGCAAAGAGGCTTATAAGCAGCTTATCTCGATTTATGAATCAAAAAAGGATTATGATGCAATTGTTGCGTTGCGTGAGAGTGCTAAGGATACATCTGTTTTAAAGCTTTTTGCGGATTATACTGTATCTAAACCGCAGTTTAGCAAGAGCAGTGGCAAGTATGGAGAGACTATTGAGCTTTCTATAGATGCAGACAGCGATACCAAAATATACTATTCATATGATTCGGATGATCCTTTGACCAGAGGAGAAAGATATTATAGCCCGATCACCCTGGACAAGGAAGGCACATATGAGATAACAGCTGTTGCGGTTGATGACAGAGGAATCAAAAGCGAGGTGGCATCTGCCAAGTATGAAATCGAGTTTGAGGCGCCGGATGCACCGGAGATAGACCCTGACGGAGGTACATTTGGTGCACAGACAGACATTACAATCACAGTACCTGAAAATTGCAAGGTATACTATACCTGGGATTCGTCAGATCCGAGTGCTGCATCAACAGAGTATACAGCTCCAATACCTGTTCCTGAGGGAAATAATGTGCTTTCTGTTATTGCGATAGACCAGAATACCGGAAAGTGCAGTGATATATACAGATCAAGATTTGAATTTTATATGAATTAATAAAAAACACGCATGAGTTGATTAATCATGCGTGTTCTTTTTTCATGTAATTCTCCCGAGGGTATATGAGATTTATGCTTAGATATTAACTAAATGATATCTATATATGATAAATCTTTCAAGGATTACTTGCCTTTCTATAAATTTTGTAATAATATTTTATTATATCTTTTTTAGGAGACAATAATGGAAGATTTAATGAAATTGAGAGAGTCTATCGATGAGATAGACAGTGAAATAGTCAGATTATATAAGCAAAGAATGGATATCTCAAAGCACGTTGCCGAGTATAAGATAACCACCGGCAAAAAGGTCTTTGACAAGACGAGAGAGGATGAAAAGCTTGAGAAATTATCGTCTCTTGCAGATGATGAGTTTTTGAAGCACGGTATAGTTGAGCTTTTTGAACAGATTATGTCGACCAGTAGAAAGAAGCAGTATCAGCTTATGACTGAGCATGGCATAGTGGAGAAGGAAAACTTTACTGAGGTAGACAGCCTGGATTTTTCCAATGCAAGGATTGTGTTTCAGGGAGTTGAGGGTGCATACTCACAGCTTGCCATGAAGACATACTTTGGCGAGAACTGTAATGGCTATAACGTGGATTCCTGGAAGGATGCCATGGAGGATATCAAATGCGGAAAGGCTGATTATGCAGTGCTTCCGATAGAGAATTCTTCAGCCGGTATTGTATCGGAAAACTATGATCTGCTTGTTGAATACGACAATTATATAGTTGGGGAGCAGATTATACGCATCGACCACAGTCTGATGGGACTTCCGGGTGCAAAGATTTCTGATATAAGGACTGTGTATTCACATCCGCAGGCGCTTATGCAGTGCTCAGATTTTTTTGATGAGCATAAGGATATTAACCAGGTGGCTGTCAGGAATACAGCTTTTTCTGCAAAGAAGGTAAAGGATGACGGAGATATCACACAGGCTGGCATAGCTAGCCATATCTCGGCTGATATATACGGGCTTCAGGTGCTTGAGAGCCGCATACAGAACAATAAAAACAATGCAACAAGGTTTATAATTGTGTCGGCTAAAAGGGTATGCCGCAGAGATGCGGACAGGATAAGCATATGCTTTGAGACACCTCACAAGAGTGGTGCACTATATCATATGCTGGCACACTTTATATACAATGGAATCAATATGTTAAATATCCAGTCGCGGCCGATATCCGATAAGGCCTGGGAGTACAGATTCTTTGTCGATTTTGAGGGACGTTTTACGGATACGGCAGTGCAGAATGCTCTAAGAGGCATAAGGGAAGAGGCAATTGCCCTTAAGATTCTTGGTACATATTAGATTATAGAAATTTAGATAAAAGTGTTGACAACAGAAATTGTCTGTGCTATATTCTAGTAGTTGTATGAAAACAAAGTAGAGTATCCACTCTCACCTAAGCGCAATGGCGCGACTTAGCGTTAATATTTTCAAACATTTGTGTTGAAGATTGTATAGTGGATAGTCTGCCTATCCACTATTTTTTATGGAGGTACAAGACCATTAGCGAATTAATGATTAATGAACAGATCAGAGACAGAGAAGTTCGACTGATTGGAGCGGATGGAGAGCAGTTAGGAATTGTTTCTTCAAGAGAAGCTCAAAAGATTGCAGACGAGGCAGGACTTGATTTAGTAAAGATAGCACCAAATGCAAAGCCACCTGTATGTAAGGTGATTGATTATGGTAAGTATCGTTATGAGCAGGCCCGTAAGGAAAAGGATGCAAAGAAAAAGCAGAAGACCGTTGAATTGAAAGAGATTCGTCTCTCACCTAACATTGAGGCTAACGACTTGAATACCAAGATGAATGCTGCAAAGAAATTTCTTGCAAAAGGAAATAAGGTAAAGATCACACTCAGATTCAGAGGACGTGAGATGGCTCATATGAATGCAAGCAAACATATCCTTGATGATATAGCGGAGAATCTTTCAGATGTAGCGGTAGTGGAGAAAGCACCGAAGGTTGAAGGAAGAAGCATCGGTATGGTGCTGGCAGAAAAGAGATAACAATTTAAGGAGGAACACACAATGCCAAAAATGAAAACAAGCAGAGCAGCTGCAAAACGTTTCAAAGTTACAGGAACAGGAAAGTTAAAAAGAAATAAAGCCTACAAGAGACATATCTTAACTAAGAAAACAACAAAGACAAAGAGAAATCTCAGAAAAGCAACAATGACAGATGAGACAAATGTTAAGAATATGAAGAAGATTTTACCATACATGTAATCGGTAGTATTAGTTAAGGAGGAATCAACAAATGGCAAGAGTTAAAGGCGGTTTAGGCGCTAAGAAAAGACATAACAGAACATTAAAGTTAGCAAAGGGTTATAGAGGCGCTAGATCTAAGCAGTATAGAGTAGCAAAGCAGTCAGTTATGAGAGCACTTACAAGCTCATACGCTGGACGTAAAGAGAGAAAGAGACAGTTCCGTCAGTTATGGATTGCTCGTATCAACGCAGCAGCTCGTCTCAACGGACTTTCATACAGCCAGTTCATGCACGGCTTAAAGTTAGCAAACGTTGACCTTAACCGTAAGGTATTAGCTGATATGGCTGTTACAGATGCAGCAGGATTTGCTAAATTAGTAGAGGTTGCTAAATCTAAGCTTGCTTAGTTTAGCATAAAGAGATATATGAAAAAAGCTGCCGGGCTTCATGTGAAGCCCGGCAGTTTTTTTATTCTTGAGCTTTTTTGTATTTACTGCGATACTCCTTAGGCGAAAGGCCTTTTATTTTATGAAAGGTCTTTGAAAAATATAGGCTGTTATCAAACCCTATAGAGCCTGCAATTGCTGTGATGGACAATGAGGAGTGTTTAAGCAGATAGCATGCCTGTTTGATTCTGAAATTGGTCAGATATTCCTTTGGCGATACACCGAGGATGCTCTGGAAGGACGGAACAGGTGACTTCGGCTTAATCCTATATATGATGCAATATCCTCGACGGTGATAGGGTATGAATAGTTGGCGGAGATGTATTCGATGCCCTTTTGTACATAGGAGTTTGCACTGTTTTGCGGTGGCTTTGATGTGGCGGCGCTGACAAAAAGAGCGAGGGTGGTGTAGAGTCGCCCGGTCATTTCGAGTGCATTTTCAAATTCTGTGCCTCTGGCGTCGTATATATGCATGAGCTGTCTTTTGATTTCGTTTCCGTTTGATACACTGTGTATGTATGGATGCGCTTTTGTGAAATCAGTGGCTCTTAAAATGGTTGCAGCATCGCTGCCGGTAAAGCCTACCCAGGTATATTCCCAAGGATCTTGCGCATCAGCCTGATAAATCACTTCGGTATTTGGATATACGAGAAACGCATCGCCGGGGGTTAATGTGTGAACACTGCCATTTACAGTGTAGCGGCCTTTACCGCTTATGATATAGTGAATCAGATAATGGTCTCTGATACCCGGACCCCACTGATACAGGCTATCACAGCTCTGGAAGCCTACGTTATATACGGACAGAGATACAAGCTCTTTTTCTTTTACAATATAGGAATTTTTGTATTTATTGTTCATATTGACTACCTTTACAACATTTTTACATATTTCTTCTACATTTTATTCTATACAAAAATGAGCAAATGCGCTACAATAAATTTAACAAAAATGAAAAGGAGATATTTATTATGGCAATTTTAGTTACTGGTGGAGCCGGATATATCGGAAGCCACACATGTGTGGAGCTTCTTGATGCAGGTTACGACGTTGTAGTACTTGACAATCTTTCGAATTCATCTGAGAAGTCACTTGACAGAGTTAAGGCTCTTACAGGCAAAGAAGTAAAGTTCTATAAGGGAGATATCCTTGACAGAGACATCTTAAATAAGATTTTTAAGGAAGAAAAGATAGATAGCTGTATTCACTTTGCAGGACTCAAAGCAGTAGGAGAGTCTGTGGCAAAGCCTTGGGAGTACTATAACAATAATATTGCAGGAACACTTACACTTGTTGATGTGATGAGACAGAATGGCTGCAAGAACATCATTTTCTCTTCATCAGCTACAGTATACGGAGATCCTGCACAGATTCCTATCGCAGAGGAGTGTCCAAAGGGACAGTGTACAAACCCATATGGCTGGACAAAGTCTATGCTTGAGCAGATACTTATGGACATCTATAAGGCAGATAATGAGTGGAACGTTATTCTTCTTCGTTACTTCAATCCAATCGGAGCTCATAAGAGTGGTACAATGGGTGAGAATCCAAACGGTATTCCAAACAACCTCATGCCTTACATCACACAGGTGGCAGTAGGCAAGCTAAAAGAGCTTGGAGTATTCGGAGATGACTATGATACTCCTGACGGAACAGGTGTGAGAGATTACATCCATGTAGTTGACCTTGCGGTTGGACATGTCAAGGCTTTAAAGAAAATTGAGGAGAACGCAGGTCTTTGCATCTACAATCTTGGAACAGGACACGGCTACAGCGTGCTTGATATCGTAAAGAATTTCGAGGCTGCAACAGGTGTTAAGATTCCTTATACAATAAAGCCTAGAAGACCTGGCGATATTGCTACATGCTACTGTGATCCATCAAAGGCCAAGAGAGAGCTCGGTTGGGAAGCACAGTATGGTATTAAGGAGATGTGTGCCGACTCATGGAGATGGCAGAAGAACAATCCTAACGGATATGATGATTAATTATAACTGATTTTTAAGCCGGATTTATACTTGAATTATTTATGCCTTGGAGCATTTCTGTGGTAAACGGAATGCTCCAAGGCAATTTTACTTTAAGGCGGTAAATATTTATCATAGCGTGGATAGACACCGGACGCACCCGCTGCACCGAAATGCACCTTGCATAAGCGACTAGCGAAGCTGTTTAGATGCTGTAGAATTA
>ENA-OQJG01000160-OQJG01000160.1-human-gut-metagenome-genome-assembly--contig:-NODE-160-length-11824-cov-2.651620_pt1 | contig 11824 bp, 14 predicted proteins | sample MGYA00242601_ERZ504767 | MGnify/ENA primary metagenome ERZ504767 (study PRJEB26092, sample SAMD00036362) | human gut metagenome | host: Homo sapiens | study: EMG produced TPA metagenomics assembly of... | reverse complement strand
AACCTGAAAGGTACACCAAAGAAAAGCGGAATAATCACTTGTAAATAAACATATTATGGAGAAGAAAGAAACGAATAAGGTCACTAAAAACGGCAAAAATGGAAGCCAAAACCACTTATAACAGGGCGAAGAGATTCCAGAACCTCTTTGACTGCCTGATGGAATTCCGGCTCAGCTGGGTTTTTTGCAACTACGGACTCAATAACCTCATCTACGTATGACATGTTAGTTTCCTCCTTGAAATTTCTCCCTTAATGTAGTGCAGAAAGATTTCTTTAAAAGATCCATCTGCGGTTCTCATCAGCCTTAAAGCGTGGAGAAAATCATTTCCGCACTCTCTCGCGTCTCCGGTGGATTCTCCCGTCCTCCGGAACACTTAATTTTATAAGGTCAACGATTGGTTGATATTATAGCATAAAATATCCGGTTTTTGCAATATTTCACGCAAAAAATTCCTAATAAATCATGATTTTGTAGCGTTTTCTAATATTTACCCAGTATTTTTGTCGATTTTGTATATTTTTACCGAAAGTACTATAAAATTTCGCGTGCTGATTCTTTAGAAAATAAAGATTAGCTGCGGTTTTTTGTTTTTATATTAGGTGTTTTCGATTTTTTCTTCACGCTCCAGCCAAAGGTTCCCTGCTTTTTCCCGATTCCAAAGTACTCTCCGTGGGAATACACAATCGGTTTCGCGCGGTTCAGATCGAAGCGGCCGCGCTCATCCATGTATGCCTCATCCGCATGGACAGCCACAACTTTTGCAAGAAACATGTGATGCGAGCCCAGTTCGAGCACCTGCTCCACTTTACACTCGATATTAACCGGCGACTCCCCGATCATCGGTGCGGAAATCTCCTCCGCCTCGACTTTCGTCAGTTTCATCTCTTTGAACTTATCCACATCTCTTCCCGAGCGCACGCCGCAGTAGTCGGTCGCATAGCAGAGGTCCTCCGTCGTCAGGTTGATGACGAACGCACCGCTCTCTTTGATCATCTGATAGCTGTAGCGTTCCGGCCGCACCGAGATCGATACCATCGGAGGATTCGTACACACCGTGCCGGCCCAGGCAACGGTGATGATGTTGTCCTCCCCGTTCTTTCCGCGCACCGACACCATGACCGCCGGCAGCGGATACAGCATATTTCCCGCTTTCCATGTCTGTTTTCCCATTCTTATTTCTTTCCTTTCCTCTTTTTCACTCTTTTATGACCGAAAAAAGCGTGCCCCGGATCTGTTTTCAGGCCCGGAACCACGCTTTTTATTTTTTCTGTTTTTACTGATTCTGCAGCGCCATCATAAATGCCGGAATCAGCTGTTTCTTTCTCGATACAACACCCTTCAGCTCGCAGCTGACCTCGTTGACCGGAAGATCTTCAAAAGCTTTTTCGATGACTTCCTTTGCCCCGCTTCCATAATACAGAAGCTCTGTAGATTCTTCTATAATATTGGTCAGCATAAAGAATACCATCTCGATGCCGTGTTTTCCGCACTCGCTTTCCATCTGCGGCAGAAGCTGTTCCTTGATGGATTCCAGCTCGCCCGCATCGAGGGATGTAATCTGGCCGACACCAAACGTAACATCGCCCATGATGAATTTTTTGAAATCCTGGTAGAAAATTTCTTCCGGTGATTTATCTTTCAGGTTGCTTCCTGCACGGAACATTTCGGATGCAAACTCCGGAATGCTGATGCCTGCAATGTCCGCCAGTGCCTCTGCTGCCGCTTTGTCAAGAAACGTACACGTCGGCGACCGGAACATCAGCGTATCGGAAATGATGGCTGCGCAGAGCAGTCCTGCGATGTTCGGCGCGATCTCCAGCTCTTTTTCCTTATAAATTTCATACATAATCGTTCCCGTGCAGCCCACCGGCTCATTGCGGAACATAACCGGCGCCATCGTCTCAAGTGATCCCAGACGATGATGGTCGATGATCTCGAGAATCTCCGCCTCTTTGACGTTATCGACCGCCTGTGATTCCTCATTGTGATCGACGAGAATCAGTTTCTTTCCTGCATTTCCGATCAGGTTCCGACGGGAAATCGTTCCCACATATTTTCCTTTCTTGTTCAGAATCGGGAAATCGCGGTGTCTCTGATTTTTCATAACTTCTTTGATATCATCGAGGAAATCTTCGGTGTTGAACGTGATCAGATTGCTTCTGCGCATCAGATATTTGACCGGAATACTCTGGTTAATCAGACGCGCAATCGTATACGTGTCATGCGGACTGCTGATGATCACACAGCATTTTTCCTCTGCAAATTTCTGAATCGTTTTCGTCACCTTTGCGCCAAGTCCGACGATAATGCAGCTTGCATCCATCTCGATTGCACAGAGCTGGTCCTCCGCACGGTTTCCGAGAATGACAAGGTCATCTTTTTCGATGTAGTTCTCCATCGTATCCGGATGGAATGCGCCGACAACGACTTTTCCGCGGATAAAATAACCATGTTCATTTCCGACAATAACCGAACCATCCAACGTATCCGCGATACTGCGGTATTGCGTCCTTGCCAGTGACATGACATGGCTGTCATAAGAATCCATATAGGATTCTGCGATATCACTGACCGTAATCACGCCCTGCAGATCATTGTCCGGCGAAGTAATCGGCAGTGTGACCACGTTGTGTTTTTCATCATGGAATACGCTTTCTTCACGGAAATCGTGCCCGGTACGCTCGGCACCTCATGGATTTCAATTTCCTTTACCTGCGTTCCCGCATTCGGCAGATACCCCGGTGCGCGCACGCCAAAGCGCTTCAGTACATACTCGGTCTCCTCATTGATCTGACCGGCACGCCGCGCCATGTAGGTTTTGGTTTTATCTGTCCTGTTCTTGATATCCGCATAGGCAATCGCCGAACAGATCGAATCCGTATCCGGATTTTTATGTCCAATTACATAAACTCTTGAATTTGATTTCATAATAGTACTCCTCCCTTCTGTATGTTTGTGGTATACAGTAAGTTCGTCCCGGTAGTTTTACTTCTTTTTTTGTAACGACTACAGTTACTGCTCACTTCGTGACCAGTAACCGCCGCCCTGCACATGCAAATTCGCTCCGCGAAGTTCCGGGCGGCCACCTGAATCACTTTCTCCTGCAGCCGCGCAGCAAGTGCGCGTCTCAGTAATTTTGGTAACGACTACACACATATTACCATCCTTTTTTCATCTGGTCAAAGAAAATCTTTTATGTTAAGATAAACGCAGATAGAAAAACGTGCAAAATTGAACCCGATTTTTTCATAAATCCACAATTTTCCTCTCGTTTTCCTGTTATTCTTACGAAAAAGGGGTGTTTCATTATGTCAGAAGAAAAATTAACCATGGATGACTTCTCCGCAGAGCTGGAAGCTTCCTTCAAAAAAATTGAGGAAGGCGACATGCTCACCGGAACCGTCATCTCCGTAGATGAAAAAGAGGTGATTCTCGATCTGAAATACTACGCAGAGGGCGTCATCCGCGCCGAGGACTTCAGCAACGAGCCTGGCTTCTCCTTAAAAGACGCTGTTCAGGTCGGTGACGAAATCACCGCAACCGTGATCCGCAAAGACGACGGCCACGGCAACATTCTTCTCTCCCGCGCAGAGGCAAACGATATCCTCGCATGGGAAAAACTCGCACAGTACAAAGAAGAGAAAACCGTACTGGATGTAAAAGTCAAAGGAATCGTAAACGCCGGTGTTATCGCTTACGTCGAAGGAATCCGCGGCTTCATCCCGGCTTCCAAACTCTCCCTGAACTACGTGGAAGATCTGAATGAATACTTAAACAAAGACATTCAGGTACAGGTTTTTGACCTCGACAAAGAAAAAGACCGCCTGATCCTCTCCGCCCGCGAAATTCTCCGCGAGAAAGCAGACGAAGAGCGCAAAGAGAAAATCTCCAACGTAGAAGTCGGCCTCGTCACCGAAGGAACCGTTGAGAGCCTGCAGCCATACGGCGCCTTCATCAGCCTCGGAAACGGCCTCTCCGGCCTCGTCCACATCTCCCAGATCTGCGCCAAACGCATCAAACATCCGTCCGCAGTTCTGGCAGTCGGCGATAAAGTCAAAGTAAAAGTCATTGCCATCAAAGACGGCAAACTCAGTCTCTCCATGAAGGCACTCGACGATGTTGCCGCCGAAGAAATTCAGGAAGAAACCATCGAACTCCCGGAGACAGAGGAAGTGACAACGACACTGGGATCGCTGTTTAAAAATATTAAACTGAACTAAAGTGACTGTTCACGTTGTTATAACAGCATTTTCCAGGGGTTTTGCAGCATCACAGATTTTACCCCCATGACACGTAAACATAAAGCAGCGGCTGTACCGGATTTTTCTTTCCCGGTACAGCCGCCACTGTTATTTTATACCGGCATCGCCGCCACAAAATAGTACATCACAATAAAATGACAGAAGCTTCCACCCATCACAAACAGATGAAAAATTTCATGTGTTCCGAACTTTTTATGTTTTGCATTAAACACCGGCATTTTTAAGGAGTAAATCACCCCGCCGACTGTATAAATAATTCCGCCGGCCAGCAGCCATCCAAACGCCGGCCGCGAGAGGGCCAGAAACAGCGGATGAAACGCCAGAACGCACAGCCAGCCCATTGCGATATACAGCACCGAAGAAAACCACTTCGGACAGTTGATCCAGAATGCCTTGACGAGAATCCCGCCAATCGCTGCCGCCCACACCAGTGCACAGAGTGCAATTCCCGTCCGTCCATGCAGTGCAATCAGGCAGATCGGTGTGTAGCTTCCCGCAATCAGCACTGAAATCATCATATGATCAAACTTTTTCAGTCGACGGTTCACCTTCCCGTTTACATCAAACGTGTGATACACGGTGCTCGCCAGATACAGCAAAATCATACTCAGCATAAACACTGCCATTGCGACCACATGCAGATGATCCGGCTCCCGCGCCGCCTTCAAAAGCAACGGCAGCGTTCCCACCACCGCTAGGATCAGCGCAGTCCCATGTGTAATCGCACTGCCAGGATCCTTGATTCCATTTTTTCTGATATACTTCATTCTGCCCACTCCTTTCCTGTCAGAAACGTTGTTTTATTTCAATTACTGTATCACATGGTTTTTATTACTACTTGTTGCCGTTTCTTTTATTATAACAGGATGAAATTATTTTGCAAGTCAAAATATCTGGTTTCTTCCGGAATCGTTCGACACATTTTCACAAAAAAACAGACTTTCCGCATCCACACATTGTTGTGTCTGTTCGAAAAGTCTGTTTTTGATTCTTATTTCGCCTTGATCAGCTTCCATTTCTCTGTCCGCGAAAGCTGTTTAATCTCCCACTCCCGCCGCATCGCCTCTTCTTTGGAGGAATACGTTTCAAAATACACCAGTTTTACCGGTCTCCGGCTTTTGGTGTATTTGGCACCTTTTCCCACATTGTGTGCCTCGACGCGGTGCTCAAGATTGTTGGTCCAGCCGGTGTAAAGTGTTCCATCGCTGCATTCCACGATGTAAGTGAAATTTTTCGGATGTTCCTGCACCTTACTGCATTGCCAGCTCATCTACAGCCAGTTTCAGCGCACCCATGATACCCTGATTGTCGTTCAGACTTGGAAGTACAATGTAGCTGTCGAGATCCTCGAGTTCTTTTGTTTACAAGATATCCGTTCAGCTGTTTCTTTACTTCTTCTCTTACGAGCGGCATCATATGCTCCTGATGCATAACGCCTCCGCCCAAAACGATTCTCTGCGGGGAGAGCAGCATGATGCAGTCTACAAGTGCCTGTCCGATATAGTAAGCCTCAAGCTCCCATACCTCTTTTTTGTCTGCCAGCTCAATACCTTTTTTGCCCCAGCGTGCTTCAATGGCAGGACCTGCAGCAAGGCCTTCCAGGCAGTTGCTGTGATACGGGCATTTTCCGCCGTAAGTATCTTTCGGATGTCTGGTCAGCAGAACGTGTCCGCCTTCCGGATGAAGCATGCCGTGCAACAGCTTGCCATTGGAAATAATTCCCATTCCAACGCCCGTTCCGATGGTGATGTAAATGCTGTTGTCCAGACCTTTTGTGATTCCCCAGGTAGCCTCACCCAGTGCAGAACCGTTTACATCGGTATCAAATCCAACCGGGATGTCCAGTGCATCTGCGAAAGCGCCTACGATGTTGTAGTTCTTCCATGCTAATTTGGGAGTTGTGGTAATGTAACCATATGTTTCGGATTTTCTGTTCAGGTCGATCGGTCCAAAGCAACCGATTCCCAGTGCCTGAATGTCCTTCTCTTTGAAATACTCAATCATTTTCGGAACGGTAATTTCCGGTGTCTCGGTCGGGATAGAAATTCTCTCATAAATTTCTCCATTTGCGTTTCCAATTGCGCAGACCATCTTTGTTCCGCCTGCTTCTAATGCTCCAAGTCTCATTGTGTTTTTCTCCTCTCTTATGCTTCTGGATTTGAGCAGATTACAGAAAGTTTTCCTTCAAATCTGCATCCATTAAAATTAGCCGGTATAATAAAGTGAGTACCTTTCTTAACCGGAATACCGTTTACAGTACCCTCTCCGGCGATTACACTTACATTAGTATAATATTTTTTCGCATCTAAGGTGAATACACCGTCGATGTCGTATTTATCTACAGAGTAGAACTTGCATGTTACAAAATGGGTATGTACCGCGCCCGGGATTTCCTCTGTAAAGGTATCGATATCTGCCGGTTTAAACGGAGCCTCGATAACATCGATACTCTGCTCTACATGAAGCTGTCTCGGTTTGCCGTTCTGCAGTCTGTCATAATCGTATACACGATAGGTGATATCGCTGCTCTGCTGTGTCTCCAGAATCAGTGTGCCGCCTTTGATGGCATGTACGCATCCCGGATTGATCTGGAAGAAATCTCCCTTATGTACCGGCACTTTGCGGATGAAATCGCTCCACTCATGATTGCGGATCATTTTCTCCACTTCTGCCTTGTCTTTTGCATTGTGTCCGATAACAATTTCTGTACCCGGTTCGCAGTCCAGCACGTACCAGCACTCGGTCTTTCCAAGAGATCCATTCTCATGCTCTCCTGCATAAGCATCATCTGGATGAACCTGGATGCTCAGATCATTTTTTGCATCAATGATCTTGATCAGCAGCGGAACCTGGCTTCCCGGGTAATTTCCGAAAATTTCCGGCTCCTCTTTCCAGAGCTCACCTAATGTTTTTCCATCAAATCTTCCGCCTGCCACATGGCTCATTCCGTTGGCATGTCCGCTGATCGCCCAGCACTCGCCGGTTGTATCGCTCGGAATTTCGTAATCAAATACGTCTCTTAACTTTGTTCCACCCCAGATTGCTTCTTTGAACACCGGGTCCATAAATAAAAGCTCCATATTTTTCTAATCCTCCTTGTTTTCAGGATCTGTCCACTACATCTATTTTAACCGATAACATTCAAAAACGAAACCCCTAAAATGACAAACTTTCACATTTTCTGTAACCGGTTACTTTCCTTTTATTCCGCCCTTTTTCTATATCAAAACAATCCTGTTTGTTATATGTAAAGCTGACTGTTTTCAGCCAGCCTTTTTTATAAAAAGCAATCGAAAAACGGTATTTTACCATCCGCGGTCTGCGCCGCCTTTTTTGTATTCAAAACCTGTAAAAAAGATTCGATTGCGAATCCTACACTTTATAATACTTTCCCGCATCCCATTTCGTGCAGGTCCTCTTTTTTATTCCGAAATTGCCGGGAGATATACCATAGGATCAATGGCTTTTCCATCTTTTTTCATCTCAAAGAAAAGATTGCTTCCCTCTTTTACATAATATTTCGTCGGTGCTGCAACTGCTCCGATCCGTGCTGCTTTCTGAACTTTCTGGCCTGCCTCGAGGGAAACGTCTGTGAGCTGTCCGTAGATGGCTTCGTATCCATTTCCAAGATTCATGGTGACGGTGAGGCCGGTTCTTGCATCATTTTCCACACTCACAACTTCTCCGTCCGCTGCCGCCAGAACCGGAGTTCCTTCTGCCGCCGAGAAAACAACGCCTGGATTGCACTGGTAAAGATCCAGTGTCGGGAAATAAACGGTATTTCCATGTTATACGGAATCAGAACTGTTCCAGTAACCGGCAGTTCCATGATTGTCGCTTCGCTGAACATCAGATCCTGTGCAGCCCCTGCTGTCTCAACTGCCGTTTCCTGATTTTCTGCAGAATCCACAGTTCCGGATGCTGCACTCGTTTCTTCATTCGCCGCTGTTTCTCCTGATCCTGTTTCTCCGTTCTGATCCGCCGCTGTCCGTTTACCGCCTGCGCGTCCTGTCTTTCTGTATTCCCATCTGATTCTTCCGGTGTATTCTGAGCCGTCTCTGCATCTGCTTCTGGATTTCCCGCCGCCTCTTCTTCACACGCCGCTTCCATTTCCGGCACCTGTTCCAGACTGTTTTCCACATCATCTGCCTGATCCTGTACGGCACGCGTTCCGTCTGCATCTCCCGCCGTCTCCTCCGTCTGCTGTTCTGTAGTTCCGGTGCTTTCGTCCTCTGTAAGCTGTGCCGTCTCTCCCTGTTTCGCCTGATCTGCCTTACCGTTTCTCGCATCCTGCTGCCAGGTCAGCACTCCGCCTGCAATCATCATTGCCAGTGCCGCTGTGATCACGCCGATTCTCAACTTGTCTCTTTTCATATTCTTACCACCTCTGCTGATATCTTTTTAAGCATTTCAGAGGCGTTTTTCGATTTCTCGCTCTCCTCCTGCTTTTCTACAGTAAGCAGTATTTCCCATCCGGCGCGATCTATACACAAAAACTGGATTTTTCCTTTCCGTTATCCACAATTTTTCCCCTGCGCTTCTTTCTTTTGTGGAAAACATAATTCTTTTCTGCGCATTCCGTGCAAAACATCCCCAATGTTATCCACACCTTATTTTCTCGACTTGCTTCACGTAAAAAAAAGAGCCGGAACCGGGAATTTTCTCCCGTTTCCAGCTCTCGCTTTCACCTGTATTTACTGTAATCTTCCATACACCGTACTCGCATCCGCGATGCTGTCCACCGCAGATCCCGAATCCGTCATGGCCTCTGCCGTAACAAGTATGTACTCTTCGCCTCCATATTCTGCAAAGCTGACCAGGCACTGACCCGCCTCATCGGTAAATCCGGTCTTTCCGCCTTCAATGACTGCCCCGTTCTCCAGTGTCGTACTCATCTCATAGCTGGTAAACCGGTGGAGCATCGTATCATACAGCGTAATTCCCTCCGGGTGTGATGCGGTAGCCTCCGTTGTGTAAACCTCCCTCGTCACGATCTCGCGAAACGTATCACTCTTCAGACACTCACTCATCAGCACCGCAATATCACGGCAGGTAGAATAATGGTTGTCGTTATGTAGTCCCGTGCAGTTCTCAAAATGCGTATTGGTAAGTCCCAGTTCTTCTGCTTTCTGGTTCATCATGGCCACAAAACCTTCTTCCGATCCGCCGACTGCTCTCGCCAATGTCTCACATGCATCTGCGCCGGATGGCAGCAGCACACCATAGAGAAGATCACGAACCGTCGGCTGTTCGTACGGATTAAATCCCGCTACCGACGCATCCTGTGCCGTCAGTTCCTCGAAGATGTCCTCCGGAACCGTAATCGTCTCGTTCAGATCCGGAAGATTTTCAATGGTAAGCAGCGCTGTCATAATCTTTGTCATCGACGCCGGATAAATTCTCTCATCTCCGCCCAGATTCATCATCTCAGCCAGATCGCTTTCCCGCACCAGCAGGGCATGCTGACTGTTCAGACCATCTGACGAAATCTGCTGTACCGGCTCAGGCATCGGTAATCGGGTTCTGCGAGGGTTATGATAATACCCATCAGAAAGCATACGCCGATTAAAACAGGAAGCTTTCTTGTTTTCATAATGGAAGAACCAACGCCTTCGCCGAGAGGTGTCATGGCAGTTTCTGCACCGAGCTGGAAAAAAGCCATGCCGATGATCAGCATAAATGCACCGACTAAGAACAGGGCGATCGTTCCGGTTTCCATGGGAACAACAAAAATGGAAAGCAGGAGCACGATCACCGTGATCGGCAGGACTGCATTTACGGATTCGTCAAATTTTTCTTTGAGTTTTTTGTTCAAGATGGCATCACACTACTTTCTTTTTTGATTTTAAAGCGAACCAAAATAGTTCACTAATTAACTATTATTTATTATAAGGAAAATCATGCCAAGTGTCAAACATTCTTCTGAATATTCAGAAAAATTTAACATTTTTTTATCATTTTTAGCAGAAAATAAATTTCTTCATATAATAATATGGAAGTTCTTTGACAGAATGGGAGAGACTATGGATCGGGTGAAGAAGATGATTCACACGGATTATGCATACAGATCAGGACTTAGCGGACAGAATGTTACCGTTGCAGTGATGGATACCGGTATTGTTGCACATCCGGATTTTGAGGACAGAATCATATATTTTCATGATTTTTGTAATGGGAGAAAGGAAATGTATGATGATAATGGTCACGGCACCCATGTTTCGGGGATTATTGCGGGAAACGGAAAAATGTCTGAGCAGTATCTGAAAGATACTGCACATAAGGTTCGGATATACAGTGGAGTTGCACCAAAAATGCAGGATTATCATGTTAAAGGTTTTAGATGAAAATGGAAATGGAAATACGAAAAAAGTACTTGATGCAGTGATGTGGGTCAAAGAGAACAGGGAACGTTATCATATTAAGATATTAAATATATCGGTAGGAATGTTACCGGGCGCAGGTGTGGAGGAGCAGAGGAAGCTTTTATATGCGATCGATGAATTGTGGGATGCAGGGATCATGGTCGTTGCCGCTGCAGGAAATAACGGACCAAAAGAAATACGGTGACGATTCCGGGTATTTCAAGAAAAGTACTGACGGTCGGAAGCAGTGATGATGATACCTATGACCGTGGGAGAAAGTTTTAAAAACCGGATACAGCGGCAGGGGGCCGACTGCATGCTGCATTGTAAAGCCGGAAATCCTCGCACCCGGAACCGGTATTACAAGCTGCAGCAGGGATAAAAGCGGATATCAGGTAAAAAGCGGAACTTCCATGGCAGCACCGGTTGTCTCAGGGGCGCTTGCCCTTGCATTTGAGAAGTATCCATCATTTACTCCGGCAGAAATGAAGCTGCGCCTTTATGAGAGAGCATATCCGAGAAGTGCGCAGCTTGGCAGGATCGGATGGGGGATGATACATGTGGATCATCTCGTGCGTTGACTTTTGAGAGGAAAATTATTACAATAAGCACAAGTTTGTACTGTGGCACAAACTTGTGATGCAGATGAAAACGTTGCTTTCATTGAAAAGCGTGCAGGGAGAATGGAGATTTATATGAAGAAAATATTACATCTCATATTTGGAAGATTTTTTGTGGTTGCCATGGCAATCATTTTACAGGTGTTATGGCTGTGTGTCGTATTGTGGCAGCTCAGTTACAAGTTTACGTATGTCAATTTGCTTGTGCGTGTGATAGCAATCATTGTTGTGCTTGTAATCGTCAATAAATGGACAAATCCGGCGAATAAACTCTCGTGGACGTTTTTGATCTTATTGTCGCCGATTTTTGGACTTATGGTATATTTCTTATTTGGAAGATCCGGTCTGACCAAACATACAAGAGAGAGAATGGATGCTGTCAACCGTCAGGTGGAAGCATTGTTTCAGAGAGATAGCGCAGTGGAGAAAGGCTTAGAAAAAGAAAGCCGGTCAGCATATCTGCAGTCATCTTATATTGATAAATGGGCGGGATTTCCATTATATCAGAACACGCAGACAAAATATTACAGCTGCGGGGAAGAAATGTTCCCGGATATGTTAGAGGCACTGCGCGGTG
>ENA-OQJG01000159-OQJG01000159.1-human-gut-metagenome-genome-assembly--contig:-NODE-159-length-11869-cov-2.528019_pt1 | contig 11869 bp, 12 predicted proteins | sample MGYA00242601_ERZ504767 | MGnify/ENA primary metagenome ERZ504767 (study PRJEB26092, sample SAMD00036362) | human gut metagenome | host: Homo sapiens | study: EMG produced TPA metagenomics assembly of... | reverse complement strand
CGGCTTGTGGGCGATGCCGCAGGCGATATTAAGACGACGCAGCAGACCGCCGGACAGTTTCGCCGGACGATAGGTACGGTAATCGCGCAATCCTACGAAATCCAACGCCTCGTCCACGAGCATGCGACGTTTTGCCTTGTCGGAAACATACAGCGAGCAGAAATAATCGATGTTCTCCTCAACGGTCAATTCGTTGAACACGGCCACGTTCTGCGGCACAATGCCGATACGCCGCTTCAACGCATAGCTGGTAGGGCTGATCGGCTCGCCGAACACGCGCACAGTGCCCTCATCGAACGTGAGCAACGCAAGTATGCAGTTGATCGCCGTGGTCTTGCCTGAGCCGTTAGGCCCCAGCAGGCCGAAGATTTCCCCCTGATGCACGTCGAGATCGAAATAGTCGAGCGCCAGCATGTCTCCGTAACGTTTCACCAGTTTCGAGACCTTGACCGCGCTGACCGCATCGGCAGCGTCATTCATGCGTCCACCCATGACGAGCTCCTTTCTCGTGCTCCATGCCTCTGATTCCATTGTCGTGCCGCCGGATGCCCCCGACATGGTGCGCGTAGTCACAATTGCCGGAATGATGTCACTTTCGAACATGACAAATGTCACCTTCGTTGATGCCGCCGGCTGTGCCATGCGCCATGTGCATTACTCTGGAAGCAAGCGAACCAATCAGACACGAATCGGCGGACGGGAGGCGGCATGAAACGGTTGCTGTTCCAAGCCGTGTTCCTGGCCATGGGCATGATCATGGGCGTATACGCATCCGGAGATGTCGGCCTCGACCTGATGTGCGGCGCGCTTGTGGCGGTGTGTTGTGCCGCGGTGGGGGAATACGCGTCGGGTTCGTGGCTTGCGATGGCGTTGATTGTCATGCTTGACTGCGGCGCATGCCTGGTGCCGGCGTGGTATCTGATGCTTCCCATCGCCAGCATTCAACGCGGCATCATCGTCCGCTGTCGTCGATGGCAGCCGCTTCTTGCAAGCGTTGGTGCCGCGATGGCTGTGGCTTCTTCCCATGACGATAGTGATTTTCCGTTCGATTGACTCGCACGTTCCATCCGACTTGTCCATCATCATATTGATGGTGCTCCAAACGGTTCTGGGATTCGCTGCCGGCCTGCTTTGCACGCGCTGCTCGAACCTCGCCCGCGAAGTGCGGCGATTGCAGGATTCCCGCCGCGACCAGATTCGCCGCCTGCGCTCGCAGATCGCCGAAAACGACGAGGATCGTGCGTTGGCCGTACGCACGGCGACGCTTGCCGAACGCACACGCATCGCACGTGAGATCCATGACAATGTCGGCCACATGCTGACCCGAGCCATCATGCAGACCGAGGCGGCGCACGTGGTGGCCCAGGTTGCCGGACAGGAACAATCGGCCCAACGTTTCTGTGAAATTCATGACACGGTGAGCGAGGCTATGACTTTGGTGCGCAAAGCCGTGCATGATTTGAAAGACGAAGGTGCGGATTTCGCTTCGCAGATTGAGACGGCCGCGCACAGCATGGACGGCGCCGGCCCCTTGCGGGTGAGGCTGGTCAACGGCATCGATTCAGCGCCGGCGGCCGTGTCCCGCTGCTTCGCCACTGCGATTCGCGAGGCGTTGAACAATACGGTCAAACACAGTCAGGCAAGGAACGTTTCAATCACCCTGCGCGATTTCCCCGCATTGTGGCAGCTGTGCGTGCAGGATGATGGAACCGTGAGAAGATCGTCTGCTGAAGCCGTCGCCATGCAGTTCATTCGACCGAACGATTCCACAGGCATCGGCATTTCGGACATTGAGGAACGGGCTCGTGCGTTGGGAGGCTCCGCGATTTGCGGGCCGTATCACGAGGGTTGGCGCGTGTTCGTATCCATCCCCAAGCCGGCGAGTGGCTCGGAAACGACGCAACCGGAGAAAGGAGCGCATTAATGCGTGTCGCGATCGCAGACGATGATCCAATCGTCTGCTCGTCATTATCCACGATTCTCGAAGCCACCGGCACCGCCGATGTGGCATGGACCGCCAACACCGGCACGGATGCGGTGACCCAATATGAGATGGATGCCCCCGATGTGTTGCTGGTCGACGTGCAGATGCCGGGAATGGACGGATTGCAAGCGTCGGAGGCGATTCTTGACGCGCATCCGAACGCGCGAATCCTTATCCTCACCACATTCGCCGACGAGTCATACATCGCCAAAGCGTTGGAAATAGGCACGAAAGGCTACTTGATCAAACAGGACGTTTCGTCCGTCATACCCGCGGTGCAAGCCGTCATGGCCGGACAAGTGGTCATGGGCGCCGAAGTGTTGAGCAAGCTGCGGGTCAGTCCGCAATCCACGACATCAGACGAATCCTCATCAGTCGATCGCGTTGTGTCGCATGATGATGCGCAGGCAGTTCAAGGATCTCGGAACCCCGATTCCAGCGGACCATCCGAACGTTTCGCCGGCCTTACCGAACGCGAATTGGACGTGCTGGAACTTGTGGCCGAGGGATTGGACAATCGTGAGATCGCGTCACGGCTGTTTCTCAGCGAAGGCACGGTCCGCAACCGCATCAGCGACATACTTGCCAAAACCAACATCTCCAATCGCACCAAACTCGCCGTCGAATGGCTGGCCTGGCATTGACCGGCTGAATCCGGTTGATTGAATCCGGCTGGTTGAGACTGACCATCTGGTCGTTCGGCGTCCTCAGTGCTTGCGCAGACGATACGCCTTCCAAACGTCACTCAGTTTCTGGCCATTCGACGTGCGTTTCCACACGGTAAGACCCGCTGATGAGCCGCCAACGGCACGCGCCGCGGCAGTAGGCGTGGCATACTCCCTGCCGTCATCCATGCGCAGCTTGCCTTCGGAAGTGACGGTCGCTACCCAACGTTCGCCCTTGCGGGGACGCTCCCATACCAAGGTCTCTCCGGCGATAAGCAGCCCGGCTTCCAGCACTTGGGCAATGCTGACGCGTTTGGACGTGGGAGAGGAGGCCGTAGCTTTCACATTGAGCGTCTCCTCGTTCAACGTCGACAAATCCGTATCGTCGGCATCGTAACGAATATTCCAATGGTCGGCGATGAGCCGAACCATCTCATCCTGCCGGTATTGCAGCGTCTGCGGCGTGCATTCGGCGATATTGGCGAGCTCGGCTGTCAGCGGAAAACGTCTGGAGCTTGCCGACAACAGCATGCGGTCGCGCCGCTGCGCATACGTGGCGAGTGGCGCGACTTGGGTTTCGTTGGCCTGACTAAGCACCAAATTGCCGATGCGGTTTGCCCAATGGTCACGCACCGACTCCGGCCAAGCGGCGAAATCGGATTTCGCGCTGACCTGTTCGGGCATGATCGGCAACGCTTTGAGACTGCGCGGTCGGGTGATGCGGTAGCCGGCCTTCTGCTCGTTGGCGCGGATGAGCAGAAGTTTCTTCATGGCGGGACTGGTCTGCAACTCGCCACGTAGATGCGCGAGTGCGGAACGTCGGTCCTCGTCGGTGATGAGGAATCCACGGATCTGTTGGAGGGTATGGCCTTTGTTGAGGTCTCGGATGGCGCTTGCGGCGCGTGTGCGTCGGGCGAGTGGGCTTTGCCGGTTGAGGCTGTCGACGCCGGTGACGCGTTCGAGTGCGGCGAGAACGTCGTGGAGTCTGTCGATGTCGTGTAATTGGAGGCGTTCGTCGTGCGCGTTCGTGGTTTCGTTCCCGATATTTCCGGGTGTGGAGAACACTTGTGCGTTGGCGCTGCCGAGGTTGCGGATGGAGTTGACGAGCGCCCACATGGCCACGGGTTTCCAGTCGGTGGTCTGGTAGTCGGCGAGTGAGACGAGCATGGCCACGATGTCGTCTGGCAGGTTGGCGTCGGTCGGACGGTTGAGGATGAGCCACGCGTTGGCATAAGGGGCGAGCAGATCGTCGATGAAGGAGATGACGTTCTGTTTCTTCACGTATGGTTTGAGCACGTCTTTGCGGAATTCCTCAAGCAGCTGTGTGCAGACGGCCTTGTGTGAGACGATCAGGTGCAGGTCGGAGAAGAACTCTTCGAGCGTGTGCGAGTCATCGCCGAGCGGGTCCATGATGTCGTCCCATCGTGTGGCGTAGGCGTTACGCGCGGCGGGGGATATTTCCGCGATGGTTTTCGCTTTGAACACGTCGGATGCGGTCAGTGGCACGCCGCGCATGTTCATCACGTCGAAGATGCGGTGCGCGCCGGCGAGGTCGTCGGTGGTGACGATGACGAGGGTGACGCCGTTGACCAGGTATGAGGCGAATCGGCGGCGGTCTTTGGCGTCCATGGCGGCGAGCAGGTCGAATGTGCGGCGGGTGTTGACGGCGATGTTGCGTTGCGCGTGCGAGGCGATGTCGTTGTCCCTCAGATCGAACAGGCCTTCCAAATCGCCTTCCTGCACGTACATGCGGAAGAAGTCGGTGTCGCGTTCTCGCAGGGTGAGTCGTGGCTCGGCTTTGATGCCGCGGAGTTTGTCGCCTGGTTCCAAAATGAGGTCGTTGAGGCTGTCGATGAGGTCGGGGTCGTCTTCCAGTTCGCGCAGCACGGAGACGATGATTGACAGGGAGATGAGGCGCTGTTGGCCGTCGATGACCTGGTATTGGGTGGGGCCGTCCTTGACGAGGATGAGCGAGCCGAGGAAGTAAGGCGTGTCCGGGTCGGCGCAGGCGTCCTGAAGGTCGTTGACGAGCTGTTCGATGTTCTCCGCCTGCCACGTGTACGCGCGTTGGAACGAAGGGATGGTGAGTTGGTAATCGGAAGTGAACACTTTGCCCAGGGGTTTTTCCGTCGCGCTGATCGCCATATCGACCGCCATCCCTCATTGATAACGTTTGCACCGCAGGTGCGGCATACTGTTTTCTAGTTTATGGGAGGGGGTGCACCGGCGTTTCATGGACGTAACGGAGTCTCCACTGCCGTAGAATCCTTCGCCTCATAATTGGTCCGGCAGATCCGCACGTTCAACCAAACGCGCCATCTGTACCCGGCCCATGCATAATCTGTCTCCCGCGGATGAGATGTGCGCCTCGTCCAACGCTCCTGCCGCCTGTTTTGCGAATCTCCTCGGTTTTGTCCGCGATTCGGCTGGCCTGCCCGGCCAGTTGGCCGGCGTCCAGACTTCCCGCTTCGGCCGCGAGCTTCTTCGACTCGGCTTGCAGCGCGCTCGCATTCAACGCCAGCAGGGAAAGCGAATGGGCAAGCGTGTCATGCGCTTCGGCAGCGATCGCGTCGGCCAGCTGCTGACTGTCGATCGTGGTCTTGAGCTGCGCCACCTGCGCGTCCGCCGCGTCCGGCCTTGGCCGTGGCCAGCGATGCCAAGGCGCGAGAACGGATATGCAACCCCGCCAAAGTCGCGATGGCCAGCTCCAACAATGCCGCAACTATCGCGGTGATGACGATGGTGCGGTCATCGGCAAGCATGATTAGGTCGGTGCCATATTGGCTGCCGGTATCCGGTTTGGCGAACACCATATGCCAGATGGATGCCTCCGGCGGCCGCAACGCGTCGCGTACCTGCGCGGCAAGCGTGACGAAACCGCCCGCCACGATCGCGCGAACCGTGGTCTTCATGTCATTACGGCGGGCCAATAGCGCGGTCAACGCCATCAAAGCGAGAATGGGATCGTATGGGAAAACCAGCACGACCACACACGCGGCGACGAATGTGGCACGCGGATAACGGGAACGGGCGAGCAGCAGAAACCCGATGGCGAACGCCACCAGCATGCAGAACACCATCCATACGTATACGGCGGAATCCTGGCCGAACCGTTGCGCGGCGAACGCGGTCTGCGCCAAGCACATGAAGCCCGCGCAGACCACCATCACCATGCTTTGCCAGCCTCTGGTACGTACCGGCACTTCGATGGGGGTCGGGGAATTCGTCGTCTCGCTCATACCTACCATTATTGGGCCCGTCCCCGAAAGACGCCATTGTTCTTCCGTGCGTTTCGCACGCCCCAAAGTGCAGACGGGAATGACCTTTCGTCCAATACCGGTCCAGCGCGGAATTCCGTACCCTCGAAAGTGTCTCAACCGATTCGAGAAGAAGGAACGATCATGAGTGGTTACATCGCCCCGCAGCAGCCCATCCAACCCCAACCCCCGCTGCAGCCGGTCTATCAGGAAGAGAAGGGACTGACTGTGTGCGGCATTGTCGGCGTGGTGTTCGGCGCGCTTGGCTTCGTGCTGAGCTTCATTCCGATTATCAACAACATTGCTGCGATTTTCGGTTTCATTGGCGTGATTCTTGCGATTGTGGCATTGGTCGGCACGTTCCGCGGTAAAAAACGCGGCAAGGCATTGGCGATTGTCGCTGCGGTGCTGTCGGTGTTGGCCATCGTCATTACTCTGGCCATGCAGTCCGCAGCAAGCAAGGCCATAGACGAGGCCACCGGCGTGTCAAGCTCACAATCATCCGCAAAAGGCTCCGCAAAAAATCAGCCGAAGGGCGATCAGGATATGGAAGGCGATTTGAAGACCATGCATGTGAAAATCGTCTCCGCGGTACGTAGCAACAACGACTATAACAATCAGCCCACGGTGTTGGTCACATTCGAATGGACCAACAACACGGATAAAAACAATTCGTTTGCAATCCTCGCCAGCCCGCAAGTGTTCCAAAATGGGCAAGCTCTCGACACCGCCATTTACAGCGAGAACCCTGCCGGATACGATTCCAATTCTGATTTCGCCGAAGTCCAGCCCGGAGCCACCGGAACCGTGACGATTGGATATACCTTGAAAGACGATTCCGAAGTGACGGTCGACGTCACTGATTTGTTCGACCTGAACGATAGCGCGAAAGTGGTGCACAAGTTCACGGTCTGATTGCGCATTGGATATACGGTGCCGGTAGTTTCAGCTCGGCACCGTAAGACGTGGGCTCTCATGAAATAGTCAGAAAAGTACCGTACTGTGATGCGTAATCGAGTTAAGGAGCGATTATGACATTCGGTCAGCAGCCCCAAGGCAACAACGCCAATGGATTCAACGGCCAGCCGTATGGGCAGAACCAATACAATCCGAACCAGAATTCGTACGGGCAGTACAGCCAGAATCCGTACGGTCAGAACCAATACCAGTACGCGCCGCAGAACATGTATGCGCAGGGCGCTCCGGCGGCCACCATTCCGGCTCAGGCGACATACTCCTATGAGCGTGCCGAACATGCTTCCGTCACCCGTGCCTACGGTGAGATGACCATCGGCCTGCTCGTCACCGCGGCTGTGGCCATCCTCACCCAAGCCACCGGTGCCTACATCGCGCTCATCCAGTCGCTTGGCGTCATTGGCGCTTGGGCGCCGTTCGTCGTCGAAATCGTGATCGCCATCTATCTTGGCGCCCGCATTGAAAAGATCAAGCCGAGCACCGCACGCGTCATGTTCTACGTGTATGCCGCGATCATGGGCTTCTCGCTAAGCACCATTTTCATGGCGTATGATCTTGGCACCATCGGCATCTCCCTGGCGTTGTGCGCCGGCTTCTTCTTCGCGCTCACCATGCTGGGCATGACCACCAAGGTCAACATGCTCAAGCCGGTCCGATTCTGCTGGTCGGCCTCATCGTGCTGATCGTCGCCGAAGTATTGCTTATGATCTTCGCTCCCGGACAGACCATGCTGATGGTTATCTCCGCCATCGGCCTCGTGCTGTTCGCCGGCATGACCGTCTACGACGCCCAGGCTACTCGCGCGCTGTTCGCCCAGTACGCAGGCCAGGGTGAGGACATGGTCAAGAAGGTCTCCATCATCTGCGCGCTGAACCTGTATCTGGACTTCATCAACATGTTCCTGTATATTCTCCAGCTCTTCGGCGATCGCGACTGAAAAATCCCGCGACGTCCTCTGCGCTGAACCCTCAAACAAAGCCTGACCAGAATATGGTCAGGCTTTTCTGTCGGCGAAAAACGTGCCATAGGGTAGTGGGTCATGCAGAGGAAAGAGATTGGCGGCATGGCCTGCCTTGTTCTGACGGCTATGATCTGGGGCTTCGCATTCGTATCCCAAGTGCAGGGCATGGCCTCCATGAGCCCCCTGTTCTTCGGGGCCACACGATTCACATTGGGCGCGCTGTCATTAATACCGTTGCTGTGGTTCCGCCGTCGAGGCATCGCCGAACAGGAACGCCGACGCCGTGAATCGAATGAGTGTCCAACCGTCACGCTTGGCAACGGTATAACCGTGGCCATGCCGAAATGCCTGGGCAATCCCGTGGTCGTCAGCGTCATCTGCGGCATCGTATTGTTCACCGCCAGCACCGTCCAACAATACGGCATCCTCTATTCCGGTTCCGCAGGCCGTTCCGGCTTCATCACGGCGCTCTACATCGTCATGACGCCGCTGCTCGCCTTCCTTATTCTGCGCCGCCGCGTGACCATGAACGTCATCGTCAGCGTTGCCATCGCCGTGGTCGGCTTCTATCTGCTGTGCATCACCGACGGATTCGGCTCGATCACCCTTGCCGACGTGGTGCTGTTGTCCACTGCGGTTCTATTCGCAGGCCATATTCTCGTCATCGACACGTTCGGACAGAAGATGGATCCGATTCTGCTGTCCTTCGGACAAATTTCCACCACTGCGCTGCTGAGCTGGATCGGCTCCCTATGCGAAGGCTCCATCGACTGGGCCGGCGCCATGCAAAGCTGGTTTCCCATCGTGTACGCCGGCATCGGCTCGGCCGGCGTGGCATACACGTTGCAGGTGGTCGGACAGCAGCTGGTGCCGCCGTCGCGCGCGGCCGTGATCATGTCGCTCGAATCGTTCTTCTCCGCGGTGGGCGGCGCGTTGCTGCTCGGCGAAGTCATGACCACACGAGCCTACATCGGCTGCGCGCTGATCTTCATCGGCACCGTGCTCGCACAGGTTCCGGTGAAAATACCACGATTGCTGCGTAAGCGCGAATAACGTTCGATATCGTCGAAAAATGGCGATTGACAGGCAATGATTTGTCCGTCAATCGCCATTTTCCGAAAACATCAGTCCGCCTGCGGCGCCTCACCCACACGCGGGGCGCTGTTGATGTCGCGATGGATGTTCTGCATCTGCGTCTCGATGTTCTGCAGGCTGCGCGCGCAATCCAACAGCGTCTGCGAATGCTCGGCAAGCTTCGCGTCCGGCAGATCCGTCTTATACCGCAGCGCATGCTCCAGGCTCGCCCAATAATCCATGGCGATGGTGCGTAGCTGAACCTCTACCGGCGTGTAGTGCGGTCCGGATGACAGGAACACCGGCACCGCGTAGATGACATGCAGCGAACGGTAACCGTTCTGCTTCGGGTTCTTGATGTAATCCTTGACACGCAGCACTTGGATGTCGCTTTGCGCGGACAGATAATTCGCCACGGAATACACGTCGTCGCGGTAGTTGCAGATCACGCGTACGCCCGCCACGTCGAACAGGTTGTCCTTGATGGCGTCGACGGTCAACGGCAGGTTGCGGCGCTGCAGCTTGCCGAGGATCGAGTTAAGCGATTTGAGACGGCGTTCCATATGGTGAATTGGATTATGGGAGAAGCGCACCTGGAATTCCGAGTCAAGAATCTCCAATTTGGTGCTGATCTCGTACATCGCACCCTCATACACCTGCATCTGGTCGATGAACTCGGTGATCTGTTCGGGGGAAAGGGATCCCTCGCCGACGTCGACGTTCTTCAGACGCATCTGCAATTCGGTGGTGTTAATTCGATTTTGCCTGTCAAGTATCACGGAAGAACAGTGTACCGCCTCGCTTTCCGCAAAACTGAACGTATGCTGTGTATCGAAGAGGGTCAATGCCCTGCGATTGCGCCGAGAACGGGGCGTTCCCGCGTTCCGAAACGCCTGTGCCGCCCTGCCGATAGCATGGTGCGTTATGAATGAAGACATGATGACCGAGGCGGAGCGCGCCTCGAAACTGGCCGAACCGGCGGCGAACGATACCCCCACGCGTGGCAAGGGCGTGTTCTACGTGCATACGCTCGGATGCCAGATGAATGTGCATGATTCCGAACGCATCGCCGGCGTGCTTGAGGCCGACGGCTACGTGCCCGCCACCGAGGAACAGTATCTCAACCATGACATCGACCTGATCGTCATGAACACCTGCGCGGTGCGCGAAAACGCCGCCGAACGCATGTACGGCACCATCGGACTGTGGGCCGAATTGAAGAGGGAACGCCCGAACCTGCAGATCGCGGTCGGCGGCTGCATGGCGCAGCTCGACCGTGAGAAGATCGCGAAAAAAGCCCCGTGGGTCGACGCCGTGTTCGGTACCAAGAACATCGGATCCCTGCCTCAGCTGCTCGACCAGGCCCGCATCGAAGGCCACGCGCAGGTGAAGGTGCAGGAGGAACTCAACTACTTCCCAAGCCAACTGCCAACTGACCGTGCGTCGAAGGTGTCGAGCTGGGTGGCCATCTCCGTAGGCTGCAACAACACCTGCACCTTCTGCATCGTGCCGACCACGCGCGGCAAGGAACACTGACCGCCGTCCCGGAGACATCCTCGCCGAAATCCGCCAATGCGTGGACGAAGGCGCCAAGGAAGTCACGTTGCTGGGCCAGAATGTGAACTCCTTCGGCTACGGCATCGGCGACCGGTTTGCCTTCTCCAAGCTGCTGCGCGCGTGCGGCGAGATTGACGGTTTGGAACGCGTACGATTCACCTCGCCGCATCCTGCGGCCTTCACCGACGACGTGATCGCAGCAATGGCCGAGACGCCGAACGTCATGCACCAGCTGCATTTCCCGTTGCAGTCGGGTTCCGACAGGATTCTTCGTGCGATGCGCCGCTCCTACCGTTCCGCCAAGTTCCTCGACATTCTGCGCAAGATTCGCGAGGCCATGCCGGACGCGCAGATCTCCACCGACATCATCGTCGGCTTCCCCGGCGAAACGGAGGAGGACTTCCAGGAAACCCTGCGCGTGGTGGAGGAGGCGCGATTCGCTTCCGCGTTCACGTTCATCTACTCGCCGCGTCCCGGCACGCCGGCGGCTGAGATGGAGCAGGTTCCGCATGACGTGGTGCAGGACAGGTTCGAACGTCTTGTGGCGCTGCAGGAACGTATCACCGAAGAGAATCTCAAGACTTTCGAAGGCCGTGACGTCGAGGTGATGGTCACCGGCGCATCCGGCAAGAAGGATGCCGCCACCCATCGTGTTACTGGACGTGAGAAGACGGGCGTGCTGGTGCATGTCGGCGTGCCGGAAGGCGAGTCGATGCCGCAGGTGGGTGATTTCGTGACCGCCACCGTCACCCATGCGGGACGCCACAATCTCATCGCCGATCCGAATCCGGAAGCGGGGCAAACCTATGCCGTCCGCCACTGAAAGCAAGCCCGAAACCCGTAAGGTCGTGTCCATCGTCGGTCCCACTGCGTCCGGCAAGACGGGACTTGGCATCGCCATTGCCAAGGCGTTGGAGGCCAAGGGCGAGCAGGCGGAAATCGTCAACGCCGATGCCTACCAGATGTACAAGGGCATGGATATCGGCACCGCCAAGGCGAGTCCTGAGGAACAGGCCGAGGTCAGGCACCACCTGATCGACATCATCGAACCGGACGACGCCATGTCCGTGGCACGTTTCCAGGAGATCGCCCGCGCCAAAAATCGCCGAACTGCAGGCCAGGGGAGTGCGCCCTATCCTCGTGGGCGGTTCCGGTCTGTACGCCCGTGCCGCCATCGACGACATTTCCTTTCCTGGCACTGACCCAGAGGTGCGCAAACGCCTCGAGGAACGTGAAAAGGTCGAAGGCGCCGGTGCGCTGTTCGACGAGCTCAAGACAAAGGATCCTGAAGCCGCGGCCCGCATGGATCCGCACAATCCTCGACGCACCATCCGCGCGCTTGAGGTCATCGAAGTGACGGGCCGGCGTATCGGCGAGCCTGCCGCATTACCGGTAT
>ENA-OQJG01000158-OQJG01000158.1-human-gut-metagenome-genome-assembly--contig:-NODE-158-length-11954-cov-3.248246_pt1 | contig 11954 bp, 10 predicted proteins | sample MGYA00242601_ERZ504767 | MGnify/ENA primary metagenome ERZ504767 (study PRJEB26092, sample SAMD00036362) | human gut metagenome | host: Homo sapiens | study: EMG produced TPA metagenomics assembly of... | reverse complement strand
TATATGAATCCGCCTGCCAATGATAAAAGTGGAGAAAGAATATGGCAGCACTGTGTTCCGTGAGGGGGATAAAGTTATGCAGACAAAGAATAACTACCAGCTCGCGTGGGAAATCCGTACAAAATTTGGACTCACTGTGGATAAAGGCCTTGGAATTTTCAATGGAGATATGGGAATCATAAGACAGATCAATGATTTCGCAGAACAGATGATCATAGAGTTTGATGAAGGGAGAATGGTAGAGTACCCCTATAAACTTCTGGATGAACTTGAGCTTGCCTATGCGATCACGATCCATAAATCACAGGGAAGTGAGTATCCGGCGGTCGTCATTCCGCTGCTTGGCGGTCCGATGATGTTAATGAACCGGAATCTATTGTATACTGCCGTCACGCGTGCAAGAAAATGTGTGACGTTAGTCGGCAATGAAGTGACCTTCCAGCAGATGATCCAGAATACCTCACAGCAGAAAAGGTACAGCGGACTCTGCGACCGTTTAAAAGAAAAATAAGTAAAAAAAATAAGAAGCTGTCATGCAGGGTAACCGGTGATGAAAACCATTAACGCCGGCTCCCTTGTACGGCAGCTTTTAATTTATGACAATAGAATGTTCGCAGAGTGTGCATTCTATTGTTATTGGTAATTTTAAAATCCTGTTGTGCTTTAGCAGATCTGCATATCAGGATAACAGTGCTTTATCATTGGCGAATTCTTCGCCGCTGACCTTTTCAAACTGGTGAAGAAGATCTTCGACGGTCAGTTTCTTTTTCTCTTCGCCGGAGATATTTAAGATCACTTTTCCTTCGTGCATCATGATCAGGCGGTTACCGTGCACGATGGCATCCTTCATATTGTGTGTGACCATCATGGCGGTCAGATGATTTTCTGCGATGATCTTATCAGAAATCTCAAGCACTTTTGCGGCAGTTTTCGGATCAAGTGCTGCAGTGTGTTCGTCTAACAGCAAAAGTTTTGGTTTTTTGATCGACGCCATTAAAAGTGTGATCGCCTGCCGCTGTCCGCCGGAGAGCAGACCGACTTTACTGGTGAGACGGTCTTCCAGTCCGAGATCTAAGGTTTTTAACATTTCGCGGTAGGTATCGCGTTCCTGATGGGTGATTCCCCACGAAAGTCCCCGTTTTTCACCACGTCTTGCTGCAATCGCCATGTTTTCTTCGATCGACATGGTGGTTGCGGTTCCGGTCATCGGATCCTGAAATACACGTCCGAGGTATTTGGCACGTTTGTGCTCGGATAATTTTGTGACATCGTCTCCACCGATATAAATTTTCCCGGAATCAATTGGCCATACACCTGCGATGGCGTTTAACGTGGTTGATTTTCCGGCACCGTTTCCACCGATCACGGTAACAAAATCGCCCTCATTTAAAGTCAGATTGACACCATTTAAAGCAATTTTTTCGTTGATGGTTCCGGGATTAAAAGTTTTGTGGATATTGTCGAGTTTTAACATTTCAGCCATTGACGGACACCCCTTTCCTGCCGTATTTGGATTTGAGATACGGGAATGCAAGGAAAATCGCAACGACGATGGCAGAAAACAGTTTTAGGTCATCAGACGGCAGTTTCAGCCATAATACGATATTCATTACAATATAGTAGATGATCGCGCCGCCGATCACGGAAAACATGGTATATGCAAAAGCAAAATGTTTTCCGGCACATAACTTCCCGAATATGGAGGTATGAGCAAAAAAATCGCAGTATTGACGGGCGCAGGCATCTCCACGTCCGCAGGCATCCCTGACTTCCGCGGCCCGGACGGCGTCTGGACCAAACATCCCGAGCAAATGAACGTGTACGACATCGACGCGTTCCTAGCCAATAAGGAAGACCGCGAGTATTCCTGGCGCTGGCAAAAGGAATCGCCAGTATGGAACGCGCAGCCGGGCACCGCACACAAAGCGCTCGTCAAGCTGGAACAGGCAGGGCTGCTGACGCTGCTCGCCACGCAGAATTTCGACGCGCTGCACGAGAAGGCGGGCAACAGCAGCAACGTCATCGTCAACCTGCACGGCACCATCGGCACTTCGCATTGCATGAAATGCCATGCGAAATACAACACGGCGGACATTATGGCGAATCTCGACAACGAGCCGGATCCGCACTGTCATCGCAAGCTGCCATACAGCGGCAATATGCCATGCAATGGGCTGATCAAAACCGACGTCGTCTACTTTGGCGAAGCGCTGCCGGATGGTGCGATTGAAAAGTCATACCGTCTGGCGGCGCAGGCCGACGAATTGTGGGTGATCGGCTCCACGCTGGAAGTGATGCCGGCGGCGAGCATTGTGCCGGTCGCCGCGCAGGCGGGCGTGCCGATCACCATCATGAACATGGGACGCACGCAATACGATCGCCTGGCCACACGGCTTATCCGCGACGATATTGCGATTGCGCTGCCGCAGTTGGTCAACGAGACAATCGCCGCGGAACAGGGCAAATAACACCGAATGAACAAGCAAGGCTCCTCAACCTGATTGGGTTTGAGGAGCCTTCTTTGATGCGGAAGATATGCGAGAATCCGCGCTTATCCACCGTGGGAAATCAGTAGATGCGCTTGGGCCGGAAACCGGCCGCGCGCATCGCGTCAAGGATGCGGTCGATGTGCTCAGGGCCGTTGGTCTCAACGGTGACGCCCAAGGAAACCGAATCAGTGTAATGGCTGGAAGCCTTGAACTGGTCGTGATCGAGTGCGATGACGTTGGCGCGCTGCTCGGCCAGAATCGTGGCCACCTTGACAAGCTGGCCAGGGGTATCCGGAAGCTCAACCTCGAAGTTCATGATGCGGCCACGGGCAATCATGCCCTTCTGAATCACCGCGCTGATGGAGACAGTATCCTCATTGCCACCGGAAAGAATCGGCACCACCACATGCGGACCCTTCGCCTCGGCGAACTTGCGCGAGCGCAGATTCAGGTGCTCAAGCGCGGCCAGAGACACGGCACCGGCAGCTTCGACCACCAGCTTGTGCTTCTCCAGCATGAGCAGGATCATCTCGTTGATGTCGCGCTCGGTGACGGTGACCAGATCGTCGAGGAACTCGTTGAGCAGCGCGAAGGTCAGGTCGCCCGGACGCTTCACGGCAACGCCTTCGGCGGAGGTACGCACCTGGTCGGCTGCGACGACGCGACCGGCGGCCAACGAATTCTTCCATGCCGGGCTGCCTTCCGGAATGGCGCCGATCACGCGCACTTCCGGCTTGAACGTCTTGATGGCGAGCGCCACGCCCGCGCCCAGACCGCCGCCACCAAGCGGCACAACCACATCGGTGACGTTAGGCACGTCTTCGAGAATCTCAAGACCGATGGTGCCCTGTCCGCACAGCACTTCGTAATCGTCGAACGGCGGCACGTAAATCATGCCTTCGGTATCGCTGAGTTCCTGCGCGTGGGCGGCGGATTCATCGAACACCTCGCCGCACAGCACCACATCAGCGCCGTAAGCCTTGGTGGCGTCCACCTTCAACGGCGGCGTGATCTGCGGCATGCAGATGGTGGCCTTCGCGCCACGCTCACGGGCCGCGTATGCCACGCCTTGGGCATGGTTGCCTGCGGAAGCGGTGACGATGCCATGCGCAAGCTGCTCGTCGGACAACGATGCGATCTTGTTATACGCGCCACGAATCTTGAATGACCCAGTGACCTGGAGATTCTCCGGCTTGAGCAGAATCTCATGTCCGGTCATTTCGGACAGCACCGGGGACGGAATAATCTCCGTGTGGCGTGCGGTGCCCTTCAGTCGTTCGGCGGCCAGTTTCAATTCAGCGGCATGATCACGCCGCAATGCTTTGAGCACCTCGTTTTGTTCCATGGACGTTATTGTAAGCGCACGTCTGCCGAAAATGCCGTGCGATTGCCGAATCGCAATCGAATCCCGGCCGTGCCTCAGAATCGCACGGAAAAAGAAACGTCCGACAGGTTTCGTGATGAACCTGCCGGACGTTCCGCAGAGAGTTATAGGGAAAGATCGATCAGAGCTGAATCACGACTCCCTCCCAGCGAGCGAGCTCGCCACGAGCGATCGATTTAACACTATGCATAGCATCATAGGTGCTGAGCAGTACTTGCGATTCGTTTACGCCGTCGGAAAGCAGCTCCGCCACGTCCGAAGGCAGCGCCGCGGACCTGTCGGTGAGGTTGACCACGACAAGAATCGTGTCGTCGCCATTGGTGCGCGTGAAAGCATACACCTGATCGCTGTCGGCGGCGAGCAGATGCCATTCGCCAGTGGAGATGGTGGCGCTGTTGTGCCGCATGGCGATGAGCTTCTTGTAGAACGTGTACACGGAATCCGGATCGTCGAATTCCTCGGCCGCGTTGATTTCCACATGATTCGGGTTGACGCTGATCCATGGTTCGACGGGCGCGTCTGGCGCGGTGAAGCCGGCGTATTTGGAGGCGTCCCACTGCATGGGGGTGCGCGCGTTGTCGCGGCCGATGAGGGCGAGGGCGGCCATCATGGATTCGGACGACTGGCACTTGGCTTCCTCCACGCGCTGGCGATAGCCATTGAGGGCCTCCAAATCGCGGTACTGTTCCAGCTTGGTGAAGTGGGCGTTGGTCATACCCAGCTCCTCGCCTTCGTAAATGTACGGAGTGCCACGATGCATGTGCAGCACCATGCCGAACGCCTTGGCGCTCAGCTCGCGCGAATCGCGGTCGGAGTCGTTGCCCCAACGGGAGACCACGCGCGGCTGGTCATGATTGCAGAAGAACAGGCTGGCCCAACCGGCCTTCCTCACGGCCTCCTGCTGCTCGGTCATACGGTCGCGCAGGTTTTTGACCTCGAACGGCACGGTATTCCACTTGGAGCCTTCCTGGTCGATGCCGACATGGTCGAACAGGAATAGCATGTCAAGTTCCTTGTTGGCCGGATCGGTGACGTGCTCGTTACGGGCCGGGGTGATGCCCGGAGCCTCGCCCACGTTGATGTAGCCTTCACGGCCTTCGAATACCTCACGGCGCATTTCGGCGAGGAACTCGTCGATGCGCGGACCGTCGGAGCAGAACGGGAACGGGCTGGAATAGCCTTCCTCGCCGACCGGCAGATCGGCGATTTCGGAACCGTCCTCGCCCGGCAGCCTGCCGTTCTTGTCGACGGTCTTGGAGATCTGGGTGATCACGTCCATGCGGAAGCCGTCGATGCCGCGATCCATCCACCAATTCATCATCTTGTAGACGGCCTTGCGCACCTCGGGATTCTCCCAGTTGAGGTCGGGCTGCTTCTTGGAGTACTGGTGGAAATAGTATTCGCCGCGCTTCGGATCGTACTCCCATGCGGAGCCGCCGAAGTAGGAGCCCCACTGGTTCGGCTCGGCGCCCGGAGTGCCCGGCTCATGGCCCGGCTTGGCGGGACGCCACCAATACCAATCCGCATGAGGATCGTTCTTGTCGCGGGAGGCCTGGAACCAGGCGTGCTCGTCGGACGTGTGGTTCACGACCAGGTCCATGATGACCTTCAGGCCGCGCTTGTGCGCTTCGGCAAGCAGCTCGTCCATATCGGCCATCGTGCCGAACAGCGGATCGATGTCCTGGTAGTCGGAGATGTCGTAGCCGTTGTCGTCCTGCGGGGACTTGAAGACCGGGGACAGCCACAGCACGTCCACGCCAAGGTCGGCAAGATAGTCGAGGCGGCTGGTGATGCCCTTCAGATCGCCGATGCCGTCGCCATTGGAATCCTGGAAGGAACGGGGATAGATCTGGTAGACCACCGCGTTGGCCCACCATGGATTCGGGGTGGCGCCATTCGAACGGACGGTGTCAGGAAGAGTGGAACGATTGAAATTCGTCATCGCGATTGAGCTCCTTTGCCTAAGTGGAATGGATGAACTTTGCTATATCCCATGGTACGTAAAGCGTTTTTTCTTTCTTGCCTGCGGCGCGTTTTGCAAAGCAGGAAATGAAAGATATATTGCAAGCGGGATGCGCCCTTCGGAATCACATCAATGCATACGAAAAGCGGGAATCCTCGAAAAAGGGGAAACGAGGATTCCCGCTCGGCGCTGTGAAGTTTTACTTCACAGCCTCCTGCAATTACGGACCGCGCTACGAGCGGGCCCAATATTGACCTCGCGGGATTTCACCTCGCAGCATAACTGCTCGGCTCGCCTACGGAGAGCCCACTGGGCTCTCCGCTTCACGGCTCGTCCCGCTCGGCGCTGTGAAGTTTTACTTCACAAGCAGACGGCCTACGGCCGCGTTGTTCCTGCCTTCGCTCGCCTATCGGCTCGCTCAGGAGGAACCTATGAACAGTCCACAGGACTGTTCACTTAACGGCTCCTCTCATCACACCACCGACGACCCACTTTTGGGCGAAGATGTAGACGATGAGGACCGGGGCCATGGCCATCAGGTAGGAGGCGAAGGCCATCGGGTAGTTCGACGTGAACTGGCTCTGGAACACGTACTGCGCCAGCGGAATCGTCTGATTGCTCTGGTCGGTCAGCGTGATCAGCGGCAGCAGGAAGTCGTTCCACGCCCACAGTGCGGTCAGGATGGCGATCGTGGCGTTGATCGGTCCCATCAGCGGGAAGATGATCGTCCAGAAGATGCGCCAGGTCGAAGCGCCGTCGATGCGCGCCGCCTCTTCCAACGAAATCGGAATCGAACGGATGAAGCCGATCGCGATGAACAGGTTCGTGCCGATGCCGAGAATCGTGTACAGAATGATCAGACCGAGCTGGTTGTCCAGGTGCAGGGTGCCCATTTCCTTGGCGATCGGCAGCATGACGACGGTGAACGGCACGAACATCATGGCCAGGAAGAAGTAGTACAGGAAGCGGAAGAACCGCTTATCCATGTTCCTTGCCACGGCGTACGCGACGAACGTGTTCGTCAGCAGCGTCAGCACCACAGCGCACACGGTGATGATCGCGGAATTGAGCGCGGCCTTCGGATAGTTCACCTTGTTCCACGCGTCCGCGAAATTATGCCATTCCCACGTGGTCGGCAGGCTGAACGTGCCCGCTTCGCCCGGCGTCTTCAGCGCGGTGACGACGGCGAAGTACAGCGGCACGAGCACCGTCAGGCTCAGCACGGCGACGGCCGCCGTCAGCCACCAGTTGATGCTGTGGTCCTTGCGGATCTTCTCCGGCTTCGCTTGCGATTGTCCGCTTTGCGCGGCGGCCGGCTTGGTTGCAACAGTTGCGCTAGTCATGATTTCTTCCCCTTACTCTCAGACCTTTTCCTTGCCGCTGAAGAACTTCAGCTGCACGAATGCGAGGATTGCCAGCACGATGAAGAACGTGACCGCGTTCGCCATCTGGTAGGAGTATTCGCCGTTGCCCAGGCCGTTCTGGAAGATCAGGTAGGAGACGGTTTCGGTCTTGGAATCCGGACCGCCCTTGGTCAATGCCATGACCTGGTCGAACGCGCCGAGCGAGTTCTTGAGGCTCAGCACCATGTTGATGGTGAAGAACGGGCCAATCAGCGGGAACGTGATCTGCCAGAAGTTCTGCCAGGCGTTCACGCCGTCGATGGACGCGGCCTCATAGATTTCGTTGTCGATGGTCTGCAGACCCGCCAAGTACAGCAGCGTGGAGTAGGCCACACCCTGCCAGATGGACAGGAACACGATCGGGAACCATGCCAGATCCGGATTGGAGATCATGGATGTGGACAGCCAATCGATGTGCAGCGCCTGGCCGAGGGCCGGCAGCGGGGTCATGAAGATGTACTTGAACACGTAGCCGATGACCAGCACCGACAGGGTGTACGGAATGAAGAAGATGGCTCGGAAGCCGTTCTTGAAGGCGATTTTGGAGTTCAGCAGCACCGCCAGGAACATGCCGAGGATGTTCGTGCCGAGCGTGATCAGAATCGCGATGAAAATCGTGAACAGATACGCGTGGCCGACGCGTGCGTCCTGGAACATCGCGATGTAGTTCTTGAAGCCGATGAACTTGTAATCGCCGTAACCCTGCGAATTGGTGAACGAGTACATCGCGCCCTGCAGGAACGGCAGGTACAGGAAGATGCACACGAGAATCATCGCGGGAATGGTCATCCAGTAGAACGCCGGATCGACCTTGCGCTTGGAGTATTTCGAAACCTTCTTCGGCTTCTTTGCGGCGGCCTTGTCGGCCTTGGCCGAGATATTGCCAGTCATTGTCGTTCCTCCCCTCACCTAAAGTTCCTGGCTTCGATCTTGTCGTATTCCGACTGCATGCTGTTCAGGAATCGTTTAGTATTGCCCGACTGCACCAACGTCTGCAGGAAACCGGCGAGGTTGATGCTTGCCGGCACGTAGTGGTCACAGAAATCAGCCAGCTTGCCGGCCTTGTAGAAGTCGAGCACGCCATTCAACGCTTCATCGCCGACGTACGTATCCTTGTACGGGGTGAACGCAGACTGCTGCTTGGAGTAATCCTGCACGTTCTCCTCGCTCATCAGGAAGTCGACGAATTCGCGAGCCTCGGTGTAATGCTTCGTATGCGCGCCGATCGTCAGCATCACGTCGTCGCCGGCGGTCAGCTGCTGTTCCTTGACGTTGTCGGTGGCCGGCATCTGCGCGAACCGCAGATTGGCGTCCTTGTTGATCAGACGGATCTGCGGAATCGCGTACGTGCCGAGCGGCAGAATCGCGGCCTTGCCGGAAGCGATGTCCTGCGTAGCCTGCTGGTAGGTGACGGCCGGATTCTTCTGCGTGTAGTTCTGGTAAATTTCAATCAGCTTGCCGCTGACGGGCGTCCACAAGTCGGAGAAGGTCTTGCTGCCGTCCTTGAGATACGCGTATTCCGATTCCGGCACCAGCGTCGAATTCAGCGATGCAAGCGGCGCCTGCAACGTCCACGGATCGGCGGTGCTCGCCTCAACCGGCGTGACGCCCTTGGCCTTGAGCCGCTTGAGCAGCGCGATGAATTCGCTCCACGTCTGCGGCGGATTGTCCGGATCCTCGCCGGCCTGCTTCCACACATCGGCGTTGATGATGTAGCCGCTTGCGTTGCCCGCGTACGGAATACCGTACAGACGCTTCTTGGACTTGTCGGTGGTCTGCACGAGGCTCTTCGCGATGTTCACCATGCCCGGATTGAGCTCGTCGACGATCTCGTCGTCGGTGAAATCGTGGAAGACGCCCGCTTCGGCGAGCATGCCGTAATTGATGTCGCCGTTGATGGTGATGACGTCGGGTTCGCGGTTCTTCACCAGTCGCGTGCGCAGATCGGTGGTGGCGTCCGACGAATTGTTGACATTGACTTTGATGTTGGAATGGGTTTTCTCGAATTCACGCGCCTTGGCGGTGAACCAATCCGCCGCCTCGGACTTGAATTGGAAGAAATCCAAGGTGACCGTGCCGGCGGTGCTGTTGCCGCAGCCCGCGAGCCCAACCGTCAGCACAATCGCGCATGCAGCCGTAATAGCACGGCCCGCGATCCGCCTGAAGGTGCCTGTGTTGGCATTGGAATCAGGTTTCATTCTCTCGACTCCTTTGTATTTTCCTTTTTCACGGCAGGCCGGCTTCATTACCAGCCTCCGTTGCTTTTTAATTGTAGAATCGGCTTGTTTTCATTCCCAGTTTCCGCGCGCCCGCACTGTACGGAAATAAAAAACGGTTATTTTGTTATTCTTGGAAAGAAAATAGACGGTAAGGACGGTCCGATATGGCGATTTCCCCGATTCCACACTGGTTTGAAGGCTCGGAGTACACGCATAAGGTTGCGGCCTGCATTATGAAGTACGGTCCGATTTCGCGCATCACGCTGGCACAGATCCTTGGCCTTTCGCAAGGCGCGGTATCGCGTATCACCAGTGATTTGATTTACGCTGGCGTGATCGAAGAGACGCCAATGGCAGCGGGGCATGGCGGCAAGTTACCGAAAGATTTCTTGCGGAAATCGGCACAAAAGTCAATCCAGAAAGAAAATACGGAACGTCGCGGCCGTCCGCAGACCGGACTGCGCATCATCGCCAATGCGCGCACGTTCGTCGGCATGAAAATCAACACCACCCATATCACTGCCGTAACAGTAAACGCGCTTGGGCAGATTGTGACCGGCTGCCATGACCTGCCGCTCGACGACGATTCGCCGGAATCGGTGGTCGACGTTATTCGGCAGCTGACCATGGACTGCGCCGACGAGGCGATAATGGCGGGATTGCCTTCGCCATGCGCGGTCGGCGTCTCGTTGGGCGGACATATCACGGACGATTCGGTGACGACGTTCGCACCGTTCCTGCACTGGTCGAAGCCGGTGGAATTTTCGGCGATGATTCGCAAGGCGACCGGCCTGCCGACCGGCATCTACAACGACATCGACTCATTGGTGGTGGACGCGTGCATGTTCGGCTCGGGCGTCGGATTGAACAGTTTCGCCGTGGTGACGATCGGCATCGGCGTGGGATATTCGCTCACCGTCAACGGCGAGCCGATCGACAATCCCGACAAAAGCTATGGCCTGGTCGGGCATATTCTGGTCGACCCCGACGGGCCGCGCTGCATTTCCGGACATAAAGGTTGCGCGACGTGCCTAACTGACAATTCAATCGCAACAGAATATTCGGAAATGATCGGACATCCGGCGACGTTCGACGAATTTGCGGCCGCAGCGCGCGCCAGCAAAACGCAGGCCACGAATCTGGTGAACCGCACCTGTTTCCGTTTGGGTACATTGATCGCGACCATCGCCAATCTTGCCATGCCCGACAAAATCATGATCGCTGGCGAATCGTCGTTCATTGCGAAACTCGGCATAGACAACCTGCGTAACGGCATCAATATGTATCGGCATAGTCAAGCCGCGCCGGTCGATTTCGAAATCGCCGAGCACGACTGGTCGCTGTGGAGCAAAGCGGCCGCAGCGCAAGCCATTCGCCAGTATGTAGGGTAAGTCGTTCGGAATCGCTGTCGCAGTGTGAGGCCGGTACGCGAAAGTACCAGCCTCACCATACAAAACAGATACTCAGATGCGGACTACTTTGAAAAGGACGGCCTGCGCAGGATGCAGCGCCGGCGGGCGGATGCCATAGGCGGCGAGCGCACGGCCGGTCATCTTCACACCATCGGCGGTCCACCAGCCGAGCGGGCTTTGGCCGTTGCCGATGTCCTGCTTGGCCAGGTCGAGGCTCACGTCGAGCGGGGACACCACGTATACGGCGTCCGGATCGAGGCCGGGCAGCTTCACGGGGGCGGACGGATAGGTCTGCGATGTGGTCAGCTGTGTGAAGCGGTAGATCGCGGCGGCCTTGTTCGGCATGACGCAACCGTCCACGCGCACGGCCGGATCGGCCGCGTCGGAATGCACCGCGGTGTCGACGGCGAACCATTCGCGATGCTTCTTGAATTCGGCCGTCCATTCGGCGAGCTTGTCGATGTCCTCCTGCGGTTCCTTGAGCAGATTCCATTCGATGCCCATGTGTCCGAAGAAGGCCGTGGCCATGCGCATTTCCTGGGAGGTGGCGCGATGCGTGGAATGCGCCGGGGAAGCGCCCACGTGCTCGCCGATCATTTCCGGCGGTACCAGCAGCGACGTGTAGCGCTGGATGTCGGCGCGTTCCACCGGGTCGACGCAGTCAGACGCCCAAACGCGATCGGCTACTTCAAGAATGCCCAAATCGATACGGCCGCCGCCGGAGGAGCAGCTTTCGATTTCCAGGCCGGGGTGCGCTGCCTTCAGATCGGTGAAGATGCGGTATACGGCGAGCGTCTGCGCGTGCGCTGCCGGACGGCCGGTCAGCGGCGAGACTTCTTCGGTAACGAGCTTGTTGTGGTCCCACTTGATGTAGTCGATGCCCAGCTCGCTGACGAGCTTGTCCATCGCACCGTAAATATAGTCGTACGCGTCCGGGTTGGTCAGGTCGACGACCTGCTGGGTGCGGCCCTGCATCGGCAGACGACCGGCGGTGGGCTTCAGCACCCAGTCCGGATGGTTGCGGAACATGTCGGAATCGGGGTTGACCATTTCCGGCTCGAACCACAAGCCGAATTCCATACCC
>ENA-OQJG01000157-OQJG01000157.1-human-gut-metagenome-genome-assembly--contig:-NODE-157-length-11964-cov-2.745459_pt1 | contig 11964 bp, 9 predicted proteins | sample MGYA00242601_ERZ504767 | MGnify/ENA primary metagenome ERZ504767 (study PRJEB26092, sample SAMD00036362) | human gut metagenome | host: Homo sapiens | study: EMG produced TPA metagenomics assembly of... | reverse complement strand
ACCGATTTGTACGGATACTCACCCGCTCCGAAATACCGGAGGCTCATGCCGGAAATAGTTTCAAACTCTGTGTTTGCTGTTCCGGCTCCCACCACCGGCACGCGGAGATAACCGGAAGAATAATCCTTCATCAGCTGCCGGTAATACGGGATCGGATCCTCGGAAATGTTGAGGAAATTAACCAGCTCCGGATCGAAAAAGGACTCCAGCTGCAAAAAGATAATATTCGGTTTTACCGTATCATCCTCTTTTTGTTCGCCTTCACTCGTCTCAATCTGTTTCACGAGCTGTTCGGAATAGCCGTTCGGCTCTGAAATTCCCGTATCAAACAGGGTGACTGCCAGACAGTACGGATAGCCGTAATCCTGGTAGGCAAATGCGATGTTGACGAAATAGCTGGAAAGCACACGCTTTGCAAGCGCCAGATTTGTTGCTCCCGTAAAGAGTACAATTACCAGAGCAATCAACGGCACATTCAGATACCAGCGGATTTTCCCCTGAAATTTCGGTCCTTTGATCCAGACCCATACAAAAAATGCCAATAATGCCACAAGGGCTGCTACGACGAGGATCATGGTACCTTTCGACAGATACTTCGTCACGACCTTTGCGCCGTCACTTAAATTCCGCAAGTCCGGTCCGGTAAACGGCGTGACGCGGTTTGCCAGAATCACACCGTTAATGATGCCGAGCAGCAGCCAGAAACAGCTCATCACCAGCCGTACCAGCACACGTCTGCGGAACAGATAAACTACCATAAAAGTAGTGAAGATCAAAAATGCATTGTACAAAAAGACCCATGGGCTTTCCACCATGTAGCTCCATGCAGATGCCAGCGAATGGCGGGAAAATGCTTCAATCACCAGATACAGAATACAGCATCCCAGGGCCTGCAGCGGCAAAGAGAGCCAGTTGCAGACTTTCACTACGGTTTCCTTGTTTCCATGCAGTTTTTTTCCTTTTTTCATTTATTTTTTCAGCTGCTCCAATCTTGTCTGAACCTGCTCCATCATCTGCTGATAGTTCGCCAGTTTTTCTTTCTCTGCCTGAACTTTTGCTTCCGGAGCTTTGTTAATAAAGTTCGGGTTGCCAAGCATGCCGTTGGAACGTGCGATCTCTTTTGTCAGACGCTCTTCCTCTTTTTCAAGGCGGGCGATCTCTTTTTCAAGGTCAACCAGCTCGGCAAACGGGATATAGATCGTCGCCTGCGGGATCACTGCGGATACTGCGTCGTCTGCAATACCGGCTTTATCTGCCTGTACGTGAACTTCGCTTGCACCTGCCAGTGTTCCGAAGAATACGGCGCCGTTTCGGAAGGTTTCCTGTACAGCAGCATCTTCCGTTACAACGAATACGCTTGCTTTCTTGACGGCGGTACGTTCATACTGGTGCGGACACCACGGATGCTTCTTACCGCCTCTTTCATCATCTCAACGGCTGCCTCATCCTCTGCGTATGCAAAGTCTTCGGTCTCTTTCGGCCATGCGGCGATCATGATGGAATCCTCGTCCGGATTCAGTGTGCAGTAGATTTCCTCTGTGATGAACGGCATAAACGGATGCAACAGCTTTAATGCATTGCCAAGAACGGTTTTTAAGGTCCACAGTGCAGCGCCCTTCGTCTCGTCGGTCTCGCTGTACAGACGCGGTTTTACCATCTCGATGTACCAGTCGCAGAACTCCTCCCAGATAAAGTCGTAAACCTTCTGTACGGCGATACCGAGCTCGTAGCGGTCCATGTTGTCCGTTACTTCCGTTGCCAGCGTGTTTACCTTAGAAAGAATCCATTTATCTGCCAGTGTCAGTTTGTCTTTTGGCATTTCAGACGGAACTTCTGCTTTTTCCAGGTTCATCATGATGAAACGGGAAGCGTTCCATACTTTGTTTGCGAAGTTACGGCTGGCTTCTACACGCTCCCAGTAGAAACGCATATCGTTTCCAGGTGCATTACCGGTCATCAAAGTCAGACGGAGAGCATCTGCACCGTATTTGTCAATGACTTCGAGCGGATCGATACCGTTTCCGAGGGATTTACTCATCTTGCGACCCTGGGAATCACGAACGAGTCCGTGGATCAGTACGTGGTGGAACGGAACCTGTTTAGTCTGCTCCAGTGCGGAGAATACCATACGGATAACCCAGAAGAAGATGATGTCGTATCCGGTTACGAGTACGTCGGTCGGATAGAAGTAATCAAATTCCGGTGTTTTCTCCGGCCATCCTAAAGTGGAGAACGGCCACAGAGCGGAGCTGAACCAGGTATCCAGGGTATCCGGGTCCTGGGTGAGATGGGTGCTGCCGCATTTCGGGCATTTTTCCGGCATTCCACCTCTTACAACCGTGATCTCGCCACAGTCATCACAGGTATAGGCCGGGATACGATGACCCCACCAGAGCTGACGGGAAATACACCAGTCGTGGATATTGTTCAGCCAGTTCTGATAAATCTTGCTGAAACGATCCGGGATGAAGTTTACTTCCCCGTTCTTCTCTGCTTCGCTGGCAGCGGCAGCCATATCCGCCATTTTTACAAACCACTGTGGTTTGATCATCGGCTCTACGGTTGTCTTACATCTGTCGTGGGTTCCTACGTTGTGAACGTGATCCACTACTTTTACAAGAAGGCCAAGCTTCTCGAGATCCTCTACCATGGCTTTTCTTGCCTCGTAGCGGTCCATGCCGGCGTATTTGCCGCACTTGTTGTTCATGGTTCCGTCATCGTTTAAGATGTTGATCTCTTCGAGGTTGTGGCGTTTTCCTACCTCAAAATCGTTCGGGTCGTGTGCCGGTGTAATTTTAACGCATCCAGTTCCGAACTCTTTGTCTACGTAAGCATCTGCGATAACCGGGATTTCACGGTCGGTCAGCGGCAGTTTCAGCATTTTTCCTACAATATCGGTGTATCTTTCATCCTCCGGATTGACAGCTACGGCAGTATCGCCGAGCAGAGTCTCCGGACGGGTCGTTGCGATTTCTACGAAGCGGCCTTCTTCTCCAACTACCGGGTAGTTGATGTGCCTTGAATGGACATGCCGAGTTCTCGGTTGAGTTTGGCGAGCACGTGCACTGTGGCGCGTTGGCTGGCCAGATCAAGATTGGCGAGCGGTTCATCCAACATGAGTAGTTGGGGGTCCGACACCAGCGCTTGGGCGATGGCGACGCGTTGCCGCAGGCCTCCTGAGAGTTCCGACAGCCGGTATCTCGCCTTGTCCTGCATGCCGACGAATTCCAGCGCATTGCGTACTTTGTCTTTTTGCAGGCGGGTGATGGGATGAATGCCGAACCTTGCCCCGGTCAGGCCAAGCAGCACCGACTGTTCGGCGGTGATGTTCGATTCGATGTCGGATGCGTAGCTCTGCGGCACATACCCTATACGGTGATTCATGGCGCCGGCCGGCTTGCCGAGCACGGTTATGTCGCCGTGGGCGATGGGAATCAATCCGAGTTCGGCCTTCATCATGGTGGTTTTCCCGGCTCCGTTGGTGCCGACGATGGCTGTCACCGAGCCTTGCGGGATACGGAAGGTGCCATGCTGCCAGATGATGTGTCCGCCGCGTGAGACCCCTGCGTCGTCGAATTCGATACAGAATGATGCCTTGTCGTGCATGGCTCGCTCCCTTGATAAGTCAACGATAGTATTCTCACAAACGGTGTTGACAATCATTCTCAATAAGAAGCATGCATGGACGATGAAAAGTCTCGTGATGAATCCGCCTGGATCGTAACCGTTGCTGGAAAAAAAGAGTCCGCCGATGTCGGGGAATTACTCGACATCGGCGAATCGGGGGAGGGAGGATGACCGTGGCTTTATTTACCGGGGTCCGTCTGCCCTGTGTTGTCCGGCGTTGCGGCGTCGGAATCGGAGTCGGGATTGTCGTTCGACGGCTGCTCGCCATTCGATTCAGAGGGAGAGGCGTCCGAATCTGATGATGTCGCATCATCTTTGGAGGGAACCGCCTCATTCATTTGCTTGATGAGCTGCGCGATCCATGAAATCAGGCTTTTGCTGTCGGCCGGCATCTGTTCCGTGACGTCGATGACCGGCACATCGGATTTGTGTGCGGTGCCGGTCAGAATATTTGTGGCATCATCCGCCTTCTGAACATTGTTGATCAGCATATCCACTTGATGCCCCTCCAGAATCTTCTGGAAGTCCTGGAGTTCCTTGGACGAGGGTTGCGAGCCTTCCGAGATGGACTGCGTGTAGCTTTCGGGAGTCTTATCGGATAGGCCCATGTCGCTGAGCAGATAATATGCGACCGGCTCGGTGGCTGCGTAGGAGACGTTCCTATGTGTATCGGAGAACTCTTTCATGCTTCTCTCGATTACCGTCTCGCGTCTGTTCCACGCCTTGAGTTTGTTTGTGAAGTATTTCTTTTGCTTGGGCATGATGCGGCTGTAGGTGTCGGCAAGCTCCTTCGCCATGGCGTTGCGTGCGTCGCTGGAGAACCAGAGATGGGGATTGTCTCCCTCAACGGCTCCGACCATTTGCGCGGCCGAAACGGAAACGGTGTCTCTTTCCAGGTTTTTTGTGGCCCAGGAGTCGTATCCCGCTCCGTTGGACACGACGACCTGTGCCTTCTGCAGGGTGTCGACAGCAGTGGTCTTCGGTTCGAACGTGTGGGCGTCCTCTGTTGTGGAGGACAGAATCGAGGTGACTTTGACGTGCACGCCGCCGATCTGCTCCGCCAAAGCCCCCCACTGGTTGACCGACGCCACCACGTTGATCGGGGTGGTCTGCTCCTTTGGTGTGTCGGGTGCCGTTGGTTGATCGGGCTCCGAAGAAGCGCCAAAGCAGGAAGCGGTGCCCAGCACCGTGCACAATGTGATTCCCGCGGCAAGGATGCGGAAAAATGGACGCTGGTGAGAGCGCATGTCGATTGCCTTCCTCTTGGGTCGTCCGTCGTTTCGGTCGCGTCCATCTCATATAGCACATGCGCGACTTACGACTGAAACCAAGATAGCCTACGATACTTGCAAATGCCAATACGACAAGCGACTTAGCGAGGAAGTGGACCACATGGGAACAAGGATTGATGGCAAAAAGGTGGCGGCACGGACCAAGGCGGACCTCGCCAAACGCGTGGAACTGCTGAAGGCGAGGGGAATCCAACCTGGGTTGGGTACCATTTTGGTCGGATCAGACCCCGGCTCCGTGAAATATGTCGCCGGCAAACATGCCGATTGCGCCGAAATCGGCGTGAATTCCATCAAGCGCGAGCTGCCTGAGAATGCGACGTTCGATCAGGTCGTCGATGCAGTCCGCCAGCTCAATGCGGATCCCGCCTGTACCGGATATATCGTGCAGTTGCCCTTGCCAAGGGGAATCGACGAGAACGCCATCATCGATCTGATCGATCCCAAGAAGGACGCCGACGGGATGCATCCGTATAATCTCGGCGAACTTGTGCTGCATGCCCGAGGAGACATTGCCACGCCGTTGCCATGCACGCCTCGCGGCGTGATCGAGCTGTTGCGCGCCTACGACATCGATTTGGATGGCAAGGAGGTGTGCGTGCTGGGCCGTGGCATCACCATCGGCCGTACCATTGGTCTGTTGTTGACTCGTAAGGCGGTCAACGCCACTGTCACGCTGTGCCATACGGGAACCAAGGATGTGCGTGAACACATGCGACGGGCCGATGTGATCGTCGCAGCCATGGGAGTGGCTGGTTTCGTCAAACCGGAAGACATCAAGGAAGGGTCGATTCTCGTCGACGTCGGAGTATCCCGCGTGTTCGACGAGGAATCCGGCCGATACAAGGTCAAGGGTGATGTCGATAAAGCCTGTTACGAGAAGGCTTTGGCATATACGCCGAATCCTGGAGGCGTAGGGCCGATGACGCGTGCCATGCTGTTGCAGAATGTCGTGGAGATGGCCGAACGTCAGTTGTGAGTTTCGCGATAGTGCTTTCGGGCGTGTCGTGACATGCGACACGCCCGATTTTTGTGCATGGCTTCTTGTAGACTTTCGCCTTGTGTGTATTTGCGCACACGTATAACTGAAGAACGATTTTATCCATCCACTATTTTGTAAGAAACCACATTAATGGCAGAGAACAATAACGAAGTCGCCAAGGTCGCCATCAACGACATCGGCACCGAAGAGGACTTCATCAAGGCAGTCGATTCCACCATCAAGAACTTCGATGATGGTGATCTGGTCGAAGGTACCGTCGTCAAGGTCGATCATGACGAGGTCCTGCTCGACATCGGCTACAAGACCGAGGGTGTCATCCCCTCCCGCGAGCTTTCCATCAAGAAGGACGTTGATCCTGACGAAGTCGTCGAGGTCGGCGACACCATTGAGGCCCTTGTCGTCACCAAGGAAGACAAGGAAGGCCGTCTGATTCTGTCCAAGAAGCGTGCACAGTACGAGCGCGCTTGGGGCGACATCGAGAAGATCAAGGAAGCCGATGACGTTGTCGAAGGCACTGTCATCGAAGCTGTCAAGGGTGGCCTCATCGTCGACATCGGTCTGCGTGGCTTCCTGCCGGCATCTCTCGTCGAGATGCGTCGTGTCCGCGATCTGTCCCCGTACATCGGCCAGAAGATCAAGGCCAAGATCCTCGAGCTCGACAAGAACCGCAACAACGTGGTCCTCTCCCGTCGCCAGTACCTCGAGGAGACCCAGTCCGAAGTGCGCGAGACCTTCCTGTCCCAGCTTAAGAAGGGCCAGATCCGTGAAGGCGTCGTGTCCTCCATCGTCAACTTCGGCGCGTTCGTCGATCTGGGCGGTGTTGACGGCCTGATCCACGTTTCCGAGCTGTCTTGGAAGCACATCGATCACCCGTCTGAGGTCGTCAAGGTCGGAGACAAGGTCACCGTCGAGGTGCTTGACGTTGATCTCGATCGTGAGCGCATCTCCCTGTCCCTCAAGCAGGCCAACGACTCCGTTGATCCGGCTTCCGAGGACTTCGATCCGGCTCTGTACGGCATGCCGGCAGAGTACGACGAGCAGGGCAACTACAAGTATCCGGAAGGCTTCGACCCGGCAACCAACGAGTGGATCGCTGGTTACGAGAAGCAGCGTGAGGAGTGGGAGTCCCAGTACGCCACCGCTCACGATCTGTGGGAGCAGCACAAGGAATTCGTTGCCAAGGAACTCGAGAACGCCGAGGCTTCCGCAGCCGAAGACGGCCAGGCTCCGAAGGAAGAGAAGGTCGAAGAGGTGTCCAACTACTCCTCCGACAACACCTCCAACGGCACCCTCGCCGATTCCGACCAGCTCGCCGCTCTGCGCGACCAGCTGCTCGGCAAGTGAGTTTCGACGAATCAAAATAAACTGATTCGCGTAAACCGCTGATAAATGGCCCCGCACCTGATGGTGTGGGGCCATTTGCGTATGTTGCGAGTCCTCAAACATTACAATGGCGGTTGTGATGATTCGAATTGGGTTGACCGGAGGCATCGCCGCCGGCAAAAGCACCGTCGCTACGCATCTGCGTGAACTGGACGCGACGCTTGTCGATTATGATGTGCTCGCCCGAAAAGTCGTGGAACCCGGAAGCGTGGGCCTGCAACGAATCGTGGAACATTTCGGGCCGGATGCGATGAACGCGCAAGGTGGTCTTAATCGGCGATGGATGTCCGAACACGTCTTCTCCGATCCGAATGCCGAATCCGAACGTAGAATCCTTGACGATATCGAACATCCGTTGATCTACGATCTTGCATTGTCGGAGGAACGGCAGGCGGTCGAAAAGAATCCGGATGCCGTGGTCGTACATGATATTCCGCTTTTGGCGGAAGTAATCGATGACATACCCATGCGTTTCGACCATATCGTAACAGTCGAAGCACCGGAACAGACGCGTGTGGAACGTATGATGCGCACCCGTGGCATGAGCGAGGCACAGGCGAAGGCACGTATCGCGCATCAGCCCACGCGTGCGGCACGAGAATCCATAGCCGATGCGGTGATTGACTCATCCCAGGATGTAGAACACATGTTCGACTGTGTTGATAGGCTGATGGAACAGTGGCGTAAGGAAGCGAGACGGAACCATGGGATTCAACATTGAGCGAGTGAACAAGCCGTTTGCGGTCAAATCTCCATATAAGCCTTCAGGCGACCAGCCGAAGGCCATCGAGGAGCTGGCCACGCGCATCGAGAATGGCGAGAACGACGTGGTGCTCATGGGCGCCACCGGCACCGGCAAAACCGCCACTACAGCGTGGCTGATCGAACGTCTGCAGCGACCGACGCTTATCATCGAGCCGAACAAGACGCTCGCCGCGCAGTTGTGCGCCGAATTCCGCGAACTCATGCCGGACAATGCGGTGAGCTACTTCGTTTCCTACTACGACTACTACCAGCCGGAAGCGTACATTCCCCAGACCGACACCTACATCGAGAAGGATTCCAACATCAACGACGATGTGGAGCGATTGCGCCACGCCGCCACCGCGAACCTTCTGACCCGTCGCGATTGCGTGGTCGTGGCCACCGTCTCCTGCATCTACGGTTTGGGAACGCCGGAAGAATACGCTGGCCGTATGCTGTTCCTCCAGGAAGGCCAGCAGATCGACCGTGACGATTTACTGCGCAAATTCGTGGACATGCAATACAAGCGCAACGACATCGCCTTCACGCGAGGCACATTCCGCGTGCGCGGCGACACCGTTGAGATCATCCCCGTATACGAGGAACTGGCCATCCGCATCGAATTCTTCGGCGACGAAATCGACCGCATCTCCACTCTGCATCCGCTGACCGGCGACGTGATCGCGCACGAATCGCAGGTGCACATCTTCCCGGCCTCGCATTACGTTGCCGGACCGGAACGTATGGAACGGGCGCTCAAAACCATCCAACAGGAACTTGACGAGCGTACCGCCGAATTGCATAAGCAAGGTAAGGAACTTGAAGCGCAGCGTCTCACCATGCGCACCACATACGATCTGGAAATGCTCTCGCAGGTCGGCACATGCTCCGGCGTGGAGAACTATTCGCGGCATTTCGACGGACGCGCGCCGGGCACGCCTCCGCACACGCTGCTTGACTTTTTCCCCGATGATTTCCTGCTCGTCATCGACGAATCACATGTCACCGTGCCGCAGATCGGTGCCATGTACGAAGGCGACGCGAGCCGCAAACGCACGCTGGTCGAACACGGTTTCCGCCTGCCGTCGGCAATGGACAATCGACCGCTCAAATGGCCGGAGTTCCAGGAACGAGTCGGTCAGACGGTGTACCTGTCGGCAACGCCCGGCGATTACGAACTCGGTTTGAGCGACGGTGTGGTCGAACAGATCATACGTCCGACCGGACTAGTCGATCCGCAGATCGACGTGCGGCCGGTGGAAGGGCAGATCGATGACCTGCTCGCCGAAATCAAAGACCGCGTGGCAAGGAACGAACGTGCGCTGGTCACCACGCTCACTAAGAAAATGGCCGAGGATCTGACCGACTATCTGCTGGAACGCGGCATCAAAGTCGAATATCTGCATTCCGATGTGGACACCTTGCGTCGTGTCGAACTGCTGCGTGAACTGCGTGAAGGCAAGATCGACGTCATCGTCGGCATCAACCTGCTACGAGAGGGCCTCGATCTGCCGGAAGTGTCATTGGTCGCAATCCTCGACGCGGATAAGGAAGGCTTCCTGCGTTCCTACCGTTCGCTCATCCAGACCATCGGCCGTGCGGCGCGAAACGTGTCCGGCACCGTCGTCATGTATGCGGACGACATCACCGAAGCCATGCGCAAGGCCATCGACGAGACCAACCGCCGCCGTGACATCCAGATCGCCTACAATAAGGAACATGGCATCGATCCGAAGCCGCTCATCAAGAAGATCTCCGATGTCAACGACATGCTCGCCAAGGAGGACGTCGACACCCAGACATTGCTCGGTACCGGATACCGAAACGCGGACAAAGCCGGCAATTCGCATCTCGGCGTGCCACATACCAGCAAGGAGGAATCCGGCAGGCGGCACGAGGAGATTCTCAAGGCCGGATTGCCCGCGCAGGATCTGGCTGATCTCATTCGACAACTGTCCGAGCAGATGCATACCGCCGCAGAACAACTGCAATTCGAGCTTGCGGCTCGTCTGCGTGACGAGATCCGTGACCTGAAAAAGGAACTTCGGCAGATGACGGAGGCGAGCAAATAGTTCTCGACCGGTCATACGGCATCCGTACCATAGTGGATTATGGCTGAAACACCACTTGCTTTTGAAATCGCCACGTTCGCGGTGCTTGCCGTCTTCTTCGTGGTGGACCTGTTCATCATCGGGCGCAAGCCGCATGTGCCGTCCACCAAGGAATGCGTGCAGCATATCGCGTTCTTCGTGGTCATGGCGTTGATCTTCGGCGGACTCATGTGGTTCTTCGCGGGATCGAAACCGGCCATCGAATTTTATTCGGGCTGGCTTACGGAATATTCGCTGAGTATCGACAATCTATTCGTCTTCGTCATCATTATGTCGAATTTTGCGGTGCCAAAACAGCTGCAGAAATTCGTGCTGTCCATCGGCATCACCATCGCATTGGTGTTGCGCGGCGTGTTCATCCTCATCGGCGCGGCCATTATCTCCCGCTTCACCTGGGTGTTCTTCCTGTTCGGCGCATTCCTTATCGTCACCGCCATCAAGTTGGTCACCGGGGGAGACGAAGATGAGGAATATCATGAGAATGGCTTGATTCGCGCATTGCGCAAGGTCATCAAGATCACCGATGAATACGACGGCGAAAAGCTGCGTACCGTCAAAAACGGTGTGAAGCATTGGACCCCGATGCTCATCGTGTTCCTGACCATCGGCACCACCGATGTGATGTTTGCCTTTGATTCCATTCCTGCGATTTTCGGTTTGACGAAGGATCCGTTCATTGTGTTCACGTCCAATGTGTTCGCGTTGCTCGGTTTGCAGCAGCTGTACTTCCTGCTCGGAGAGCTGCTCGACAAGCTGGTGTATCTGCCGCTTGGACTTTCCGTGGTTTTGGGCTTCATCGGCGTCAAGCTCATCATGGAGGCATTGCATGGCAACTCGCTGCCGTTCCTCAATGGCGGCCAGCCGATTTCCTGGGTTCCGGAAGTGCCCACATGGCTGTCGCTTGTCGTGATCGTTCTTGCGATTGGTGGTGCGGCTTTGGCAAGTGTTATTAAGATGCGCACCATGAAAGCGAACGAAAAGTGACAGTCCGGCAAACGTTGGGAGAATAGAGCTTTTCTATTCTCCTACGAAATTGTGAGCGCTCACAACACACCTAGTTCTGAGGTGGAAGTGGGCGCTTTTTGCTAGTAAGCTATGCCATTGGAAACAGGGTCGTCAGATCCAAAATCAATATCAACAAGAATAGGCAGGCATTCATGCGTAAAGCCAAGATCGTAGATACCATCGGTCCCGCCACCGAGTCCCTGGAAGGCATCACCAGCCTTGTCGAAGCAGGTATGGACGTCGCTCGTCTGAACCGCTCCCACGGCACTCCGGAAGACCACCTCAAGGTCTACAACAACCTCCGTGCCGCCGCCAAGGCCACTGGCCGCAACGTCGCAGCCCTGGTTGACCTGCAGGGTCCGAAGATCCGCTGCGGTTGGTTCAAGAAGAACGCCGACGGCGAGGACAAGGTCCAGCTGACCGAAGGCCAGGAGTTCGTCATCACCACTGATGACATCGAAGGCGACGAGCACATCACCTCCACCACCTTCAAGGGTCTCCCGGGCGACTGCCATGCAGGCGATCCGATCCTCATCGACGACGGCAAGGTCCGCCTCGAGGTCACCAAGGTCGAAGGCAACAACGTGTACACCAAGGTTGTCGTTGCCGGACCGGTCTCCAGCCACAAGGGCATCAACCTTCCGGGCGTCGCCGTGTCTCTGCCGGCTCTGACCGAGAAGGACGAAGAGGATCTGCGCTGGGCCATCCGCACCGGCGCCGACATCATCGCCATGTCCTTCGTGCGCTTCGCCACCGACACTCGATCGCCGCCCATGAGATCATGGACGAGGAACGGCCGCCG
>ENA-OQJG01000156-OQJG01000156.1-human-gut-metagenome-genome-assembly--contig:-NODE-156-length-12018-cov-2.001682_pt1 | contig 12018 bp, 14 predicted proteins | sample MGYA00242601_ERZ504767 | MGnify/ENA primary metagenome ERZ504767 (study PRJEB26092, sample SAMD00036362) | human gut metagenome | host: Homo sapiens | study: EMG produced TPA metagenomics assembly of... | reverse complement strand
CTTTTCTATAATATTTTTGTTTCATTCGCATAACTTTTTTCTTTGATCATTCTGCCATATTAAAAATAACGCATCCAGCGCTTTCTCCAAATCGAAAAAGTGTAATGCGTCATTTTTCTCTAATTTCTGTTTTTCTCTCCCGCCTTATACCGGTATTTCTTCCCGGCAAATGAGATATCGTCTCCATCCTCCAGCTTCTTTTTTGTCTCGCCCATCAATGGAACGCCATTCACCGTTGTTCCGTTCCGCGAATTCAGATCCAGCAGATAATCTCCCTCTTCTGTACTGACCAGCTTTGCGTGAAGGCGGCTTACCGTACGGTATGGCAGAATTACATCTGCCGCCGCTGACAGTTTTCCAATCAATGTGCTTCCGCGTTCAATCGGAATCAGCGGAAGATCAATCGGATCTATCGGAATCAGATATGCCCTTCCCTCATCCTCCGGGCTGGTCAGCAGTTCCGTTTTTCCAAACAGATCCTCTTCATGCCCCTCCAATTCCATCAGGCTGTGCATCTTTCTGTTTTCCTGTTCTTCATTCTTTTCCCATGTTTTCTCTTTTTCGACTGAGGAATCCCTTTTCCATCCCTGCTGTTCTGTATCGCTTTTCGGATTCCATGTTCCATCTTTCTGTTTTAGGCCCTTCCGATTCTGATATTCCGAAAATACATCTCCTGTTTCTCCTTGTTTCCGGATTCCTGCGGCCTTCCCATAGCTTCCTGTTTCTGTTCCCGACTGCCGCTTTTTCCATCGACTGACAAGTTCCAATGCCAGACTTACAATTCCCACAACAGCCGCCGCTCCTCCCAGCACCAGATACCAAACAGTTTCGGCCTGTGTCCACCGCAGTGCCAGCACACCTCCCAGAAATCCGATGCAGATCACTGCTTCCACAATATTTTTCCAGCGTCCCTCATCCTTTTCTTCCTCCGCTTCCACAAAAAAATTTTCCGCCGCTTCCGCTTCTTGTTCTCCCCAAAGTGTTTCCTCCATCTTGTACAGGCGGATTTTCTTCCCTGGGACGCTCTTTTCCCTCCTGCTCCGTCGTTTCTTTCTTCTCTTTCCCTGTCTGATATAAGAGTGCCTGAATCATCTCAACCGAAAAGATCTCCGCCGAAATCTCCCGATACAGTCCATACCCGAGTACTACCGCATCCTGCTCCTGGTGATCCAGCTTCGGCAGCAGATATTCCATCAGCTCCCGGATCTGCTTCTGAAAACAGCCTGTGTGTCCCTGCTTTCCCGGCAGATAACAGAAGGAAAAGTTCTCCAGATTTGCATCTGCAAAAACCAGCTCCGGCTGCAGAACGAGGCCGTCCGGTGCAAGCAGGTACTGCCCCAGTTCTTCGAGAAGATCCAGCAGCTGTTCAAACAGTTTCCGCAGCGCCTCCGCCCCAATCGAGCGCTGTTCAAACACACTCTGAAGCGACTGCCTTGATGTCACCTCATAGTAAAACAGTGTTTTATCATCCATTTTCCCGATTTTGCAGTCCAAAAGCCCTGGGATTGCGTTTGTCAGCAGCATACGAATCTGATACGACGCCGTGTCCGGCTCTTTTTCCTCCTGTAAAATAACATACGTATGGTTCAAATCTCTTTTATAATCAATCTGCATTTCTCCGCTTCCGTCCTTACTTCTGGTTCCAGATCTGTTTTACTGCCCGTATCTTCCGGATCGTTTTCACCGGATTGTTTCTCCTGCTTTCACTCAAAACCGAATATTCCCACGCGTTCCGGCTCCAGATTGGCAGAATGTTTCCTTCTGCTTTTATCTGAATCTCTTTTTCTCTGCACACCGTCTGTACGGTCACCGGTTCAGCCGGAAGCGGTATCTGGGAAATCCACCATTCCATCCGGCTTTGGGCGGCTGCCTCTCCTTTTTCCACAGACAGGCGGCCTTCACTGGCGGCAAGCATTGTGCTTTCATATGCCGCAAATGTATACCAGCTCCGTGCGTGCACAAAAAATGTCAGCGACAGCAGAAGAAAAATCACCATCAGAACAAGCGGCACGACCAGAACTGCCTCTACCGTAATACTTGCTTTTCTCATTTTCACTTTCAAAGCATTCCGCACCTCCCCACAAATCCAAGCAGCAGAAACGGCACCAGCGGTATAGAATCCTGTTTCCGTATTTTCTTCCGCATCAGAAGAACTCCGCAGAGTACCGAACAGAGAATGAGTCCCAGCGTCAGAACGCCGAACGTCTGCCCAAATCCCAGCCAGATTCCAACCGTCAGAAGCAGAAGGCCGTCCCCGTATCCCACCTGTTCCCGTGATATATAACTGAGCGTCAGAAATCCTGCTCCCGGCAGCAGGGACAGCAGCCATTCCAGCCACGATGTCTGTTCCACCAGAATCTGCCATCCAATGCCTGCAAGGAATAAAACACCGGTCAGGACAAGGCTGATCTGCCGTTTCCTCACATCCATCCCGGCAAGAATCCCAAGATACAGCAATATAATTGCACTCTTTACTTCTTCCTGATACACAGCCGCGGCCTGCCACTCAAAATGTGATTAAATATACTTATCACATCGAGATAATGTAAGTTCTCACGAATCTTACTTACTGCTTCAGTGTGTATACTTTTGATTGACCGAAATCATATCTACTCGTAGGTCCATGTACACTCCACAGTCGTTAATTCCCGAAATAGCCTTCGGTACATACTTACATTTGCGTCCTTATGCAATCTTGTAAGTTTTTACACCTCTCAGATTCAGTGCCGCATTGAAATCCCTGTCTTCGACATAGCCACAATGACATCGAAATATTCTATCTGAAAGTTTTAAATCTTTCTTGATCATTCCACAACAATGGCAGATTTTTGATGATGGATACCATCTGTCTGCAACCCGAAGCTCAATACCATTTTCCCTGCTTTTCGCCTTAAGCTTTATTCTGAATTCGTAAAACTTCTGCGAAGCAACTGCTCTTGAAAGATGTTTGTTCTTCATCATTCCCGATACGTTTAAGTCTTCAATCGTTATATAAGATGGTTTGGTTTTTACGATCTCTGCGATTGTCTTATTGATGTAATCCGTACGGATATTGTCTATTTTATGATGAAGTTTTTGTACCTTAAGTTTTTGTTTTTGTATATTCGCTCTTTGAGTGGACTCTCCTTTCTTTAGATTTTCATACTTTCGGGAGAGACATCTCTGTTCCCGAACGAGTCGTTTTTCTAATTTCTTTAATCTTGCTGATTTGTTGATATTCTTATAGGTCTTACCATTTGAAACAATGGCAAAATCCTTTAGCCCCAGGTCGATGCCGATTCCTTCGTTAGAAGGATCAGCAGTTTTGTTGTCAGGAATTTCTATAAGAGCCGAAACATAATATCTGCCCGCTTTCATGGAAACATGCCCGCTTTTTATGGTATATCCTTCTTTCGTCGTAGGAATGTATCCTTTTTCTTTGATACGAACCCATCCAAGTGATGGAATGTTAACTCGGTGTCTCTCGCAGCGACAATCTTTCGGATTATTCTTTACGAAATACATCTTCACATCAGATCTGCCTTTCTTTTTGAACTTCGGAAAAGCACTTTCATGATTAAAGAATTTTTTAAATGCAGTCTGTCCATGATTTACTGCCTGGGTCACCGCTTTTGAGTATGCTTCCTTAATCCATAAATATTCTGGATGTTGTGGAAGGTATTCATGATTCAGCCAGACTCTGAATTTACTGCTGCTCATGAATTTTTCGCCATTTTGATAAAGTTCTTTGTTATGGGCCAGATAGAAATTATAAATAAATCTACAAGTTCCTATTGTTTTATGAATCCTGACTTTCTGCTCTTCTGTCGGATGAATTTCCGTCCTGAAGCTCTTTAGCAATTTCCTCGTCCCTCTCTATTTGTTTTTTATACTTACGAAGTCCATACAGCCTGCAGGAGAACACATGAAGTATGGAAACAATATCCTGTACAAGTTCTTCCTGTGGTGATAATTCTTCATTGTTTACCACCACGATCGTTGTGTTGCATTTCATACAGAATTTTTCAAACCAATCATAACCGAATCGGATAAATCTGTCTTTGTGGGTTATGATGATCGTTTTTACTTTCTGTTCCATTACTTCATCTAATAATTTATTCCACTTTTTGCGGTTGTAATTAAGACCACTTCCATACTCTTCGATACATTGGTCTACAATGATTCCCCTGGCATTACAAAACTGTCGTAAAAATGCGACCTGGTTTTGCAAATCGTCTTTTTGATTTTTTGTAGATACTCTGGCATAAATAACTGCCTGACGTTTATCATTTTCGATATTTATGCCTTTGAATTGAAGATATTGGTCATACGTATAATAACGCCTGTCGGTCGGAGTTCGATTTGCTTTTAAAATTCCTTCTCTGTCCCAACGCTGTAACGTTTTAACAGATATCCCTAACAGTTCAGCAAAATCTTTCGGCTTGTAGTTTGTGATATTTGATGTGTTCATAATATGATTCTCCTTTTACATATTTAAACACGTTATATCACATTTGACAATATATTTAGTTACTTATATTTTCCTCCTTTCCGCAAACCCGAGTTTCTGTTTACCGTCCTTCTTTCCGGTCTCACCCGGAAAGAAGACACCTGCTCTGCTCATATCCGGCTTTCTTACGCCGCCTTTTTCGCGCATTTCGAGCACTGCGGCAGTCCATCCGTCTGTTCCAGTGCTACAAGTTTTACTTTACGTTTCAGCCCTTTGCAGGAAAGACTGTTATGATACCGGTTTCCGTATTTCGTATAGTAAACTTCCGCACCCGCAGCGCCATTTCCCACGCACTGTTCGCATTCCTTATATTTTTCTCCATCCTGATTCCGTTTCCACGCAAGCGCACCCGGTGAGGAAACCTGGATCGAAAGATTGATATGACTGCACGACGAATCGGTATGATACACACTGCCGTTCTCAGTCACCCACACCATCTGTTTTGCTTCGCCCTCTTCTTCATCCGCCTCCTCTTCTGTCTTTCCGCAGAACAGATGCACTTTCGCACACGCTGCAATTCCCCGGTTCCGCACCGGAACGAGGCGGTTTCCCATTTTCGGCCAGTAAATCGCTTTCAGTTCCAGCCATCCATTTTTCACACGGCTTCCTGCCAGTGTCACCATTCCATTTTCGCGGATTTCTTTTGGAATCTTTGCTTCTGCATAAGCAATGCACGCGGCCGTTTCTGGTATTTCATACGTTTCTTTTCCCGTCTCATCCACCGCGTAGGCACAAACGGAAAGATACCGCGCGGACTCCTGCAGAGATACCGTCAGCATTCCATGCAGCCGGTAAAGATCCACGATTTTTAATAACACAAGAACCGCGATCAGAAAAACAGGAAGTGCCAGTGAAGCTTCCACCGTCAGGCTTGCCCTGTTCCATTTTCGTTTTACAAAAGGCTGCTCTCCTGATCCGGATTTATAAAAATTCCCGGAAGAGTGGATAAGTTTTTTGATAAGGTTCCAGAAATAAATGTGCCGTTCAGAAGAACACCCTTTTGTATCCCTGCCGGAGTCATCCCATTTTTCAGGCTGCTCCCTGCATCTCATATCCATAATTTCTCGTAATCTCATACTCTCGTTTCCCAATTACCGCCGTAAAACCGGCTTCCAGTTCATCGACACAGCAATCCAGTCGGAAAACCGGCTGCTGCTGTTCTGTCCGCATATTGTATTCCACCAGATCCATCGCTCCAAACGTTACCGCTTTTCCCGATTTCTGCATCAAAAGCAGCCGCAGATAATCGGAATACTCCATGCCGCCCGGTGCATTTTTTCTGCTCTGATCCCCTGTTTCCAGCAGTTTCGGAAGCTGTTCCAGAGAAAGCTGCCACGATTCTGCCGTTTTGAACAGTGCTACTTTTCCACCATCCAGCAGTTCCCGCAGATCCAGAATGCTTTCTGCAAATGCCCAGCACACGGCAAGTGCCATTTTCACAACCGGCATCGCCGCCGGAACTCCAAAATGACGCGGCAATTACCCCCGCCATTGCTTCCATCTCGCCCTGCTTCTGCGCATCTTTCGCCAGATACACCAGATTTGCCGCCTCCCGCAGCGCCAGCAGACGGTTCACGGTTCCCGCCAGATTATCCTGGTCACTGTTTTTTCCGCAGAGCACATATTCCACCTGGCACTGCAGCCCTTCCTTCTTCTCCTTGCTAGTAAAGCACGGAAATTTCCACAGAATATATTCGGACGAAAGCATCTTATCCACAAAGCTCAGTTCTTTTCCACACTCTGCCATGCCAAACCCGCTCTGCAGCTCCCGTTTTGATGCAAGAAACGATACATCCGTTTCCCCCTGCGACAGTGCCTGCCCTTCCGGGAGGACCAGTCCTAAAATTCCCATTTTCATTACTTTTGAATGACCTCAATCGGATTCACAAAATCTTCCGGTACCGGCTGCTTCTGATCCGGTTCCGAAGGCGTGCCGTTTCCAGATTCTCCTTCACCTTCTGTTTTTTCTGTTCCCTCTTCTGGCTGTTTGGATTCTTCATACTGTTTTAAAACCTCCTCTTCCTCGTAACCGCTCTGTCCGTCCTCCTGACGTTTCACGGTTTCCTGTTCTCCTCTTAATTTCTGGGAAAGCTGCTGTATTCCATAAGTTCCAAGGCTGGCTTTCATTGCCTCACAGATCTGACGGGAGAAAGCACTTCCCTCCTCGTCTGTCGCAAGACGATAGCCGCTAAGATAAACTTCTGTAACCTGTCCGCCAGATAAACTTCCTGATAGAATTCCCATCCCCGATGCAGTGGGGGACAGAACTTCTCCCGCAGTTTCTGCGACTTTTTCTGCTCATGGTTTCAGGTTTCCAGACACCGCTCTTATCCCCGCCGTTATAAAAAAACAGCTCGTACTGTCCCAGCAGTGTTCTGTCATACCCGGCAAACAGAGAATACAGTCCCTGTTCCATTGCGCAGGCCGTCATCACCCGTGCATGGGCATTTCGCACCGACGCAATTGTCCCGGAAATCAGTGAAAGCATCAGTATCAGAACGAGACACAAATATGCTGTTATGCTTCCGGCTGCCCATCTTTTCTGTCTTTCCGTTTCCCTCATGGAATACAGCTCCTTCCACTTTACTTTTACTTTTTCGAACTTTAGATGCCGTGGATCGGATAAAGGATATACCGAGACACAGATATGCAAATGACATATAGGTCCGTACCGGCTTCTAAATTTTTCTTTGGAGTTCCGTATTGGACATTTTCCCGTTTATACGGTGTTGCTCTGGTTTGTGACCTTCTCCATCAGACTGTTGACCAGACTCACAAGCTGCTTTTTAAAGATTAGTACGAGTCCGATCAGCACAACGAGAATCAGAATCACTTCCACAACACCCACCGCATCTTCCTCTTTCCAGAACTCCGATATCAGCTTCATAATTCCCACCTCCCTCTCTTTACCAGCTGTTGTGGGGATAAAAACATCCCCTATGCATAAAAAGGACAAAAATGCCGGAACCGTGAGTATGACCAATACAACCGCAAGCATCATGCCCATCGGAAGAAGAAGCTTTGTCGATGCCTTTTCTCCTGTTGTTTTCGCCTGCCTTCTTCTCTCCTCAAAGGCCTCCTGCGATTCCTGTTTCAATAATTCCAGCAGTCCTTTACTGCCTTTTTTCAGATTCTGCGTCAGCAGAACAGCAAGGGAACGATACGCTCCGGTTCCCATACGCATTCCCATGCGCTGGTACGCTTCCTGCTCGGAAACACCGTTTTCCATCTCCTGGCAGGTAAATACAATCTCTTCATAGGCAAAACGTTTCTGCCCGCCAAGCGCCAGATTTTTCCGGTAATCCACTGCAATCCGCTCGAGTACTTTCCGCATCCCAAGCCCGGCACCCAGAAGAAGAACCATTTTGCTGACAATTTCGGGATAATCCCGCAGCATCTGTTCTTCTCTTTTCTGCCTTTCTTTTTCTTGTTCCCTTCCTTTTGCCGCCCAGCAGACTGCTCCTGCCGCCGCGGCAAGTGCCATAAGTTCCAGACCTGTCAGATCCGGCACTTTTGACCATGTTACAGTTTCTCCGTTCAGTGTCTCCGGCAGATAATAGGCTGTTTCTTCGGGATGCGCTTCGTTTTCTTTTTCCACTGCTTTTTTCAGTGCCCTAAGAACCGCATCCCGCCCTTTTATCTCCGGTGGATAGACCTGAACCTTCCGTATATATTCTGTTGTTTCCCCCTGAAGTTCCAGTTCCGCTTTCAGCGTAACCTCCACTCCTTCTTCGGGAATCTCGTCTGACAGCAAACCCCGGCTGTCAATCAACAACGGCCTGTCTGTTTCCCAGCTAAGCGCCACCGGGCTTCCCGGTATTTCCGTAACCAGATCCATGTTTCTGTTTACCGTATGAAAAGACAGATTCTCACCTAAGATGATTTCATCCAGCGCCTCTATCGCCGCACTGAACGCCTCTTCTATCTCTTCTGCGCTGTAAGCTCTTGCAGGTACAGACAGTGTAATTCTTTCCGGTTTCTGATTTCCAACAGAAACCTCAAGTTTTTCCTCTGTCGGTTGGCTGCCTAAGGCACCCCGTTCCAGTTGAAGTTCCGCTTTTTCATCTCCTGAAACTTTTCGCACTCCGATCGGAAGGCAGAGTGCAGTGCCCGCTATAAACCCTGTCGCTGCAAGGCAGAAAATCCGTCTCACCAATTTGTGATCTTCCGCCTTTTTTCTCATCCGGAAATACCAGATGAACAGCCCCGCCCATGCGGTCAGACAAATCCACAACATTTGAATTCCTCCCCTTTTTTGCGGACGAATCGTTATGATTCGCAGTCTTACTTTTTAAATTTCAATTGCTTCTTAAAATTCAATGTCCAGAATCTTCTTTCCAAGCACCCATGCTGCCAGATACACGGCAAGGCATCCGCTCATGAAGAAAACCCCGATTACATTCCCATACATCACACTTAAGAATTCCGGAAAGGAAAGCTGTACATATCCCAGAATTCCAAACGGCACAACACTCATAATATTCTGCTCGAACCGCCGGGAAGAAACGCCCGCACGGATTTCCCGCATCGTGTCAATTCTCGTACAGAAAATATCCCACGTATTCTGAAAGATCTCGCAGACATTTCCTCCTGTCCGCTTCGCAATCACCAGTACACTTGCAAACGTCGCAATATCGTCAATGCGGCTTCGCACCGCAAGATCCTGAAAACAGTTGTTCCACCGGCACGGAAATCATCATTTTTATGACGCATCCGGCGCAGTTCCTGTACCAGAATGTTTTCTTTTCCCAGCGACTGTTCCAGCTGTCCTGCCGCCTCCAGCACTGCATTTTCCATGGAATAGCCGGAACGCAGTGCCGTGTGCATCCACGCAATCAGATCCCGGAAGCTGTCGTACAGCTCCTCTTTCCGTCTCTGAATCCGGTTTTTTCCGATACGTGTGAAAACATACGATTCCAACCGGAACCACAGCAATGCATGCCCACCACGCCCGGTAACAGAGCAGGTTCACAGCGGCGGCAATCCCAAGACTGATTCCCGCTATTTCGAGATATTCCCGACCGGTAAATTCCCAGGTCTGATAATCGATCCCCTTCGTCTCCTTCTCCTCTGCCATGCCCGTCTTTGCCTGGCTTCCCTCACGTATTCTCATCCTGTTTTCCCCTCCAGTTTTTCTCTGTGTACCAGTTCGCCTGCTTTTGCAGGCCTCTCCCATATTCTCTTCGAAACAAAGAAACCGTTTTGATTTCGTCCTCCTCCATCCCTGTGATCTCTGCGATCTCCTCCACCCGACGGCTTCCATCCTCCCCGCGTCCTAAATGCACGAGAATTTCGATTCCCGATGCAATCTGGCGGCGGATTGCTTCCAACGGGAGCTGCACTCCCATCAGTACCATCGTTTCCAGACGGGAGATCATATCTTTCACGCTGTTTGCATGTGCCGTGCTCAAAGATCCCGCATGCCCGGTATTGAGTGCGGATAATAATTCAAACGTTTCCGCTCCGCGCACTTCGCCGATAATTACGCGGTTCGGCCGCATACGCAAAGCTGCGCGGATCAGATCGCGGATCGTAATTTCTGTTCCTGATTCCAGATTTGCCTCTTTTGCTTCCAGCCGCACCAGATTCTCCACACCCTGGATCTGCAGCTCTGCATTGTCTTCGATGGTTATGATGCGCTCGCCCTTTGGAATGTAGGCGGAAAGCACATTCAGAAATGCGTTTTGCCAGATCCGGTCGCCCCGCCGATCATCATGCTGTAGCGGGTCCGGACGAGGGCCTGCAGAAACTCTGCCGCCTCTTTTGTAATACTCCCGATGGAGACCAGAAATTCCATCGTCACCGCCTGCTCCGGAAAGCGGCGGATGGTCAGAATCGGTCCGTTTAATGCGACCGGTTTCATGACAACGTTGACGCGGTCTCCATTTTCCAGCCGTGCATCCACAATCGGATTCTGTTCATTCACCACGCGGTTGCACCGGCCTACAATCTGCTGAATCACATCCTCCAGCTTTTCCGCGGAGGTAAAGCTTTTGCCGTATCTCTCGATTCTGCCGTTCCGTTCCACGAAGATATGTTGATAACCGTTTACCATAATTTCGGTAATTCCCGCATCTTCCAGCAGCTCCTGCAGGACATCGAGCCTCCGCACACTGTAGAACAGCTGTCTGCGCAGCTCCGCCTTCTGTGCCACTGGAAGATACCGTGTTTCTTCTTCCCCTAAAATCAGACCGTCAATCTCTTCGAGAACCTCTCCGTCATCCGGTTCGGATGCGATATCGATCCGCTCCATCAGTTTTCTCCGCAGAATTTCCGGCATTGTCATGTTTCTTCTCCTCTTCTGCCGTCCCGCAGAATCTGACGCACATAGTCGCCCAGCTCGCTCCAGACAAGCTCCTCAAAGTAGGCTTTTCCCGTCCGGTTTGCCGTGTGGAACGGAACGTGGATTTTCCGCATCTTGTCCAGCACCGACTGGCAGTCCCACCGGCGCAGCAAATTTTCAAACTGCTCCATTTTTGCCGCAGAAATCACATCATTCCTTATCGGAACGTAAATTTCATTGCAAAAATCCAGGATCTGATACAAATCCGCCACGCCATCCCCGAGGTCGAGAATCAGCACTTCATAACTGCTGTTCTTCTCAATCTCCTGAAACAGCCATTTCCATTCTTCATATTTTGCAGTCTGAATGTCCATCGGCGATGCGGCGGGCGGCAGATAATCCAGGTTCTGCATCGACTGGACCATTCCGCCCAGTTTGTAGATGATGCCCTGATTTTCCTGTCTCGCATAATACAGAATATCGCTCATCCCCCTGTCGTAGCTGCATTCCAGCAGCCGTTCAAATCCGGAATAGCTTTCCATATTGAGATACAGCACTGCCCGCTCCTTCGCCAGAATCTGCCCCATCTTGACGAACATGGGGCCGAGTTCCTCGAGCAGGCGGCGCAAACGAACCGGCGTGAGGTTATCCCACACGCGGTACTTTTGTACCAGGCGAACAATCTGCCAACTGCGTTCGCGACGACCCGCCGGCGTGAGCTGGTATTCCTCGTCCGGTGCCATCGCGTCGGGCTCCTCGGGCACCATATCAACAGCGCGTGGCTTCTTGCGAGCGCCCGAGACGGCAGCGTCGACCTCGTCGACAACCGCCGCCTCGTCACCCAGAGGATCTAGATTGTTGTAATCGGTGGTGGAATCTGCCATCTGCGCTGCTACTCGGCCTCTTCGGTATCCTTCGCATCGTCGGGCTCAACAGACTCGACGGGCACCGAGGTCACGTTGTCCTCGACCGAATCGACGATGTCGCGCACATGAGCCAGGAAGGCCGTGCGCTCAGGCGCGGTCATAACGCGGACGCGAGCCAGAATGAGCTCGTCGAGCACGCGTTGGGCCGCGGTCTCGCCCTGCATGCCCAGACGCTCGGTCAGGTCGGAGATGGTGCCACCGGCCTGCTCGAACATGTCGGACACACTGCGGGCGATATCGGGGGTGGCGGTGTCCTTGCGCACCTGTTCGCCCTTGGTATTAAGGTCGTCGAGGACCTTCTTGCCGCCTTCGACGGCAAC
>ENA-OQJG01000153-OQJG01000153.1-human-gut-metagenome-genome-assembly--contig:-NODE-153-length-12078-cov-2.302569_pt1 | contig 12078 bp, 17 predicted proteins | sample MGYA00242601_ERZ504767 | MGnify/ENA primary metagenome ERZ504767 (study PRJEB26092, sample SAMD00036362) | human gut metagenome | host: Homo sapiens | study: EMG produced TPA metagenomics assembly of... | reverse complement strand
GAGACTTCCAAGTGCACTTTTTGTGGAATTATCCATCTCAGCAGAGATGTCAGCTTCAAGTTCATTACTCGAAACTTCAGCTTCTTCTGTCACATTAGTACTCTCATTACTAGACACATTACCCTGTGTTGTATTAAATATCGTGTTTTGCATATTCCCGGACATACTGTTCGGAACTGTTCCTGTCATATGCATAGGCATCATCGGAGCAGTTCCTGCATTCATCTGCTGTGTCATAGCTCCAAGAACCACCCGCAAACATATTGTTTGCAACATTTTGGGATGATTCTTGTACAATCTTGATAAACTCTTCTCTGGAAAGCAAAATGGCTTCACTGATCCAGTCCTCTATGGATTTTTCCCGATTCTCTTTTTGCTCGTCCTCGATAGCAGTAAGTATTGCTTTCTTGATTACTTCTGTCTGATTCAAAAAACCCGGCTGGAGTGATTTTTCCTCCAGCCAGCTAAGAATCTGCTTATCCTTTTCACTCTTTGGGTTTAACCGAAATGATATTGCATTTCCCATAAGCCACAAGCACCTCCTATCCCAGATTATCAGCCAGATATCGGTAGCCAATAGCATTTGCTTTCACGTCCGTTACATACTGGATATTCCTGCCCTGTGTTCTGCCAAAACGCTTCATCACACAAGCACCACCGCCAACATACACGATATTTTCATGAAGCAAATCAACCTTAATCTCACGAAGCTTTGCTTCCACTTCTTCTGCATACTGCTGTAATCCACTTTCTATAAACGGAATAAAATCTGCATTTACATTAGTCTGTTTTCCACGGATAACATCAACAATATCATCCTCTGGGATTTCACACTTCAGCTTAGGCAGTGCATCTTTCTTGATACGCTCAATCGCTGTAATAAGTCCCAACTCATAAGTATAGGCATCCTTATCCATCGGAATCCGTTCACGAACACTTAACACATCCATTGTCCATGAGCCAAGGTCAACACATCTTAATCGATCCATATCTCCCATACGATTTGCAATTGCAGCATAGCACTGGGCGTAAATCTTTACCTTGTCCATAAAAAAGGAATAACAAACAACCCTCAAAAGTGAATGATATTCTTTCCTTATGCCAGAGATAATTGCGAAATTCTTTTCTCTCTGCACCAAATAAAGTAATCGGCACACCTGCATATAATTCCACATGCTCTGCCTGCTCATTTCCCTGACACTGAAGCTCCTTAGCAATACCTACGAGCGTCAAAAGAAAATAATTATCATTTTCCGTTTGGTTGCCTGCTTTCCAAGTCTTCCCTGACCAATGATATACTTCTGTCCCTTATACTCCAACAATCCATGATTGGTAAGCGGAGTGTAATCCACAGGAACAACCGAAGTCTCCATAAAAATGTGCTCGCCTTTAATGGAACTCCAACCATGATCCAATGCAACCTTTACAGGAACATTTTCTTTTATCAAACCTTTTTCTGTCATATTAATACCATTCATCATATAATCCTCTCTTTCTCCGGCATAATAGCCAGTGTGCAAATCATTTTTAATTCTTTTTGCCGATTCCTCTGCATTAGTGATACTGGTAAACAATCTCTCCATAAATAACCTCCTCCGCATGCATCTTTGCCTGCTCTCTTATTTTCCACATTTCCAATGTGGAATTACTGTCCTTCGGTTTATGCTTTGCAAGATACTGATTCATAATTGTATCCAGCATCGCATACGCCTCTTCATTTACTTCCTGTGCCTTAATATAAAGCTCTCCCATTCTTATATGGTGGCAATATCTGTCGGGATGGATTTCTTTCATAAAAGAAATCCAGATAAGACCATATTTTCCGATGTCAAGGCATTCACCTTCATCATCAGTTTCTAATATCATTCTTTCCTGCAAAAAGCTTATATTGGGATAAAGAATTCCATCCACTGACCTATAAGTTCCACCCATTGCTTCAAATAAAGATTCTTCTCTGCTCATAACCACTACCTCCATCATTCTGCTATCTTGCTTTTCCCCGACTACTGTCAGGACTTTGCTTTTTCTCATGTTTCTGTTTGTCATACCATTCTTTTAAAAGCTTCTCTATCAAATCAGTCTTTTGCTTTGGTGTAAAATCTTCCGGAAAATATTTTGCCACCAAATCTGCCCGAATCTTAATCTGTTCCCTCTGATTTGGTTTTTCCTGCTCCAATATGGAAAACATTGCATCCATATCAAGATTTCCCGACTGACTCATACGCTTCATACGATTTGCCTGCGACAAAGACGGAGTACACTGTTCTTCATCCATAACCTCATATAATTCGTATTGCTGTTCCTCTGTAAGAAACGAAAGCTCTACTGCTATGGTAAAAGCAATTTTCCCTTCATCCACCATATCAAGTACCTTGGGAATCAGATTAGTGAGACGGATATAACGTTTTATCTGATTCACACTTTCTCCGACTTGCCTGGCAAGAAGTTCATTGCTTCGTATATTGCAGTCAGTATTTGTTTCTTTCTGTACTACACTCCATTTACCTTCTGAATCATAATTCGATGCCAAACCATGTGTAACCAATGTTGGATTATCCAACTTCGGTCCAACTTGGTCCGAAGTTTCTGTCACAGTTTTGGAAGAAGTTAAATCTGTTCTCGCTCCCTGCCTCTTCATTGCTTCTAACTTCATCTTATAAGCAAATGCTTTTTCACTGGGTTTTAGATGTTCTCGCTGTAAGTTGCTATCAACCATAGCAATTACTGCCTGATTATCATCCAAATCACGAATCACCACAGGCATACTATCAAGCCCTGCCCATTTACAGGCAACTTTTCTTCTATGACCTGCAATCAACTCATAGCCACCATCAGCTTTTGGTCTTGCAAGTGCCGGAACAATCACACCTTCCTTTTCAATGCTTAGCATTAATTCAAATAATGCCATGTCATTTTCTACTTTAAAGGGATGCCCCTCAAAGTCTTGTAATTCCTCTAAAGGAATCATTCTGATATCTGTTTCCACCACAGCTCCATCCTTTTGTTGTGGAAAAGAATACACTTCTTCTTTTTTCTTCATAAAATCAATTACCTTCTCAAAAACTTCTCATTCTCGCAATTTTTCCAAGAACGACAAAGAGCCGCTTATTTCCAAATTCACTTGAAAATAAGCGGCTCAGACCACTTTGTTACTCTTATTTAAATGTCAGCGTTTTAATGAAATTGTTAACGATAGATTTTTGTGTTTCCGAACTACACCCTCACAACCACTTGAACGTTCACTCCGTTCGAAATTGCCTTTTTCTTCGAAATTCTGTCACTTTGTGAAAATACTATATGCCTCTCAAAGTGCCTAAATTCAAGGATTTTTAGATATCTTTCCTTTGGAGTAATGTCACGCACTCATCTGTACTCTCGTTGTCCCAATCCACGCCTAATACATTTCTGCCATTCATATATATAGGAAATTTAAACCGGAGACCTTTTAATATTCTGCCATCCTTTTGCTCTTCCTCATAGATAAACACATCCGACAGGAAGCTCTTCAAAAATGTCTTCTTTTCCAGATCTGTAAATTTATCATACAGCTTATCAAAGAATAAAAGGAACTGGTAAACATTATCTTCTGAGATTTTGTCCTGCCTGATATTATATAGTCTTGTTTCGACTTCTTCCATGGCATCCTCAATATCAGTGATTTCATCATATAGCTTGTCCAAACGTTCCTGCATGTCATTATATTTTTGTCATAATTCTTATCGGATACAGATAAATGATCCATCTGGTCAGCAAGCCTGTTTTTTGCCCCGGTTGTCTGGCTCAGTCTATCTTTTAATCCATCATATTCCTTGTCAAGCTCCGAAGTATCAATGCTGCTTCCTATCTGCTTACGGATTTCCTGCTCAAACTTTGGGTTCTTTACAAATTGACGGATAATTTCCTCAACTGCCGCATTGATTCTGTCCTCATTCCACTGTCTTTTATAAGTACAGCGGTGTCCGTCCACAAGCTTCCTGTGTTTGCAGGCATAATAGAAATAATCCTTGTAATAGCCTCCGTCCGGATGCTTCTTACGATTCACATTGCCATACATACCGCTTCCACATACAGGGCACTTAATAATCCCTGATAAAATATGTTCATGCTCAAGACTATGTGTTTTTACCTGTAAAACACCTGTCTCCTGCCGCTTTCTGTGTGCCTGGTTCCACATTTCTTCTGATATAATTGCCTCATGGACTCCATCACTTAGCAAGTAATCCTTTTGTTTACGATATGATATTCATTCCTTGTTCCCGGAATCTTCTCATTTTTTCTTCTGCCAAATGCAAGCTTACCGCAATATATCGGATTGTCCAGCACACCCTTGACTAATGATGTAGAAAAACCTTCAATTGTGTTATTCTGGCGAAGCTTTTTCTTATAACCCTACTGTTATTTAAAAATGCAGCTATCGCAGCCATTCCCATCGTTGTATTGACGAATTTATCATATATAATACGGATAATCTCTGCTTCATCTTCTGCAATGATAAGTTCACCATTTACCAGCTGATAGCCATATGGCGCAAATCCGCCGTTCCATCTGCCTTCTCTCGCTTTCTGTCTGCGGCCTTCCATTGTCTGGACAAGGATATTCTCACGTTCTATCTCTGCAACCGCAGATAACACAGATATCATCAGCTTCCCGACATCCTTAGAGCTGTCAATCCCATCCTCTACACAGATAAGATTAACTCCATAATCCTGCATTTTCTGCAATGACGATAAAACATCTGCAGCATTTCTTCCAAATCGTGACAGCTTAAATACCAGCACATAATCAACATTGTCTTTGCCACTTTCTACATCCGCAAGCATCTGCTTAAACTGTGGTCTGCCTTCCACACTTTTGCCAGATTTACCCTCATCAGAATATTCCCCGACGATAGACATTTCCTGATACTCTGCGTATTTTCTAAGCTTGTCCTTCTGTGCATCAAGACTGTAACCATCTACCTGCATGGAAGTGGAAACTCTTGTATATATGTAACATTTCTGCTGTTTTTTCATCAGATGTTATCTCCTTTTTACTTCCTTGGAAACCTCTTTAATGCTTTCAAGATATGCTTTTTCGACTGGTGTCAAAGTAATCTCCTGATATTTTCTGTATTCTGACTTTGCTTTCTCCAACGCCTGTTTATGACTTACAGAACCGGAACCAGTTAAAAGCTTTCTGTTTCCTGATGACAAAACACTATCCAATTGCTTTACATAATCATCCATGTACATAGGTTTATGTTCAATTGCATTAATTTCTGCCAAATCAAAATAACCAGATACAAGATTATTTAATACTTTTAGTTCACTCTCATCCAGATAATTTTTTGCAATTCCTATATCTTTTAATGCTGGTAATTCACCTGAAAATGAAGTAAGTCCCATAAATGGTTTTTGTGCATCAGCACGTTGATATATAACCTCTGCCGCAGTATGACCATGTGCTGCATAGTGAAGTTTATTCTGAACAATTTTAAAGAATCTAACAGACTCTTCGCTATGAGGATTGTAATCTACACTCGTAGCATACAAATCAAGAACCTGGCGATACAATACCTTTTCTGAAGATCTTATATCCCTGATTCTGTCAAGTAACTCTTTCCAGTAATTTCCTCCACCATTTCCTTTCAAACGCTCGTCATCTATCGTAAATCCCTTAATCATATATTCTTTTAGCCGCTTTGTTGCCCACTGCCTGAATCTTGTTGCAATCACTGATTTAATACGGTATCCAAGAGAGATAATCATATCTAAATTGTAATAAGTAACATTATATGTTTTTCCATCATCTGCAGTTGTTCGGAATTTCCGAACAACTGAATCCTTATCCAGCTCCCCTTCTTCGAATATATGCTTTATATGTTCACTTATATTTGATTTACTGCATTGATATAATTCAGTAAGCTGCTGTTGTGTCAGCCACACTGTATCATCTTCTATTTTAACTTCTATATTTGTCTGCCCATCATCAGTCTGATATATAAGTATTTCCCCATATTCATCGGTTCCAATTTTATCTGCCATAAGCACCTCTCCAATCCATTACTTCTTAGTTATGAAATGTGAACGCATGCGTTCGCTATTGTCCCAACTAAATTTTATCATCATTCCAACCTCTGTTCAACCAAAACTTTTTCCAAGATGAAAGAATAAAAACAAAAAGACTCCACTCTTATGAATGAAGTCCCGTAATATATGTATACATCCCGTAGCATATTATCTACAGGATGCCAGCTGCCTATGCAGCCTTTTTGTCCAGAAGCTGTTTTATCCCACCTAAGTAATAACAGAACCGGTCAAATTGTTTCTGCCTGCTTACTTTCTCGTCATCAATTGAATCCTTGATCATCATACACACCTCTACTTCTTCTTTTATTTCTGTAAGTTCTGATAAATCCAGTCGTATAACATAACCATCCATTGCCATCTTCCTAATGTACGCTGTTGGTTTCTTGATTCCGGAAAGCTTCATTTTCTTCTGAATAATCTCGTATTCACTATCTGTTACTCTAAAATTTAATTGCTTATATCTGTATTCCATAATGGTGTTCTCCTTCTTATCCACATCCCATCCGGATAGGATAAGATTGATATTATTCTATTAAGTTTATTTATATTATTTTTATTACCGGATGAATTTCATACTTCCGTACTGATGAAAATCAGCGGTTTGTAAATCTGTTTTTCATACTCCTTGGCTGTCAAAATGACAGTTCTAGACTTGTACTTATGACAGTAGTTCCACATCAGGCGGATAATGCTGAAATATCTGCTACATATATTTTCGCAGGCCTTCCCAGTCCCTGCTTCTTTCTCCTTATTAGACCTACCTTTTCCAGTTCCATAAGTAGCTTCGTTGCTTTTTGATGTGCACACCTAAGTGTCATCTGAATCGTTTCCAAAGTACAATAAACAAAAACATCCCCTTTCTTATCTCTCCAATCATTTCTTTCGGATAATGACCTGCGATCCAAAAGAATTCCATATAAAAGCATTGCATCCTCAGAAAGGCCCACATATTTTTCATCTGTTAAAATCACCTTCGGAATCCTAAAAAATGGCATTCTCTCTTCCCGATTCATTTCGTTTGTTGTCATTACATTTTCCTCGTTCATTTCTTCCTCCTTCTAAAAATAAGCATAAGAAAAGCACTTCAGATTTCTCTAAAGTGCCTGTAAACAATGTTTCTCTTCCTTCAATTACCTACGCAGTGCCCCTATTTGCCCACAAATGCCCCTCCTTTCCTCCGTCTTATGATTTAACATATCATAATAAAAATCTGTAATAATTGAAAAAGGCCGAAACCACAAGGGTTTCAGCCTCTCTTATCACTTTAATAATAATATGCTTTTCCGATTTTTTGGTATAGCAAACACACCATTATTATACGAATGTATGTTAGGTATGTCAATATTTAAATTTTTAAGTTTTCAAAGTGATCAATCATCCATTCTGTCATACTTACATTTACTTCATAGATATCTTTATACTTGTCTTTATCAGCAAACCACGATGTTGCTATGAACTGATTTGCAGTAAAACATATGGAATTGCTTCTTTCTCAGATTCAGTAAGTTTTGCAACCGCATCGTACCCATACATGATTTCTCTGAAAATCTCAATCCATTTTTTTTAACTTGTCTGGATTATCTAATTCAAAGCTTTCTGATAAAATAGCGGAAGCTGCATAGCATGGATCATAAATTCTCACACTGCACTCACTCAAATCAAAATCAATAAATCCCCACTTATCATCGTTCGTAATAATATTGCTTGGATTAGGATCTCTATGAATAATCTGTTTTGGTAGTTCATCATATAATTCTCTAAAACGACGCTTGTAAGACTCTAAAAAACTCTTATCAATAACCACCTTTTCATTAAGTGCAGGAATTGCCCATTCACAAACATTTTTAAGAATATTCATATCATCCACTACAACATCTATCTTTGCTAATGCAAGACTCAGCTGACCGACTATCTCTCCAATAAATCTGGCCTTTTCTAAATATTCATCTAAATACACCGAGCCAACTTTTATATTTTTCGCCTTGTATTCTTTTGCTTAGAACATAATATAAACCTGCATCTTCTACGTAATATTTACCGTCCTTTGTAGGAATAGTCTGTGCCGCTAACAGACCGATTGATTCTAAAGCATGTGAAATATCAATAGTTTTCTTAATACTTCCAAGGTTTGCAGAGAATTTAATCACATAATCCTCTCCAACATATTTCGCACTATCACTTATTTCCCCAGTTTCTCCGTAAACAACATCTGCAATTTTTTCTATTTTCCAATTCCCAATTTATTAAAATATCTCTAATTTTCTTCTGACTCATTATGATATGTTCCTCCTGTAAAATATTAATTCAATAAGGCTTCTTTGCCTTATACATTTTAAGGTAGACCTTCGGTGTATATCCGATTTCACGAACAAATGATTTATAGAATCCAGCGTAAGTTTCATACCCATAAGATAATGCCACATCTATTTTTTTTATGCCCCAAGCTAATCTCATGAATTCCATGTAATAGCCTTCTTCTAGTAATGTACTGCATGACCGGCATACCGACAGCACTTTGAAACAAACGATAAAAGTGAAATAGCGAAAAACCTGCAAGGTCACTTAATTCTTCCACTGATATTTCAGCTTTTAAATTGTCTTCTATATAATCCAAAATTCTTTGTATCGCTTTTCTATCCACCGCCATCCCTCCTTTCTAATTTGTCGTAGCTACATACATATCATAAAATATTGGTCATAGAAAATATTTCCTACATTGCTGATTTAAATTCTTTTTAGTTTCAGATATAACTCTACCATCTGCATAGTTTCATCAATACTTCTGCTTTCATCTTTCAATAATATCTGAAAACCAGAGTGTAGGAACTTATCATAATTTTCCTGAGAATTCACTTTCTCTAAGCACGCTCGAAAATTAGCAATTGCTGCATCCGGATTCTTTTCTTTTAACAATAACTGATAAAGAAACTGCTTTTCACTATCAGGTCTGTCAAAAAATCTTGATACTGAAATGGATGGATCCGCTAACATAATCAGCACATGGTCCTTATCAGTAATTTTTCCAAGAGTCTCTAAAGAGATATTCGTATCTACAAATATCTTTTTATCCGTCGTCTTTACAAGATCCTCCAATATTCGCAGTTCCAATATTTCACACTCTTTAGCTACATCTTCAATCCATTTTGCATATTCATCCGGGGTTCTTCTGATAAAGTCCGCCCAATCCTTTAGATTAGCTGTATATCCAAGATTCGGAAACTCATTCCAATCAAGACCACCCATTAAAGATTCGTGATAATTTTCCTCACAAGCAATGCCGTCATATTTTTCTGCCAGTCTTTTTACCATCGTGGATTTGCCCGCATATGCACTACCGTTAAAAAAATATACATTCTCTAAATCCATACCTATATTCCTTTCCATTTTATAATCCAAAATGTTTCTCTATAATTTTTAAAGTACCCTCTACAGTATCGTGATCCGTTCTTTCTAAAAACTTAAAACCACTTTCCAACATATTGCGTCTTTCCTGTTCATTATCCAAATTAAGTGCCTCAATAACATTATCTAACAATTCTTTTCCATCCGGAAAGGACAATATAAATTGATACACTTCATCCTTATCAGCGCGGTCAAAATAATGCTGTAGCTTCATTTCATCTGGTGCAAATAAAAGAAATACATGCTCATAATCACTAATTTCCTTTAAAATATCTAAAGGAATGATTCCGTCAACAATAATTTTCTGGTCTTTTGGAAAGCTTAGTAAATCGGCAATTGTAAACTCTGCTTCTTCTCTAAGTTCTGCCTGCATCCAATCTGCATACTGTCTTGGTGGTTGCGCAAAATATCCATGCCAGTCAGCACTTCTGTCAAGACTAATCGCAGGTTGTTCCTTCTCGCTAGCAACCGAAACATATTCATCATAATGATCCCCTTGACGATATCTTATAAATCCATGCTTTTCTTCTAATAATCTTGCCATTGTAGTTTTTCCGCCATAAGCTCCACCACATAAAAAATAAACATTCTTCAAATGTTCTTTGATAATATTATTTGCTATCTTCATCTATATTTCCTCCTGCTTCGCATAAAAAAAATCACTTATTGCTAAGTGATCTCAAAAAATACATATGAAAATATATCTGCATCAGAAATGCAGATTACTCACATGCGCAGTAAGACCAATTGAGATACACTAGCAACAAAAATAAAACAAAGCACAACTTTGCCGTTCATTCAAACATTGCTACAAAAACTATCTCAATCTAATTACTAACACACGTAAGCCTCCTTCCGTTACCAACTATCTATACTATATACTATGCTTTACATGATTGCAAGTTATTCCCATTTATCTGTGAATGTACATTCTTGTCATTTCTGGTTCTTCATCACCCTGAACCATACATAAGAATTCCCATCCATAATGTTCATAAAAGCCAATATGGTCCGTCACCAAATATAAAGGCATTACTCCTTTATTTCTCATATCATCAACAACTTTATTTAGCAAATTCCCAGCCAGTCCATTTTTTCGATGTTCTTCTTCTGTATATACAGCACATACATTTGGAGTCAAATCTTTTCTATCATGAAAGTCATTTTCTATTACCCCAAGCCCTGCGACAATGGATTCATCATATAAGCATAGATACCAACCATACTCGGTTTTTCCCGATAAATACGCTTCCATACACTCAAGGTATGCCTCTTCCGGCACGCCCCACTTACTATGAAACCACTCAGCCGCAATAGCTACTAATTCCGGCCGTTCTCTTAATGTTATAATTTTATATTCATTCATATTGCTAATATCCTCCAATAAGATGAAAGGCAGGCTAAAATAGCCCACCTTATCTCTAATTCTTAATTAAATTCTGCATTATTATGTTTCAAAAAATCCGCTTGCTCTTCTCTTCACGACTTGCCAGACACTCTCTTTCCTTCGCGAACGATTCTTTGAATACTTTTCTCCGAAAGTGAAAACTGCTTGGCAAGACTGGCAATAGAGCTGCCACCCTGATATTTCTGGCTAATCTCGTGATTTCGCTGTATTAGGTATTGTCTTGTATCAGTATGACTCCCCCACTCCTTTTTAGATGTGCTGGGAATATATATTGCTTTTCCATTTACATATTGCTGAATAGTTTCTATTAATTCTTTTGGCAGAACCTCTTCTGCTCTAATATAGCTCATAGTATCCTCCTAAATATAATTTCTTAGAATTCATCTGAGCTTAACTATTCTTTTTATTTTAAGCTCAGACTACTGAGCCAAAACATATCTTTTTTTCATAAATAAAATGCCCCTTTCCTTTATTAAAAAGACTTCCCTAGGCAATTAACATCACCATTATTGAGTCCGCATTTTTTATAAAACTCTAGATTATCATTTATAGAAATAAGTTCTATTGTGTGAATATCCTTTACTTTAAGTTGCTCTTCTAAGGCGCTAAGCAACTTACGCCCTACTCCTTTTTCTTTTCCATTTTGAAGCAACAAAAATTTCTGAAACAAAGAACATATCATAGTCTGCATAAGGATCCACAAATCCCAAAAGACCACCTATAATTTCACCGTCTTCTACTGCCACTAAACCCAAGGCTTCAAATCCGCACAAAATGGACTGTACTCTTCTTACTGCCTTTTCCTGAACCCAAGCCTCATTCCAAGGCTCCTCTGAATATGCCTGCCCCATTACTCCGGCAATTTCCTCGATATCATTTTGATTAACTACTCTTATCTCCATTTATTTACCCTCATGGCCTCGTATTACATAAAAGCGATACAATTTGGATAGGTTACAATTAACTGGACAGATTTTTTAAGGTCATATAATCTATAATAAATACACGAAGGAGCACTCTTTATGACCGAACAAAAACAACGACGAAAACCTCGCAAATATACAGATGAATTTAAACAGCAACTGGTGGAACTATATCGTTCCGGCAAACGCAGATGTGATATCTGCCGTGAATATGACATTGCTACTTCCCTGTTTGACAAGTGGGTAAAGCAGGCATCCAATTCCGGTTCTTTCCATG
>ENA-OQJG01000152-OQJG01000152.1-human-gut-metagenome-genome-assembly--contig:-NODE-152-length-12095-cov-3.413854_pt1 | contig 12095 bp, 9 predicted proteins | sample MGYA00242601_ERZ504767 | MGnify/ENA primary metagenome ERZ504767 (study PRJEB26092, sample SAMD00036362) | human gut metagenome | host: Homo sapiens | study: EMG produced TPA metagenomics assembly of... | reverse complement strand
TGCTCCAGGTTCATGGTATCCGATGTACTCATATTCAGATTCGATTCCTACGACATCCGAATGTGGAAAAGTAAAAATAATCTTGAGGCAGTTAAGAAGAGGTGGCTGCCACAGGTGATAATGGCAGATGATTTTGATGCTGCCTGGGATCAGTATATGGAGGAGTACAATGCCTGCAATCCACAGATATATTTTGATTATTTACAGCAAAAGGTAAATGAAAATTAGCAATATTTGAATACTGTTTGGCAATTTATTAATAGAATAACAAGCCCCTGTTCGTTTACACTTGTATATATCAATAAACGAATGGGGGATTTTCTTTTGGATGATTTAAAAAACGGTGCTTTGTATATAGGCACGATACCATCATCAATGGACAATAACAGATGCTCGGTCACACTTGAGGATGATGGAAGCGTTACCTTTTATATCTATGCGCCAAATGCCAATAAAGTAGAAGTAGCCGGAATGGGAGGCTATTTCAGCCCAGAACGCATACAGTTAAAGCCTGATATGCAGGGTGGATTTTCGGCAAATATTAAAGATTTCCACTGGGCAATGCATTATTATTTCTGGTATGTAGATGATGTCTGCATAACAAATCCTCATGCGGCTATATCATATGGCTGTTTTGCTGCAATAAACACATTTGAAGTGCCGGAAGAGGGCGAGGATTTCTATTTTGTCAGGGATGTGCCGCATGGAACGGTAAGTCTGTGCAAATATACCTCACAGGTAAACGGTCACATAAAGGAGAGCTATGTGTATACTCCACCCGGATATGAGAGCGGAGATGGAAAGTATCCTGTATTGTATTTACAGCATGGTGTCGGGGAGAATGAGACCGGATGGGTATGGCAGGGTAAGATGAATTTCATCATGGACAATCTGATAGCAGACAAAAAATGTGTGCCGATGATCATAGTTGCAAGCAGTGGCTACGCATTTAAGGATAACGAATACCCTGTATTTTTTCCGGGAGATTTTGACAGTGAGCTTGTAAATAGCATAATCCCTTATATAGAGGAAAATTTTAAGGTCAAAAAAGGAAGAAACAACCGTGCTGTGGCAGGACTTTCACTTGGTTCAGCACAGGCTACGGATATAGCGGCAAGACACCCAGAGCTTTTTTCAGCAGTTGGGGTATTTTCAGGTGTTGCAATACATCTCATGAAAAAAATCATTGACAGCCCATATCGGTTTGAAGCTGTCTTTATGTCGGCAGGAGATGAAGAAAAAGAGATACTGCTTGGAATCAATGAGATGGTAAAGGAATTTTCACGGCAGGGGAAAGACAGTACACCAAAAGTATATGAGGGCTATCATGAATGGCATGTATGGAGAAAGAGCTTTAAGGATTTCGCACAGATGCTTTTTACATGGGATGACGCAGAACTTGATGATATTAATAAAGCTGTCCCGGTCAGATCAAAGAATATTGATTCTACCACACCGGTACAGGCGGATGAGAGCATGGTATTTTTTGATCCGGTGTACAGGCAGATACAGTTCGAAAATGACGAGGATGGAAAACCGGCTGGCAAATATCCGGATGTCATACATGGTATCCGTGTGACGGAGGATAACAGCATTGAAGTAAATCTTTTTGCACCTGATGCAAAAAGCGTGAGCGTAGTTCTTGAAAATGGCACGGAGGAGCTTCTTTACAGATCAAAGAAAAATGATGGTTACTGGGAAAAAACAATAGGCAATCCGGCTGAGGGATTTAACTATGTGACATTTATGGTAAATGGAACACCTGTAGTAAACCCTGCGGCACCTGTCGGGTTCGGATATAACAGGGCTGTAAACTTTGCTGAGGTACCTGAGAGGAACTTTAGCTGGCATGAGCTTAAGAAAACAGATCATGGTCAGATACATATCCATTATTCGTGTGATGGAGACGGACAGGTCAGTATGAATTATGTTTATACACCAGCCGGTTATGGAGAGGATAATTGTGATACCGGCAGAGTATGTGTGCTTGAGTGTGCTGCGGACGAAAGAAATTTTTGCTGGATACATCAGGGAAAGATAGCAAATATCATGGATAATCTGTCGGGTGAAGGCAGGATAAAAGGAATTATGATAATAATGGCAGACAGCACGATATCTGATGATATCATCGGGAACATAACAGCCATATACGGAATTAGGGACAGTGCACGGAAAGAATGGTTCAAAAAAGGAGATAATGAATCCTGGACATCATGCAGACACAGATTTGTAAATTTAATGTGCGGGATACAGTAAAACAGAGACAAAAAGGAGAGAAAAATGGCAGGAGCATATAAGACAGGCAAATACAGAAATATATTCAAAGAGTATGGGTATCCGGAAGAAGAAATTCAAAAAAGAGTAGAGGATACTTTTAACACGATATTCTATGGGAATGATGATGAACGTTTTTATCATGAAGCCGGTGATGATATGGGATATATGGAGGATACCGGCAATCATGATGTGAGAACCGAGGGAATGTCATATGGCATGATGGTATGTGTACAGCTGGATAAAAAAGCAGAGTTTGACAGACTGTGGAAATGGGTGCGCACATATATGTACATAGAAGATGGTCCGGCAAAAAATTATTTTGCGTGGTCATGTCAGACAAACGGAAAGCGAAATGCCGAAGGACCGGCACCTGATGGTGAAGAGTATTTTGCAATGGCATTGTTTTTCGCCTCTAAAAGATGGGGAGATGGCGATGGTATATTCTGCTACAGCAAAGAGGCACAAAATATCTTAAGGGAGTGTGTACACAAGGGTGAGCCGGGACACAGCGGAGAGCCAATGTGGGAGCCTTCCAACAAGCTGATAAAGTTTGTCACAAATATGGATTTCAGTGATCCTTCATACCATCTGCCGCATTTTTATGAACTTTTTGCCCAAAGGGCTTATGAGGAGGACCGGGACTTCTGGAAAGAAGCAGCAGCTGCCAGCAGAGCATATCTGCACAGTGCATGCCATGAAAAGACAGGACTTAGCGCAGAATATGCAGATTATGACGGAAAGCCTCATACGGGGCATAAGGAAATATTTGGAAGACATGACTGGTATTACAGTGATGCATACCGCACGATCGCCAATATAGCGATGGATCATCTGTGGTTTGATGCAGATCCGTGGCAGATTAAAACGGCAGAAAGGCTTCAGAAGTTTTATTGTGAGGATCAGAAGGACAATTGGGATGGTGTATTTCTTATAGATGGTACACCGCTTGATGAGAAGGCACTTCATCCGGTAGCAATCATTGCTGTTAATGCAGAAGCTTCACTCGCAGCAGATGGAAAATATGCAAAGCAGTGTGTTGAAAAGTTCTGGAACACTCCGCTTAGGACAGGTGACAGGAGATACTATGATAATTTCCTTTACATGTTTGCAATGTTAGCACTTTCAGGAAATTACAGGATTTATTGATTTTTATATACAATGGATCTGGTACCGCAGACTTACTATTATTTGAATTTATTTATCGCACATATAATTTGACTTGTTATATTCTATAATTTGTCCCATATTTTAAAACCTCTCTTATGGTAGAGTGTTTTTGGAATTACAAATACACATGTAAGGAGGACATGGGGTTGAAAAGGAAAAAACTATTGAAACAAGGAGCATGTATTGCGGTATGCAGTACTATGCTTGCCACAGGTGTCACACAGCTTATACCTGCGTATCAGGCGCAGTCGTTAGTATTCGCTGATGAAGTTCAGCAGAATATAAAGAAAACGACATACACAGCTGATAAATTGACAGTAGACTGGGGAAATGCCGGCTATGAGCTGACAGATGGTGTGTGGAAAGTGACATTTAACAATCAGTACGATCAGGTTAAATGGAGACTGCCGGAGACTGTTGATATGTCAACTGTAAAATCTGTGACCTTTAATGTGAAGGATCAGAAAGGATCAGTTTCACTAAAGGTCTACAAGAATGGAGATGAAGATGCTGATGGCGCAAATACGAAGTATGAACTTACAGGCGCAGATGAATACTCGATAAGCCCGACAGGTGAAGGTGATATGGTAGCAGTTGGTCTTATGACTACTGATAATGCCGGTTCGGGATCAGCTATCAGCCTCGTTAGTGTGACAGTGGAAACTGATACAACACCAAAGACACCACCTGAGATAGAGCAGAATATTGAGGACTGGAAAAAATCTGTCACAAGCAGTGATGCTCTTGGAGAAAATGCAATCGCAGGAACAGGTATCATGTTAGATGAGATTAAGGACAATACGCTCATGGACCTTGTGGAGAAGCATTTTAATGCAGTTACATTTGGAAATGAATTAAAACCGGATGCACTTTTTAATTATCAGCTTGAGAAGTCGGTTAAAACAAAAACAGTTCAGTTTGATGGGCAGGATCTTGAAGTACCTATGGTAAATGACGCAGGGGACAGCCTTGATTTCTCAAGAGCTGATGCGATGGTAGATAAGATTTTGGAGTGGAATGCGGCACATCCTGACAGGAAGATACGCATAAGAGGTCATGTTCTCGTATGGCATTCGCAGACTCCGGAATGGTTCTTCCATGAGAATTATGATATCAGTAAGCCATATGTAGATAAAGAGACTATGAACCGCAGACTTGAGTGGTATATCTCAAGTGTATTCGACCACTACTTCGGAGAGGCAGCAAATAAAAAGTACGACGGACTTTTCTATGGCTGGGATGTAGTAAATGAGGCCGTTATCGGCAATACATACCGTACAGATACGGTAAGCCCGGCAGAAAGCCTTGATGAGATACGTCATGGGAACAATTCGAGCTGGTGGCATGTATACAAGAGCAATGAGTTCATAATCAATGCATTTAAGATGCGAATAAATATGCGCCTAGTGATGTAGAACTTTACTACAATGATTTCGGAGAGACAGACAATATCAAGTCAGAAGGAATCATAAAGCTCATAAGTGATGTAAAATCAGCACAGGGAACACGACTTGATGCATTTGGTATGCAGGCACATTACAGTGTGGACAGCTTCTCAGCAGCACAGTTTAAGACAGTAGCAAAAAAATATGCCGAAGCAGCAGGAAAGGTTCAGCTTACAGAGCTGGATTTCCAGGCAAGCGCAGCTTACAAATCAGGAGCAGCATCAAAAGAGAGCGAGTATACAAAGATGGCATACTGTCACAAACAGCTTTTTGATGCTGCAAAGGACTTAAAGAAAAACGGTACAAATGTAGCAGGAATCACTGTGTGGGGAGTTATTGAGCCAAATTCATGGCTTCATTCACAGTCAAATGTTGGTGGCGGAGCTGACGGATCAAAGCAGTGCCCACTGCTTTTTGATGGAAAATACAAGGCAAAGCCTGCATACTGGGCTTATGTAGATGCTACAAAGCTTGAGCCGTTAATACAGGATATCGTTGTAGCTGAGCAGAAAGGTGATACAATGTCCGGAACAGAATACAGTTTTTCGGATGATGATACACAGGCAGCTTTTATTCCAACATGGGATAAGGATGGATTAAATGTACTTGTAAGCGTAAAGGATGCCACAATAAATGATACGGATGAAGTTACAGTATATGTGGATGAGACAAACTCAGCAGGAGATGTGACACCGGTAAAGAAGACAGTTAAGCGTTCTGAGGCACAGGCTGTTGATGGTGGATACCGTGCGACCATCAAAGTACCTATGACTGATTTAAAAGTTGCAAAGACTATCGGCATGGATGTAAAAGTTATGAATAACGATAAAGCTGTAAGCTTCAATGACCTTAAAGAAATGCAGGAGACAAGCAGCAAATATTATGCAAAGGCTACTCTCAAGCCGGGCATTGAAAAAGCAACAAAAGCAACGGTAAAGATTGACGGAGAAGCCGACAGCGAATGGGATAAGGCTGTGGCTATTCCTCTTACAATAAACCTTGGAGCTAAGGTAACAGCAGATGCCAAGGTGTTGTGGGATGACGAAAACCTTTATGTATATGCAACAGTTAAAGATCCGGTGCTTAATAAAGACGGTGGAGAGGCATATCAGCAGGATTCACTCGAGGTATTTATCGATGAGAATAATGCCAAGACAGAGTCATATGATGACGATGATAAGCAGTACAGGATCAATTATGAGAATGAGCATTCTTTCAATGGAAAGAAATGTCTCGAGGAAAATGTACAATCTGCCGCAAAAGTGACTGGGGATGGATATGTGATTGAGGCAGCCTTCAAGTGGACAGACATAAAGCCAAAAAAGGGTGACAGGATTGGTCTTGAGTTCCAGATAAATGATGCTGATGCTTCAGGAGCAAGAATCGGAACCTTAAGCTGGAATGATGAAACAGGCATGGGCTGGTCTAAATCATCGGTATACGGAACAATAGAGCTTGCAGCAGAGGCAAAGGATGAAGTGTCTGATGATAATAGTAAACCGGGTACAGATGATCCATCAACAGGTAATACAGAAAAACCGGGTACAAATAATTCATCAACAGGTAATACAGAAAAACCGGGTACAGGCAAGCCGGCTATAAATAAACCGTCAGCGGATAAACCGGCAACAGGCAGCACAAATAAGCCTTTAGCAAACAAGCCGGCGGCAAAAAAAGCTGCAAAGACATCAGATCAATCAGCAACGGCAGCATTTATCGTGTTGTTTCTTGCAGGAGTTTCGATGGCAGGGGCTTCAAGATTAAGAAGAAGCAGAAAGCAGTCATAAACTATAAAAGACAGGACAAATATCTATAATTTCTCCCGGTGCAAAGCACCGGGAGTTTTTGTATCATATAGTCATTATAGCTGATAAAATCGACATAACAAGGAGGCAGAAAGATGGCAGGGCCAAAAGCACCAAAGGATCCCGAAAGAAAAAGACCGTATTTCTACATCATGAAGGATAAGGATATATACGGCTCAGTACAGGAAGATGGAAGCATTATACATTTTATATATGAAAGCGACGGAAGACTGATAAACAGTGCACAAATAGCCGGAAATATAGAAAATAAAGAGGAACTGGGGCTGTTAGAGACGGTGGAAGGTTTTGGCAGGCTTGTACACAGCATAGGTGTATCTGTGGAAACAGATAATCAAAACGAACAGATCGAATTTGTGTTTCAGATGTACGGAAAGCAGGACCTGTACGGAGGCGGTACTAATCTTAAGGTAAAGCTGACAGGCGATGGAATGGAGAGAAAGATATACCTGTCAGATTATAAGTGGACACCGGATGATGATATACCGGGACAGATAAAGTTCATATTTAATACACCGGATATCATGGGAAAAGCGAGTGTCAGACTGTATCTGAATGACGGCTATGAGGCTCCGGCAGATATTGAGGAAACAGAGGTGGATATGAACTCTGATGAATACTGCAGGATGATAAGCCATTCGCTTATGAATATGGGAAATGCATACCGCATAAGAAAAGCCATCGAAAAGACAAGAGCCGGAAAAGAGGTAACACTTGCATACATCGGTGGATCTATCACACAGGGAGCAGGTGCGGCACCTATAAATACAGAGTGCTACGCATACAAATCCTATCAGCTTTTCCAGAAGCGTTTTTCCGCAAAGAATAATGTGAAATTCATAAAAGCAGGTGTGGGTGGCACACCATCGGAGCTGGGAATGATCAGATTTGACAGGGATGTACTAAGAGACGGACAGCAGCCTGATATAGTAGTTATTGAATTTGCTGTAAATGATGAGGGGGATGAGACAAAGGGTGACTGTTATGAAAGCCTTGTACGTAAAGTACTTAATCTGCCATGGAAACCGGCAGTCATATTGCTTTTTTCCGTATTTGCTAATGACTGGAACCTTCAAGACCGCCTAAGCCCGGTTGGAAAGCTCTATGATCTGCCAATGGTAAGCGTGCTGGATGCGGTTTCCCCTCAGTTTGCATTAAAAAATGACGAGGGAAGGGTAATAAGCAAAAATCAGTTCTTCTATGATATGTTTCATCCGGGCAATGCAGGCCATTCCGTCATGGCAGACTGCATAGAGTATCTTTTTGAAAAAATGATCAGGCAGGGCATGCAAGTTTGAATGCATTTGAACTGGGACTGACAGAGGAAAAAATTTGCAGGAAAACCTAATCTTGCACCGGTAATAGGAAACAGACTTTGAAAATATAAGACTGCTCGACAAAAAGGATATATATGCAAAGGCATATATTGACGAGGGTGGTTTCGATTCGACAGATACACAGCTGCAAAGCGTTGAGATGGATGATCAGCTTTCGCTGACTCCGGAATTCCCGTATAACTGGATGTATGATGGCACAAAAAATACATTAAACAGGGAAAAAGTGTATTTCGAGCTTGAGATGGAGTGCAGGGCACTTCTCCTTGTATTTAAGGATTCGGGAGAAGTAAACGTGGGAAAGGCGAAGGTATATGTGGACGGAGAATATCATTTTACGGCTGATCCACATATCAATAACTGGCAGCACTGCAATGCGGCAATAATATTTAACAATAAGACCAGTGAAAATCATGTTGTAAGAATTGAAATTGCAGAGGAAGACAGAGACAAGCAGTTTACGATACTGGGCTTTGGATATGTATTATAGGAAATGAGAGGTAAGAGACATGGTAACAGCAAAAAATCCAATACTTTCAGGTTTTTATCCTGATCCATCAATATGTAGAGTCGGGGAAGACTATTATCTGGTGACATCAAGCTTTGTGTATGCACCGGGTGTTCCCATATTTCATAGCCGGGATCTGGCTCATTGGGAGCAGATTGGCAATATACTTGACAGACCATCGCAGCTATGCGTGGAAAATGAAGAAATATCGAGAGGTATTTTTGCACCGACCATAAGATATCATGAAGGAACTTTTTATATGATAACGACCAATGTATCGCATGGCGGCAATTTTATAGTGACAGCGCAGGATCCGGCAGGACCGTGGTCTGATCCGTATTATTTGGGAGAAGAAGCAGTCGGAATAGACCCAAGCCTTTTCTTTGATGATGACGGCAGATGTTATTACTGTGGCACACGCCCAAACCCTGAAGGAGTACGCTACAATGGAGACTGGGAGATATGGATACAGGAGCTTGATCTTGGAACCATGAAGCTTAAGGGCAGGAGCATGGCCATATGGAAAGGTGCTGTAAAGGGCTGCATATGGCCGGAAGGACCACATATCTACAAGATAAACGGATATTATTATCTGATGCATGCAGAGGGCGGCACTGGACCGGAGCACAGTATAACGATAGCAAGAAGCAAGGAGCTTTTTAAATGGTTTGAAGGATGTCCGAGAAATCCGATATTTACACACAGAAATCTGGGAATGGATTATCCGGTCATCTATGCAGGACATGGTGATCTGGTGGATGATATAAACGGAAACTGGTATGTGGTCATGCTTGCGTCAAGACCATGCAAAAAGCACAGCAGCATGGGCAGGGAGACCTTTATTGCAAAAACAATATGGGAAAACGAATGGCCGGTAATAGCACCCGGGATAGGACATCTTGAGGATACGGTAGATATACCGCTTGAAGAGTGCAGATTTATAGATGAGATATCAGAAAATGATTTTATAACTTTCTGCGAAGCCAAGCCTGATAAGAGGCTGGTTGGAATAGGAAAACGCAACGAGTCTTTTTACTCCCTTAAGGAAAATCCGGGAGTACTGAGACTGTACACAAACAAAGAGCAGATCGCTGATCTTGGCACAAGCGCATTTCTTGGACTAAGACAGAAGGGCTATGAGTTTTCGGTAAAGACAGCAGTGCGTTTTATCCCACAGTCGGATAATGAGACGGCAGGACTTGTACTTTTCCAGAACAATGAGAATCATCTTCGCGCTGAGATAACAATGGAAGCCGGAAGGCTGGTATTTGTGGTGACTACACATATTAAGGGAACTGACAAAAAGATAGCAGTGGCAGATATTATGGAGTACAGCATTACAGAAAAAAATCCACTGTGGAATATATGTATGATCTGTAAGGAACAGGAAGCATCTATATGGATAGGTACGGCCGAAAAGAGCGTAAAAGTCGCAGAAAAAATAAGTCTGCTGCCATATACCACAGAAGAAGCAGGTGGCTTTGTGGGCTGTACGGTCGGTATGTATGCATCCTCAAATGGCAGCAATAGTGATAACTATGCAGATTTTTCATACATAATGCTCACCCAGTAAACATTTGCGGAATTCAGTCGGGGTGCAGCCCTTTTCAGCTTTGAACACCCTTATGAAAGTGGATGGATTTGCAAAGCCTGACTGCATTGCAGCCTCGGTGACTGATATATTGGGATCAGCCAGAAAGGTCAGGGCAAGTTCTATTCTTTTCTGATTTAAGTATTTGTAAAAGGTATTATTGGTAAACTGCTTAAATAGCCGGGTAAAGTGATATTTACTGAATCCGGCTATTTTTGAGATTTCATCAAGTGTTATGTCCTCAGTGCAATGTGTATCGATATACTCACAGATATACAGAAAAACGCTCCAGATATTCCTGCTGCTTGTGTCTGCCGACATTAAAATGACAACTGCTGGCAGTATGATGTCTTCCAATAAGGACAAGTACTTCAAGCATTTGGAGTAGATCACGGCTTCTGATGAAATGAGTCGGTCTGGTATTCATCTGCTATATCAAGCAGCAGTTTACGGATATTGCTGTGGATATTACCGGAAGTTTCCGGGGTTAGCGTTATAGCAGGTGCTATAAGGGTAAGTATGGAATTTAATTCCTTATTTTTGAGACAGCAGACCACTCAATCTGCAGGATAAGCCTTTTTCCGGTGTCAGGTGCGATAAGCCTGTGTTTTACACCGGAAGCTATAAAGATAATATCACTCTCATTAAGATGTACCAAATCATCCCCAATCTGCACTGTATAGCTGCCTTCAAGCGGCATGATAATCTCCATGGGAGTATGCCAGTGAATGGGATAATCTTCTACTTCAACATTTATAAAAAGCTTTACATTGCTGTTTTCTTTATATTTTACTGTCTCATGTATTCCATTCAGATTTTCGATCATATATACTTGTCTCCATACGGCTGATATTTATGCGCATTTGCGTGAATATAGTTATTATAGCACAAATAGCAATTTTTGGACATTGTGGGGCAACAAGTAGAAAGAAAATACTGCATGAATCTGGTAAAATCATTATATAAATTAAAGGAGAAGTCACTATGAGTAAAAAAACTATGGAATATGCAAAAAAACTTGTATCGCAGATGACAATAGATGAGAAGATAAGTCAGATGCTGTATGAGTCACCGGCTATAGAAAGACTGGGGATACCGGAATACAACTGGTGGAATGAGGCTCTTCATGGAGTAGCAAGAGCCGGTGTTGCTACAGTATTTCCTCAGGCGATAGGTCTTGCGGCAACTTTTGATACTGACCTGATAGAAAAGATAGGAGATGTTGTATCAACAGAGGGTCGTGGAAAGTTCAATGAATTTTCAAAAAAGGGTGATCACGGAATATACAAGGGACTTACCTTCTGGGCACCTAATGTAAATATATTCAGAGATCCAAGATGGGGCAGGGGACATGAGACATACGGGGAAGATCCGTACCTGACAGGTAAGCTTGGCTGCGCATATATAAGGGGATTGCAGGGGGATGATCCGGATCACTTAAAATCGGCAGCCTGTGCAAAGCATTTTGCGGTACACAGCGGTCCGGAAGCCATAAGACATGAGTTTGATGCGAAAGCATCAAAGCATGATATGTATGATACATATTTGTATGCCTTCAAGCGATGTGTAAAGGATGCAAAGGTTGAGGCTGTCATGGGGGCTTACAACAGGGTAAATGGAGAACCTGCCTGCGGAAGCAGGACACTGCTTAAGGATATACTGCGTGACGAGTTTGGATTTGAAGGTCATGTGGTGTCAGACTGCTGGGCAATACTTGATTTCCACGAACACCATCATGTGACGGATACAGTTGAGGAATCGGCTGCTATGGCTGTAAACAACGGCTGTGACTTAAACTGTGGAAGTGCATTTTTACATCTTAAGGATGCTTATGACAAGGGACTGGTTTCGGACGAGGCGATCACGGCAGCAGTAGAAAGGCTGATGGAGGTGCGTATCCGTCTGGGCATGATGAAGGTATTATCCATCGCCATATGAGGACATATCGTA
>ENA-OQJG01000151-OQJG01000151.1-human-gut-metagenome-genome-assembly--contig:-NODE-151-length-12107-cov-3.073790_pt1 | contig 12107 bp, 10 predicted proteins | sample MGYA00242601_ERZ504767 | MGnify/ENA primary metagenome ERZ504767 (study PRJEB26092, sample SAMD00036362) | human gut metagenome | host: Homo sapiens | study: EMG produced TPA metagenomics assembly of... | reverse complement strand
CGCCTACCAACCCAAGAAAGATAGAGAAAAGAGAAAATAGGAGAAATTCTTCCCATCTCAAGGAGAACGGCACCACCGTCTCCACGGAGATCATGGCCGGCCTGACCACGTTCTTCGCCATGTCCTACATCATCATCGTCAACCCGCAGATCCTGTCTTCGACCGGTATGCCGTGGGGCGGCGTGTTCCTCGCCACCATCATCGCGGCCATCATCGGCACGCTCGTGATGGGCCTGTTCGCCAACGTTCCGTACGCGCAGGCCGCCGGCATGGGCCTCAACGCGTTCTTCACCTACACCGTGTGCTTCGGCCTCGGCTTCAAGTGGCAGGAAACCCTGTGCATGGTGTTCCTGTGCGGTTTGATCAACATCATCATCACCGTCACCAAGATTCGTAAGATGATCATCCAGGCCATTCCGGAAGTGCTGCAGAACGCCATCGGCGGCGGCATCGGCCTGTTCGTGGCCTACGTCGGCTTCCTCAACGTCGGTTTCTTCACCTTCACCACCAAGTCCGCGGCCAAGAGCGGCGACACCGTGCAGGCCACCCCGGGCCTTGCCGTCATGAACAATCCGACCATCTGGCTGTTCATCATCGGCCTGGTGCTGGCCATCGTGCTCACCGTGCTCAAGGTACGCGGCGGCATGCTGATCGCCATCGCCGTCACCGCGGTCGTCGGCATTCCGATGGGCCAGACCACCATGGCCAACTCCGTGTCCATCGCCGACACCTTCGCCCAGCTGCCACAGACCTTCGGCGTGATCTTCACCAAGGATGGCTTCCCGGCGCTGTTCTCCGACGTGTCGAAGCTGCCGATCATCCTGCTGACCATCTTCGCGTTCTCCATGTCCGACACCTTCGACACCATCGGCACCTTCATCGGCACCGGCCGTCGTACCGGCATCTTCTCCGCCGAGGACGAGAAGGCTCTTGAGAACGGTTCCGGCTTCTCCTCCAAGATGGACAAGGCCCTGTTCGCCGACTCCATCGCCACCTCCATCGGCGCCATCTGCGGCACCTCGAACACCACCACCTACGTGGAGTCCTCCGCGGGTATCGCCGCCGGCGGCCGCACCGGCCTGACCTCCGTGGTCGTGGCGATCTGCTTCGCGCTGTCCGCCTTCCTCTCCCCGGTCATCTCCGCCGTGCCGTCCGCCGCGACCGCAGGCGTGCTGGTCGTGGTCGGCTGCATGATGGCTTCCTCCTTGAAGGAAATCGAGTGGGGCGACATCTCCGAAGCCATTCCGGCGTTCTTCGCGTCCGTGTTCATGGCGTTCAGCTACTCCATCTCCTACGGCATCGCCGGCGGCTTCATCACCTACTGCATCGTCAAGACCTGCAAGAAGCAGGCCAAGGTACGTGCATCCGGTGATCTGGGTCGTGGCCGTGCTGTTCATTCTGGACTTCATCATCACCGCAGTGCTGTAACAGTCCTTTTCATACGGAAAATGGGCGGTTCCTTCAGTGGAATCGACCCTTTTTTTTTATCGACTTTCGTATCGGGTTTGACGCAGATCCGCATCAGATGGCTTGGGAGAACGCGTCGACGAGCGCGGCCATCCAGTCCGTCAGGGAATCGTACTGCTCCGGCATCTGCTCGGTCAGCTCCACGATCGGAATATTGGACGATTTGGCGGCGGTGACGATCTTGCCTGTCAGCTCGGTCTCCTCCTGAATGTTGACCACCAGCAGGCCGACCTTTGCCGGCCTCCAGCATGTCGGTGAACTGTTTGATGTCGGTCGGCGTTGGCTCGCTTTCGTTGGCCGTGGCACGCGTGTAGCCGGTCGGCGTCGCGTCTTTGAGGCCCAGGTCCCCGGCCAGATATTCGGCGACCGATTCCGTGGCGGCATAGGCTTCGCCATCCGCCTTGCGTTTGGTCTCCGTGATTTTTCGGGCGACCTCGTCTTCCTTGGAACGCCATTGCTGGTTCAGCTTGTCGAAATCGGCCTTGCCGTCGGGCTTTGTGCCCTCGTATGCCCTGGTGATGGCCTGTGCGACCGCTTTGCGCACCGCCACCGAGAACCAGACGTGCGGGTTGCCGCCATCCTTGACGCCACCGATCTCCGCCGCGTTGATGACTTGCGATTTGGCGGATTGCGCGGCTTTGACGGCCCATGAGTCGTACCCGGCGCCGTTGACGATGACGATTCGTGCCTTCTGCAGTTTGGCGATGTCGGACGTGGTCGGCTCATAGTCGTGCGCGTCCACGTTGGTGGAGTTGATGATGCTGGTCACCTGCACGCCGCTTCCGCCGAGCTGCTCGGCGAGGGTGCCCCATTGGTTGATGGAGGAGACGACGGAAATCGCGCCATGCGCGGAACCGGCACCGTCCTGCGACGTTCCGCAGGCAGACGCGGAAGCGAGAAGGCCGACGGAAGCGAGTACGGCAATCGCAATTCTTGCATAACGGTTCACGATGGTTCCTCCATTTTCATACGCTTCATGCTTCGGTGAATCCATCATAACCGTAACTGAGAATGATTCTCAACAGCGCGTGTCGCTTCCACAAGAAAAACAACAAACCGACGCCGAGAGCAATCTCAACGTCGGTTTGCGGGGAAAAGGAGCTGCCGATCAGCCAAAACGTACAATTACAGAGTTTCGCACAGCGAAGCGCTATTAACTGGCCAGCTGAAGCCGACTCGCACCAACCCACCGGGTTGGCACTACGTTTTGGCGAATCGGCCTTATCGATCAGCCAAAACGTCCGGAGACGTAGCGTTCGGCTTCTTCGTTCTGCGGGTTGTTGAACATCGTGGTGGTGTCGGTGAAGTACTCGAGGTGACCCGGCTGGCCGACGGCCTTCAGGTTGAAGAAGGCGGTGTAGTCGGCGATACGGGCGGCCTGCTGCATGTTGTGCGTCACGATCACGATGGTGTACTCGTTCTTCAGCTCGTTGATCAGATCCTCCACGGCCAGGGTGGAGATCGGGTCGAGGGCGGAGCACGGTTCGTCCATGAGCAGCACCTGCGGGTGCACGGCCACGGCGCGTGCGATGCACAGACGCTGCTGCTGGCCGCCGGACAGGCCGATGCCCGGATTGTCCAGACGATCCTTGACCTCGTTCCACAGGTTGGCGCCACGCAGGGCCCACTCGACCAGATCATCCGCGTCGGACTTGGAGATCTTGCGGTTGTTGAGCTTCACACCGGCCAGCACGTTCTCGCGAATGGACATGGTCGGGAACGGGTTCGGACGCTGGAACACCATGCCTACGTCACGACGGACGGCGACAGGATCCACATCCTTGTCGTACAGGTTCTTGCCTTCCAGCAGCACCTCGCCTTCGCAGTGGGCGCCCGGAATGATCTCGTGCATGCGATCGAGGGTGCGCAGCACAGTGGACTTGCCACAGCCGGAAGGGCCGATGAACGCGGTGACCTTGTTGGCTTCGATGTTGATGTTCACGTCTTCCACGGCCAGGAAGTCGCCGTAGAAGATGTTCAGATGATTGACATCAATACGTTGTCCCATTTGTTTTCCTTATTGTTCTTATGTTTTCGACTATTCCGACCACGCTCAGCGTTCCGACTTGACGGCGAAGACCTTCGCCACGAGACGTCCGATGAGGTTGAGGATCAGCACGATGAGAATCAGCACAAGGGCTGCGGCCCAGGCGCGTTCCATCGGGATGGTGGTGACGCAGGCCGCGGAAGCGTTGGCCGGGCAGTTCGCGTTGAGCTTGGAATACTCCTGGTAGACGTACACCGGAAGCGTGGTCATCTGGCCGGAGAAGAGGTTGACGTTCGTGGAGGCGATGTAGCCTGCGGTCATCAGCAACGGAGCGGTTTCACCGATCACGCGGGCGACGGCGAGAATCGCACCCGAAACGATGCCCGGCAGGGCGGTGCGCAGCACGATCTTCGTGATCGTGCGCTGCTTCGTGACGCCCAGGGCGTACGAGGCCTCGCGCAAATCGTGCGGCACGATCTTGAGCATTTCCTCGGACGACTTGACCACGGTCGGCAGCATCAGCAGGGAAAGTGCGACGGAGCCTTCGAAACCGTTGATGGTGCCGGGGCCGATCAGAATCGTGAACATCGAGAAGGCGAACAGGCCTGCGACGATGGACGGGATGCCGCTCATCACGTCGACCAGCAGGGTGATGACCTGCGCCAGCTTGCCACGGTTGGAATATTCCACCAGGTACACGGCGCACATCAGGCCGATCGGGATGGAGATGAACATGGCGCCGAAGGTGATTTCCAGCGTGCCGATGATGGCGTGCAGGATGCCGCCGTAGCCGCCGGACGGGGTCGGGTTGCCGCCGACCACGCCGGTCATGTTGTAACTCAGGAAGTTGAGGTTCAGCCTCTTGACGCCGTTGATGATGGTGGTGAGCAGCACCGAGAACAGCGGGATCAACGCCACGATGAACGCGCACGAGATGAGCGCCTTCATGGCGAAGTCCTTGCGCTTGCGCGCTGAGGTGAAGGAACGGGTCGGCTTGAACTTGTCGAAGTCGATGACGGGAGCGCCGTCCATCGGCGAAGCGTCGTTATTTGCGGCGGTCATCACACACTCGCTTTCTCGGTGAGCTTACGAGCGATGAAGTTCACCACGAAGGTAATCAGGAACAGGACCAGGCCGGTGCCGATCAGCACGGAAACACCCAGATCGTTGGCTTCCGGATACTGCGCGGCGATGTTCGCGGCGATGGTCTGGTTCTGCGAGGCCTGCAGCAGCTTGACGGAGTAGTTGAGGCCCGGGGACAGGATCATGAGCACGGCCATCGTCTCGCCGAGCGCACGACCGAGGCCGAGCATGGAGGCGGACACGACGCCGGACTTGCCGAACGGCAGGACCGCGAGCTTGACCATTTCCCACTTCGTGGCGCCGAGGGCCAGAGCCGCCTCTTCCTGAAGGCGAGGGGTCTGCAGGAGATGTCGCGGGACATGGAGGTGATGATCGGCAGGATCATGACGGCCAGCACCACGGACACGGTGGCCACGGTACGGGAGGGATTGGCGGCGGGACCGGCGAAAATCGGAATCCAGCCAAGGTATTTGGCCACCCAATTCCAGAACGGGTAGATGGCGGGCACCAGCACCAGACCGCCCCACAGACCGTAGATAACGGACGGGATGGCGGCGAGCAGATCGACCACATAGCTCAGGGCGGTGGCGAGCTTCTTCGGCGCGTAATGCGAGATGAACAGTGCGATGCCGACCGACACGAAGAAGGAGATCAGCAGTGCCAGGGCGGAAATCAGCACGGTACCGAACAGCAGCGGTCCGACGTAGCCCCAGAAGCTGGAAGCCTTGCCGCCGGTGAAGTTGCTGATGGTCGCGCTGTTGGCCTTCTGGTCACCGCCGATCAACGGCCACGCGCGGAACAGCAGGAACAGCGCGACCGCGGCGAGCACGACGAGGATCAGGATGCCGCAGGCGTAGGCCACGCCCTTGAACACCTTATCCGCGTTCTTGCCGCTCACCGGCTGCTGTGCCGTTTTGCTTTGCGAACTCACGGGTTCTCCTTTTGGTTTGCTTGCGATTGCTTTCGATTTTTCTGGTTTTGCGTATCGTCCGTAGGTATCGTTTCAGGCCGCAGCCGTTTTTTACGCGGCTGCGGCCTGAAACCTACGGTCAGTCACCGATCACCGAAAGCGATCGCCCCACTGTGATGGGCTCACTTGGTTTTGATGGCGTCGATGGACTTGACGACCTTCTGACGCAGGGTGTTGGACATCGGAGCGGAGCCGGCTGCGGAAGCGGCGGTCTGCTGGCCTTCGTCGCTGGTCACGTAAGTGAGCCAGGACTTGACGAACTTGGCGGTGTTGGCGTCCTTGTATGCCGGGCAGGCGACGTCGTAGGAGACCAGCACGATCGGGTAGGCGCCCTTCTCGGTGGTGTTGTGGTCGAGCTTGACGACCACGCGGTTGTCACCCTTGGCGGAATCGTCGAGCGGGGAGGCGTCCACGACCTTGGCGGTCGGCTTCAGCGGAGAACGGGACGTAATCGTCGCCGACCTTCACGGCCACGGTGCCCAGATCGCCGGCCTGGGAGGCATCGGCGTAACCGATGGTGCCGTCAGCCTGCTGCACGGTGGAGATCACGCCGGAAGTGCCCTTGGCGCCCTGGCCGACCTCGTTCGGCCAGTTCTCGCCGAGGTCGTAGCTCCATGCGTCGCCAGCGGCGTCCTTGACGTAGCTCAGGAAGTTCTTGGTGGTGCCGGACTTGTCGGAACGGTGCACCACGGTGATGTCGAGGTCAGGCAGATCGACCTTCGGGTTCTGCTTCTTGATGGCGTCATCGTTCCACTTGGTGATCTTGCCGTCGAAGATCTTGGCGATGGTCTCGGCGTCCATGTTCAGGGTCTTGCCCTTGCCGGACACGCCCTGCAGGTTGAAGACGACGGCGATCGGGGAAATGTAGACCGGGATGTCGAAGGCGGTGCCGGAAGCGCACACGCTCTTGGACTGCTCGACCTCGTTATCGGCGAGAGCAGCGTCGGAGCCGGCCCATGCGGTTGCACCGGTCAGGAAGGTGGACACGCCAGCGCCGGAACCGGACGGGTTGTAAGCGACCTTGGCGTCCGGGTTGGTGCCCTGGAAGCCGGCGATCCAAGCTTCGACGGCGGCCTGCTGGGAAGAAGCGCCAGCGCCGGAGAAGTTGCCGGAAACGGTTTCGGTCTTGGTATCGGACTTGGCCGAAGAATCGGTGGAAGCGGTGGTGTTGTCACCGCAAGCCGCGACGGAAGCCAGCATCACAATGCCGGACACAGCGGCGATGGAGCGTACGAGAATGGAGTTACGCATTATTCTTTTCCCTCTGTCAACGTTCAGATGGCGTGTGTTTCTGATTTTTCGATTTTCTGTTGTCGCCATCGTTCTTCATGACAATCTCCAGCCTATTGGGCGTTTCACTCGCCCCAAACCAAAAACGGTGAACGGAAGATGAACAGTCTACGACACCTTCGCCGTTCGACGTTCCTTCCGTTCACCGTTCTTTGCAAGCACGATGCGAATGCGCGCTATACCAAGCCTTTCATCATCATTCGCTTGGCGTATCGATCTTGTATCCGAGGCCGCGCACGGTGGTCAGATACTTGGGATGGCCCGGGTCCTCCTCGATTTTGGCGCGCACGCGCTTGACATGCACGTCCAGCGTCTTGGTGTCGCCGACATAGTCGGAGCCCCAGATGCGGTCGATCAGCTGGTGGCGGGTCATCACGCGGCCCTTGTTCTGCATGAGGTATTCCAGCAGTTCGAATTCCTTCAGCGGGAAGAACACGTTCTCGCCGCGGACCGTCACCTCATGCTGGCCGATTCTCATGGAAATGTCACCGCATACGAGCGGAATATCGTCGGCGGCTTCTCCGGATTCGGCGACCATCTGGTTGCGGCGCAGCACCGCGCGGATGCGTGCCAGCAGCTCACGGAAGGAATACGGTTTGGTGATGTAGTCGTCCGCGCCGATTTCAAGGCCGACGACCTTGTCGATTTCCGCGCTTTTCGCGGTCAGCATGATGATCGGCACACGGCTTTGCTCGCGGATCCGACGGCACAGCGCGGTGCCGTCAAGACCGGGCAGCATCAGATCGAGCAGCACCAGATCGATACCACCCTTGGTGAACAGTTCCAATCCTTCTTCACCGGTGGCCGCGGCGGACACGTCGTACCCTTCACGGGTGAGCTGGTAGACCAGCGGCTCACGGTACGACTCTTCGTCCTCGACGATCAGAATTCGCGTCATCAGTGGTTCTCCTCATTCTCTGTTGTGGTGGAGTGGCCGGACTGTTTCTTTTCACGGGTGTTATCATTCGCCGAATCCGCCGGATGGTCGGGTTCCGCAGCGCCCGAAGCCTGCGGCATCGTGATGGTGAAGGTGGATCCCTCCCCCTCACGCGACCATACGGAGATGGTGCCGCCGCAATCCTCGACGCAATGCTTGGTGATGGCCAATCCCAGGCCGGTGCCGCCGGTTTCACGGGAGCGCGCCGGATCGACGCGGTAGAATCGCTCGAAAATTCTGCTGAGCGACGCCGCGGGGATGCCGATGCCCTGGTCCACGACGCGAATCGCCACCTTGCCGGATTCGATGCCGATGCCGACGGCCACCGTGGTATGTTCCGGCGAATAGTTGATGGCGTTCTCCACCAGGTTCTTCACCGCAGTTTTGATGGTCTCATGGTCAGCGACCACGAACACGTCCAGGTTCTGTTCGGCTTCCTTGGCCAGTTCCTCGGCGTTCGCATGCACCAGCACCTGCCGGCCGTTCACGGACAGGACCAGGCTGATGTGCTTCGATTCGGCCTTGACCTGGTTTTCGGCGAGCGCCTCGCGTGCCACGGACAGCACGGACAGCCGTTCCGCGTTGAGCATCGCTGCCGCGCTTTGCGCTTTCTGCAGGTCGATCAGACGGTGGACCAGTTCCGTCAATCGTTCGGATTCCTTGGAGATTCGGCCGGAGAAGTATTTCACCGCGTCCGGATCGTCGGCCGCGTCGCCGATCGTTTCGGCGAGCAGAGAAATCGCGCCTGCCGGGGTTTTCAGTTCGTGCGAGACGTTGGTGACGAAATCGCGCCGCATGATTTCGAAACGGCGTTGCTCGCTCATGTCGGAAATGAAAATCGCAAATAGGTTGTCGGCAATCTGTCCGACGCGCACGTGCAGGTAGAGCGTGTCTTCGGGCAGCGGCTTGCCGGCTTCGACGCCTTTGCCGTTCGTGTTCACCACGCCCGTTCGAGTGCGGCCGTGCAGGGGGATGGTCAGTTCGCGTTCGCGCACCACGCTGTCTGTGGAGACCAGTTTCACGATGTCGCGGATTTCCGCGAGCGCCATCGCCTGGTCGTGGATGATGCCGAAGCGCCGCGCGGCCGGGGATGCGTATTGGACCGTGGCCAGCGAGTCTACGACCACCAAAGCTTCGGGCATGACGGCCACCAGCTGGCGTTCCGTGGACTGCACGGGAACGCGGGGGCCGAACAGGGACGCGTTCTTCGCAGCTCCGAACAGGCTCGGATCATTGGGGTCGACGCCGTCCTGCACATCCTGGAAGCCTCGTCTGCGGCCAAGCAGGAACGCCACGACGAACACGACCACGGCCACGACCACCAATGCCGCAACCACCGACGGCGTTGCCAGCATCTGCTCCAACGTCATGCGTTCACCTTCCGATAATCCTCAGTTCTTCCTTAAGACTAGCGGCTTCGGAGAGGCTTTCGCGTATGCAATTCTCTCACGCCACCGGAAGTTTTCCTGCCGTTCATCTTCCGAAACGCAGCATATCGGAATATGAGACGTCCCGTTTGCCGATATGACGATGCATGATGACGGGTCATGCGGCAAACGGGATGTGGAAACGGCTTTTCGCAACGTTAGGCGTTTCGCAACGCCACATGAACGCTACATGCGTTTGGCGATGTTCACCGTCAGTTTCGCGGCGGTGTCCGCGTATTCGGAAATGTCGAACGTTTTGAAATCCTCGTAGTCGGTGTCCGCGTTGTCGCTCAGCGCGCGAATCACCAATGCGGGAACGTCGTTGCGGGCGGCGACATGCGCGACGGCGGCGCCTTCCATTTCCACCGCGTCCGCGCCGGTCTCACGGATCACCTGCTCGACCTTCTGCGGATCATCGACGAAATAGTTGCCGGTGGCGATGATGCCGACGATATGGTGAATGTTCAAGTCGTTCAGCGCCTGGTCGGCCAGTTCGAGCAGACGGTCGTCGCTATGGTATTCCTCGATGGGCCGGTCGGCGGTGCCGGGCTTGAACTGTCCCACCAATCGCATGTCGGTGTCGAGATAGCGCAGGGTGCCGCCGAGCACCACGTCGTTGATGTGCAGATTCGTGTTGAGATTGCCCGCGATGCCGGAGAAGATCACGGCGTCCGGCTGGTCAGCGTCGATCAGATGCTGCGTGGTGGCGGCGATGTTGACGGTGCCCATGCCGCCGACGGTCGCGGCGACGTTGACGGCGGTGCCCTTGTTGGTTTCGAGGGTGCCGCGCGTCACCTTGACGCCGGCTTCCTCGGTGACGGTGACGTTGCTCAGTGCCGTTGCGATATTGGCGACTTCCTCATCCATGGCGCCGATGATGGCGATTGCGGTCATTGCACCCTCCCTGTCTTACGTGCTGTCTTGAGTGTTGTTTTACGCGATTGCGATTCGCGTTTCCCGAATTTTCTGCAATCGCGCGGATAGTGAATCGAATCGGTCACTTCCAGCGGCGCACGGCCACCGCATGGGCAAGCTCGCGTAGCAGCTGTTCCGTGGTGTTCCAGCTCAGACATTTGTCGGTGATGGACTTGCCGTAGACGAGCTGGTCGAGCGGCGCGGCCTTCTGGTTGCCGCCTTCGATGAAACTTTCCATCATGATGCCGGTGATGCCCTGCTCGCCTTTGGCGATACGGCCCGCGATGTCACGCACCACCTGCGCCTGACGATGCTCGTCCTTGCCGGAGTTGCCATGCGAGCAGTCGACGATCAGCCCATGTGCCGCAGCGGAATCGGCCGGCATTTCGGCGCGGATGGTGTCCATGGCCTTGGCCACCGAAGCGGCATCGTAATTCGGGCCGTGCGAGGAACCACGCAACACCACATGGCAGTCGGGATTGCCGAGCGTTTTGACCACGGCGGCGCGGCCGAGATGGTCGATGCCGAAGAACGTGTGCTGTTGTGCGGAAGCGAAGCAGGAATCGGCCGGAGCCTTGATGGAACCGTCCGTGGCGTTCTTGAAGCCGATCGGCATGGACAGGCCGGACGCCAACTGCCGGTGCACCTGGCTTTCCGTATTGCGCGCGCCGATCGCACCCCAGCTAATCGCGTCGGAAATATACTGCGGACTAGTCGGCTCCAAAAACTCCGTGGCCGCCGCCAAACCCTCGTCAAGCACGCCAAGCAGCGTGCGCGGGCCAACAGCAAGCCCTTCCTGATATTGCAGCTGCCGTCGATATCCGGATCGTTGATCAGACCCTTCCAACCGACCGTGGTGCGCGGCTTCTCGAAATACACGCGCATGACGATCAGCAGCTCGCCATCCAACTCGCCTTTCAACGCGGACAGGCGACGCGCGTAATCGAGCGCGGCCTTCGGATCGTGAACGGAACACGGACCGACAACCACCAGCAGGCGATCGTCCTGACCGTACAGGCAGGCACGAATCTCATCACGCGAATAGGCGACGATCTCCTGCGCCTGCTCGCTCAACGGCAGGTCGCCCAACACCTGCGCCGGCGTGGGCAACACTTCGAATTCCAGCACGCGGCGGTTCACGATGCGGCTGATGCCCACCTGGTCCTCCCAGCGCGGCACGTCGGTCTCCACCAGCGGATTCTTGCCCTCATCCATGGCCTGCCTAATGGCACGTAAATCCTCAGGCGTGTTCAGCTGCTGCTGCATGATCTCGCTCTCCTTGTCGCTTCCTTTCCCAAGGATAGCAACGATGGTGCAGAAACATCAGCCAAGCTTGCGACGCGCGTCGACCGCGTCGGCAAGCGTGTGCAGCAGCTGCTCGGTACGATCCCACGGCACGCATGCGTCGGTGATCGACTTGCCGTATTCCAGCTGGTCGAGCGGCGCGGGCTTCTGATTGCCCGCCTTGAGGAAGCTTTCCATCATGATGCCGAGAATGCCCTGTTCGCCGGCCGCGACGCGTGCGGCGATTTCTTCGACCACTTCGGCCTCGCGCACCTCGTTCTTGCCGCAGTTGCCGTGCGCGGCATCGATGATCAGACCATGCTCGCTTGGTCCGGAAGCCTTGGAAGCCTTGAGATCCGCCAACGCTTGGGCCACGGAAGCGGCATCGTAGTTCGGACCATGCGAGGAACCACGCAGCACCAGATGGCAGTCGGGATTGCCCTTGGTCTCCGCGGAAATCACACGACCATCCAGATTGATGGAGAGGAAATGATGCTCGAAAGCGGCCGCGAAACACGAATCGGCCGCCGGCTTGATGGAACCATCCGTAGCGTTCTTGAAACCGATCGGCATGGACATGCCGGACGCCAGCTCGCGGTGCACCTGGCTTTCCGTATTACGCGCGCCAATAGCGCCCCAGCTGATCAGATCGCAAATATACTGCGGGGTAATCGGATCAAGCCATTCCGTAGCGGCGGGCAAGCCGAGCCCCAGCACGTCGGTAAGCACCTTGCGAGCCGTGAACAT
>ENA-OQJG01000150-OQJG01000150.1-human-gut-metagenome-genome-assembly--contig:-NODE-150-length-12136-cov-3.584145_pt1 | contig 12136 bp, 10 predicted proteins | sample MGYA00242601_ERZ504767 | MGnify/ENA primary metagenome ERZ504767 (study PRJEB26092, sample SAMD00036362) | human gut metagenome | host: Homo sapiens | study: EMG produced TPA metagenomics assembly of... | reverse complement strand
TATTCATAAGAATTTTGTAAATAGAATGTATTTATAAGGGACAATAATCAAAGAGAAAAGCAAAACAAACAAAAATACCGGGAGTCCTAAGACTTATAGCTGACGCATTTGCACAGATTTTTGGAACAATCAAAAAAATAGCTACAAAAGATAAAAAAGTAGGACTGTTTTTGGTTGCTTTTTTTCTTTACATAGATGGTGTAGGAACTATAATAGATAATTGTATAAACATAGGAACTGATTTAAAGCTTGATTCAGTGGGACAGGTAGTGTTTTTACTTTTTACACAGATAGTGGCATGCATCGGTTCACTTGTCTTTGGAAGACTGTCACAGACATACAAAACTACAACGCTTTTGTATGTATGCATTGCGGGATATTTTGCAGTTTGTCTATATGCACTTACACTGCATGATCTGATTGGCTTTGGAATCATGGCATTTGGTGTGGGATGCTTTCAGGGCTCATTGCAGGCGCTGTCACGCTCATATTTTTCAAAGATTATTCCTCCTGAGAACTCGGGAGAGTATTTCGGAATCTATGATATTTTTGCAAAGGGAGCTTCGTTTTTAGGCTCGCTTGTCATAGCGGCAGTAAAGCTTGCGGGCGGCACGATAAATGTGGCGGTTGCAACTATGGCAATATTCTTTGCAGTGGGATTTGTATTTTTAAGGCTTGCAGACAGATATGATGCACCGAGGCGTGAAAATAACTAAAATAAAAAGTAACGAAAGAAGGCTTAAAGCATGATAAACACAGAGGGAACAAAGGTCTGGGCACACAGAGGAGCATCCGGATATGCACCGGAGAACACACTTGAGGCATTCAAGAAGGCAGAAAAGATGAAGGCTGACGGCGTGGAGCTTGATGTGCAGCTCACAAAGGATGGAGAGCTTGTGGTCATACACGATGAGACCGTGGACAGAGTGAGTGGAGAGAAAGGCTTTGTAAAGGACTATACATTAAAGGAACTGAAGCGGCTCAATGTGTCAAAGCACATGCCGTCCTATGACAAGAAGACTCGTATTCCAACACTCGATGAGGTGTTTGACCTGCTCAAAAACACAGAGATGACCATAAATATCGAGCTCAAAAACGGTATCGTACAGTACAAAAATCTGGAGAAAAAGGTACTGGCGCTCGTGGAAGAGTATGATATGCTTGACAGAATCTGGTGCTCATCATTTAATCACGAGTCGATTGTGCGCATGAAAAAGCTTTGCCCTGATATGAGGTGCGGTCTGCTTTTTTCTGACATTATAGTAAATCCGGCAGAGTATGCAAGCGAGCTTCATGTGGATGCGCTTCATCCGGCAACCTACCATATGCAGGATGAAAACTACATTGACAAGGCGCACGGAAGAGGACTTAGAGCTCATGTATGGACTGTAACGAAAAGCATGAGATGAAGGCACTGTCAAGGCAGAAGCAGATGCAATTATCACAAATTATCCGGATATTGCCGTAGAAATAGTAAAAAATGCCTAGAAGATATATAAAAATGCACAGGAATCTATTTTATGTAAAGTTGAGTAAAGAATTGTAAAGTTTTTACCTTAATTTTACATAACTGCGTTTTGGACTTTACATTAGCTTGATATTATTAACTTGTTGAATAGTTATTGATTAATTTTAATAATTTATCATGCTAATGGAGAGATTAATTATGTTGAAAAAGAAATTACTAAAGAAAGCGGTCGTCATAGGAATGATGGCAACGATGATAACAGGCTGTTCACAAGAGGTACAAACTACCCATGTGGATGGCCTTAATTCGTTGGGAAAAATTGAGGTTGTTTCGCGAGAAGAGGAATCCGGAACGAGAAATGCCTTTGCAGAAAAGACAGGGATTTTGGATGAGACAACCGGAAAGGATAAGGCTACAGACCAAAGCATTGTAGCAGATAGCAATGAAACAGCATATGAAAAGACCGCAGAGGACAAAAATGCTATCGCATATGTGTCATCGGGTGTGGAGCTTGATGATAACAAGGTAAAGACAGTCACCATATATGGCAACGATCTTACAAGGTCATTTTATTTGGCTTACAAGGGAGAGCTAAACGATGTTGAGGATGACTTTGTGCGTTACATATCAACGCAGGGACAGGAAGTGGTCAGTGAGAAGTATACTGCAGTTGCGAAGCCGGGCTCATTTCTGTCAGACAAGGCCGGCGGAGAGATTAAGATTGGCGGTTCTACATCAGCGACACCACTTGTAAAGGAACTGGCCGACAAATATATGGAGATAAATCCAAATGCTAAAATTACAGTTACAGAGACTGATTCAGGCAACGGACTGACAGGAGCGATGGAGGGAACATATGACATCGGAATGTCATCGCGTGAGCTTAAATCATATGAGAATGAGCTTCTCACGAAGGTTGAGATTGCGAAGGATGAGGTACATGTGATTGTAAATAAGGAAAATCCGATTGAGAGGATTTCGATAGAGCAGCTTGGAGAGATTTACACAGGAAAGTTAACCGAATGGGCACAGCTAAACGGCAAAGCGGAGGATAAGTAGATGAATGAAACGGTAAAAATTATATTTGGCCTGTTGGGAGGCCTGGCAGTATTTATATACGGCATGAACATGATGAGCGAATGCCTGCAGAAGGCAGCAGGAGAGAAGATGAAGGCAATTCTTGCGATGCTCACCAAAAACCCGGTGCTTGGAGTGCTTGCAGGAGCGCTTACTACAGCAGTGCTTCAAAGCAGCAGTGCTACAACAGTCATGGTAATCGGCTTTGTCAGCGCGGGACTTATGAGCTTACCGCAGGCAATTTCAATTATTTTAGGTGCTAACATCGGTACGACGATGACAGCACAGATTATCGCATTTAAGATATCTGACTATATTTATCTGATAATATTTGCAGGCTTCATATTAAGCTTTGTATGTAAAAAGGAAAAAGTAAAAATATCGGACAGACAATATTTGCATTCGGTCTTTTATTCCTGGGAATTGAGACTATGGGAAGTGTTATGAAGCCGCTTGCTTCAAGCCCTATTTTTTGTAGATATGATTGGAAAGGTAGCACATATTCCTGTACTGGGTGTTGCAGTTGGAGCACTCATGACACTTGTGGTGCAGAGTTCAAGTGCAACAATCGCAGTATTGCAGAACTTTGCATCTCAGGCAGGACCTGACGGAGTGACAAGCATCATAGGACTGGCAGGAGCTATCCCGATTCTCCTCGGTGACAATATCGGAACTACAATTACGGCAGTGCTTGCGTCAATCGGACAGTCAAAGGATGCCAGAAGAACAGCCTTTGCACACTGTGTATTCAATATATCCGGAGCAATTTTATTCCTTTTTCTTGTGAAACCATATGCTGCCCTGATACAGTTTATTTCACCAAAGGGAAATGAGGTGGATGTCATCTCAAGACAGATTGCAAATGCACATACAGGCTTTAACCTGACAATGACGCTTATCTGGATACCGCTTATCCCTGTAATGGTAAAGATAGTTATGAAGCTTGTGCCGGAAAAAACCAGCGTTACAGAGATTGCAATGGGTCAGCCAATGTACCTCGATACCAAGCTCATCAGCCAGCCGGTGGCCGCAATGCAGCTTGTTGCAAAGGAAACGCTCAGATGTGCTGATATTGTTGAAGAAATGTTTGTAAATTTGCATGAATGTATTGACAAAAACGGCAAAAATATCGAAAATGAACTTGAAGAGAGTGCACAGACATTACAGAAGCTTTATGTGTCAATAAACGACTATCTGGCTTCCATGTACTCAGAGGGTGTACTGACAGAGGAACAGGCATCACAGAGTGCGGGAGTGCTTTATGTACTGTGCGATATAGATAGAATTGGAATATTATTAAACGAAATAGTCAATACCATATCTGTGGAAAATAAGAGCAAGCACAAATATTCAAAGGATGCATTAAAAGAGCTGAGAAAGGCGATGGCACAGATTCATGAGATATATACTGCTTCAATAAGAGCCATTTCAGGTGATGGAAGCATGGATATTGAGGCCCTTCAGAAACAGAAGGATGAGGTTATGGCGCTTGATGAGAGGCTGCGTAAAAACCATATCACCCGTGTCGGAAAGGGCAAATGTGATTCAAAGCTTACAGCTCAGTACAACGAGATGCTTCACAATATAGAACGAATCGGAAACAGCTGTGTGAATCTCGTGGAGGTCGCCAATGATAATGTGACCATGCAGTCATTTTTCATAGATGATGATGACAACGGAGAGGTACGTATTGCATAGGGAAAGAGTTTTGAAGGAACTTGCGGGGATGCTGGTTGCGGTGGAAAATAAGCTTCATCTGGTAGACAGAAGAAGGCGCCGGGAGGACAAGCTGATAGAGCGTGCAAGACAGCTTGAAATACAGCGGGCACAAAATAAAACAGACCCAAAAGACGCGAACGCGAATGAAACAATATCATATAGAATAGGAGCATATATGCAGATGAAAAAACTGGAAGAAGTTTACACAAACAGGGAGCTGTCATGGTTACAGTTCAACGAGCGAGTATTAAATGAGGCGGGCAATCCAAGAGTACCGCTTGCGGAGAGACTGACCTTTGCATCAATCTACCAGACAAATCTGGATGAGTTTTTCATGGTAAGAGTCGGATCACTCATGATGCAGATGAATTCAAAGGAAAAGATTTTCGAGAACAAGACAAAGATGTCGAGTGAGGAGCAGGTATCGGCAATACTTGACAGAGTATGTGAGCTTGAGAAGAAGAAAGCAAGGATATACGAGCAGCTCATGGGTGAGCTCGAGCCAAAGGGTGTGCGCATAATCAATTTCAACAAGCTGTCAAAGGATGAGGGAGATTTGCTGGAGGCATATTTTGATGCACACATTGCACCTTTCCTCTCTCCGATGATTATAGGAAAGCAGCAGCCGTTCCCATTCCTTGCCAATAAACAGCTCTATGCGGTAGTGCTTTTAACTACACAGAAGGGGAAGAAAAAGACAGGTATCGTGCCATGCTCAAACAGCGTATTCAAGCGTCTTATCGAGATACCTACAAGACCGGGCACATTTATGCTGTCAGAGGAGCTTATTTTACACTTTGTATCCAAGCTCTATCCAAAGTATGTAATCCGTGAGAAATCAATCATGCGTGTGACACGTAATGCGGATATCGATGCGCAGAGCATGTATGATGAGGATATGGATTACCGTAATATGATGGAGGAGCTCATCAAGAAGAGAGTGCGTCTTGATCCTGTAAGAGTTGAGCTTTCAAGAAAAATCAATCGCAAGGCGATTGATGAACTTTCAAGCTTCCTTGAGATTGGCAAAAAGCATTTTATCAGTGTAAAAACACCGCTTGATATGTCATTCGTATTCCAGCTTCAGCACTATCTGCGAGACAAGCAGGAGCTTTTCTTTGAGAAGCGTACACCGCGTGACACACCTGAGCTTTCGCTTAAGGAGAGTATACTCGGTCAGGTTGAGAAAAAGGATGTGCTTCTTTCATATCCGTTTGAGAGCATGAAGCCGTTTATCAAGATGCTTAACGATGCAGCAGAGGATCCAGATGTGGTTTCCATCAAGATGACACTATACAGAGTGGCAGACAAGAGCCAGATTATCGATGCACTTATAGAGGCCGCAGAAAACGGCAAGGAGGTTATCGTGCTTGTCGAGCTGCGTGCGAGGTTTGATGAGGCTAACAACATAGAGATGTCACACCGCCTTGAGGATGCAGGCTGTCAGATACTTTACGGACTCGGTGATTACAAGGTCCACTCAAAGCTCTGCCTCATCACAAAGAAAAAGGGCGATGGCTTTGAGTACATCACTCAGATTGGTACAGGAAACTACAACGAGAAGACCTCGCGTCTTTATACAGATTTATCCCTTATCACTGCAAATCAGGAGATTGGAGCAGATGCATCAAGGGTGTTTATGGCGCTTCAGAGAGGTGAGACTGTTTCGGACGGAGATGTAAAACATCTGCTTGTTGCCCCAAAATGCCTGCAGAATAAGATTGTTGACATGATTGATGAGCAGATTGCCAATAAGAATGCAGGAAAACCGGCATACATCGGAGTTAAGATTAACTCTCTCACTGACAAGGTGCTTATAGACAAGCTTATCGATGCATCACAGGCAGGCGTGAAGGTAGAGCTTATTGTCAGAGGAATCTGCTGTGTGAAGCCGCAGGTTGAGGGCGCCACAGAAAATATCACTGTAATAAGTGTTGTAGGAAGATATCTTGAGCATTCACGTATATACAGATTTGGTGTGGGCGATGATGAGAAGATTTACATTGCGTCAGCAGATTTTATGACCAGAAATACCGTAAGACGTGTGGAGGTTGCAACACCGGTATACGATGCACATGCTAAGGACAAGATCCGCCATATCTTCGATACAATCATGACAGATGACGAGAAGGGCAAGGAGCTTTGCGCTGATGGTGAGTATGTGGACAGAAAGATAAACAGCACACCGATAGATTCGCAGGAGCAGTTCTTTGAGGAAGCATACAAAAATGTCGATAAGAGTGCGGACAATCAGTAAAATAAGGCAATTGCATAAAGATATGACATATTAGTTTCTCTAATTGCAGGCGTTTGTGAATAGCTATAGTTGTCGATAAAAAAATATAAAAGAGTTGAGGCTTGGATATGGAATATATCTTAAGCTTATTGGAGGAAAGATAGTATAATGGGAAAAAAAGAAGCAAAGACAAATGCAATAAGAATACTGGAAACAATGAAGATTCCATATGAGGCACGCACATACGAGTGCGATGACTTTGTGGATGCAGCTCAGATAGCAGACAAGCTGGGTCTTGACCACGCAGGCATGTACAAGACTATCACGACAGTTGGCAAAAGCGGTGGATACTATGTGTTTGTGGTACCGATAGATGACGAAATTGATTTCAAAAAAGCCGCAAAGGCAGCAGGTGAGAAGTCCATAGAGATGCTGCATCTCAAGGATTTGACAAAGGTTACAGGCTATATAAGGGGCGGCTGTACATCAATCGGAATGAAAAAACAGTATCCTACATTTATCCATGAGGCAGCTAAGGAGCAGGACAAAATCACGGTCAGCGGAGGCAGGCTTGGGCTTCAGATTACGCTGTCACCGGATGATTTGTGCAGGGCTGCAAAGGCAGAGTATGCAGATATTATAAAATAATTAAAATGAGAGTTCTTTTTCCTAGGCTTTTACACGTCAGTGTGTTATAATAAATAAAGCTGGCGATTGCTAAGACAGACGGTTTGGCGAATAAACCTACATTGCAATCGTAATAATAGAACTAAAGCAGAGGAATAATAGAGATGGAAAAAATTATTTTAACAGGAGACAGACCAACAGGAAGGCTCCATATAGGACATTACGTGGGCTCACTTCGCAGAAGAGTTGAGCTTCAGAATTCAGGAGAGTATGACAAAATATTTATCATGATTGCCGATGCACAGGCACTCACAGACAATTTTGACAACCCTGAGAAAATCAGACAGAATATCATAGAGGTAGCACTTGATTACCTCTCAGCAGGACTCGATCCGGCCAAGTCTACACTGTTTGTGCAGTCACAGATACCGGAGCTTACTGAGCTTACATTTTTCTACTCAAATCTCGTTACAGTATCGAGACTTCAGAGAAACCCTACAGTAAAGAATGAGATTAAGCTAAGAAATTTCGAGGCAAGTATACCGGTTGGCTTCTTCAATTATCCAATCAGCCAGGCAGCAGATATCACTGCCTTCAAGGCTACAACTGTTCCGGTTGGAGAGGACCAGCTCCCAATGATAGAGCAGACCAGGGAGATTGTCAGAAAGTTTAATTCTATCTATGATGAGGTGCTCGTTGAGCCGGATGTGCTTTTACCTGAGAATGAGGCATGCTGCAGACTTCCGGGTACAGACGGTGGACAGAAGATGAGCAAATCATTAGGCAACTGTATCTATCTGGCAGATACGGAGGCAGATGTAAAGAAGAAAATCATGAGCATGTATACAGATCCGACACATATCCAGATTTCAGATCCGGGACATGTGGAGGGCAATACAGTATTCACATATCTTGATGCTTTCTCTAAGCCGGGACATTTTGAGGAGTATCTGCCGGAGTATGCTAACCTTCAGGAGCTTAAGGATCACTATACAAGGGGCGGTCTTGGCGATGTGAAGATTAAGAAATTCCTCAACAACATCATGCAGGAGGAGCTTTCACCTATCCGCGCGAGAAGAGCAGAGTATGAGAAGGATATTCCGGCTGTATATGAGATATTAAGGAAGGGCAGCGAGACAGCAAGAGAGACTGCAGCACAGACAATGGCAGAGGTCAAGCGCGCCATGAGGATAAATTACTTTGAGGATGCAGAGCTTATAAAGAGCCAGAGTCAGAAATACGCTGAGAAGTAATATCTTTTATTTCAAAGACAATACGTTAGTGATGTCAAAATATTTTGTGGCATTATGTGTGTCATAAAAGCCACGGGGAGGCACCATGGTCAAGTTTTACAGGACAGATGACAAATTAATACATGAGCTGGATACGCTGCAGGGAGGTACCTGGATACAGATGGTCAACCCTTCTGTAGCAGAGGGACAGATGGTAGCGGATGATCTGAATGTTGATATTGAGGACGTACTTGCAGCACTCGATGAGGAGGAGAGCTCCCGTATAGAGCTGCAGGATGGGTATACGTTGATTCTTGTGGATATACCTTCGATAGAGACTAGGCATGACAAGGAGTCATATACCACAATCCCACTTGGCATCATACTTACAGATGATGAGATAGTGACAGTCTGTACAGAGGATACACCGGTGCTTCAGGTATTTTTAAATAACCGTGTAAAGGAATTTTCCACCAAGAAAAAGATGCGCTTTGTATACCAGATTCTTTACAGGATATCTGTACTGTATCAGAACGATCTGCGCATCATAGACAAGATGCGTACTGAGATTGAGGAGAGAGTCGGAGAGGATACAGAGGAGGACGATTTGATCGCGCTTCACGAGCTGGAATCTACGCTGGTATACTTTGCCACATCGCTTCGTGCCAATGGAGTTGTGTTAGAGAGACTGACCAGATACAAGCGCCTTGAGCAGTATCCGGAGGACAAGGAGCTTCTCGGAGATGTAATTGTCGAAAATAAGCAGGCTATTGAGATGACGGGAATTTACAGGGACATCATAAATGGTACCAGAGAGCTTATGAGCACGGTCATTGACAACAGACTTAACAATGTCATGAAGTCGCTCACAATCATCACACTTATCATGGCTATCCCGACGGTTATCTCAGGAATCTATGGTATGAATGTCAGCTCAAAGTGGGTGCCGCTAGCGACGACAGCACATGGATTTATGATTATAATAGGTGTTATCGTTGTCATATGTGTGCTGATACTGATTTTATTGAAAAAAAAGAGAATATTGTAATATATTGCGTATTCATTAAAAGGCCGCAGTGTTTCATAGAAAATAATGAAATACTGCGGCTGATTTTATTTTAGAACTGATTAGCAGATACTTTCAAAGCGTCCGCTTGCACCACAAGGCAGCACGAGTCCGTTTGAAGAAACCGGAAGACCAATTTCGCTTGCGGTTACCTTACCATCAAACTTTTTAAGTGCAGTGCTTATCATATAGGTGAGCACTGCAGGCTGCAAGCCTGTCGTATAGGAATTAATAAGGAAGAAAAGCGGCTTGTCGGTAAGGAGCTTTGCACAAAGCTGCACAAGCGGATATACGCTTTCCTCAATTTTCCAAATTTCACCCTTAGGACCTCTGCCGTATGACGGCGGATCCATTATGATGGCATCGTAATGATTGCCACGGCGGATTTCACGCTCAACAAACTTCACACAGTCATCCACAAGCCATCTGATAGGTGCGTCACCAAGACCGCTGCTTACAGCGTTTTCCTTAGCCCATGTGACCATGCCCTTTGAAGCATCCACATGTGTGACAGCGGCGCCTGCGGCAGCGGCAGCAAGAGTGGCACCTCCGGTGTATGCAAAGAGATTTAATACCTTTACATCACGACCGCTTTTTTGGGCATCATAAATCTTCTTTGAAAACCAGTCCCAATTGGCAGCCTGCTCAGGAAACAGACCGGTGTGCTTGAAGCTGAATGGTTTTAAGTGAAATGTGAGCTCTTTATTAATAGGAAGAGAGTAGTTTATGGTCCACTCCTTCCTTGCATTTCAAAGAACTCATCATTTGCTTTTGCAATCCTTTGCGGCATATAATCAATATACTGTCTTGTCATCTCTTCATAAGTATGTCCAAGATAATCCCTGATACTTTGCAGTGATACATGACTGTCATAAAACATAGTTGCTACTGTATGTCGATAATCGTGTGATTGAAATAAATATTCTCCATTTGCAATCTTATTTTCCCGGCACGCTTCTATCATCTGAGTTCGGAATGTACCATATAGACAAGCACCACCTCTGCTGTTTTTAAAAATGAATTCTTCAGGCTGAATTTCATGTTTTTTCAAGTATACTTTCATAATCTGATAAAGTGCCTGTGGGATTGGAATCCTTTTATAATTCTTCATTTTGACCTGATACACCTGAATCCAATAATCCTCGCCCTGCTGATAATAAGCATTTCCTTTCAATGTACACACTTCACTCGCCCGTAATCCTAGACACCACAGATGTAGGAACATACATCGTAATCGCTCTGGAAAAAGATATAATTTTTTCAAAATTTCCATATATACTGTTTCCTCAACGCTACGATCATGATGTACTATTACTTCTTTTTGTTGGAAATATTCAATTCGGAATGGCATTCTTGTAATATACTGTTTAACTTCCATGAATTTATAAAAATGACCGATACCGAAAATTCTTTCATTAAATCCCTTTGCCTGTATTCCCCGTTCTCGCAAGCCGTCTGCATACTTTTTTACTTCTGCGACAGTTGCATGAATCGCCAGTATCTTTTCTTGTTCCAGCAGTTCAATAAAATTTCTAATACATACAAATCTTCGTACAATCGTGCTGACTGCCTGTCCAGTAATTCCCAGTTCATATTTCATGTATGCCTGTAAAATTTCTCGATTCTGTATTTCCTTGACTTCCATAAAAGAAATGCTAATTAAGGATTTACTTTCGTCTATCCGATGTTTTCCAAGATGTAATCGTTCCAGATACCATACATTTGCTTCCCATTGGATCTGTTCCTGCTGCATAAACGCATCTCTTCTGCATTCACCTAAAAATACTTCGTTGACTCGTTTCGGGAAAATTCTTTAAAATAGTTTCCACTTGTTCCATTTCCAGCAATCCAATATCCGTAATATTTAACTGAACACAAGAATCATAAAGAAGTTTTAAGGATTTTAACCTGACATTTCTATAAGCCTTAGACATTGAAGTATTGGCAATGATACGACTCAACGTATAAAAAATTTGTTTCTTTAAAAACTTCTGAACAATTTTGTGTAAAATCCCACACCAATAGGTTTGTTTTATAAGAAGTTTCAAAGGTCTCAGCTATTTCCTTTTCCGGATAATACTTCAGAAAATAAATTTTATTTTGATATTTCCATTCATATATCCGCTTTCCATTTAGCGTCTGCATTTGTTGATAGATATGTTGTTGTTTTACCGTATCATATATTTTCAAATAGAAAGATACAATTTGTGATCGTATCTGTCCTCTTAAATATTGTTCATACGAATTTCGCAAAGGATAATCCATTTCTTCCAGATGCCAGATTTTTCTATCTGCCAAGAACTTTTTCAATTTGTTAATTCTTGAATCGCTTTTTATTCCAAGTGCATCAATTTCTGAATATAGTTCCTGCTTTTTCTTCTCAATATCTACTTCAGATTCTGTTATGTGTTCTGCCTGTTGCAATAAATATATAGGTATTTCTCACACCTCCCTACTCCAGCAGACGTTCCGCCCCATAAATAGCAGTGTGTTGTGCATAAAACTCATTACTTGCTTCTATCAGTTCATCATCCAGCCAGTCCAGATACTTTATAGTCGTATCCAAATGTTTATGCCCCAATGCCTGACTGATCATTTCCAGTTCCCATCCTGCCTGCTTTCGCATATTTGCAAAATAGTGACGTAACATGTGGGGTGTGATTTTAACTCCGGTTTTCTTTTCCATTCGGTCCAACATATCATATACACTG
>ENA-OQJG01000149-OQJG01000149.1-human-gut-metagenome-genome-assembly--contig:-NODE-149-length-12153-cov-2.841593_pt1 | contig 12153 bp, 10 predicted proteins | sample MGYA00242601_ERZ504767 | MGnify/ENA primary metagenome ERZ504767 (study PRJEB26092, sample SAMD00036362) | human gut metagenome | host: Homo sapiens | study: EMG produced TPA metagenomics assembly of... | reverse complement strand
ATGGTACACATCTTTATTTTGGAAAGGGGCTTCCGATATCAGGAATGGCAGCCGGGGCAGACATGTCTGCGGTATCGATGCACAAATCAGGAGGAAGCCTGACACAGAGCTCGATTCTGCTCACCGGAAGGGATGTAAATGCTGATTATGTGAGGCAGATTATCAACCTCACCCAGACCACGAGTGCATCGTATCTGCTATTGTCAAGCCTTGATATATCAAGAAGAAATCTGGCACTCAGAGGCGAGGAATCCTTTGCCAAGGTGGCACAGATGTCGGAGTATGCAAGGCAGGAGATTAATTCCATAGGCGGCTATTATGCGTATGGGCGTGACCTTGTAAACGGCTCAAGCATATATGATTATGATGTGACAAAGCTGTCCATCTATACGCTCGATATAGGGCTTGCCGGAATAGAGGTATATGATCTGCTGCGTGATGAGTATGATATCCAGATAGAGTTTGGAGATATCTGTAATATACTTGCGTATATATCAATCGGTGACAGAATACAGGATATAGAGAGGCTTGTAGGTGCGCTTGAGGATATCAAGCGCCTTTACAGCAAGGACAAGACCGGACTTTTGTCGGGAGAGTACATAAATCCAAAGGTGGCGGTATCGCCGCAGGAGGCGTTTTATTCGCAGAAGAAATCAGTGCGCATTATGGACGCGGTAGGCGCTGTAAGTGGTGAGTTTGTCATGTGTTATCCACCGGGAATCCCGATTCTTGCACCGGGAGAGCTTATCACAAAAGAGATTGCGCAATACATTGTCTACGCAAAGGAAAAGGGCTGTTCAATGCAGGGGACAGAGGATCCTGCGGTAGAATATCTTAAGGTATTGAAGCAGTAAACAGGAGGAAAAGCTATGCAAATGTGGTTTTCACAATATCATACTGTCAATGTCAAGCTGGATGTAAGGATACAGGAGCAGCTTTTTTCAGGGCAGAGTGATTATCAAAAAATAGATGTGTTTAAATCATATGAGTTTGGCAAAATGGTCGCGCTGGATGGCGAGATTGTTTTTTCGGACACAGATGAGTTTATATATGATGAGATGGTCACACATGTGCCGATGGCGGTCCACCCGAATGCAAAAAGGATACTTATAATAGGTGGCGGCGATGGCGGCGTGGCAAAGGAGCTCATCAAATATCCATCAGTCGAGCATATTGATGTGGTTGAGACAGACAAGATGTTTGTCGATGTATGCAGGCGGTTTTTCCCGGAGGTAGCATGTGGACTTGAGGATGAAAGAATTTCCATGTTTTATGATGATGGTCTGCGATTCTTACGCAGAAAGCATGATGAATATGATCTGATAATCAACGATTCAACAGACCCGCTCGGACATACGGAGGGACTTTTCACAAAAGAATTTTACGGAAGCTGTTATAAGGCACTAAAGGATGATGGAATCATGGTTTACCAGCACGGCAGCCCTTTTTATGATGAGGACGAGCTTGAGTGCCGGAAAATGCACAGAAAGGTGTATAAATCATTTCCTATAAGCAGGGTATATCAGGCACATATTCCAACCTGTCCGTCAGGCTACTGGCTGTTTGGGTTTGCATCGAAGAAATATCATCCGCTTTATGATCTGGATGCAAAAAGATGGGATGAACTGGGGCTTAAAACCTGGTATTATACAACACATTTACACAGGGGAGCCTTCATGCTTCCGAAATATGTGGAGGATTTACTCGAGGAAGAGGAAACAAAGTAAAACAAATTAGAAAAACTATATCATAACCAAAGCGAATCAGGAGGAACAAAAATGAGCAGATTACTTATTATCGGATGTGGTGGAGTTGCGCAGGTGGCAATCAGAAAATGCTGCCAGAACAGCGAGGTATTTACCGAGATTATGATTGCAAGCAGAACCAAGTCAAAATGTGATGACTTAAAGGCAAAGCTTGAGGGAAAGACAAGCACAAAAATTGAGACTGCAAAGGTTGATGCCGACAATGTGGAGGAATTAAAAGAGCTGATTAATGCATACAAGCCGGATGCGGTTTTAAATGTTGCGCTTCCGTATCAGGATCTTACAATCATGGATGCATGTCTTGCGTGTGGTGTTGACTACATCGATACTGCCAACTATGAGTGTGAGGATACTGAGGATCCAAAGTGGAGAGCAATATACGAAAAGCGCTGCAAGGAGCTTGGATTTACAGCATATTTCGATTATTCATGGCAGTGGGCATATCAGGAGAAATTTAAGGAGGCAGGGCTTACAGCTATTCTTGGAAGCGGATTTGACCCGGGTGTGACCTCTGTTTATTCTGCATATGCGCTTAAGCATTATTTTGATGAAATACATACTATAGATATTCTCGACTGCAATGGCGGTGACCATGGATACCCGTTTGCGACAAACTTTAACCCGGAGATAAATCTGCGTGAGGTTTCTGCGAACGGCTCATACTGGACAGACGGTCACTGGGTAGAGACAAAGCCTATGGAGTGGAGAGCGCAGTACAATTTTGACCAGGTCGGAGAAAAGGATATGTATCTGCTTCACCACGAGGAGATTGAGTCACTGGCCAAAAACATTCCGGGAATAAAGAGAATCAGATTCTTCATGACCTTTGGACAGAGTTATCTCACACACATGAAGTGTCTTGAGAATGTCGGCATGCTAAGAACAGACCCGATCATGGTGGACGGAAAGGAAATAGTGCCAATACAGGTGCTTAAGGAGCTGCTTCCTGACCCTGCATCATTGGGACCTCGCACAGTCGGAAAGACAAATATCGGATGTATTTTTACAGGTGTCAAGGACGGAAAGGAAAAGTCAATCTACATCTATAATGTATGCGACCATCAGGAGTGCTACAAGGAGGTTGAATCGCAGGCAATTTCTTATACCACAGGTGTGCCGGCAATGATTGGAGCCATGATGGTGGTAAAGGGACTCTGGAAGAAGCCGGGAGTGTTCAACCTTGAGGAGATGGATCCGGATCCATACATGGAGGCTCTTAATAAGTTCGGACTGCCTTGGCAGGTAGTGGAGAATCCGGTTCCTGTGGATTGTTACAAGACTGAGGATGAGTCAGTACATATGGATTAGTCCGGAGGCCGGTATGAAGATAAATGAATTAAGAACTCCCTGTTATGTGATAGACGAGGGAAAATTAACTGAAAATCTTTTGATATTAAACGGTGTCATGCGAAGGACAGGTGCAAGGATTCTTCTGGCACAGAAGGCATTCAGCGCATTTTATGAATATCCTCTTATCGGCAGATATCTAAGCGGGACAACTGCAAGCGGGCTTTTTGAGGCCCGCCTTGCACATGAAGAAATGGGAAAGGAAAACCATGTATTCTGTCCCGCTTTTTTGCCGCAGGAGATGGATGAGCTGGTAGAAATATGTGACCATATTGTATTTAATTCCGTATCGCAGTATCTGCTTCACAGGGATAAAATAGAAAAGGCTGATAAAAAAATAAGTGTCGGGCTCAGAATAAACCCTGAGTGCTCCACACAGGAGGGGCATGAGATATATGACCCATGTGCGCCGGGCTCAAGGCTTGGGATAACGAGAGAGGCACTCGATAAGGCTATTAAAAACGGGCTTGATTTATCACGTATAGATGGCTTTCATTTTCACACGCTCTGTGAACAGGATTCGGATGCGCTCGAAACGACTCTTGCAGCGGTAGAGGAGAAATTCGGAGATTTGCTGTATGGACTAAAGTGGCTCAATATGGGAGGCGGACACCACATCACGAGAGCAGATTATGACATTGAAAGGCTTGAAAAATGTATTACGCATATGCGTGACAAATATGACCTGCAAATCTATCTGGAGCCGGGAGAGGCAGTTGCGCTTGATGCAGGCTATCTGGAGACAACGGTGCTTGATATAGTTGAAAACAATGGCATAAAGATACTCATTCTGGATACCTCCGCAGCCTGCCATATGCCGGACGTGCTTGAGATGCCGTACCGTCCGCCGCTTATGGACAGTGGCATGCCGGGTGAGAAGAAGTATACCTACAGACTGTCCTCATGTACCTGCCTGGCAGGTGATGTGATAGGGGATTATTCATTTGACAGAGAGATAAAAACCGGCGACAGGCTGTGCTTTTGCGATATGGCAATCTACTCGATGGTCAAAAATAATACCTTTAACGGCATGCCGCTTCCGGACATTGCCGTAATGGATGAGAATAAGGATTGTAAGGTTATCAGGAGATTCGAATATGAAGATTTTAAATGCAGGCTGTCCTAGAGCAGACGGCTTTTATATGCGGGCAGAGTATGCTCCCCACAAGGGTACCATCATCATCTGGCCAAAGCGCCCAGGCTCATGGATTTACGGTGCCAGGCGGGCAAGAGAGGCTTTTGCGGAGGTGATATGTGCAATAGCAGAGTCTGAGCAGGCATATGTGCTCGCTGAGGCAGATGTGATAGACAATGCAAGGTTTGTTGTGGAAGCTGTAAGAAAGCAGAAAAATTATCAGGAAAATTTCCCGGTGAAATATATACAAATGGAGTCAGATGATGCCTGGGCCAGAGATGTGGGGCCGACCTTCGTGAAAAATGAGGATGGCGCTGTCAGGGGAATCGACTGGTGCTTTAATGCCTGGGGCGGCAAGGTGGACGGACTGTATGCAGACTGGACAAAGGATGACAGAGTAGCGGCTTTATTTTGCAACAAAGCCGGATACGACATGTATGATGCGCATCCGTTTGTCTTAGAGGGTGGAGCCATCCACACAGACGGAGAGAAAACTGTGATAGTGACTGAAAGCTGTCTGCTGAGCAAGGGCAGAAATCCGGAATTATCGAAGTCTGAAATAGAACAGAAATTAAAGGATTATCTTGGAGCCGAAAAAATCATCTGGATTCCTTATGGAATATACAATGATGAAACAAACGAGCATGTGGACAACGTATGTGCATTTACAAGCCCGGGACATGTGGTGCTGGCATGGACGGATGACAAGGATGACCCACAGTGGCAGATGTCCTCAGCGGATCTTGAAATATTGGAAAATGAAACTGATGCAAGAGGCAGGAAAATTGAGGTTCACAAGGTTTACATTCCAAAGAAGCCGGTGTGCATCACAGAATATGAGCTTTCGGGATTTACCTTTGAAGAGGGTGAGGATGAGCGCGAGGCAGGAGAACGCCTGGCGGCAAGCTATGTGAATTTTTACATTACAAACGGCGGTGTGCTCATTCCACAGTTTGGTGATGTTATGGATGAGCCTGCGCTTAAAGCAATCGGAAGCCTTTTTGAGGGAAGAAGGGTGTATCCGATATATGCACGCGACATAATTGTCGGTGGCGGAAATATACACTGTATCACACAGCAGATTCCACAGTAATTTAATTCAGGATGAGAAAGGTGAATAGTATGAGAGAGGTTACAATTGCTGCAATCCAGATGAGCTGCAGCCGTGATGTAAATGAAAATATTGAAAAAGCAGCAAAGCTTATACGGGCTGCGGCAGAGGCCGGAGCACAGATAATACTTCCTTCGGAGCTTTTTGAGAGACAGTATTTCTGTCAGGAGAGGCGCTACGATTATTATGACTATGCAAAGCCACTTTCTGAAAATGCTGCAGTGCAGAGCATGAAGGCACTTGCAAAGGAGCTTGGCGTAGTGATTCCTGTGAGCTTTTATGAGGCTGGAGAGGGCAGACAGCTTTTCAACTCAGTGGCGGTGATAGATGCCGACGGAGAGGTGCTTGGAATATACCGAAAGACACATATCCCGGACGATCATTATTATCAGGAGAAGTTTTACTTCACACCGGGAAATACAGGCTTTAAAGCTTTTAAGACAAGGTATGCAACCATAGGAGTAGGCATATGCTGGGATCAGTGGTTTCCGGAAACAGCCAGAGGCATGGCTTTAAAGGGCGCGGAGATACTTTTTTACCCTACAGCAATAGGCAGCGAGCCGATACTGGAATGTGACAGCATGCCACACTGGAGACGGTGTATGACCGGGCATGCAGCCTGCAATCTGATGCCGGTTGTGGCGGCAAACAGGATAGGCACAGAGGAGGTTGTACCGTGTGCAGAAAACGGAAACCAGAGCTCTGCACTGACATTTTATGGTTCTTCGTTTATCACAGATGCGACCGGAGAGGTTGTTGAACAGATGGACAGAGTAACGGAGGGCTTCATACTCCACAGTTTTGATTTGGATGAGCTTGAGAGTGAGAGAAAGAGCTGGGGGCTGTTCAGGGACAGGCGGCCGGAGATGTATGGGGAGAATTAGCTTAGATTACCCTAATGATTGCAAATTAATTTAAAGTTAATTTAAAACACAGGATACAGCAAAGGCGCTATATCCTGTGTTGTTTTACCGGCGGCAGCTTTTACGATTCTGTAAGCCTGTGACCGGTTAAGTGGCTTGTTTCTGTATGTTCTTTTGGAAAAATAGGTTTAGCCAAATTATTATGGCAAGCCGAGATGAGAGCGGTTACATGTATAAATAGCACAAAGAGAAAGGCTTGTGATGATGTAAAAGCATAGAAAATTTATGCATAATCACGAAAACAATACTGACATATTGACATCGAATGTGCAAAATAATATAATACAGGCAAATGAAACCGATTACATAAGGAGGGGGTTAAAAATCGATAAAAATATTACAATATCAGATATTGCGGAGAGGGCAGGTGTATCTAAGGCAACAGTCTCCAGAGTATTGAACTCACCGGAGATTGTAGAAGAACATACCAGAGAAAATATTAGTAGAATAATGAAGGAGCTGCATTATACGCCATCTCAGACAGCAAGAAATTTGTCAATGAAAAGCTCGTCTACAGTCGGTGTGATTGTTCCGGAAATTAGCAATACTTTTTTTGGAGAGCTGTTTTCCGGGGTTGAAGAAGTTACAAAGAGGCATAACTTATCTCTGCTATATTCTGGAAATGATAACGATATGGATACGGATTATAAAGCACTGGACATGATGAAGATGCAGAGGGTAAGAGGATTGCTGTATATCCCGGCAGTTAATTATTCCGCTCTTGGAGTTCTTGATAAACTGCAAAGAAATTGGATCGTATGAATTGTCCGATTGTCTGCATGGATCGAGATGTAGGATTAAAGTGTGATATAGTACATTTTGATGACCAGAGTGCCGTGCGAAAAGCAGTTTTGGCATTGGCAAATGAAGGACACAGAAAAATTGCAATTATAATTGGAGACAAAGAGAATATATTGTCTGTTCAGCGATTTGAAGGATATTTAGAAGGACTAAAGAAGGCTGGTATTCCATATGACGAAGAGCTCGTATTTAGAGGAACATATACGAGGGTGTCAGGATATCAGGTGACAAAACAGATGATTGCGAAGTCAAAGCAGCCTACAGCTGTAATTACATGTAATAACTTACTTAGTAAAGGATATATACAAGCGGTATGTGAGCATACGCATGGAAAAACAGACATGTATACACATATAGGACTGGATGAAATTGACATGATGCAGTATCTTGGAATTCCGTATAATTGTATCCAACGTGATGCATACGAATTAGGACATTCAGCAGCGGAACTGCTGATAAAGAGATTGGAGCAGCCGGATGAAACATTTCAGCATATGATATTGAATTCTCCGCTGGTTCATCAGACATTTTAAGAATGAGTGATTGTGTATTACTCATAAAATACACAATCACTTACTTATTACAAATCAATGAAAGCGGTTACATAAAACAAATAAAGGAAGGAAAAATATGAAATTAGCAATGGGCTGTGATCCGGCAGCGTACCGGTTCTATAAAAAATTATTAGAGAGAATGAAGGAAGAAGGTTACGATATCGTAGATACAGGTTGCGAATCGGAACATGAAGCAGATGGTGGAAAGTATGCAGAGATTGCAGAAATAGTATCCAACAAGGTTGTATCAAAAGAATGTGATTATGGAATTTTGATTTGTGGAACAGGTCAGGGAATGGCAATGGCAGCAAACAAGATTCCGGGAATAAGAGCAGTACTTTGTTATGATGTTTTTCCGGCAGTGCTTAGCAAAAATGATAATAATGGAAATGTTTTGTGTACCGGAGCATGGTTCATGGAAAAGAAAGGCATTGACTTTACAATGGCAATGATTCATGCCTGGTTATTTTCCGGATACACAGGAACACATGAAGATGGCATGCTGGCGCTTAGTCGCCTTGATAATAAAAAATACCAGGAGGTGATGTAATATGGATCGTTTTCAAGAGTTATCTAAAATTGCATTGGACGAGTTATCAGAAGTCTTTGCAAGAATGAGTGATGAAAACGTGAGAGAACTATTGGAGGAAATCAAAAATGCAAAGCGTGTTTTTTTGCTTGGTGCAGGAAGAGAAGGGCTTTCGACGAGAGAGTTTGCTATGCGCTTAATGCATTTAGGAAAGGAGTCTCATTGGATATGGGATGATACCACTCCATCCATGAACAAAGGAGATTTGTTTATATGCGCATGCGGAAGTGCTGACGTGGCACATGAAAACATAATTTGTGATAATGCAAAGAAAACAGGTGCCACTATTCTTTTAATTACTCCTTCTGCAAAAGGACATATATTGGAAATTGCAGATAAGGTAATAAGGATTCCTGCAACTGCTTATAAGGCGGTATACAACTCAGAGGATGAGTATGTACCGACAGCTCAGATGATGGGGAATCAGTTTGAACAGGCATTGCTTGTATTCTTCGATGTAATTGTAATGATGCTAAGTGAAGAAATGGGAATTTCCAAGGAAGAGATGGAAGCCCGTCACAGAAATATTGAATAAATACCACAGGGGGACAAAATTATGGCAAAAAAATTATTGGCAATGGTTTTAGGGTTAACAATGATGATAGGTTTGGCAGGATGCTCTGCAGTAGACACAGGTTCTGGTTCTAATAATAAGAATGCTGATACACAGGTAAGTGTTAGCGCTGAATTATTAGATGCTACAAAGTATAAATCAGATAAGGAACCGGCGGATTGGACAATTGCAGTTGTCGTTAAAGATGGTACGTCGGACTGGTTTAAGAGAATGCAGGTTGGAGTGGATGAATTTGGCAAGGAAAAGACAGTTGATGTAATACAGAAGGGACCAGCAAATGCGGATGCGGCATCACAGGTTCAACTGGTTGAGGACATGATTAATCAAGGTGTTGATGCGTTGTGTATTGTCCCAATTGATCCGGGTGCATTGGAATCAGTTTTGAAAAAAGCCATGGAAAAGGGCATTGTAGTAATTAGTCACGAAGCCTCAGATTTAAAAAGCACATTATATGATGTAGAAGCATTCACCGCTGAGGATTTTGGAAATACAATGATGCAGGAGCTTGCAAAAGCAATGGGTGAGAAAGGGCAGTATGCTCAGATGGTTGCCTATACTACATCAACAACTCATATGGAATATTCTAATGCAGAGTATAAGTATCAGAAAGAAAATTATCCTGATATGTCGCTGATTAATGATACTGTACCATCGGCAGAATCATCAGAAAAGGTTGATACAGCTTATAGTAAGGCGAAAGAGTTATTAAAGGCAAATTCTGAGCTTGCTGGATTTACCGGAGCAGCTTCCGTTGATATCTTAGGTGAAGCTCAGGCAGTTGAAGAGTTGGGATTAATTGATAAAGTATCAATTGTTGGTGTTGGAACACCAAATGCAACAAGAGAGTATGTCAAAAATGGTACGATAAATGCAGTGTGTTTGTGGGATCCGGCATCAGCAGGATATGCTATGTGTAATCTGGCATACAAGGTGTTATCAGGCGATGAAATAAAAGAAGGAATTGACCTTGAGCAGGATGGGTATGATAGTGTAAAAATCCAGGAAGGTGTAAATCGTTGCGTATTAGGTAATGCTCCATTGATTTTAAATAAGGATAATATTGACGATTACGATTTCTAAATATAAAACTGTATTTAACTTATGAAGTAGTCTGGTGAAAATCCGGATGGATTTAATTAAAAAACATCCGGATTTTCAGAAAATAACAGTTTGAAGGAGAGTGAGGGTTAATGTCAGAAAATATTTTATGTGTAAAAAATATCAAAAAGTCATTTGGCGGGGTGCATGCATTAAAAGGTGTAGATTTAACAATTAAGAAGGGCGAGACACATTGTCTGGCTGGTGAAAATGGATGTGGAAAATCAACTATTATTAAAGTAATTTCGGGGTTTTATAAACCGGATGAAGGAACAATAGAGATTGATGGCAAAGAATATACAAATATGTCTACTGCTGATGCGATTGCTGCAGGTATTCAGGTAATATATCAGGATTTTTCAATTTTTCCTAATTTAACAGTAATGGAGAATCTGGCTTTTAATCAAGTATTGGCAGAGAGAAAAAATTTGTTAATAAGAGAGAATTTAGAAAGATTGCAGAAGAAGCTGTCAAGAAGATTAATTTTGATGTAGATCTAGATGCAAGAGTTGAAACACTTCCGGTTGCGGATAAGCAGCTGATTGCTATTTCGAGGGCTTTATTACATAATGCTAAGCTCATTATTATGGATGAGCCAACTACAGCTTTGACAAAGAAAGAAGTAACTCGATTATTCGGAATTATAGAAGAATTAAAAAAAGAGGGTATTACAATTTTATTTGTTTCACATAAACTGGATGAAGTATTTGAAATTTCGGATAGTATCACAATTCTTAGAAGTGGTCAAAATGTATATAAATGTCCTGCAAAGGAAATGACAGAAGAAAAATTCACTTATTACATGACTGGAAGGAATATTGACATTACCGATGTTAAAGAAGTAAAGGATTTTTCAAAATCTGAAAAAGTGCTTGAAGTAAAGAATCTTTCAGCAAAGGGATTTGAACGTGTAAGCTTTGATTTACATGCAGGCGAAATCCTTGGTATTGCCGGACAGCTTGGTTCAGGCCGCACCGAACTCAGTCTTGCTTTATTTGGAATGCTTAAACCTACGAATGGAAGTATTAGTGTTTCTGGAGAAACGGTTCATCTAAAGAATGTGGCTGAGGCTCAAAAGCATGGAATTGCATTGGTTCCGGAGGACCGTTTGACAGAGGGATTATTTTTACCACAGTCAATTTATAAAAATATATCGGTAACAAGCTTGGAAGAAATTCAAGGAGCGTTTGGTGTAGTAAAAGAAGCGGCACAGAAAGAGTTGTCAGCACATTGGGTTAAAGAAATTGGAGTTGCCACTAAAGACCATACACTGCCGGTTCAGACTCTTTCGGGTGGAAATCAGCAGAAGGTTATTCTTGGAAGATGGCTTTTGACAAATCCGGATTACCTGATTCTGGATGAGCCGACCAGAGGTATTGATATCGGTACTAAAACAGAGATTCAGAAACTGGTTCTTGATCTTGCGGATCAGGGAATGGCAGTTACATTTATCTCCTCAGAGGTTGAGGAAATGCTCCGTACCTGCTCCCGTATGGCAGTTCTTCGTGACGGTCAGAAGGTAGGCGAGCTGGAAGAGAATGAACTTTCCCAGAGCGGAGTTATGAAAGCTATTGCCGGAGGTGACGATAAATAATGAATAAGAGTAAATTAAAGAAAATAACAAGTGCGCGTCTGTTTCTTCCCATCGTGTGTCTCATCGCCGTACTTTTGCTCAATGTGATCAAGACACCGGACTTCTTTAATGTATCGATCCGAAACGGCGTACTTTACGGTTATATCATTGATGTTATCAATCGTGCTTCAGAGTTGGTTATCCTTGCAATCGGTATGACACTGGTAACAGCGGCATCTGGTGGACAGGATATCAGTGTGGGTGCGGTTATGGCTGTAGCAGCTGCTGTTTGCTGTCAGATCCTTTCCGGTGGACAGGTTTCTGTAAATGAGTATCAGAACTCGATTATTATTGCAGTGATTGCAGCGCTTCTTGCATCTGCATTATGTGGTGCATTCAATGGATTTCTGGTTGCCAGGCTGAATATTCAGCCGATGGTTGCAACTCTGATCCTTTACACAGCCGGACGTGGTATCGCACAGCTTGTAACAAATGGACAGATTACTTATATTCGTGTGGATTCTTTTAAGATGGCAGGTGGTTACATTGGAAAGTGTCCGATCCCAACTCCTATTTTCTTTGCGATCATTACAGTTTTAATTGTTTACCTGATCCTGAAGAAAACAGCACTTGGCCTTTACATTGAAAGCGTTGGTATTAATGGAAAAGCAGCCCGCCTTGT
>ENA-OQJG01000148-OQJG01000148.1-human-gut-metagenome-genome-assembly--contig:-NODE-148-length-12173-cov-2.763158_pt1 | contig 12173 bp, 13 predicted proteins | sample MGYA00242601_ERZ504767 | MGnify/ENA primary metagenome ERZ504767 (study PRJEB26092, sample SAMD00036362) | human gut metagenome | host: Homo sapiens | study: EMG produced TPA metagenomics assembly of... | reverse complement strand
GTACGACTGCATGAGAAAAGCAGTTTCGTTTGATATTCCGCTGGCAGATGCCATTTTTGCGGCAACAAGAAATCCGGCACAGAGCATCGGTATCTACGATGAAGTAGGATCCATTGCACCGGGCAAAAAAGCGCATGTACTTCTGGTGGACGACGAACTGAACCTGAAACAGGTTATTATGTAATTTATTATATAGAAGAAATTTGGAGGAAAAACAAATGTTATTAATTGAAGCAAAAGATTACAATGATATGAGCAGAAAAGCAGCAAACATCATTTCCGCGCAGGTGATCATGAAACCGCATGCAGTGCTCGGCCTTGCAACCGGATCTACCCCGGTCGGCGCTTACAAACAGCTCGTTGAGTGGTACAACAAAGGTGACCTTGATTTCGCAAATGTCACCAGCGTAAACCTGGACGAGTACAAAGGACTCTCTCCGGAGAATGATCAGAGCTATCGTTACTTCATGAACACCAACCTGTTCAATCATGTCAACATCAACAAAGAGCGCACCTTCGTTCCGAACGGACTGGAGCCGGACAGCGAAAAAGCATGCGCAGCTTACAACGAAATCATCCGCAGCGTCGGCGGCATTGACCTGCAGCTCTTGGACTTGGAAACAACGGCCACATCGGATTCAACGAGCCGGGCGCAGCATTCGAGAAAGAGACACACTGCGTTGACCTGACCGAGAGCACCATTCAGGCAAATAAACGTTTCTTTGAAAAAGTAGAGGATGTTCCGACCCAGGCATACACCATGGGAATCAAGAACATCATGCAGGCAAGAAAAGTTCTGCTGATCGTCAGCGGCGAAGGAAAAGCAGAGATCCTCGACAAGGTTCTGTACGGACCGGTTACTCCGCAGGTTCCGGCTTCCATCCTGCAGCTTCACAACGATCTGACAGTTGTAGCAGATGAAGCAGCAATGTCTGTGATCAAAGCAAACCACAGATAATTGTTACGATGAATGAAAGGTCCGCCGAATGGGGAGAATATGAAAAAATCCCCGTACGGCGGGCTTTTTGCGGTTTACAAATCCATGTAAATGTGTTAGCATAAAACTAGCGCACAAAAGCAGTGCATAAAATGAAAACACAGTGACGAAGAGAGTACATCTGCATTCGCAAATTTACAGAGAACACCCCCGAAAACCATTCCGGTTTTGCAGGCTGAGAGGGGAGGAGGAGCGGCAGATCGAACATGGCTTCCGAGAGGCGCACCGAACCGTGAGAACAACAATCTGAAACGGTAAGGCTGCGACAGGTTCCGCCTGTTACAGCGGAGAGGTATAGCACATGTACCTGCAGAGGTTTCTGCCGTGAGGCAGGGACGAAAAGAAGTGGTATCACGGGTAAACAAACCTGTCTTCTTCCGACTACAAGAGAGCGGAATAAGGCAGTTTTTTTATTTGAAAGGAGAAATGAAAGCAATGGAAAAAATCAGACCAAAATATTATATCACCACGGCGATTGCCTACACATCCGGCAAGCCGCACATCGGAAACACCTACGAGATCGTACTCGCGGACAGCATCGCCCGCTTCAAACGTCAGCAGGGCTACGATGTATTCTTCCAGACCGGAACCGATGAGCATGGCCAGAAGATCGAGCTGAAAGCAGAAGAGGCAGGTATCACGCCAAAAGAATTCGTAGACAACGTATCCACCGAGATCAAGAGAATCTGGGATCTGATGAATACGTCCTACGACAAATTCATCCGTACCACCGACGCCGATCACGAGGCACAGGTACAGAAAATCTTCAAAAAACTGTACGATCAGGGAGATATCTACAAAGGATATTACGAAGGTCTTTACTGTACACCGTGTGAATCCTTCTTCACCGAGTCCCAGCTCGTAGACGGAAAATGCCCGGATTGCGGACGCCCGGTTACGCCGGCAAAAGAAGAAGCATATTTCTTCAAGATGAGCAAATATGCACCGAGACTGATCGATTATATCAACACTCATCCGGAATTCATCCAGCCGGTTTCCAGAAAGAACGAGATGATGAACAACTTCCTTCTTCCGGGACTGCAGGATCTCTGTGTATCCAGAACCTCCTTCACCTGGGGAATCCCGGTATCCTTCGACCCGAAGCACGTTACCTATGTATGGCTGGATGCACTGACCAACTACATCACTGGAATCGGTTATGACTGTGACGGAAACAGCTCCGAGCAGTTCAACAAGCTGTGGCCGGCAGACCTTCATCTGATCGGAAAAGATATCATCCGTTTCCATACCATTTACTGGCCGATCTTCCTGATGGCACTTGATCTGCCGCTGCCGAAACAGGTATTTGGTCATCCGTGGCTGCTGCAGGGCGACGGCAAGATGAGTAAATCCAAAGGAAACGTGATTTACGCAGACGATCTGGTAGACCTGTTCGGCGTAGACGCTGTCCGCTACTTCGTTCTGCACGAGATGCCGTTTGAGAACGACGGTGTCATTACCTGGGAGCTGCTGGTTGAGCGTATGAATTCCGACCTTGCCAATACTCTTGGAAACCTGGTAAACCGTACCATCTCCATGAGCAACAAATACTTCGGCGGCGTTGTGACAAAGACCGGCGCAGCAGAAGAGGTGGATGATGATCTGAAAGCAGTCGTTACCGCAACAAAAGCAAAAGTTGCTGCAAAGATGGAAGAGCTGCGTGTGGCAGATGCAATGACTGAGATCTTTGGTCTGTTCAAACGCTGCAACAAATACATCGACGAGACGATGCCGTGGGCACTGGCAAAGGATGAGGCAAAGAAAGACCGTCTGGAAGAAGTTCTGTACAACCTGGTAGAGAGCATCACCATCGGCGCATGCCTGCTCGAGTCCTTCATGCCGGAGACTACTGAGAAGATCCTGGCTCAGCTGAACGCAGAGAAACGCAGCTACGAAGAGCTCGATCAGTTCGGACTGTACGTATCGGGCAATAAAGTAACCGATCAGCCGCAGATCCTGTTCCAGAGACTCGATGTCAAAGAGGTAATGGAAAAAGTAGAAGTGATCCAGGCAAAACAGAAAGCTGCTATGGCTGCTGCATCCCAGGAAGAGGAAAAAGAAGAGGAAGCAGTGATTGACCTTGAGCCGAAGGAAGAAATCACTTTCGAAGACTTCGGAAAAATGCAGTTCCAGGTAGGTGAAATCATCTCCTGCGAGCCAGTCAAGAAATCCAAAAAACTCCTCTGCTTCCAGGTCAAAGTAGGAAGCCAGGTAAGACAGATCGTCTCCGGAATCAAAGCATATTACAAACCGGAAGACACCATCGGAATGAAGGTTATGGTTCTCACCAACCTGAAACCGGCCAAACTGGCAGGAATGATGTCCGAAGGAATGCTGCTCTGTGCAGAAGACGCCGAAGGCAACGTATGCCTCATGACCCCGGAAAAAGCAATGCCGGCGGGTGCGGAGATCTGCTGATGGATTAAAAGAAAAATAGAGTAAATAGAGAAATCCCTTTCCATGCGTGATGTGTGGGAGGGATTTTTTGCGTTTTAAAAAGTTAAGGAAAACGTCATATAAAGATTCTGAATCTTATGATAATATAATGATAAAGAGAGAATATTTGAACGGGTTTATCGAATATGACAACAGGAAGGAGGAGCGTTGTATGAGAAAAATGCGGACGTTATTTCTGGTTTACTTTGCTGCGGACTGTCATTGTATGCGGGGGTATCTTATGTGAAGGCAGAGGAAAAGGTTCCTTCTGATTACGATGCTTATTTGCAGGAAACAGGGATGCCAGAGAATGAGATACAAAAGCTGGATGAGCATGTGAAGCAGTTTATCGTCGATGATTTAAAAAATGGGGATGGAAAATTTGAGTATATGAAAATCGATGTAGGAAAACAGGCGATGAATGGAAGAGAGGAAGATTTCGAAGGGATTGAGTTCTATGCATCAGCCTTTCAAATTGGTTCGACGATTTATATTTATCCGACCTATGAATTTGCAGAGAACAAAAAACCCTGTGGAAACGACAGCTTTTCGTTTTTGTTGGGAGAGGCGATAAGACCGTATGAATTTGGCGGAACCTTATGGTATAAGGACAGAACAATGAGCGACTGGGAAGTCAGTGGGAATCTTATTGCAAACAATCAACAGCTAAATGGCGCCAGCTATTCCGGGAGCCAGCTGGGAACACCGAGATCTGCGATGAAATTCATGGGAACCACATACTGCCATGCGTCGGTGGGGACGGGGGATGATAACAGAATTTTGATGGGGTATTCGTATCAGCCGAAGGAAGTAAGAGTTGAGTTATTCGGATGGAGGCTTTCGAGAAAACAAATAATTTTTGTGCTGGCGGGAGGAGTTGTTGTAGGAAGCGTATGGTGGAGAAAAAATAAGGGTAAGACGCAAAAATAGCCACCCCTGTCTGCAAACTAGGCGACCATTTTTGACATAATTAGTAAACAGGCTGACCGTCTGTCGGCAGAGCTCTTTTTCGACATCATAGCATCACGCTTTTGTAAAAATGTCAAAAGTTCTTTCAAACGTATTTTCTGAATCCGAATTTTTCTATTTGTTGTTTTTATACGCCTTTAGGAGTATAATTTGAAGCAGAGGTGGTAAAATGAAAAAAACAGTTTATCATGGTTCGGATCATATTATTGAACGGCCGAAATATGGTTATGGAAAAATTTATAATGATTATGGTGTTGGATTTTACTGTACAGAAAACCAAAATATGGCCAAAGAATGGGGTGTCAGTGCGGATAAAAATGGTTACGCAAATAGATATGAGATTGAATGTGATGGATTGAAAGTTCTCAATTTGAATATGCGCGACTATACAATGCTCCATTGGCTTACGATTTTGTTGGAAAATCGAGAATTTGATGCATCCACACCGTTGGCGGCAGAAGCAAAAGAATATTTGCTACAAAATTTTCATCTTGATTATGAAAAGGCAGATATTATCATTGGATATCGTGCTGACGACAGCTATTTTTCTTTTGCAGCGGATTTTATTAATGGTGCAATTTCTTACCGTCAGTTGAGTAATGCAATGCGTCTGGGAAAACTGGGCCAGCAGTTTGTTTTAAAAAGCAGAAGAGCATTTGAACGTTTGGAATTTACAGGGTATGAGATTGCAAGTGTGCAGGAATGGTATAAGAGGAAAGCATCCCGTGATCATATGGCGCGTCGGCAATATTTTGATCTGGAACGAAACCGCCGTCAGCGGGGTGATTTATATATCACCACAATTTTAGATGAGGAGATGAAACCAGATGATCCACGCTTACGATAAATTATATCTTTCTGTTGCACAAAAAAATCTTGCCTGCATGCTGGATTATATGGTCAATGATTTAAAACGGCCGTTGGAAACTGTATGGCAGTGGTTTTGTATGAGTAATACAGCGTCACGGTTTGAACGAGGTGACTGTTCTGTGGTAGCGGGAATGTCGGGAGTTGAAATTGCATATGAAGTATTACAGGAAGCAGGGGAACCAAAGCCGGAACAAGCCCCCTCTTATTCTTACGATCGCAGCCCTGAATATTGGACAGGCTGGGCGTTGGCCTATTATCAGTGGAGTACCAGTTTGTCTTTTGCGGAAATAAACCAGGCTATTCCTGTAACTGAAGTGCGAATGCTCTACACGCCATATCATGAAATGGATGTTCGTCAGTTTGTAGATAAAATGAATGAATTATATCGTGAAGCAAAACCGGAGACAAACTTGAAAGAATTGCGTACTTTTGCAAATCTAAGTCAGAGTGAACTGGCACAGCAGGCAGGTGTTTCGGTTCGGACCATTCAGCAGTATGAACAGCGAAGAAAGGATATTAACAAGGCGCAGACAGAGACCTTGTTGAAGATTGCGCGGGCATTAGTATGTACGGTAGAAGATCTGGTGGAGAAAGTTCCAACTTGATAAAATGAATAAAAAGTTTTTGTCAAAGTTTCAGAAAACGTCATAAACTATTTCAGGCGTTTACGCTATCATGAAAATATAAAAATGGTATCATGGAACATTCATACGAGACGGGGGTGAACAAAAAAATGGTCTTTTTTCGAATGCTGCATTCCGATTTCAGCAGAATGATAAAATCGTGGAAATTTTATCTCGCAATTGCCTTTATTGCCGTACTTACCTTCCTGAGCATTTACCCTGAAGCAGCAGGATCAGGAGGAAACTGCTCGGTTTATTATCTGGTGAATGCGCGCGGCGGTGTAAGTGCATTTCTGGTGACGAATACAATTCTTGTCGTATTGCCGTTTCGCGCTCAGTTACTGGGAGGATGTGCAGAAAAATTATATCAACTGTATTTTACCGCGGGTACATAGCAGCGTTTATAGTTTTTCCCATGTGTTAATGACGGCTTTCTGGCTGTGTTTTTGGGATATTCGCTCTGCTTTGGGCTGATGGCGCTGCGGCTTCCGCTCATAACATCCGATGAGGTCAAAGCATTGACAGAAACGATGGCGTTGATGGGATATGACAGCCTGCTGCTGCATGCACCGATGCTTTACTTTGCTATGGGTAAAGAATGGGAGGGTTCCATACTAAAGATAAATTATAATGCATGGAATTGCCTTGATTTAGGGCAATTCCATATTTTATTTAAAAGAAGTATATGGTAAATAACTCGTCCTCCCGAAAAAGATATGCCAGCCCGAAGGCTGGCACTGAGCTTTACCTTGATTTAGTTTTTCGACAGTGATCCGGCAGTTCTTCAGACCATGGCATTAAAGTTTTTAACACCTCTGTTGGAACATCGTTTCGTGGATACTTCACAAGTTCTGTCAACAGGTAGCAGAAGTACTCGTATGGTTTCAGGCTGTTTGCCTTGGCACTTTCTGCAATACTGTATAAGAGAGCACTCGCTTTGGCTCCTTTTGTAGAATCAATGATATGCCAGGAATGTTTTCCAACGCAGAAAGACTTGATACTACGCTCTGCATCGTTGTTATCCAGCGGAAGAAGCGGATCTTCCAGGAATCTTCGAAGGTATATTTCCTGATTGATCGAATAATTGATTGCTTCTTTTAACTTGGAGCTTGCGTTTGATTTTCCCTGTAATGTTTTCAGCCACGCAAAATAGGCATCGACAAGAGGCTTTACAGAGCGCTGTCTGTTATCTAATCTCTCTTTTGCCGATGATTCTTTATACATGTTGTCCAAATGATACATCGCGTCAATCCGTTTGACTGCTTCAGCAGCAACTGCCTGTCCTGGCGTGAGCGGCGTATTCTTCTTCACAGCTTTTATGATCTCTGTGAATTTACGTCTTGCATGAGCATAACATCCGGCCACCTGGATCCTATCACTTTTTTTCATAAGCGTATGATACGGCTGGTAACCATCGGTTACGAGTGTCCCTTGATATCCAGATAGATATTTTTCCAGGACTTCGCCGCTTCTGCCACCCAGATATTCATATAGGAAGAGTGGATGGGTATCGCTTCCACCAGGAGAATGGAACACCCACATATATTCCTTGCTGTGCTGAGGCATGATAAATGGTGTTTCATCACAATGGATATGGTGGGATTCTATAATCTCTGCTTTCATCAGATCATGAACCGGCTGCAGATAATACTCACTGAGACGGATCATCCATCCTGCCATATCCTGCCGCGGAATGTTGACATCATTTCGAAGGAATTCTTCAGAAAGACGGTTCAAAGGTACCGCATTTACATACTTTGCATTAAACACGGCAGCTGCCAGTTCCGGGGTAAGAATACTATGTGCCAGCAGACGTTCCGGTGCTTTTGCACGCAGAAAACTGCCGCAATCAGAATTCCCGGCATATACTTTGATATGATGTTCCAATACTTTAAATCTGGCTGGAATATACTGAAGTTCTTTATATACTTCATCTTCCATAGGATGCCATCCTTTTGGAAAGTGTTCCCGTAATTCTTCTTCGGAACAATCGTGGTTGATCACTTCAACTTCGATGTTCTGAAGATTCAGGTCACGTTTTCCTTTGGTTCTCTTTCTGCGGACAACGACTTTTTCAATGTCAGGTTCATCAGGAATACCGTTTTCTACAAGTGCCTCTGCTTCATTCAGGACACACATGTTTTCAAGAGAAAACGACAGTTGTCCCATAACCTGTTTGTCAGTTTCCGTTCTTTTTCCAAAACGCTGTTGTGTCAGGATTGCAATCTGTTCCTGAAGATCTTCAATCTGATGGATCAGCCTTTCATTCTGATCCTGGATCTTCTGGCTCTGTGCAGATAAAATCGTAAAGCTTTCGCTCATCTGTATGTACAGCAATGCTATGGCATTCTTCGGCATCTTATTCAGTTCGTCCAGGGTTAAAGTAATGTTTTCCATGAATCCATTATACCACAGATGGCACTGAAAAACCCTTTATTTCAGGCATTTCAGGGAAATTTAGATAACTTATAAAACTGTCAATGTACATATATAAAACAGAACTAATAAAGCTCTGGTTTCACCTTGTGTATTACTTTTTTCTGTTCAATGGAAAGTCCTTCCATCAGCCATCGGTACTGTTGAGGGGTAAGGTCTCTGGCTTCTTTTTCACTTCTTGGCCATTGAAGTTTTCCATCGGTAAATCTTTTATAGCATAGAAGCCAGCCATCGCCTTCGTAGAGTAAGACTTTCATCCGGTCATTTCTGCGTCCACAGAACAGAAAGATGGATCCCGCTTCGGTTGGATCCAGGCCAAATGTTCCGGTAACAATAGAGATCAATCCATCAATTCCTTTTCGGAGATCCGTATATCCGGTACATAAGTAAACGTGTTGGAAGCCGGAAGCATCATTAAGCATGACGTATGATTTCCAGCATTCTGGATATCAGTTCTGATGACGAGTTTTCGTTCACACAGAACTCAATCTCATTTATTTTAATAATCATCTGAGTTTCAAATGCAGAGGTTCCTTTTTCAATTGTTTTGGCTGGTATCTGTTCTGATGTCAGAGCAGGAAGTTCTACAAAACCAGCCTGTGTTAAAGCTGCTTCTTTTACTTTACGCAGCCAATAATAATAGGCATCTCTGGATAACCCGTGCTGTTCACAATAAATATCAACTTTCTGGCCACTGGCTTTGCAGTCTTTTATAATTGCAGCCCATTCGTTCAATCGGATTTGTCTGGTGGCTAACTTGGTGTTCATGATCAATACCTCCTGTGGTGTTTTTCGTAAAAAGTGTGAAACACACTTTTTACACTCTACACACCATTATCCCAGATTTTGGAGATGTCAGGAAGTTGACGGGTTATTCACCATTTACAAAAGAAAAATATGAAAATAAATTCAAAGTATATTATACGTATGAAAAAGGGAAAAATTACACTTTTTTTACTTATAAAAATAGAAAACGTGGATTTGTATAAAAATCAAATTAAAATATGGTGATAATTTCTCTTGCTGTAAATACAATTTTAAAATCATAATAAAAGTCACAAAAAATAACATAGAAAAAGGAATCAGTAAAGGGAAACAGATGCAAGGAATTGGTCAATTACTATGGAAATTACGAGAGAAAGAAGGAATACGACAAAAACAATTATGCCTGGGTATTTCTTCTGTGTCAAAATATGCAAGAATTGAAGCAGATCAGCAGGAAATTGATTTTTTTCTGATTGATCGAATTATGGGACGGTTGGGAAAATCGGTGGAGAGGCTCACTTATATATTGCCAAGGGACATTTACAATATCTATGAATTGCGTCAGGAGATACAACAGAAAATTTGTCAAAAAAAATGGGAAGAAGCAAAACAATGTCTGCTTGAATATGAGAAGAATAAAAGAGCAAAAGGAGCCGCTGCATCAGCAGTTCATTGAGCAGGAATATGCGCAGATTGCATGGCTTCGTGGTAAATCAGTAGAGACAGTATGTGAACATTTGGAAAAGGCAATTGTACAGACAATGCCAGAAGCGGAAATACAGAGAAAGACAGGGATTTTAAGTGCAGAGGAATACAAACTTCTGCTATTTCGATGGGAAGTCTGTTTTGGTACAGATCGTGAACGAGGAGAGAAAGAACTTCAGGAGTTAGTAGAGGAGATCTTTCAGAAAAACTTTTAGAGAGGACAGAACGAGTAAAAGTAATTCCATATGCTGCATTGTTAATAGAAAAACAGCCCGAGATGGAAAAGCGGATACTTATTTAAAATTGATAACAGAAACGGCGTTAGAAAACTTGAGAGAAGAAGGGAAACTGCTTTATATGCCGGAAATTCTGGAGCAGTATGCGCAGATTCTGGAAAAAGAAAATAGTAACGCAGAATTTATTGGGTTGCTGCGACAGGAACGTGCAAGCCTTCTGGAATTGGAAAGTGATTATAAAGTTTCTTTTAAAAATTACCGTCTGTTTGACCATGTGGTTCGGAATTTCGAGATTGATGCAGAATTGATACGTCGAACAAGAAATGCGGCAAAACTTACACAGGAAGGACTGAGTGAAGACATTTGTGCGCAGGAAACATTGGCAAGAATCGAAAACGGAAATCAGAAACCACGAAGCGGAAATCTACGTCAGATGATGGAGAAGATGGGAAGGAGTGGGGATAGAATTGAGACGGGGATTCAAGTGGAAGAGTATGAGACGCTGGAGTTGAAGATTGAATTTTCGAAGTTTATTCATCGAAAAGAGTATGGAAATGCAGAAAAGGTACTTTCAAAAATTGAAGAAAAATTAGACTGTAATTTGATGAAAAATTACCAATATATTGAAACAGAAAGGGTAAAAGTAAAATATAAGGAAAATGCAGAATATACGGAACAATTTATAAAACAATTAAAAGAATTACTTGCTATGTCACTTAAAGTTGAAGAAGGACAAAAAATAGAATATGTTTTAAATACAGAGGAAGTTAGTATTTTGACAGAAATGGCATTGATTTATTGGGGTGAACAGGATTATAAAGTAGCATTGGAAATATATCAATTTTTAGTGGGACAATATGAAAAAAGTTTTATTAAACCTGTATTTCACATCTTAGATTGGGGGTATGAGTATGGGAAATTATGGGATGGCGTTGGAAGAATTGGGATATTTTGAAAAAGCAATAGGTGTCTGTCGAAAAAGAATTCAACAGACATTATTTGCCGGAAAAGGAGGATCATTGCACACTTCATTAATGGTTGAGGCTTGTATTTTAGAAGCACAAAAAGATGTAAAGTGCAAGAAATATTTTAAACAGGATTTAGATCTTTTAAGATTATATAAGATGCAAACAAATTATAAGTTAATGGAAAGTTATGTCAAGACAATAAAATATTTGATTAACTTTGACCACCATCAGGATTTGTAGGAAGAGATGTTGTTGTAAATGGTGGGGTAGGTGAAGAAGGATTTGGAAGCGAAATTGTAATCCAAAGTAAAAGCAGAAACAAATGCAGAATTAAAAAACAGAGTGTATGAAGAGGTTTTAAACAATCACATCACGAATGAAAGTGACGTAATTAAGGTTGCAATTGAACAATATCAGGAAAAACAGATGAAGACCCGCGCCATTGATGCAAAGCCGGATGATTATTTGTCAATCACACAGGTAGTGGATGAAAATGGCAGCGAGCAGGATATTATTTCAACGGGTTTGTTGATTGTAGACGAGCATCAGCAAAGAGTAGCAATCACTGATATTGTAAGCAATACGGGGCAGCTTAGCCAGTACAGCATTTATGCAACCATGAAAGTATCCGTGACAAATGACCGTCAGGCATTAAAGGTACGAATTAATTGGTTTGAAACAACACTGAACTACGGAACCTCTATGAAAGCAAGTAGTTTAATGCAGACATCCAAATATTCACCAGAGGTGGGATTCCAGTATGATGATATTACAAAAACAATTTCAAATCCTGCTGGAGGAACCCCATATCACTATACTCCAAATAATACGCAGATGATTACATATTCGACTTTAGAGTGTGGACGGTCCTGTCGTTCGTATATTAAAGCTGGAACCTCAAGTTTGAATATTGCTTATTGTGTTATATCTTCAGCCCCGGGAGGCCGCTGGGAGAGAGCTTAAGCAAAACTCGATTATCAGAACAAGCGAACTAATTGAAAATAGACGCTCCCCTTGCGTTATAGATACTAGGGGAGCGTTTTTGAAAACTGCGCGTCGCATTCTCGTTACTTCAGCCTGCAAATAAAAAGTCAATACTAAAATTGAAGAAAGTTAAAAAACTTTACAGGTTAAAAATTAGGCATTAAAATAAGGCCACCACAACCAG
>ENA-OQJG01000147-OQJG01000147.1-human-gut-metagenome-genome-assembly--contig:-NODE-147-length-12240-cov-2.274086_pt1 | contig 12240 bp, 18 predicted proteins | sample MGYA00242601_ERZ504767 | MGnify/ENA primary metagenome ERZ504767 (study PRJEB26092, sample SAMD00036362) | human gut metagenome | host: Homo sapiens | study: EMG produced TPA metagenomics assembly of... | reverse complement strand
GAGAAGTCTTTATCATACTATGGGAGCAGAAGGTTAGTTTTGAAAAAAATTAGGGAAGGCAAGGATAAAGTATATGTATTGAAAATTGACATTGATGGTATAGGGTATTATATTTATAGATCAGCAGAATTATTTAAATTTTTTAGTGAGGATAAAGAAGTATTATTTACATCGGTAAGTAGCAGAGAATTGTCAGAAAAACTTAAGAGTTACACTAATTTTGCAGTACAGCTGCCTAATAGAAGCGAAAAATTAGAAGTGACACCTCCTGCATACAATTATTTACCATTTTATATAGATCAAGATCATTACGAAGGAAATAATTATGCTGCATTTAAAAATTTAGGACAGTATGTGGGTTTTAGAGAAAATGTTTTGTTTTATCATTTAGGTGTATATAACGAAGAATATTTCGAACTAGTACATAGTCGAGATGAGATAAAAGAGAAAAAAGCACAGAGTGAATCGCAGCTTGAAATATTTAAGGCAATGATTGAAGGTCTTGACAAAAAACTTGCAGGAGTATCGGTTTCTTCTAGTTATGAGGCATTGAGAAAAGATGTTGCTATATATCAGAAAGAGTATGCAGAGGTTTTGGATAAGTTGAGTAAGAGCAAAAAGAAGTTAATTGATTTGAGAAATCACTTATACGAAACAGAGCAGATGTTGAAGGAGATTGAGGATGTTTCTAAGGAGAGTGAAAAGAAAATAAAGAAACTGCGTAAGCATATATGCCCGGAATGTGGAACGGAATTGGCAGATACTATTCAGTTAAAAAGCAAAAATTATAATTTAATAGAAGATGCAATTTTGATAAAAAATGATTTGCAAATCTCTCTTCTTGAATATCAGAGGCAAATTGAAAAAGAGAAAAAATGTATAAAGAACTCTTAGAACAAATGTCTGCATAACGAAAAAAAACTAAGATTAATAATGAGAAAACAGATGATGTCCTTAGACAAAAAGGATTGTCAGAATTAAGGGATGAGGTTGTTTCAGAGCAGATTGAAGTGATTGATGCAATAGAAACTGCTAAGGCAGAACTAAAGGCTGTAGGAACAAAAATCAATGCTTATGGAACAAAAAAGAAGCGGGTAGAAGCGCAGTACTATGAGCATATGATGACAGCGAGAACACAATTTGGGTTAAATGAGTTATCTCCAGATAGCTTTAAAAAGATTACCAATTCCGTAAATGCAAGTGGTAGTAATAAGAATATAGCTACAATAGTATGGTATATTACTATTTTGGAACTCAGAAAAATGTTTAATAAAGAGGCTATAGAGTTTCCAGTGGTTTTTGATAGCCCAAACAATGTAGAAACAGACAATCAAAAAAAGTACGGATTAGTACAGTATATTACTAATAAATGCGATTCGGGACAATTGATTTTATCATTACTGGGATTTAGTGAAAAAGATATTGAGCCAGATAAACAAGTACACATTATCACACTTACCAATGATAAGTACAAATTGTTAGATTCAGAGTCATATGAATTATATAAAGATTTATTAGATGAATTGTGTGATGCATCATAGTAGCAAATATGGTGGAATGTGGTTGTGTAGCAAATTATTAAGTAAATGCTTGAAAGGCGGTAGGTCGTGGCAGATCTACTGCTTTTTTGTTGTAAAACTATTATCTAAAAAGGCATGGAAAAAGAATAGTAAATGCGTTAAACTTATGGAGATAGAACATACACGTTTTTCCCATGTAGTTTTTTTATTGGAGGAAAACAAGTGGGAAAGACAAATAAAGGAAAAGAACTGGGAAATGCCATCTATCAGAGAGCAAATGGCACTTACGAAGCGAGATATATTGATCGCTTTGGAAAACAGAGAAGCGTGTATGGCAAAACAATCACAGAGGTGGGAAGAAAACAGAGAGAGAAAATCTTTGAGAATGAGAAGCAGATCAATGTCATAGATACAAAAATGACGTTGGATGAATGGTATGATAAGTGGATCACTGTATGTAAGAAACATTGTCGTACCACTACCAAAAGAACTTATGAGATACAATATAATCGGTTAAGAGAAAGTCTTGGATGGAGAAAACTGACAAGCATTAATCTGATCGTGTTACAGGATGCTTTCAATGAATTGGGTTCGGATAAATCAAGAAGTGACTGTAAGGCTTTGCTTGTGGATATTCTGAATCGTGCCGTAGAAGCTGATCTTCTGCTTAAAAATCCGGCAATAGGTATCAATCCTATCATTGATGGAAAAGTGAAATCAGAAAAGCGTATTTTATCAAGAGAAGAGATGGAGATTCTTCTGGAGAACTCTCAAGGTGGGATGATGTATCCGATTTTTGTAGTGGCACTCGGTACAGGGATGCGTATTGGTGAAATCCTTGGATTAACATGGGATTGCATTGATTTTGATAATCGTGTTATCACAGTCAAACAGACCCTTTCCTATCTGCCGGGGGATGGACACAATGCACAGTATGAGTTTCATCAGCCTAAGACACAGGCAGGATTTCGCAAGATTCCAATGATTAAGAAAGTATATGATGTACTTGTGTATCAACAGACCTACAGGAGAGATATTGCTACTCGTTTTTCGCCCAGGGAAGGATTTGAAAATCTGGTATTTACGTCTAAGACAAATAATCCTATCAATGCGGCGAATGTCAAAGATTCAATCAATTATATTGTTGCCCGGATTAACAGAGAGAATCCGGATCAGTTTTTTGAGCATCTGACACCTCATGGATTGCGTCATACCTTTGCAACGAATTGCATCGAAAACGGATGGAGCCTAAGACATTGCAGAAAATATTAGGTCATAATTCTTTGCAGATGACGATGGATCTGTATTGCCATGTACGAGAAAGTACGCTGACGGATGAGATGGAACGAATAGCGAATTTTATGTAGCGAAAATATGAGTGGTAAGCGAGTGGTAAGATAAGAAATCGAGTGCCGGAAAACCCAGTAAAATCAAGCATTTGTTCAAATAGCACTTGAAGTTCTGCATCTTTCAGGTTGTAGACGAACGCTAGGCGTTCGTCATGAGAAGTAAGGACTGGGAAGTGGTGGAAATGCTTGATTGATAAGTGATGGAAGGCATTTGACGTTGACAGAGAAAACCTCGTAAAGTATCGCAAAATATCACAAAACCGTGATTCATAGTGGTAAGAAAAGTGGTAAGTCTGAGTGGTAAGCACCTGAATAGAAAAGTGATAAAGAAATTGCCAGGGCAATGTACCACCCCGGAAGTCAGATTAAAATCTGACATTCGGATGCTGATGCATGATCCTGGCAATTTTGTGATTACTTAAAATCACAGGTTTGTTTGTGGTGCATGCTATTTGTTTTAAAGGTAGGAAACCAGCTCATCCATGCCAATGCGCATATCTTTATGACGCTCTGCGGATGCATCCAGTTCATCACTGTATCCGAGAGCTAAGATATTGACCGGTTCTAAGTTTTCCGGAAGGTTCAGTTCTTCTTTTAATATGTCCGGTTTAAAGTAGCAAATCCAGACACTGCCAAGACCAAGTTCGGTTGCCTCAAGCATCATATGGTCGGTCAGGATCGAGGCATCGATGTCGGTTGTGATCTTGCCGTCAAACGGACGTTTCCAGGCTTTTGTCTTATCGGCACAGACGACAATGGCAGCCGGTGCCTGATAAATATTTGCTGCTTTTCCGACTTTTTCCAGTCCTTCTTTGCTTTTTACGACCATAAGGCGTACCGGCTGCATGTTCGCGGCGGTCGGTGCTGCGTGGGCAGCCTCTAAGATCTTATCCAGTTTTTCCTGTTCAATTTCTTTTCCTGTGTACTTTCGTACAGAATGTCTCTTTTTTGCAATCTCTAATAATTCCATGATAATCTCCATTCTTGCGCTGTTTTTTTGCGCATCTTGAGTTTGTGTGTAAGCACGGATCTTGCGTGTGAAAAATCTTATTTTTCACGCTAATCCTCCATGCTTGAGCTGATTTTTGCACATAATTGAATTTCATGCGGTTTCGCTGGGATAATCCTGTTTATTTCGGATTCTATCTTGTGTTTCTGAACGTTCATGTCTATAATTATATGGAAATGCAGAATATAAGCAAGTATGCACTTTTTTGGTATATACTTCCGAAAAAGTAAGTAAGGAGAAACAGATCTATGAATAAGGAATTTAACTGTCCGGTGGAGGCGACGATCTCCCTGATCGGCGGCAAATACAAGTCGGTCATTTTGTTTCATCTGATGGGAAAAACGCTCCGCTACAGTGAACTTCATAAAAAGATACCGAAAGCCACCGATAAAATGCTCGCACAGCAACTTCGGGAACTGGAAAAAGACGGACTTATCAAAAGAACCGTCTATCCGGTTGTCCCGCCCAAAACAGAGTACAACCTGACGGAGTTTGGAGAGAGCCTGTCACCGATCCTAAATGCCATGTGTAACTGGGGAGAGTCCTATCTGAACATTTCGAGTCAGTGTGTGGAAGAGTCGTGAGGCGGAAAGGTTTGAGGGACAAGTGAAAAGCAGGAATACTGTGTCTTGGTGCAGAGCGAGGAACAGAGCACGATGAGAGATTGAGGATTGTGCGCAGGATTTGTGCCTGTGCGTAAACATGAGGTGTCAATGAAAGTGTTGTTTTTATTGAAAAGAATGGAGGATTGAAATGGCAGATAAAAATGCAATGAAAAATAAAAGTGCAATGAGGAACAAAAGTAAAGTTAAAAATAAAGACATAGCGAAAAATAAAGCTGCAGGCAAGAAAAAGTATGCAGTTGATAAAACAATGAAGCAGGAGGCAGAAAAACGAACCGCCGGAAAAATGGGAAAGAAAAATATGCGGTTGATAAAACAGTGAAGCAGGAAGCAGAAAAGCGAACCATCGGAAAAATGGAAAAGAAGTATGCAGTGACTAAAGCATTTACAGAAAAAACGGATCATGGAAAATCGGTAAAAGAGAAAAAAGTATCAGGAAAAAACACGTCGGAAAAAATGATCACGAAGAAGCAGAACGCAGACATGTGCCAGTATGCAAAAAAATGCGGTGGCTGCGATTATCAGGGACTTTCCTATGAAAAACAGCTCAAAGAAAAGCAGGAATATGTTAGAAAAAATGTCGAAGAATTCTGCAAAGTACTGCCGATCATCGGGATGGAACATCCCTATCATTACCGCAACAAAGTGCATGCGGTATTTGACATTGCAAAAGGCGGATCTGTCATTTCAGGCGTATACAAGGCAGGGACACATGATGTTGTAAACATTGATTCCTGCCAGATCGAAGATGAGACGGCAGATGCGATCATCCACGATATCCGGGGACTTTTACGTTCCTTTAAAATCAAGACTTATGATGAGGATACCGGATATGGTCTGCTGCGTCATGTACTGGTGCGTCGCGGTTTTCACAGCGGAGAAGTGATGGTAGTATTAGTGCTCGGATCCCCAATCCTTCCGTCCAAGAATAATTTTGTCAAGGCACTGCGTAAACTTCACCCGGAGATCACAACGGTCGTTCTTAATGTCAATGACAAAAAAGACCAGTATGGTTTTAGGAGAAAAAGAGACAGTTATTTACGGAAAAGGCTATAATTGAGGACACACTCTGTGGCTGTACTTTCCGCATTTCCCCCAAATCATTTTATCAGGTGAATCCGGTACAGACTGAAATCCTTTATACGAAGGCGATCGAGTATGCCGGACTGACAGGAAAAGAGAGGATTGTGGATGCTTACTGTGGCATCGGAACGATCGGTCTTATCGCAGCGTCGAAGGCAAAAGAGGTCATCAGTGTGGAATTAAATCGTGATGCGGTCAGGGACGCCGTGACTAACGCAAAACGAAATGACATCAAAAATGTCCAGTTTTACAATGCTGATGCTGGACAGTTTATGGTGGAGATGGCGGAATACCGTGCCGATCAGAAAAAAAATCAGGTGCTGGATGCCACAAAATCGGGAAAAAAGGCAACACCGGATGGCAATGTGGATGTCGTATTCATGGACCCGCCAAGAGCAGGAAGTGACGAGGCGTTTTTATCTTCGGTCATCCGGCTTGCTCCGAAGCGCGTAGTGTATATTTCATGTAACCCGGAGACACTTGCAAGGGATTTAAAGTATCTGACGAAACATGGGTATCAGGCAAAGGAGTGCCAGCCGGTGGATCTTTTTCCGTGGACGAAACATGTTGAGACGGTTGTTTTGCTTTCCAAGGGTGAGGTCGACTCGAAAAAGATTCGGGTTGAGTTCTCTTTAGAAGATATGGATATGTCCGAATTTCAAGATGGGGCAACCTACACGCAGATCAAGGACTATGTACTGGAACATAGCGGATTAAAGGTATCAAACCTGTATATCTCACAGATTAAGCGGAAATGTGGGATTGAGGTTGGTAAGAACTACAATCTGCCGAAGTCCGAAGATTCCAGACAGCCTCTGTGTCCACCGGAAAAAGAGAAAGCAATCCGAGAAGCATTCAAATATTTTGGGATGATCTAACATCCCGCAAAATGGAGGTTTCTTATGGATAGATTGATTTCTTGTGAGTTTAACATGGATACCGCTTGTGTGGAACTGAATTCTTTGATGGTAGTATGATTGCGATTGATACGATTGCGGTTGAGAACGAGGTTGCCGACAATATGTATCAGAGGTCGGAACTGGATTATCTGATTTACAATGACCCGATTGGATATGCTGATTTGATATTGAACGGAGATTCCAAAACCTATTTGAAAAACTGTTACAGAGTATAAATCTGTGGATACGGCGATTGGAGCGATTTGCCTGGCTCACTAAACCTCTAAGCCCATAGTTATTGGCTAAGGCAGATATTCAACTTTAATTTTAGAAAACATAAATAAAGGCTATCCAATCTTTTTGACTGGGTAGCCTTTGAAAGTTTTGCTCTTTCTACTTTTTAAGAATCAATTTATGAATGACCATGCCGATTATCAAACCAAAGGATGATACTGCCAAATACCAAAGCGAATGTATCAATGCTGTCTCGTTATAGTATATAAACACAGATGGCACAAATGTAATTGCTATGATTATTGGATACAAGTACTTTACTTTCAGATTTGAAATGCTGCCAATTAGAATTGAAAGCAATAATGTTGCTAAAATAAGCAAAACTATCATTCCCATAACGTCTGTTGGTCCTGCAAATAATGGAAATACATAAAACATAAATAATTGAATTAAGAGTATTAGTATCTCCTTCAAGTATTTCTTCATAATCAAAACACCTCCGTTCATATAAACTCTTTTTTATTTCATTTTGCAAAGATTATCTTGATTTGCAGTTTGTCATTGTTGTAGATTGCTCCAATACTTCCGCCCATACGCTCAATCAGCAGCTTGGCGATGGACAATCCCAAACCGGTTGAATTGCGACTGGCTTCTACTGTATAGAAACGGTCAAACAATCTGCCGACCGTCACATAATTCAGATTGTGCGCCGTGTTGCTGAATGTAACACAGCCGTTCTTATCCATGACTACGGACAGATCGCCGTCAGAGTATTTCAGCGCATTGCTGATAATGTTGGAAAAGATACGGTTGACCGCACCTGCATCCAGTTCACGGAAAACCGGTTCCTCCGGCAATTCGATTTCCGGTTGGATGCCTTTTTCCTGCATGACCGCATAGAAAGACAGCAGACTTTCCTCCAATGCCCGGACAACATCCATACGTTCTGGTTTCAGTTCCTGAAAAGAAGTAACCACACTATATCTGAATAGTTCTTCGGTTAGATTTTTTTAAAACATCTGTTCTGTTTTGGATTTGAGAAAGATAGCAGTGTACCGTTTCGCTTTTTTCCTCTCGTTCCAATAGGTCAAGATAACCGTTTATCGCCGTAAGCGGAGTTCTCAGGTCATGGGAAATATTGGTGATAGCTTCTTTCAGTTCCAGATCGCCCTGTTGGTAACGATGGCGTTCCTTGCGGAGCAATCGAAGCTGGATATTAATCTCCGAAGCCAGTTTTCTCAGATGAGGGTCGCTGGAAGAAATATCAATCAGAGTGTTTGTGTCGGAGGAAAGACGTTCCTGGAATTCTGTATGAATTTCATCAATACTTTTTTCTATAAAAATAATCTTTGTGATTAGAAAAAATACAACAATTAGCAAAATACAACACAAAATCCAAGGGAACATCTTTCTACCTCCTTACTTTAGGTTCTTTTTCTTAAAGGAACGACTTCCTATAAGAGATGTTGAAAAAATTACAAACGCAGAGCACAATGGAAGAAAAATCAGGTGTTCCACCCCTTCTTCGCAAAGAATTACACCTTGTCCTCCAGGTGTCAGACAGATAAGAAATTCCAGCAGGATACGAAATGTTCCACCGATGAATTTGATATTTTGGGGATGCCATCGCACAGTTGGGTCTGTATCACTCCACATCCATCCATCCAATAACTCTGGTTCTGCAAAACGATCATAAAGGAGCATCCCGATTATGACCATTGCAGCTACAGCTCCCAGACAAAGAAGTGTCGCTGAGTTTTTGTTCTCCGCCAGACTTGCCAACAGACAACATACGCTGGAGAGTGCAACGACCATCAAAAGGCTTGAAAAAAATATAAAAATGCCATCTCTCCCAAAGAGAGGTTCAGGCTTGCCGTACCCAGTAGCGGAATATCCAGCATCCCATTAACTATCAACCAGATTAGTGCAGTACTCAGTCCAGCACATATGGTCAGGAGAAGATTGGAAAAATAAACTTCTTCACGAGTGTGTCCGCAGATTAGTTTATTGCGCAGAGTTCCATATTCATAGTCTGTTCCCCACAAATATGCGGCAAATACGGCGATAAATGGTCCCATCAGGGGTGAATATCCAAAAAAACGGGCGACCAGCTTATAGATGTATGCATTAGTCAAATTCGTCTGGAAGTAACCGTTGAGGATGATGAATGCGGAAAGCAATACAGCAATCACTAATTCTATTCGAATCATTTTTTTATTCTCTGTACGGTAAAAGGCTGCTCGAAAAAGTTTACGCATTATTATCACCTCCAACCAGAGAGATGTAATAACTCTCCAAACTTTCATCTTTTTCCTGCATAGACAGCACTTCGCAGTTTTCCTTTGCCAGTACAACGGTCAGCTGTGTCACATTGATCTTTGCGAACACATCGGCTGTTGTTGCGGAGATAATTTTATATTCCAGATTCATGGAATCCAGCACACGAGCCAGAGTAGAAGTATCGGTCACTTCCATGCGGACACACTTGCGGCAAACTGTGTCCAGTTCTTCTGCACTCAGTTCCTTCACCATGCGACCATTATCAATGATACCGTAATGAGTAGCCAGACGGGAAAGTTCATCCAGAATGTGACTGGAAATAAGAACTGTAATCTGTTTTTCTCGGTTCAACTTCAAAATCAGTTCTCGCATTTCCACAATACCCTGAGGGTCGAGACCATTTACAGGCTCATCAAGAACAAGAAAGTCGGGATCACCGGCTAATGCGATAGCGATGCCCAGACGCTGCTTCATACCGAGGGAGAAGTTCTTCGCTTTTTTCTCTCCCGTGTTGTCGAGACCTACCAGCTTCAACAATTCCTGAATACAATCAAATGATGGCAGACCAAGAATGAGATACTGGTGCTTCAGATTTTCCTCCGCAGTCATATCCATGTAGATGGACGGTGTTTCCACCACAGCACCCATGCGACGGCGGGATTTGATAATATCCTTGCTGTCATTGCGGATGCCGTACAGAGAAAAAGCTACCGGAAGTCGGTTCCTGCAATCCGCAGATCAAGCGGATCAGGGTTGTCTTACCAGCGCCGTTCTTTCCCACAAAGCCATAGATGGAACCTTTGGGAACATTCATAGTAAGACCATTCAATGCCTGAAAGTTTTTATACTTTTTTGTCAGGCTGTTTGTTTGCAAAATATAGTTCATATTGTATTACCTCCTTTGCTGACCTAAGTTTACAAAACAAAGTCAAGAAAGTGGTCAAAGAAAAACGTTAGATTTGGCAAGATTTTTTTGTCTGCCAATTTGAAACCAATTCCCCAAACTGTTTCGATATAGTCTACACCGCTGACATCCTGCATCTTTTTACGAAGATTGCTGATGTGCTGCTTCAAAGAACGCTCGGTGCAGTCGGGTGTGTCCAGACTGATTCTGTCAAGCAGGACACTCTTTGAAATTACCTGTTTGGGATTTTTCCATCAGCAGTTTTAAGATGGCATACTCCGTTCGGGTCAGCTTCACAGGCTGCTCCTGTACTGTCAGAGAAAGGGAAACCATATCCAAAACCAAATCGCCAACGGAAAGAGATTTGGTTTCGCCATGTTGTTCTGCCTTGCGGAGCTGAACAGTGATACGGGCAAGAAGCTCCTTTGTATCAAAAGGCTTGGTCATGTAATCTGCCGCACCGCCCAGCAGAAGATTTACCTTGTCTTGCACATCTACTTTTGCGCTGAGAACGATAACAGGAATGTTCTCAATGTGGGGCAGAACTTCCTCGCCAGACAATCCCGGCAACATCAGATCCAGCAGCACCAAATCGGGCTTGTTTTGTGAAAGAAGATATAACGCTTCTGTGCCGGAGTATGCACGAAGAACAGAATAGCCCTCTTGCACCAGCACTTCTCTCAGCATATCTCCAATATGAATATCATCATCTATGATTGCGATTGTTTTCATTCTCGTTCCTCGTCAATTCCTTTTATAGTTCAAACGCTACTATCGTTTCCTTTGGCAACTTCTCGTTTTCGCAGTTTAGAAGGTAGGCTATTGCCTTGTTCGCAAAGCGGTTTGTTTTCATTGTATCCCAATCGGCAAGTCGGACTATTTCTGATGTGCCGTTCTCAAAATCAAATGAAATCTGGCCCCATTCGCCGTCGCAGTCTGCCTGGTATTCGTAGATTGCGGTGGCGATTTTCTTTTTTCGTTTGGTCTTGGATTTCTGTTTCAAGCGGACAGCATGGATTGCGCCCTCGGCAACCAACAATTCTGTCAGTTTGTCCACTGCTCTGCGGTAGGCTCGCTCCGCACCGCTGGCAGTGCTGCCCTCAAACATTACAGCCAGTTCCTCAAAGGTGGGACGGCCTTTCCATGAGCCGACATGCCCGCAGGTCATGCAGATTGCCAGCCGCTTTTCAAGCAAGGTCTGTTCCCGGTAGTTCAGCTTATCAAAAGCTCGCTGCACCTTTTCTGCCTGTATGCCGTTCCAGAGGATGTCGGAGTAGTTCCAAGTATCATCAAGAGCAACATCTTCGCCCGTTTCCTCGCCGTCCTCATCTGTCACATAGAATGGTTGCTGATTGCGGATACCTCGAACAACTCTCAGATATTCTTCCGCAAGGGCAAAGTCACAGTTATACTTTTTGGAAAACTCGCTGACCGCATCCTTGGTGTTATGGTACAGCCAAGCCATTGACCGCACCATTTTATAATTGGTCAGAGAGGATACCGACCATTTTTCTTCGCCCATGCGGAAGCGGAGCATAGCATCCCGGATGAACGGGAAAATGTATGTAGCATACTCCGCACCCTTGGCAGGATCATAGTCCATCAGCTTTTGGAGCATTTGTTCCCTGCAGGAGAGCTTTATATCTATAAAACGGTCTGTATCGTACAGATCGCCGCCATCCACACCCCAAAAGCCTTTGATGCGCTTATTGAGCTGTGGCTCATAATGGTGGAGGAAGAACGAGAAATATATCAAATTCTTTTCCCGCAAGGCAGACAGGGATATATTCATTCAGACTGCCCACCGCTGGCGGCTCCGGTTCCAGTTGGAAGATGCGCTCTGCCATATAGGGAATGATACCATCACCGTGCGGATTGACAGCGTATTTTGGTATGTATCCGGTCATATTCCATGTAAAATCACTTAGCATAGTCGCACCTCCTTTCAACGTCCAATTTCAAATTTATTCTTTTTCTTACTCGCAAAAATTGCAATTATACAGAAAACCAAGAAAAACAAAAATCCTATTTTTCATTGACTGTTCCTCCTAACAAATTCAAATGCACTTTTGGGCTTCTTTCTTCAAAGCAACCTGTTCCATTTCTTTCTCATAAGTTCCCTTGGCATAAGCGACATTACTTTTTGCCCGGAGCATCTTATCTTTCGCCAGTTTCTTCATAACCTCTGCTAAATCCTCATCCAGTTTGCCACGCTTGATATAGCGGTTTATGGTATTCAGCCGCTTTTCGTATATCTGGATAACAGGATGATCGTCTGCAAGCTCCCGTTGTTCTCTGCCTTTCAGATTGCCGATCTGTCGGCAGGTGCGGTGTAGCTT
>ENA-OQJG01000146-OQJG01000146.1-human-gut-metagenome-genome-assembly--contig:-NODE-146-length-12245-cov-2.681631_pt1 | contig 12245 bp, 16 predicted proteins | sample MGYA00242601_ERZ504767 | MGnify/ENA primary metagenome ERZ504767 (study PRJEB26092, sample SAMD00036362) | human gut metagenome | host: Homo sapiens | study: EMG produced TPA metagenomics assembly of... | reverse complement strand
TATTATGATACTCCTCAAGTTCTACATTCGCTGAACGGCGAATTATCTCCCATCTCTTGTATAAACTTCAAAAAATTTAGTTATTTTTTCTCTCTCATCCTTTCCTAACTCAAAAGCTTCAAAAATTATGTCATCAATTTTTTCCTGAACTTCCTCTACTTTTTCCTTATCATCCAATGCATAAGCCTCTTTATACTCAAATAACATTGCTCAATCTTGCTAATCTGCACATCACTAAATTCTGGCACAGGTATGCTTCGCACTACACTAGTTGTAAGGGTTCTTTTTACACACTCCCTACGTACATATGCATTAATATTTTGCTATTTATCAATGCGCAGAGGACATAATTCGATACTTTCTTGTCCTCAGAAATTACCACAAAAAAGGAATGACTAGGATAATATCCGTCTTCATCTACTAGAGCATTAATACAATTTATTTCTCCTGGAGTAGAAGACATTTTTACCAATATTTTATTAGAAGCCGCATATATACTCTCGTAATCTCTACGCAACCTCAATCCTTTGTAATCTTTTTTTATTCTTTTTCTTCTTCCTTAGACATATGATAATCAAAAAAGCCTACATTATCACGCATTTCAGGTGATATTACATATTTTCTAAAATTATTTGCATTAGCAATATAAGGAATCCATCCATCAAATTTCATTTGTGAAAAATTATAGTTTGATGGCATCATAATTCCCATAACATTTTGTGTAATATCTCCAATAGTTCTCTTCCCTTTTACAATTTTTTGAAGTATATCTTCTATAGGTGAAACACTAATTCTATATCTAGGTTCATTCTTCCAAGAATTTTGAATGTTAATAAAAAATTCAAAATCCCATCTGCGATGTTTAAAATAATCTCTAATAGATTCTTTATTTCTTACCAATACCTTTATTTTTGTTAAACATTCACATTGTGTTTTCTTTTTTTGAGCAATCAAAACTATAGTCGAACAATTATTTTCAAAAATCTGTCCTGGAAGCATCCATAGCTCCATAATATCAAATTCATTTAGTAACTTTTTTCTTTGCAATATTGAACTATCATTTTGCAGAAAACTTTCCGGCAAAATTATTCCTATAAATCCTTCATCATGCAACCACTCTAAATATTTATCTAAAAAAGCTGTAGCCTTCTGTGTTTTCTGACTATTTCCACGAACTTCTTCATATGGTGGATTTCCTAATATAACAAATGGTTCCTTTTATTTTAGATTTGCTTATACGAAGCAAATCTCCTGCATGAATATCCCATTTATTTCCATAAGGTAAGCTGTATAAAAGCAAAGATAATCTAGCAACTTCTGATGCAAATTTATCTATATCATATCCTTCTATCATCCTTGTCAAATAATCATGTCTATCAAACTCAGTCTTTTCGTAACTTGCCAAATCCTCAAGTCTTTTTGCATGCACTTAAAAGCAAACTTCCAGACCCACAAGTTCCATCCAATACATACCTTTCGTCAATAGGAATACTTTCAAAAGGAATACATGAAACTATCTCCTGGCTTAATATCCTTGGTGTATAATATATTCCAAATTCTCTCCTAATATTTTCAGCTTTCTTTTCACTAAGTTGTAACAAAGTAGATTCATAAAAATATCCCAATAATTCATGATCAACACTTTGATAGTTTATACTGCAATTTAAATTTTTGTATATTTCACTAAGTAAATCTTTTCCATACTTAAACATTAACTTATTACTAAAATATTCTATATATGTTTGTGACAAACTAGTAAGTAAATCAAATATATCTGGTACTTTTTCATCTGGTCTTATTTTACTATTGATAATTAAAGCAGAAATCACATGCATTGTAATGCTTGTGATATTATTTAAATCTTGACCATTAATATTTTTTTTACTTTTTAAATATTTTTTTGCTGCAAGTAACCCCTTTTCAAATTCCTCACTTAATATTTTACAAGTTGCCGCTCTTGAAAAGTCAATTAATCCTGATGCCTCAAAAATATTCATTTGCCTATATCCCATTTTAGCATCAATCAAATTATCAGACATAAATTCAAATCTATTTTTTTCAAAATATAAATGAATAATATTTTCTTCACTGTCACTAAGCAATGTCGTTTTCTGTGGTGCTATGTTCCAAACACGCACATGTATGTTCTTAGATATAATAACAATTGGTGTTGCTAAATATTTAGCCCCCTCTAAATATTTTGTTTCCTCGCTGTCATCAGTTACCTCCTGTATAGCTATACAGGAAGTTGAAACATCCTTCAAATATCTATCACTAAACGCAACATAATCAAACTTGATAGCGGAGGTACCATTAATTTGTACAGAATAATTCTCAGAAAAATGTTCATTACTATATCCCAATGATCCAAGCATATTTTTCATATACACACTTTTCATCGTTGCACCTCCTTAACATTTCAAATAATCTACTCTACAGTCCGTTTTATTATAGCACATATTTATGCCCAAATCTATCATTATAATCCTTAAACTTATACAAACTTATTTCTTGCATTACTGTGAACAGATATAAGGAGTGACCAGTAACTTTCTCGCACCACTGGTGCGAGTCAGACTGTAGACAAACTAGGTGCTGGGATCATCCCAGCACCATTTTTTCCTTTAAAGTTAAATTGTATCCAAAAATTTCTTAGAAATCTTCGCTTTTGTCCATTTAGCAATCCGTTCTTACCAAGAAATCTTGCCAGTTTTTTTAGATTCATACATGCAAAAGTAAGCCCGGCTTTCATTTCCATCCGTGCTTTTCCTATGTATTGTGTATATCGAAATCCATGGTGTTCTTTTGCTGTTCCAAAGATTCTTTCTATCGTTTCTTTTCGTTTCTGATAGATTGCTTTATTCCCTCTTACATGTCGGATATCTTCTGCTTTTTCTATATATTTTTCCCAAACATGACGTGTTATCACTTTTACATGATTCTTGCTTTCTGTACATTTGGATATCTGTGGACATTTTTCACATTGATATCCACAGCTTTTATATTCTCTGTATCCATCCCTGTTTGTTGTACTGTATCTTAGAATCTGATTTTCTGGACAGATGTAACAATCATAGTATTCATCATAAACATATTCATATTTCTTAAAAAATCCCTCTTTTGTCATAGGACGTTTATATGGAAACAATGGTTCAATCCTATCTTTCAGAAGTTGTCTGGCAATCGCTGGTGTCTTGTATCCTGCATCTGCCACGATCATTTCTGGTTCAAAACTTTTCACCTTTTCATAGATTGTTTGAAATGTTCGGCTGTCATGTTCATTTCCAGGATGAACACTATATCCAAGGACCCATCCGTGTTCATCACATGCCGTTTCTACTGCATATGCAAAAACATGTTTATGTTCTCCTTTGCGAAACCATCCGCTTTCTGGATCTGTAATACTGCTCTTTTTGGTTTTTATATCGTCTGGTATCTGTTCAAGCTCATTATGTTGATCATTCCTAGATGTGGGAGGTGTTGGCGGATTCTTCTTATTTTTATCTTTTAGAGGTTTTTTCCCATGTGCCTGTCGGTCTTCATTGATCTCTTTTTGTAATTCATCTTCATACCAGAGTGCCTGTTCATGAGCAACTCTTTTTCGCATTTTTTTACTGTTGGCACATGCTTTTACATGAGTTGCATCAACAAAGATCTCGTCCGTATTGATCAACTTATACTTCATACATTCTTCCAGAATCTTTGAAAATATCTGTTCAAAAAGATCCGTGTCTTTAAATCGGCGGGAATAGTTCTTTCCAAACGTTGAAAAATGCGGTACAGGATCCAGCATATCCAGACCAAGAAACCAACGGTAGGCAACATTTACTTCAATCTCTCGGATCGTCTGACGCATACTTTTGATTCCATAAAGATATTGAATAAATGGAATTTTAATGAGCATAACAGGATCCATACTTGGACGACCATTGTTTTGACAATATTTATCTTCTACAAGATCGTAAATAAAGTTCCAGTTGATTGCTTTATCAATCAATCTTAGCATATGATCCTGCGGAACCATGGAATCCATTGAGAACATCATCATCTGTTCTCGTTTCTTGTCTGCATTTTTCGTCATCATAAAAAACACCGCCTTTCTGATAATTTTATTATACCAGAAAAACAGTGCTCATAGTAAAAGTCCCGGCAAATACCGGGACTTTGTCTACAGTCTGAAAGTCCCGGCAAATACCGGGACTTTGTCTACAGTCTGAGACAGACTTAGATCTGTCTTATTGTGATGCCTAAAATTAAAAAGAAAGCGATTGAAGAAAATAATTTCTCAATCGCTCTTGCGGTTTTATTGTTGGAACAATGTTAACTTAATGACATTGGTTTCATCATCACACCCCCTAGTATTGTGCAAAAGTTGGTATCTCCCTCTTTCCGCATAACACTATCCAGTGAGGCGTGATTTCCGACACTTTTTTGAAAAAAGTTAAAAAAGTTTTTCGGGTATGAAAAAAGTAAACGCACAAAACATATTGTTTGTACGAGCCATGAAAGCCAAAACATATTCAATTTTTAATAGAGTTCTATTAGGTGGAGTTTGATTGTAGAGAACTGTTCTTAAAGCTTTCCATAATACAAGCCCCCCTGTTTAGAACTTATTTTAATTTAACAATCACTTTTATAAGTCTATATTGGTTCTTATAGAAGTTTTACATATTCTTTTTTACAAATCTTTACCCCAAAAAATACACAACTACATGAAAATACAATGCTCAAGATAATATAACTCCAATTAAAAAAAGATAAATTTACCAAATAACAAATTGATTGGCTTACGTCAACATTCACATAAGGCTGATTACTACCAATCATATCCATTACTTTAATCATGTTTAACGAAGATATATCATATAAATAAGCACCTAACAAATACACCACAATTTTCTCGATTATTGATGGAACGATAAGGGTTAATGAATAAAACCCAATGGATTCTTGCTTATAAACACGGTATAGATATAGCCCCCCTAAAAGACAAGGGAATATTGCAAGACAAATTCGTAACAATGTATTATTTAAGTGAAGTCCAAACATAATAAACATTAAACGTACAAATAAATACACTCCTAAAATAATTAAGCCAATCAATAACTAGAATTTTTAATTTTTCTTTTTTTGTTCTTGCATTATACATTACCTCCTCAAAGAATTTTTAACTTTAGGAAAAAATAAAATTATAGTAACTCCACCATAAGAATTATTCTTTATTTCTACATCTATAGACAAATCATTTGCCATTTTTCTAACAAGGTACAATCCCATACCTGTTGAACGGCTTAAATAACTTCCAGTATTTCCAGTAAATCCTTTGTCAAATACAAAAGGTATATCTGACTCAGGAATATTGGAACCATTATCGCTGATAGACAATAAAATGTTTTCCTCATTTTGAGACTCCATAATAGAAAATGAAAGTATAGGAATTTCTTTTTTTGTAGAATACTTCACACTATTACTAATGACTTGTCCTAAAATAAACATCAATCCTTTTTTATCAGATACAACCACATTTTCGTTACCAGAATAGTTGATAGAAAATCCCGCTTCTTCAAGTAAAGTTCTGTTATCTTCAATAGATTCTTGACAAATTGATTTCAAAGATATTTTTTCAAAATAATAATCTTTATGAGTAGCTCCTAGTCGTGAAAAGTAAAGTATCTGTTCTATGTCCTGTCGAGTTTGATCTCGAACATAAAGCATTCGTTGATGTACCATATTTGACATTTCATTTTTTCTATTATCTAACAATAAAGTCATAAGAGATACAGGTTTTTTAATTTCATGTACCCAATTTTCAATATAGCTTTCAAAATCAGAAACTTTTACTTTTTGGTCATTTAAGTTTTCTTGTTGTTTTCTCAAATGATTTCCTAATTCGTTGATATAAGAATGAAAAACTATAGGAACTGTTTCTGTTAATAAATACTCATTTACCTCACTTGGATCAGATAAGAAATTCTTAAAGATAATATCTGCCTTATGATATTTTCTTATTGATATATTTAAGGGAATAACGATAACTAAAAATAAAACTAAAAGTATCAATCCAATATAGCTTACAAAATTATTAGGACAAACTGCCCAAATAAGAAATGCAAAAAACAAATCTATACCTAAAAGAGTTAAAACCCAAATACGATAAGAAGAAATATAGATACTAAGCGTTTTTAATTTTTTCATATATTCCATCTATCCTTTCATACGATACCCTTGACCACGTACTGTTTCTATACGCTGTTCAAGACCAAATCTAGCAAGAGTTTTTCGTAGTCTAACTAAATTCACTTGTAATGCATTATCGTCTATAAATTCATCTGTTCCCCAAAGTATATTGTAAAGTTCTTCTTTCGTTACAATATTTGGAGCATTTTTCAAAAGAGTAAGTAATATTTTCCCTTCATTTTTCGGAAGTATATATGATGTCTTTCCTATATATAAAGTGAAAGTATTAGGATCAAGTAGAAAACCTTGTACATTAAGTAGGCCTTGTCCTACTTGTTCCTCTGTACGACGTAAAAGATTTTTAATTCGAGCAAGCAATCGTTCCATATTACATGGCTTTGTTAAATAATCATCTGCACCTAGACCTAATGCATGGAGTTCATCTTGTAACCTATCTCTAGCTGTTAAAATCAATACTGTACCAAGTTGCTTAGATTTTAACTCTTTACATAATTCAAATCCTGAATAAAAAGGAAGATTGATATCTAGTAAAATTAAATCTGGAGAATATGAAATTATACAAGATATTACGTTTTCAAAGTCTAAAATACTAAATACTTCATATCCATTCTTTTTTAACAAATTTTCTAATTCTTCTCTCATGTAAACATCATCTTCAACTATAGCAATTCGAGCCAATACAACATCATCGCCTTTCTCTTTAAAAATTTTAATTTTAAGCATTAGTTTTATATTCCATTTTACCTATTTCATGAATAGCTGTTTTGGCCACAGCTATTCCATAAACAACAATAACAAGAATAACAATTATTGACATAACAATCAATAATGGATAGGCATTTTCAGTTTGTGCACTGGCAGAATGCAAATGTTTTTTGCATAGTATATAGTCCAACGGCCCCACTAACACATGCTAAAGATAAAGGAGTAAAAAATAACATAAAACCTGTTGTTTAATGGATTGCTTAATCTGCTTACGGTTTGCGCCTAAAATGGATAAAGTTAAATATCTTGACTTTGTAGATTGCATTTGAGTTAAAAATTGTAACGCTAACAACGCACAGGCAATTATCAACAACATAAATCCCATATACAAATCAGTATAACCTCCTGAAACAATATAAAATAATTGTCTCCCAAAATTATTAAGATAACTTTCATAATATAATCCAGATGGTTTTAATAAATCTTGTGTTTCCATAATAGATAATATCAATCCTTTTTCTTTTACTAATTTATCTGGAATACAGAAATTCCAATAAACAGTAGTTGTGTTTGGATTTACTAAATATGAATACATTTCATCTGATACAATCAGTGCTGACATTATTTTAATATTTTCATCTGCAGTCAAACCTTTCAATGTAACATTAGGTACAAGTGAATATGATTTACCCTTAATAGAAATTAAACCTTGTCCATTTGCTTCGCTATCAGACACAATATTATTTAATAATGATATGGTATCCTTTTGTGCCTTACCTAAAAAATCAGGGTTGATATAATAAATCATTTCTTCATTTTTTAGATTTATGTTTTTTTCACCAATAGCTTCTAATAAGCGATTATATGACGAAATTGGAATTATATGTGGAGATGTATTTGTATCAATACAACCTAAGAGGTTAAGTGAGGCTGGCTGATCTGGCCCAAAGCTATAACCAGTTGCTTCTTGTGTTGCAGAATCTAATACATCTGACGGTAAACTTTGAACCACCTTTTCTCTTAAAATAGACCAATCTACTGATAACTTTGAAGATATTTCTCCAATCTCCATTCGATTCAAATTTTCTACATAAGGTTTTAATTCTTTACTTGAAAGACATTGCTGAACAGTTTGTTCTTCTCCAACTATTGTAAAATCATAAACTGATGATTCTTTTGTCAATTCATTTCCATTTGAAATAATACGCGTTGAACCGTCAGCAATAAGCATAATAGTTAACATCATTAAAATAGATGCAACACTAATAGAAATATATTTATAAACTACATTCTCCTGTAATTGTCTTAAAGTAAAAGTATAAAGGCTCTTTGTTGATTTATGTTTTTTAGTTGTAGCCATAACACTTAAAAGCCTTGCTGTTCCCTTAATAAATAAAATAGTACCAATAATTCCTAATACCACAGATATAAATAAAATTATAATTCCATCGGTAAAATGAGATAATACTATCCAATATGCTACAATTAAAAATACACACCCTAAAATAAGAGATAAAAAACTTATATAAGCATTCCCATTCCAATGCTTTTTTTGCAATTTCTCCATAAAGTAATTGATACAATTCTTTACGAAATAATTTACCGCATAAAAGAAATAGCGCTACTGATTGAATCAGTAAAAATCCTAATATTGTAAATATCACTGCGCTAATCGAAAAGCTCGATTGATGAACAATGATACCGTACCCTACTAAACGAGCAGTCGCAATACTTGTAATCTCAGATAAAAACGTACCACTAAGCAAGCCACCAAGAAGAGCTAAAAATGACGTAATAATTCCCTCTACCATTATCTGAATGAATAAATGTTTCTTAGTCATACCAAACATTAAATAAAGTCCTAATTCTCGACTACGACACTCTAGTTGATATTTATTTGCGAAAACTACAAGAAAAAATACAAATAATAATACACAAAAATATACTGTAGGCATTAAATTAGTAAGCAAACGTTGTACCGCATCACTTTCTATTTCTCCTAAAAAACGAATAACATCTTGTTCTTTCAAAGAGAGAATTATATAAAATGCTGCTGCCGCAATAACCATTGTAAAAAAATAAATTAAGTTTTCATTTCGACTTCTCTTTGAATTTCGCCATGCAAGTTTATAAAACATTAGCGCTCCCTCCTCCTAATTGCGCCATTACTTGTAATATTCGAGAATAAAAATCTTCTCTTGTTTCTTCAAAAATGTTACGACGCAACTCATGAAAAATAACTCCATCTTGAATAAACAAAATACGTGAGCAAAAACTAGCTGCATTTGGATCGTGAGTAACCATTAAAATTGTATGTTCCTCTTTTTGGTTAATCTCATATAATTTTTCCATCAGTAACCTTGCTGCTTTAGTATCTAATGCTCCTGTTGGTTCGTCAGCTAAAATAATGTCAGGATCAGAAATCAAACATCGAGCTGCGGCAACGCGTTGTTTTTGTCCTCCAGACATTTGCGATGGAAGCTTTGAAAGGACATCAGTAATACCTAAAAAACTAGCAATTTCATTAATTTTTTTTCTGCAGTAACCATTGCTACATTATGAATAGACAATGGTAACAATATATTTTCTTTACCTGTTAAATTATCTAATAATGCAAAATCCTGAAAAAGATAACCTATTTTATTACCTCTATATTCAGATAATTTAGTTCCATCAAAAGAGCTGATATCTACTCCTGAAAGTAAAATTTGTCCAGAAGTAGGTTTAATTACTGTTGCAATACAATTTAATAATGTGGTTTTTCCTGAACCACTAGCTCCCATAATACCTAGATATTCACCTTTAAGAACATCAAAAGAAATTCCATTAAGTGCTTTTGTGGACACAACATCTTTGGAATAATATTTATGTAATTTTCGTACTTCTAATAATTTTTCATAACGACTCATATATGACACCAGACCTTTCTTATACTTTATTATAATTATAATAAATAAAGACAAATCACACCACTTACAATTCATGTAAGGTTTTTTCTTCACGATCACGTACGCATAAAAGCCCATTTCCTTATCTGTTTTCTTGCGTTGGTGATATATCGTTACCTCGAAAGAGATCTGGGAAATGCCTTCAGCTACGAGGCAATCTTGGATAAATTGAAAACAATGAATTTCGCCGATATACAAGAACAAGGTTTTATTCCACTTTACACACGAGACAAGCTAACCAATGCATTGCACACTATTTGCGGCTTTGAAACGGATTATAGACATCCATATCTTTGTAATAAATCTCCAGAAAAATTTCCAAATTCAATGTCCACACCCTGGCTCTGCTGTTGTAGGAAATCTTTTTCCCATTCCTTAGCTTCACCCTTGGTCCTGAATCCTCTTTTCTGTTTTCTTTTTCGGTTTCCCTGCCAGTCTTTGTAATAGACCTGTACTTTCCAGTTTTTTCCTTCTTTGTAAACCCCCATTACTAATCCTCGACTTTCATGCCATAAATCTTTTCTGCCAGGAATTTCGTAGAGATTTTTCCAGCTACTACAATATATCCTTTTGCCTTCAATTCTTTGTTGTATTCTCGCATCAGACTATATGCATAAATTTTTGAAACTCCAAGAATTGCACACACATCATCCACATCCATATACATTTATATACATTTTTTCCTGCATCATACTCATACCGCTTTATCCTCCTTCAAATACTGCTCAACATGTTCCAGACCATAGATCTTATCCTCTACATAACGGGTTGGTACCCGACCGAGAATCACATAATAGTTCTTGCTTGCCAGATCGGCATTCATTCTTTCCACCACCCGGTAAGCAAACGAAACTGATAATCCAAAGAGTTCTGCAATGTCTTCCACTGATAAATACATTTTTCTCTTACGCATGAAACCATTCCTTTCCCTCTTCCTGTGGAATCTCACAAGTATCTTCCACTCCATAGAAACGCTTCACAAAATACTTTGTTGGAACTTTTCCTCTAAGCGTCAGATATCCCTGTTCTTCCAGTTCCTTGTTCAGATTTCCAATGATCTCATAAGCCAATGTCTGTTTTACTTCAAGAAGTTCACATATATCGGCCGTCTTTAAAAATAATTTGTTCTGCATAATCAGTACCTCCTGTTTTTTGAATATTTATCTCTTCATATACTCTGTACTGGCAGATACAAAATCGGACATCATTTTCCGAAATTTATCAAATTTTCTTGTTTTTTAATTCTCCATCAGTGTGATTACTGTGTCATGGAGTTTAAGCTCATCGAAAATAAAGAACCTTTCTGTGGTATCTGTTTTCTAAATGCAGACAACAAAAAAACAGTCTGCCTTGACGAAAATCACTTCAATCAAAACAAACTGTTCTTCATATTTACTCTAATTTTATTTTATGAGAATAACTGATTTCACGAAATTTGCAGGTGAATCTGGAATATAAACAAGAGAAAAAAATAATTTTTAAACTCCATTTGCACTCCATTTGGTCTTTTCGACATCCCGCAAAGCCTTTATTTATGGGCTTTTCCGCGATTTTTCAAGCTACTCAAACTCGACAATTACTAATCAATTTTGTTTAGAGATTATTTGTTGTCGTGTTCCTGTTTCTTTTGATTATTTGATTTATCCATATTATCCTGCCTATATGAACTAATGTTATCATTTTGTTATCGGTATTGATAACACTTGCTCAGTAGCTGTGGATAATAGTTATATGCTATGGCTTAAATTATAAGCGTAGTTTTTTTTGTTTTTAAATTCTATACCGACCAGTACAACAGATAGCACAAACGCTAGAAAAATCAGCAACAGGCCCCGCTAGCAATACTCCCATAATTCCGAAACGAAGCGGGAGCAGCAGGGTAAGCGGAATCAACACAAAGGTCTGCCTTGTTAATGCCAACAGAGCACCTTTTAACGATTTTCCTATTGCGGTAAAAAAACTGGAAGAAAGCAACTGCACACCATTTACCAACACCATGAAAAGATAGGTACGCATGAACAAAACAGCAAATTCAAAATACAGCTCGTCCCCATCTCCGAATAGCGAAATGATAGATTGCGGGAAAAATTGAAATGCGATGAAAGCAATTGTGGAAACAACAAGGTTCCATTTTACCGCAAGCAGGTAAGCCTCCCGTACACGATGGTATTGCCTTGCCCCATAGTTGAAGCCGATAATCGGCTGTGTTCCCTGCGAGATTCCTACAACAATCGCAAGGATTATGGCATTTGTTTTCATAACGATTCCGCAAGCAGCTAATGGAATATCTGTTCCATATTTTGTTAATGCGCCGTAATAAGTCAACGAATTGTACTGAATGATTTGAATCACGGTACTGCAATCTGGTTTGAGCTGCTGCTGATTCCCATGCTG
>ENA-OQJG01000145-OQJG01000145.1-human-gut-metagenome-genome-assembly--contig:-NODE-145-length-12246-cov-3.123030_pt1 | contig 12246 bp, 14 predicted proteins | sample MGYA00242601_ERZ504767 | MGnify/ENA primary metagenome ERZ504767 (study PRJEB26092, sample SAMD00036362) | human gut metagenome | host: Homo sapiens | study: EMG produced TPA metagenomics assembly of... | reverse complement strand
CGGGTAGGTACATCACTTCTTTTTCTATACAGGCTTTGCGCTATGGAAAGCGTCTTGTCAGCCGAGAAGTTCAGCTTCGTGTTCGCTCCTTTTGCAGCGTGGTAAGGTCGTCAAAAAGCGGCGGTTCTTGGCAGGCTTCTTTCCTCTCAACGGATTTTAACCACAAGTTGCCCGGCATCCTTTACCCGTTGCAGGGCGGCTATGGCTTCGGGCTGCTGTTCCCACTTGGCGGTCGATTGGGCGGTAAAATTTATTCCCCCGCTGGCGGTCGCCGCTTTGAGTTGCCAAAACTTGGCGGGTACGAAATTCTTGTTCTCCAAATAGCGGCTGCATATCATCACGAGCGTGGGTGTCTGCACCCTGCCCAGCGAGAACACCCCCTGCCCGGCGGCTACGCTCAACGCTTGGGTGGCGTTTATCCCTATCAGCCAGTCCGCTTCGCTGCGGGACTTGGCAGAGAGGTAGAGGTTATCGTAACGCTCTCCCGGCTGCAAGTTATCCAGCCCCTCACGGATTGCCTTGTCGGTAAGGCTGCTTATCCACAGGCGCACAAATGGTTTCCGGCAGTTCAGGTAATGGAAGATATAGCGGAAGATTAACTCACCCTCACGTCCGGCATCGGTGGCGACAATAATCCGGTCACACTGGTCGAACACTTCCTTTATCACTTTCAACTGTTTCAGCACGCCGGGGTCTGCCTTGTACCCTTTCTCCGCTTTCACCTGACGGGGGATTAGCTGGAAATCGGGCGGCAGTATGGGCAGGCTCTCCCTGCGGAAGTTCGCCACGCCGTAAGCTTCCGGCATGGCAAGCTGGATTAAGTGGCCGAACGCCCATGTCACCATATACCCGTTGCCGGAAAGATAACCGTCATTACGCCCGGTCGCACCGATGATGCGGGCGATGTCCTTTGCCACGCTGGGCTTCTCTGCTATCAATGCAATCATAATTCTTTACTTTTTAATGGTGGATATTACATTTTTCATTCCTCTGGACTTCTTGGGCTTGTCAGCTTTCAGGCTCTTGTCCTGCGCTTTCTCCTGCTTCTCTTTCTGCTTGGCGGTGGGCTTGTCCTGACCCTGTTTCAACGGCTCTTTGCCCTGCTTGGTGGCGGCGCAGCGTTCTACTACTTTAAGTTTCTAAAGCCGAAGCAGAATGTAAAGGGCGATACCGACCTTGAAGATTTTGAATTTGAGGACTACGACGAGGACGAGCCGGAAGCAGATACCGGGGAAACTCCCGAAGATGAAGAAACGGAGGAAGAAACCCTATGACCCTGTTTACCGACAATCCCTTTGAAAAGATGATGATACAGAAACCGGACGGGCGGCGTGATAATGCGCCGCCTGTTCCTTATCCCCCGGCTTGCGCTTCCTGCCCTTACAAGGGACAGTCCACTTGTGTGGGGTACTGTCTGAAACAGGTACAGAAGAAAAAAGAAGCCGAGCCGGAACGCTGAAAGGAGGATTTATCATTGATTTTAGTTATCGCAGAAAAGCCCAGTGTGGCGCAGACAATCGCTGCCGTACTTGGGGCAAAGGAAAAGAAAGACGGATTTCTCACAGGAAGCGGCTATATCGTTTCTTGGTGCGTGGGACATTTGGTAGGGCTTTCCGAAGCTGCCGCCTACGGGGAACAGTATAAAAAGTGGAGCTATGACAGCTTACCGATTTTTACCGCAGGAATGGAAGTACACCGTTGCTTCTGACAAGGAAAAGCAATTCAAAACCTTAAAGGAACTTATGCACCGGGCAGACGTTTCCGAAGTGGTAAATGCTTGCGACGCAGGGCGCGAGGGAGAACTCATTTTCCGTTTTGTCTATGAAGTTGCCGGGTGCAGGAAGCCCATTCGCCGCTTGTGGATTTCCTCAATGGAAGAAGCTGCTATTAAAGAGGGATTTTCACATCTGAAGAACGGCGAGGAATACGCCGCGCTCTTTGCTTCCGCATTATGCAGGGCAAAGGCTGACTGGCTTATCGGTATCAACGCCACCCGCCTTTTCTCTGTCCTTTACAACCACACCTTGAACGTGGGACGCGTACAGACCCCGACCTTAAAAATGCTTGTTGACCGGGACGCAGCGATTACCACATTTAAGAAAGAAAAATACTACCATGTGCGCCTTGCCTTATCCGGCGCGGAAGCTGCAAGTGAAAAACTGTCTGACCGTTCCGAAGCTGACAGGCTGAAAGCTGCTTGCGAAGCGTTGCGGGCAGTCTGTACTTCCCTTGTGAAAGAGAAAAAGACCGCAGCCCCGCCGAAGCTCTTTGACCTTACTTCTTTACAAAGGGAAGCAAACCGCCTGTTCGGTTATACCGCAAAGCAGACCCTTGACCTTGCACAAGCCCTGTATGAAAAAAGACTTCTTACTTATCCGAGAACAGACAGCGTATTTCTGACCGACGACATGGGCGACACAGCGGCGGGCATTATCAAGCTGCTTTATGGGAAATTTTCTTTTATGGCGGGAAAAGACTTCACGCCGGAGCTTGGAAAGGTTCTGAACAGTAAAAAGGTATCAGACCACCATGCTATTATACCGACTATGGAGCTTGCAAAGACCGACCTTGCTGCGCTGCCGGAAAGTGAAAGGAATATCCTTACCCTTGCCGGGGCGCGTCTGCTCACGGCGACCGCTGCACCGCATACCTTTGAAGCGGTTACAGCAGTTTTTGAATGTGCCGGACAGTCCTTTACCGCAAGGGGGCAAGACCATTCTTTGTGAGGGTTGGAAAGAGATTGACCGAAAATACAGGGCAGCCTTAAAGAACAAGCCCGAAACGGACGACGCAGACAGCGACACAGAAAAGACCCTGCCGCCATTTACCGAGGGACAGACCTTTGAAAAACCGGCGGCAAAGGTAACGGAGCATGACACAACACCGCCAAAAACCTCACAACGAAGCGTCGCTGCTCTCTGCTATGGAGCACGCCGGAAGCGAGGACACCGACCCGGACGCAGAACGCAAAGGGCTTGGAACTCCCGCCACCCGCGCCGCCGTCATTGAAAAACTGGTAAAGGGCGGTTTTGTGGAGCGAAAAGGCAAGCAGCTACTTCCCACAAAAGACGGTATCAACCTTGTGTGCGTCCTACCGGACACTTTGACAAGCCCGCAGCTTACCGCAGAATGGGAAAACAATCTGACGCAGATTGCAAAAGGCAAGGCAAACCCCGCCGCATTTATGGAGGGTATCGAGGATATGGCGCGAGAACTGGTAAAGACCTATCCGTTTCTTTCTGATGATAAAGCGCAGATGTTCAAGCCGGAACGGGAAGCGTTGGGAAGCTGCCCCCGCTGCGGTTCTCCTGTCTATGAGGGAAAGAAAAACTACTATTGCAGCAATAAAGAATGTATCTTTACCATGTGGAAAAATGACCGTTTCTTTGAAGAACGAAAAGTAACCTTTACCCCGAAAATTGCCGCTGCACTCTTACAATCCGGCAAGGTAAATGTGAAAAAGCTCTATTCCCCAAAGACGGGCAAAACCTACGACGGAACTATCGTATTGGCTGATACGGGCGGGAAATATGTCAACTACCGCATTGAACTGTCGAAGAAGAAATAACTGAATAGCAAGCATAGGAAAAGAGTACCCTTTTCCGTAAAATCCCTGCTTTCTCTACCGAGAACGGCGGGGATTTTTGCTTGTTGGGAAGTTTCCCAAACCCTCTGAAACCGAAGAAAGGAGGTTACACATGGCAAGTTTACGGGACACCGTAAAGGACTATCAAGAAGAATTAAGGGACGGTATCGCTTGGGTGGCGTTTTGGAAAACGGGACGTTCTTGGAACGCTGAATATTTCCACCTTGAAATGGGCGATATTCTCTACCCGGAGGACAGAAGCCGCATGGAAGAAATCAAGCAGGCTGACCCTGCTGCCGTTGTGGTAAACGGCTATTATTCCGGCTATCTTGGCGAGGATATGAACCTTGACGAGCTGACCGCCGGGGTGCGCCGCCACTACGAAAACGGATATAGCAATATCGGGGAATTTATCGAAGCCCACGACGACAGGCTGCCGCCGGAGCTTATCGAGGAAGCAAGAGCCGCCGCCCACGCTGCGGGGCTGCCTTTCTCTGAAAAAGCCTACCGGGACGGCGAAGAACCCGACCCCTATCTATTTGACGGGAGCATGAGCATGGAGGACTACGAGCTTATGCACCGCATGATTGAAAACGAAAGGAGTGAACGCATGGAACAACCGATTTTAAGCGGGTATCTTTCTAATCTTGGGAAGTACACCGAGGGCAGACCTGCGGGCGAATGGGTATCATTCCCCACGACTGCCGAACATTTGAAAGAAGTCTTTGACCGTATCGGGATAGACGGCAAAAACTACGGGGAGCTGCACATCACAGAATACCAGTCCTCTATTGCGGGACTGGCAGGAAAACTGACCGAGTTTGAAAGCCTTGACGAGCTGAACTATTTAGGCGAGCTTTTGAAAATGCAGTTTGACGACGACCGGGAAAAATTTGCTGCGGCTATCACATACGGCGACCATACAAGGGACTTGCAGGACATCATCAACCTTGCACAAAACCTTGATTGTTACTGGCTTTACCCGTCCGTAAAAAGCGAAGAAGATTACGGGCATTATCTCATTGAAGAACTGGACGAGTTGGAACTGCCCGAAGAAGCAAAAAACTATTTTCTCTATGAGGAATACGGGCGGGACGCTGCTATCAATGACGGGGGCAGATTTACCGAGCAGGGCTATATCTACAACAACCGCAACACCTTTACACAGTGGTACGACGGGCGCGACGTGCCGGAGGAATACCGGGTAACGCCGCAGATTAACCGGGAGGAAACCGCAGACCTTGACGCTGCTGCCGTACAGCCTGCATTTGCCACAGAGCAGCCCCCGGTTCTCCCGATTATCCTATCTTCTGAAAAGCCCGCTGACAAAATGAAAGAGATTACCGACCGACTGGAACAGGGGATTTTAGGACTATATGAAAGCGACCGTTACGCCGATTATCTGCGTACCATGTCAAAATTCCATGATTACAGCCTAAACAATACAATCCTTATCGCCATGCAGGGCGGCAACCTTGTAAAAGGCTATAAACAATGGGAAAAGGAATTTGACCGCCATGTAAAGCCGGGAGAAAAAGCTATCAAGATACTTGCGCCGTCCCCGTTTACCGTTAAGAAACAGGTGGAAAAAAATCGACCCGGACACCCAAAAGCCTGTTTTCGATAAGGACGGGAAACCTGTTACCGAGGAAAAGGAAATCAAGATACCCGCCTTTCGTGTGGTATCTGTCTTTGATATTTCACAGACCGAGGGAAAGGAGCTTCCTGCCCTTACCTATGAGCTGACGGGCAACGTGGAACAATACAAGGATTTTTTCGCTGCCCTTGAAAAGACTTCTCCCTTTGCTATGGGATTTGAAGCACTAAGCGGCGGCGTAAAAGGACGCTGCAATTATGAGGAAAAGCGTATCATCATCAACGAGGGCATGGACGAATTGCAGAATATCAAGACCGCAATCCATGAAATCGCCCACGCCACACTGCATGATACCGCCCTTGCCATGCCGGAACGCCCCGACCGCCGCACCCGCGAGGTACAGGCGGAAAGCGTCGCCTATGCAGTTTGCCAACATTACGGGCTTGATACGTCGGACTATTCTTTTGGGTATATCGCCGGGTGGAGCAGCGGAAAAGAACTTGCAGAACTGAAAGGCTCTCTTGAAACAATCCGCAGCACCGCCGCAAGTCTGATTGATACCATAGACGGACATTTTGCAGAAATCCAAAAGGCACAGGATAAGGAACAGACCACCGAACAGGCACAGACCCCACAGGAAGCTACCATACAGCCCGAAGCAGAAGCAGCCGCGCCGGAGCTTCCCGAAGAAACAGCCACGATACAGGAAAAAGAAGCACAGACCGAGCCGGAAGCTGATACAGGCGCAAACAGCGAAGCACCGCAGACTACACAGCCGGGACAGGCAGCCTCCGCCGCCCCTTATTACACAATCAACGAAGCTGCCGCCAAACGTGCAAAGGACGCAAACAGCTTTTCCGATTATAAGCAAGGCAGCGCAACGGCTGAATACAGGCACTATGTAGATGAAGCCGTACAGCTTGCAGAAAGGCAGAAACAGCGGGTAGACCCGATGTACCATGAGAAAATCGACAGCCTGCTTGACACCTACGCCCGGAAACTGGCGGCGAACATGAACAAAGGCTATGAGATTGACGCGCGTGTTCCCTCTATCCTGATTGCGGGCGGCTCTAACTTCCCCACAAGGAAGAAAGAAAAGCAGAACGCAGCCCGCGACAGCAATTACCGGGAATGGCAGGACATACAAGGGCTTCTTGATAAAATCCGCAGTACCGGCATGGGCGGTATCAGCGCAGACGACCCGCAGGCAGTACAGAAGTTAGAAAAGAAACTGGAAAGCCTTGAAAAATCACAGGAAACCATGAAAGCCGTAAACGCCTATTACCGTAAGCATAAGACCCTTGACGGCTGCCCTCATTTGTTGCCGGAACAGCTTGAAAAATTAAAAGCGGACATGGCGAGCAGTTGGCATTTGGGGGACAAGCCCTTTGCGACTTGGGCATTATCCAACAACAGCGCGGAAATCCGGCGCGTGAAAGACCGTATCAAATCCCTTTCACAGCAAAAGGAAATCGGTTTTGTGGGTTGGGAATTTGGCAGCGGCAAGGTGGAAGCAAACACCGAAGCGAACCGCCTGCAAATCTTCTTTGAGGATAAGCCGGACGAAGCCACGCGGGAAGCCTTAAAAAGTAATGGCTTCCGTTGGTCGCCAAAAGCCGGGGCATGGCAGCGGCAGCTTACCAGTAACGCCTACTATGCGGCTGATTATATCAAGGCGATTGCACCCCTTACCGGGGAAAAGCCTACCGAGTTACAACGGGCGCATATCCGGGCGCAAAAGATAGCTGCACAAGAACAACCCGTACAGGAGCAGCCGGAACAGGAAGCCCCACAGGACAAAGACACCTTTTCCGTTTATCAGATAAAAGGCGGGGACGAAACAAGGGACTTGCGTTTTGAACCTTACGACCGTCTGTCTGCCGCAGGACACCGGGTAGACGCGAAGAACTATGCGCTTGTCTATTCCGCACCTCTTACGCCGGGGACTTCCCTTGAAGATATTTACACCCGCTTTAATATCGACCACCCGAAAGATTTTAAGGGACACAGCCTTTCCGTTTCCGACGTGGTGGTGCTTCATCAGAACGGACAGGACACCGCCCACTATGTAGACAGCTTGGGGTATAAGGACGTGCCGGAGTTTTTGCAGCCGGAAAATTATCTGAAAACTGCCGAACAGACCACCGAGCAAAACTATAACATGATTGACGGGCAGATAAACAACACCCCGACCGCTGTGGAACTGGAGGAAAAGGCAAAAGCCGGGGAACAGATTTCCCTTGCAGAATACGCCGAAGCATTGAAAACCGATAAGGGACGCAGCAAGCCTGCCAAACAGGAAAAGCCCTCTATCCGGGCGCAGCTTAAAGCAGCGAAAGAACAGACACCGAAGAAACAGGCAAGACAGAAAACACAGGATTTGGAAAGGAGCTGACCTATGAAGTTACAAAAATTTGAAAATGTGGACGTTATCGCTTCCCTTGAAGCCATAATGAAACAGAACACCGCTTTTTATCAGAGCGATTTTGACATAGACAAACAGATTTTGCAGAAAGCGGCGGTAAGCCCTGTCCCGGAGGACAAACGGCTTTTGTGGTTTTCCCGCCCGTCCGGGACGTGCTGCTTCCGGGAACGGGACGTTTTTCTAAAGGACACAAGGCAGCATAATACATGGCGGTTTTACGGGGAACAGACCCGCGATACTATCCTTGCCTATGCGGTGGAACTGACAGGCACACAGCAGGAAAAAATCAAGGGCAATCTTTATGAACTGGATTATTTGCAGCATTTTCGGGAAGTAATCGAAAAATCAATCCCTGCCGACAACTACACGCTGATTTATGAGCATGGGGAGCTGACAAAGCCTGCCGGACAATATTTTGACGGGGACACTGACCCGCAACTTGGAAAGTTTATACGTTTTGAAGCACAGCCAAACGACCCGGAAGCCTTAAAAAGCCTTTTGAGGGAACAGCAGAAAAAACGAACACCGCATACGCAGGGGGATTTTCAGTTGCATATCGCCGCCCTGCATGACAGACGGATTGAAGCAGAAGCCCGCCGGATTGTGGAAAATGTAAAAGGGCTTGGAGAACCGGACAGCCCCGAAAAGACCCATTGTGCGGTAGAACTTTCTCCCTACTTTGTTCCACTGGCAACGGATAAGGATATGGAACGGCTGCTTTCCATGCTCCCTTACAACAGCCTTTCCTTTTCTACGTTGGAGGGCAGGCATGGCGTTTATGCGCTGATAGATAAAAGCGAGAAGAATAAAGAGATGAAACAGTCCCGTCCCTCTGTCCGGGCGCAGTTACAAACAGAAAAATCCCCAAAAGTCCCGAAAAAAACAGAAAAATCAAAACATCACGAATTGGAGGTATGAGCATGATTAGACTGACCGTTGAAGAAATGAACCTGTTGAGTATATACCATGAGGGAAGCAAGGCACAGCGTTATTGAAAATATGACGGCTGCGCTGCCATTCATGGACGAGGATATGCGCCCCTTTGCAGAACGCACCTTACAGAAAATCTACCCATTAACAGAAAACGAGTATGCGGAGCTTGCCATTTTCGCCGCTGATGAGGTATGACCGGGGGTAAGCGGCTTACGCCGCCACAGAGCCGGAAAGTCAACAGCCTTGTAAAAAAGGAGTGCTGCAACTGCGAGCGCGGACACTGTATCTTACTGGACGACGGGGAGGAATGTGTCTGCCCGCAGCTTATTTCCTATTCGCTTTTATGCAAGTGGTTTCAGATTGCCGTACTTCCTCTTGATAAGCTGCTGTATGCAGAGCTTTTTCAAAACCGAGGACAAAAAGCGTTGTACCGAGTGCGGCACATTTTTTGTATCAAAATCGAACAGCGTCAAATACTGCCCGGACTGCCGGAAGCGGATTACCCGCAGACAGGCAGCCGAGCGCATGAGGAAACGGCGTGCGGCGGTTACGCGATAAGGGCAAAAAAAGCCTTGATTTACAGGGCATAAATGACGTGAAACTGGCATAGGCGATACAGAATACCTTTTCCCTTAAAATGGGGGTTCTACTGCGTAACATTTTAAAATCAGTACCTATATAAAAGAACAGGGTGCGGGAGGTCATTACTGGCTTCCTGCGCCCTGTTCTTTTTGTGTCTGACTGTCTTTATCCTGCATTTCCGGCTTCGGCTGTAATTCTTTTTCTATCCGGTTCCGGTAATGGGTTTTCCTGCGGTAAAAATATTTTGTTACTTCCTGTTCCGGCAGCCATATCCCCGCAGCTTCTATCCGTTCCATAACAGCGGCAACGATTTCCCGGTTGTTGCGTTTATGCGGCTCCTGTCCCTTTTCTATCCAAAGGCGGCGGTATTCTTCATAAAGCCATGTACTGATAGTTTCTTTTTGCCGTTGTTTCAAATGTCGAAACTGCTTATCTGTCCGCAGCAGCTTCCCGTCTACCTTTTTATGATTTTTTGTCCCGATTTCTTTTTTCCTCTCTTTCCATTTCTTCAAGGGGAAATTGGGGGAGGGCTTCTATCAGCTTCATTGTGATATACTGGCGCATATCTTCATCAATTTCCAGTTTGAATGTTCCGTCCGGCTGACGTTTCTTTACAGTTGCCTGCCTGTCGATTTCGTCCTTGTAGCACATAAGAACCTTTTCCACCGCCCATGTTTCTCCAGTAACGGCGGCGCGTATGGTTTCATAATCGGGTATCGTTTGGTCTGCCATGTTTTCACGCTCCTGTCTATATTGGAATACCTTTATCCTACCATGCTTTTATAAATATTTCTACTGTAAGTGTTCGGTTTCCCTGCCCCGTTCCGGTTCTTTTTCCAGTCTTAAAATACTGTCTATGTTCTGTTTGATAACGTCGTATTCCTTGACCTGTTTTTTCAGCTTGCCATAATCAGTGTAAAGGGCTTCTTTCTGCGCTTGGAGCTTCCCGTATTCTTCCTGCATGGCGGCAAGATTGGGGAGCTTGGTAACGCCCGCCGCTTTCAATGCCTTTGCCGCCGCTTCATGGAGTATCAGACTGCTTTCCTGCTTTGCCCGGTATGTGTCCTTATCCTTTGCCCTGCGGTATGCTTCATAGACGGTTTTTGTTTTTTGGTAGGTGGTAACGTGCTTCATCAGCACCGCCATGTCTGCAAGACGTTTCTCCACGCTCTTTAATGCGTCTGCTGTCTTTTCATTTTCCGCATTTATTTCTTCAATCCGGCTGACTAAATCCGCGTACTGCTCAATCTTGTGTTCTGTCAAGAAATTCATAGTTTTTGCAGCCAGTTTCAGATTATGGATTTTCGCCCACTGTTCATAGCCCCGGCTCTCTTGTGCCTTGATACTACTTTCAATGTCGATAAGCAGCGATACGCCGCGCTGCTCTTTGGGAGCTTTCGCTGCCTTTGTGCGCTTGCCTGCAATCCGTTCTTTGATTGCTTCCTCTGTATAATCTGCACCGAGGGTTTTTAAGCGGGTAAAGCGTTCCTGTCCGGGAGCGCGGCAGGAGATATATTTTCCCGGCTTTATCTCATAACCCGCTGCCTGTAACCGCTGCAACAATTCTTCAAAACTTGCTACTTGGGGGATAAGCGTATCAACGGCAATTTTCAGCTTGCCTTTCCAACTTGTACCGACCTTTTCCGCTTGATATTCTGCATAGCTTTTTCCCTTGCTGCCTTTGCCCGGAACGACAACAGACAGCCCGTTTTCCCGGCACAGCTTATCGCTCATGTTCCGTATGCCGTAGTAACTGCGCTTATTGGAATTGTACTTATGGTAGTCAACAAAGTTGACCGCACAAAAAATGATATGGTTATGGATATGCCCTTTGTCTATGTGGGTAGTTAAGACGTATTCATGCTGTCCCTTTGTTACCGCGTCGGCAAGCTGTTTTCCGATTGTGTGGGCTTTCTCACAGTCCACCTCTCCCGGTTCAAACGATTGTATCAGATGAAAGGCTAAGTTGTTCCCTTTCTGCCGAGCCTGCGACAAAGTATATTCAAACTCAATATCTGCCGTTTCATAGCTGCACCCAAAGGAGGACACAAGCGTTTTCCCGTCTGTCTTATCCGGGTTTTGGATATAATCAAGGGCTTTGCTCAACGTGCTTTTAATAGGCTTAATCTTTGTAACCGCCATATCTCCGCAAGCACCCCCTTTATTTCCTCTATGTCCTCTTGGTAGACGCTGCCTGTCGCATTGACACGCTTTGCAATCTGATTGACGTTGACCCCGATTTTCTGTATCTCCGCTGTCATGGCTTTTATGTCGCTATGGTCTGTCTGAATGATATACCCGTCAATGGCAATCTTGCGAAGATACGCCGCCATATTTTGGGTAGGGACGAGCTTCATTTTCTGTTCAATCAATGCCCGTTCTTCCTCTGTTACATAGAATTTGATTTGTACTTTTCTTTTGCGTCCGTTCATGCAATCGTTCCTTTCCATTCCGAGGGTTTGGGACACTTCCCAACAAGCAATTTTTAACCGACGCACCGCAGGGCGGGAGGGCGAAAATACGGAAAAGGGTACTCTTTTCCTATGCTTGCTAAGAAAGTTTTTTCCTCACTTATCACTACAACGAAACTCCCAGTATGCCAAAAAAGCGCAAAAGAAAAACGCCGCAATCCTGCGACGCTTCAATCACTTTATGCAGACAAAAACGAGGGAACTTTATTCCCCCGTCTTGTCGTTGTTGGCTTCCTCTATGCCTTTGGCAGTAGCAGACATGATTTTTAAGTCCGTTTCGCTCATAGTGTCAAGCATGGTATCGAGCTGACGGCGGCGTGTGGACTTCTCCTGTTCCCGTTCCGGGAAAAAGACTGGTCTACTGATACGTCAAGCAGGGTTACAAGCTCATATAAAATCTGTAAACTTGGGTGCTGCCCGCTGTTCTCAATGGACGCGATATACCGGGGCGCAATATTCAGCGTATCGGCTAATTGATTGCGTGATATTCCCTTTGCTTTTCTTGCTGCTTTAATGGCTTGCCCGAAAGCCTTAAAATCATACTTCACTTTGTCCTGCTTCATATTTTTCACCCTATTACATTTTACCGTTCACCTTTCTTTCGAGATATGATTACACATGTCATAGTATTGATAGTAATAGAGCATAAAAC
>ENA-OQJG01000144-OQJG01000144.1-human-gut-metagenome-genome-assembly--contig:-NODE-144-length-12274-cov-3.121511_pt1 | contig 12274 bp, 10 predicted proteins | sample MGYA00242601_ERZ504767 | MGnify/ENA primary metagenome ERZ504767 (study PRJEB26092, sample SAMD00036362) | human gut metagenome | host: Homo sapiens | study: EMG produced TPA metagenomics assembly of... | reverse complement strand
CCCGACGACCGCGCTCGTGGCACTCCTGATAGAAGGCATCGAACGCACCACCGGCAAACGCATGGACGAAGTCGTCATGGAAACGCTCGACCTTCCGGCGGAACGCTTCGCCGCCATTTCCGGACCGAACCTGAGCAAGCAGATCGCCGGCCGCGAGCCGGCCGCGACCGTGGTCGCCTGCGCGGACATCGACAACGCGCGTACCATCGCCACCGCCTGCACCACCGACTACTTCCGTGCGTTCGTGACGCGCGACGTGATCGGCTTGGAAATGTGCGGATCGCTGAAGAATGTGGTGGCGCTCGCCGTGGGCATGGCCCGTGGCGCAGGCTACGGCGAGAACACCGCGGCCATGACTCGAAACCCGTGGCCTTGCCGAACTGACCGCGCTGGGCGAGGCGGCCGGAGCCGATCCGAAGACCTTCGCCGGACTTGCCGGCGTGGGCGACCTCATCGCCACCTGCGGTTCCCCGCTGAGCCGCAACTACACGTTCGGTTCCAACCTTGGCAAGGGCCTGAGCGTGGAAGAGGCCACCAAGGTGAGCAACGGCGTGGCCGAAGGCGTGCCGACCACCGACGCGGTGGTGGCGTTGGGCAAGCAGTACGGTGTGCCGACCCCGCTCGCCACGGCCATGAGCCACGTGCTGGACGACGGCATCTCCTGCGCGCAGATGCTGTCCGAACTGTTCGGCGAAGGCATCACCGAGGAGTAGCAGCCGGCTTGTATGCTGGATGCTTGGCAAAAATCCTGAAAAGTCATAAAAGTTAAGGAATAAAGGCTATAGATATGGCAAAAAAGCGCATTGTGGTGATGTACGGCGGCAAGGCCGACGAGCATTCGATCTCCTGCATCTCCGCTGCGAGTGCGCTGCGCGCGCTGGACACGGACAAGTTCGAAGCCATTCCGGTGGGCATCACCAAGGACGGCAAGTGGATCGTCAACGGTGAGAATCCGCTCGGATGGAGCCTGGACGAAGGCCTGCCGACCGTGGAGAAAACCCCAGGCGCCAAGGACGTGGTGCTTGAAGTGGCTCTCGGACAGGACGGCTTCTTCGCCCGCGAGGATGACGGTACGCTGACCCCGTTCGGCCATGTGGACGCGGTGTTCCCCGTGCTGCACGGGCCGTACGGCGAGGACGGCACCATCCAGGGTCTGTTCGAAATGATGGGCGTGCCGTACGTGGGGTGCGGCGTGCTCGCCTCCGCGGCCTGCATGGACAAGCATTACACGAAGGTGCTGCTTGCGGCCGCCGGCATTCCCGTCGCGCCCGGCATCACGCTCGACGCGCGTTCCTTCGACAAGGCTTCCGAATTCAAGGCCAACGCCGATGCGATCATGGCGCAGGTTAGCGAAGCCGGCTTGCAGTATCCGCTGTTCGTCAAGCCGTCCCGCGCCGGCTCCAGCTTCGGTGTGACCAAGGTGGAGCATGAGGGCGATGCGGCCGAACTCGCGGCCGCCGTGTACGAGGCGTCCCACCACGATTGGCGCATCCTCGTGGAACAGGGCATCGACGCGCGCGAAATCGAATGCGCGGTATTGTGTCCGAAGGCTGGCGAAGCGCCGCAGGCCAGCTGGCCGGGCGAAATCGTGCTCGACAAGCGCGCCGAAGGCGACGACCAGTTCTACGACTTCGACAGCAAGTACATGGACGCCGCCGCAAGCCACGTGGAAGTGCCCGCCAACCTGCCGGAAGAGACGCTGAACCTCGTACGCGAAACCGCCAAGAAGGCGTTCGTCGCCGTGGACGGTGCCGGTCTGAGCCGCGTGGACACCTTCGTGACCAAGGACGGCAAGGTGATGGTCAACGAAATCAACACCATGCCGGGCTTCACGTCCATCTCCATGTACCCCAAGGCATGGGAGGCCACCGGCGTGCGCTACACCGACCTGATCACCATGCTCATCGAAGGCGTGCTGCGCTGAATCCTGAATCTCAGCCGAACTGAGCCGAAGCCGTGCCGTATTCCAAGCTGAAAAGCGCAAAGAAAGCAACACGAAGCAACACGAAAAAGGCCAGTTCATCGTAAGTTTGCCGAAGCGAAACGGGAATATTCCTAAAAATCGCTTCGGCTTTACTTATTCTTTGACACTACGTTAGGTAACGCCATTACGTTTCCATGTTGTCGATTCCAAGAACAACAAAACAACAAGGGAACGAAAACGATGAACGCTTTGCGCAAGATCGCCGTCGGCTCGCTCGCCGCCGTGCTCGCATGCTCCATGGCCGCCTGCGGATCAAGTAACGCTAATTCCACCGATAGCGCCTCCAACGCCGGTAAAACCGTGAAAGTGGACGAAAAGTCCGCAAAGGCCACTTCGATCTCCGATTTCGGCGGCATGGACGGCCTCGTGGCCGCTGCCGAAAAGGAAGGCGCGCTCAACGTGATCGCGCTTCCGCACGACTGGTCCAACTACGGTGACGTGATCAGCGGCTTCAAGAAGAAGTATCCGAAGATCAAGATCAACGAGCAGAACCCGAACGCCTCCTCCAAGGAGGAAGTGGACGCCGGCAAGACCAACAAGGGCACCGACGCCGCTCCGGACGTGTACGACCTCGGCCTGGCCGTGGCCTCCACCAGCACCGACAACTTCGCCTCGTACAAGGTGCAGGCCTGGGACAAGATCCCGGATTCCGTCAAGGATAAGGACGGCAAGTACTACGCCGACTACACCGGCATCATGTCCATCGGCTGGAACGCCGACAAGTACGGCGACATCAAGTCCATCAACGACCTGACCGACCCGAAGTTCGCCGGAACCGTGGCGCTCAACGGCAAGCCGGCCGAAGCCGGCGCCGCGTTCAACGGCTACCTGATGATCAACCAGCTGGCCGGCGGCGACATCAAGAACCTGCAGCCGGGCCTCGACTTCTTCAAGAAGCTCAAGGACTGCGGCAACCTCACCACCGTCGACGTGACCGACGGCACCATCGACTCCGGCCAGACCGGCGTGGTGATGGACTGGACCTACAACCAGGCCTCCTACCAGAAGAGCCTCAAGGCCAAGGGCGTGAACTGGAAGTTCAAGACCTTCAAGAACGCCCAGGTGGTCAGCTACTACAACCAGGCCATCAACGTGGACGCCCCGCACCCGGCCGCAGCCCGCCTGTGGGAGGAATACCTGTACAGCGCCGACGCCCAGAACGACTGGTTCAAGGGCGGCGCGAACCCGGTACTGCTCGACTCCATGAAGAAGGACGGCGCCGTCGACCAGACCACCCTCAAGAACGCCATCACCATCGACGGCGATCCGGTGAGCTACACCAACGAGGATTCCACCCGCATCACCACATGGCTCCAGGACAACTGGGACAAGACCATCGGCAACTGACATGACCGCAGTGCTTACCTCAGGAGCTCACGCCAAGCGCGCGGGCTCCTCCGCCATCTCGTTTGCCGCGCATAGGCGTGAACTCGGCACCATCGCCGTGTCCATCCCGTTCTTCGCCTACACCGCGTGCTTCCTGCTCGCCCCGACGGTCATCGTCATCGTGGGCGCCTTCCAATCCGCCGACGGCAGCTTCACCGTGGCGAACTTCAACAAACTTTTCGAAGCGAACACCATCGCCGCATTCGGCACGTCGATACTCGTATCGGTCGCATCCGCGGTCATCGGCGCCATCGTGGGCGCGCTCGCCAGCTACGCCCTCGTCATCGGCTCCAAGCCGAACGGCCTGCTGCGCCGCATGATTTCGGCCATCTCGTCGGTACTCGCCCAATTCGGCGGCGTGATGCTGGCGTTCGCGTTCATCGCCACCATCGGCATCAACGGCGTGGGCACCATGCTCATCAAACAGCTGACCGGCTACGTGGTGAATCCGAACTGGCTCAGCTCGCTGCCGGGCCTGATCACCATCTACTGCTACTTCCAGATTCCGCTGATGATCATCATCTTCCTGCCCGCGGTCGATTCCATCCGCCCGCAGTGGCGCGAAGCCACGGAAAGCCTCGGCGGCAACACCTTCCAATACTGGACGCGCGTGGCCGGCCCGATTCTGGCGCCGCGATTCATCTCCGCGTTCCTGCTGCTGTTCGCGTCCGCGTTCTCCGCATACGCCACGGCCGCCGCGCTGTTCTCCCAGCGTTCGATTCTCGTGCCGCTGATGATCCAAGGCGCGATGCGCAACGAAATGGACCCGAACCAGCAAGGATTCGCGCAGGTGCTCGCCTTCGCCATGATCGTCGTCGTGGCGGTGGTCATGATGATCAGCCACGCCGTGGAAAAGAGGGCCGGACGATGGCAGTGAACGCAAATACGCAAACCGTAAGCGCGCAATCGGAGGAAAAGCAGAACATGCAGGAATCGCAAACCATGCCGCCGCAGCTGCGTGCGGCCAGACTCGGCAAGCAACGCATCGTCAAAACCATCATTCTCACGGTGACGCTGCTGTTCCTGTTCGTGCCGCTGGTGTCCATGTTCCTGTTCACCATCCGACACCCGTTGTCCGGAAAATGGAGCTTCGACCCGTGGATCGCCATCTTCACCGGCGACGGCAGCGCGCTCGGCGCCGACCTGAGCACCCTGTGGAGCGGCCTCGGCGCTTCGCTCGCGCTGTGCGTGGTGACCGTGCTGATCATGCTCGTGCTGCTCGTGCCCACCATGGTAATCGTGCACATCCGCTCGCGCAGACTGGAACGCGCCATCGAATGGGTGGCCACGCTGCCGCTGACCATTCCGGCCATCGTGCTGGTGGTTGACCTGGGACCGATCTACCGCTGGCTGTCCGCCGACGTGCTGAGCACCAACCCGATTTGGCTGTGCTTCGCCTACGTGGTGCTGGTCATGCCGTTTGCCTTCCGCGCGCTTGCGGTGGGACTCAATTCCATCGACGTGAAGACGTTATGCGAGGCCTCACGGTCCCTCGGCGCTTCATGGCCGCGCGTATTCTTCCGCGTACTCATTCCGAACCTGTGGCAGTCGATCCTGTCCGCATCGTTCATCTCCATAGCCGTGGTGCTGGGCGAATACACCGTCGCCTCACTGCTCGGCCGTATGAACCTACAGGTCGCGCTGTACCAGCTCGGCCAATCCAATTCGCAAATCTCCACCGCAATGTCGCTGCTGGCACTGCTATTCGGCGTGATTCTGCTGGTGGCTCTCGATCTGATTTCCAGCGCGATGCGTCGGAACAAGGAAGGTGACAACTCATGACTCTCGCCGAACAGAAGGCGGTGGTTGCCCATACCTCGGAAGCGTTCTCCGATACCGAATCCAACGTGGTGACCGAAGCGGCGAAGGCCGTGCTCAAGGATTCCGAAGCGCGCGGCGGCGGTGTGCAGATGCTTGGCGTAGACAAGATTTACCCCGGTTCGACCGTCAAGGCGCTGGACGATTTCAATCTGGAAATCAATCCGGGCGAAATGGTGGTGCTGCTGGGCGGCTCTGGCTGCGGCAAGTCCACCGCGTTGCGCTCCCTGGCCGGACTGGAAGATATTCAGGCCGGACGTATTCTCGTCGGTGGCCAGGATGTGACCGGCGTGCCCGTCAACAAGCGTGACATGGCCATGGTGTTCCAAGCCTATTCGCTGTTCCCGCACATGACCGCGTTGCAGAACGTGGAATTCGGCCTTGAAATCCGAGGCGTGGACCGTGCGGAACGCCGCCGTCAGGCCATGGAGAAACTGGAACTGGTCGGACTTGCCGACCAGGCGAAAAAGTACACGCAGCAGATGTCCGGCGGCCAGCAGCAGCGCGTGGCCCTGGCCCGTGCGCTGGCCGTGAACCCGCGTGTGCTGCTGCTCGACGAGCCGCTGTCCGCATTGGACGCCAAAGTGCGCGTGCAGCTGCGAGACGAAATCCGCCGCATCCAACTCGAAGCCGGCACCACCACCGTGTTCGTGACCCACGACCAGGAAGAAGCCCTTGCCGTGGCCGACCGCATCGGCGTGATGAACCACGGCCGTATCGAGCAGATCGCCGCCCCGCAGACGCTGTACCGCCGCCCCGACACGGAATACGTGGCCACCTTCATCGGCCTGACCAACCGTCTGCCGGGAATCGCCAACGGTGAGGAGGCCGTGGTGTTCGGCCAGCGCGTCCCGCTGCTGGACGGTTCCGCCACCGACGCCTCCACGGTGCTGGTGCGCCCCGAGAACATGACGATCGAACTGACCAACGATGCCGATGCCGTCCACGGAGCCGGCGAACTTGGCCGCGTGGAGATGGTGCATTTCCTCGGCGCGCTGGCCCGCGTGGACGTGCGCGTAGCCTGCGCAGGCATGGGTGGCACGATTCGCGTCACCGTGCAGCTGCCGGCCAACGAGCTGCCCGCAGGACTTGCGATCGGAGCGCAGGTCGTGGTCGTGCCTCGGCCGATTCCGGCGCTCGCCGTCTGACGATTGGTTGCTGCGCGCGATTGTTGCGTACCGTCATTGCGTGCGATCGTCGTGCGTGATTATTGCGTACGGTTGCCTATCGCGTGAGCCGAGCCATTCGCAGGGCTGAGATTCCAAGCTGATATTCAGAGAACTGGTAGTACAGTGCTGAATATCAGCTTTTTTATTTGCTTGCCGTAAGTTCGTAAGGTGACCATGACGTTTCCGCAACAACCGCAACAGCCGCAGTACCCCCAGTATCCGCAGGGACCGGCACAGCAATATCCGCAATCGCAATTCCCGCCGCAGCCGCTGCAGTATTCGCAGCAGTTTCCGCAGCCGAATCGCAATCCGTTCTTCGAATGGCTTCAGCGGGCGAAACGCGACTTTTCGCGCATCGGCGCAAGCCTGTGCCTGATGGTGATCATCTGGTACGCGGGCGTCTTCCTGCTCAAAGGCGTGGTGCGCGCGGTCGCGGGCGGTGTAGGCGCCGGCGGCGATATGCCGAATTGGATGACGTTCCTCATTTCCGACGTGCCGCTGTATCTGATCGCCATGCCGGTCGCGGTGGTGCTCATGGGCAAATCGACCGTCATCGAAACCCGCAAATTCAACATGAAACCGGGCATGTTCTTCAAGCTGCTGCTCATGTGCCTGCCGATGATGTGGGTCGGCAGCATGGTCGGCAGTATGCTGTCGCTGGCGCTTTCCGACGGTGAAGCCACGAACCGCGTAGCCGATCTTGCCATGCAGACGAACATCTGGAATGTCGTGTTCTTGGTGATTCTTGGCCCGATTTTCGAAGAATGGATGTTCCGCAAGCAGCTCATCGACCACACTCGCAAATACGGAGAGAAAACGGCGATTCTGCTGTCCGGCCTTGCGTTCGGACTGTTCCACATGAACCTGTTCCAGTTCTTCTATGCGTTCCTGCTGGGAGTCATGTTCGGCTACATCTACATGCGCACCAGCAAACTGCGCTATTCGACGGCCATGCACATGATCATCAACTTCAACGGCGGCGTGCTCGCGCCGTGGATTCTGACGCGCGTCGACCTGGACCAGCTGGACAAGGTGTCTCAGGCCGCGGAAAACGGCAATGTGGCGGCGATGGAACAGTGGGCGTCGCAGAACGCCACCGGGCTGGCGATCATGCTCGTCTATTTCCTGCTGTACGGTGCCGTGATTCTCGCCGGATTCGTGCTGCTGATCCGTAACTTCAGGAAAGCCGAATTCTACATCGCGCCGGAAGAGCTGCCGCGCGGCGTGCGCGCCAAAACCGTGTACGGCAACGTCGGCATGGTCACGTTCATCGTGCTCACGGTGCTGCTGACGGCGATCAGTCTGTTCCTATAGCCGCAGTCGCGCGGATTATGAAGGCCGGCCGGGGATACGTTCCCGGTCGGCCTTTCTGTTGCCTGCATAGCTTGTGTTGCGTGCGTTGCGTTGCGCACGCCGCTGCCGCTATTCGCCGCTGCCGACCGCGCGGTGCTCAAGATAATCGGCATGCGCGATCGACTGCGCCACCGCATCCGCCATCGTGGACAGCAGCAGGTCGTTTTTCGCGAACGCGTAGATCGTGCCGTCGATGCCGTACGGGGTGAAGCCGTTGAGCTTCACCACCGGCTTGTATTGCGGGTTGGCAAGCCCCACGGTCGCATGTTCCACGGTGCTGACGATGTCGGCCTTCATACGCTCCACATCCACGCCCGCCTTCGCGGTGAACGGCACCGACACCAGGCACTCGTTCGACGGGTCAAGCTTCTCCAGCGAGGCGGTGTTCAGAATGGAATTCGGAATGACCATCTCGTTGCCGTTGCGCTCGCGCACGATGGTCTGACGCCAATTGATGTCCTTGACGGTGCCGGTGATGCCGGCCACCTTGACGTAATCGCCCGGCTGGATGACGCGGCCAAGCATAAGCCCGAAGCCGCCGATCACATTGGCGATCGTATCCTTCAAACCCAGCGAAACCGCAAGACCGCCGATGCCAAGCGCCGTGAACAGGGTGGTCGGATTGATGCCGAACACCGGTTGCAGCAGCGTGCCGATGGCGAACACCCACACCACCACGCGCAGGATGTTGACGAAGATGGATGCGTTCGGCACCTGCGATTTGTCGAGCATGCGGCGCACCACCTTGGTGAGCGCCTTGTCGATAAGCGCGGCGACGATGAGCACGACGGCGAGCAGGATGAGCTTGCTGTAGTTTTTGGCAAGCCAGTGCATGAGAATTTCAACTGGATCCATGGCTGCCTAGTCTACACAGGGGACGTTGCACAACGCTTGCGATTGACTGGATGATTCCTGATCCGCCGGCTGGCCGCAGCGGAGCATAATGGATTCCGTAGGATGCGTTGGCCAGCGAAAAGGGGTGCGACATGGGCAATGTCGTGGATTATGTGCGGCGCGAGTTTCATGGATTCGCGGAGCTGCCGTTCGGCGATGTTGATTCGCTGGTGCTGGCTGAGCTCTCATATATGCGGCTTTCCGGCTTGGTTCCGGCGTTCGGCGAGGCGAGGTCGGTGGCGACGGTGCCGATTCGAGAGCTGCTGCGTGCGGAAAGCTATGACGACATGTTCGTTTCGAATTCCTCCGATATGAACGAGTATCGGCTCGCGTTGCTGCGTGCCGTCTGCGAATCGCCGCGTTTCCGCGCGTTGCGTGTCGGCGAGTACGCGGAGCGTCTGAGCGAGCGCGAACAGCAGCAGTTCGCCGCGATGACGTTCGACGTGGGTTGCGGACCCGTCGATTCGCTGTATGTAGCCTTCCGTGGCACCGATGGCACGCTTGTCGGATGGAAGGAGGATTTCAATATGGCGGTGCGTTGCCCGGTGCCGTCCCAGGAATCCGCGTATCGGTATGTGAACTCGATTCTGGACAGGTCGGAAGGTTTCCTTTCGTCGGGCGATTCGCCCGCGGTCATGCTCGGCGGGCATTCGAAAGGCGGCAATATGGCCGTGTATGCGGCCATGCGTATCGCGCACGATGACATCGAAGTGGCTGGCGAGCGCGCGCGGCGGCTCGGATTGCTGCCCTCATTGGGTGGGCCAGTGCGGGGTCGCAACAGACGGATCTCCCGCATCTTTTCCCATGACGGGCCGGGCCTTCCGAAATCGACGGTGCGCGGTCAGGCGTACCGTGCAATCGAATCGCGTATCCGCAAAACCGTGCCCGAATCGTCCGTCGTGGGCATGCTGCTGCAATCGAATGCGCCAGTGCGCATCGTCAAAGCGGATGCCATCGGCATCATGCAGCATATGGGAAACAGCTGGCAAGTGGCGGAAAATGGCGATTTCGAACAGGTGGACGAGCTGACGGCCGGCGCGCAGCTCATCAAACGAACCCTCGACGGGTGGCTTGACACCGTAAGCCAGGAGCAGCGCGAGCGCGCCATCGACCAGATCTACGGGATCTTCGCGGCGGCGGGATACGGCAATATCGCCGATTTGGTGGAGCATTGGACGGATTCGCTGCCGAAGATTGTGGAGGCGGCGCGCAATACCGATCGGGAGACGCGCGGACTCATCAGGGCGGTGATCAAGGCGATTCCGGTCAGCGCGGCGAAGGCGGTGCGCGAGGGCTGAAGCGGGTTGAGTGCCGAGGCGGGCTGAAGCGCGTGCCGAGGCGGGGCTATGGGCGGATGCAGCGGCTGGTCGGGATGGTTGCCGAGCCGCATTTCGGCCGATTCATGTGTCACGATCCTCGAAAAGGCGTGAAAAATGGAATTGTGACACATAAGTGCCGCGCAAGTGACACACGAGTGCCGCACAAATGACACATAAGAAGGGCAATGGAGGGCATTGGGGCGCCGATGATCCGGATGCATCCCCGTTCGCTGACGTAGGATGGTGCGGTGCGGACGCATAATTGTGGAAGCATAATGGAATGCGGAATGTCGACGGCTGCGAAAGGGGTGTGCAATGGGCAACATCATCGATTACGCGCGTACGGAGACGCGCGATTTCGGCGAGCTTCCCTTCCGTGAGGCCGACGCGCTCGTGCTCGCGCAGCTTTCGTACGACGACGTGCCGGAATGCGTGCCGCGGCTTGACGACATCGAATCGCGATACGGCACGTTGCATGACCGTGTGAAGCAATTCGACCCGCGCCATCCCATACGCTCCGTGCGGATGCTGCGGAAACCTCCATTCGACGGTGTGACGATCGCGCGCGCCGACGACGAGCTTCACCATGGAAGCGCGGTGCCCGACCATAATGTCGAGAACGTGGGCTTGGTTGATCCGCAGGTGACGCACGATTTCTACCATGCCATCGCCGCGAATCCGCGTTTTTCCGGCATTGAGATGGGGGCGTTTCTCGAGCAGTTCGACGGCGATGAGCAGACGCAGTTCGCCGCCGTGACCTATCGCCTGCCGTCCGGCATGCTGGTTGTGGCGTTCCGCGGTACCGACGATTCGCTCGTGGGTTGGAAGGAGGACTTCAACATGGCCTTCCAATACCCGGTGCCGGCGCAGGTGACCGCCGCCGACTATCTCGCCAGGGTGGCCGAGTTGTGGAAGGATGTTTCGATCGTGCTCACCGGCCATTCCAAAGGCGGCAATCTGGCCGTTTATGCGGCGATGAACGCTGAGGACGGGGTGAAGGACCGCATCGAACGCATCTATTCGCTGGATGGCCCCGGATTTCCCGAGGCCGTGGTGAATGGTTTCGAATACTCGAGCGTGAGCGGCCGCATCGTCAAAATCGTGCCGGACTCGTCGGTGGTGGGCATGGTGTTGGAAACCCCCGAACGGTGCATGGTGGTCAAATCCGACGTGGAAGGCATCATGCAGCATTTCGCGTTCTCCTGGCAGATGCACGGCGGCGAATTCGACAAAGTCGAGGACGTGGCCAACAGTTCGGTGACTTTCAACAAAGCGTTGAACAAGTGGCTGTCCAACCTGTCCAAGGAACAGCGTGAACGTGCTGTGGACGCGCTGTTCGCGGTGCTGGAGGCGTCCGGAGCCGGCAGCATCTCCGCCATGATGGCGGCCGGACCGAAGGTCATCCCCGAAATGCTCGGCACGTATGTTGGGTTGAGCATCGAGGATCGACGCAACCTGAACCAGGCGCTGGGCATCATGCTGCAGGCCGCGCTCGCCCGTAATCCGAAGGTGCGGCGCAGGTAGACGCAGATTGCGCGGGTGGCGTATGCCGATGCTGGCCGGGGGTGGCTGGTCGGCGAACGGAAGCTTGGTTTGCGTCTGACGGGCCGGCAATCGCCATAAATACGACACGTTGTGTAGTTTGTTCTAGACAGACTGTATAGTAAAGCGCGTTGCGTATTGGAAATGACTTTGCGAACGACTGTTAAAATAGGGGGAGCCATGCCACGTCCACGCCGGGATTCGGAGATTCTGCCAGCCAAAGAACGGCTCGAAAACGCATTCTGGGAACTGCTTTCCGAACGTGAGTATCGTAAAATCACCGTCACCGACATCGTGCGCACGGCGGACGTAAATCGCAATTCCTTCTACTACCATTTCACGGGACTGCCGGAACTTGCCGATTCCGCCATTCTGCACGCCGTGGAAAACACACCGCTTCCCAGCGCGCCCAACGCGAATTTCAATCCCGACAACGAATGGCGCAAGCATGTCACCGCGCTGCTACGCGAGCCCGAACAGCGTCGGCGTCTTGACCGGCTCGCGCTGCTCGCCGGACCGCACAGCTCGCCGGAACTCGTCGAATCCCTGCAGGACTTCGGCAGGCTCACGTTGATCTCCGTGCTGGGGCTTGACGCCGACCACCTCGACCTTAAAACCGATCTCATGCTCGACTTCACCGTAGGGGGTATGCTGGCGGTATTGCGCCGTTGGCCGAAACTCCACGAGCAGCTGCCGATGGACGCCGTGTTCAACGAGGACTTGGCGGTGTTGGCCACGGGCATGTTCATGTCCATGTCCAAAAACCGACATGCTGGGCTATTGGAAGCGCATCTTCAGCAGTGGTTTCG
>ENA-OQJG01000143-OQJG01000143.1-human-gut-metagenome-genome-assembly--contig:-NODE-143-length-12299-cov-3.481844_pt1 | contig 12299 bp, 11 predicted proteins | sample MGYA00242601_ERZ504767 | MGnify/ENA primary metagenome ERZ504767 (study PRJEB26092, sample SAMD00036362) | human gut metagenome | host: Homo sapiens | study: EMG produced TPA metagenomics assembly of... | reverse complement strand
ATTATCATTAGAACGTGAAACACATTACAGCCTCCTGCCGCATTTGGGACAGAATTCAAAGTCCTCTGTAGTTGTATATCCACAATTGCTGCATCTTTTTGTTGTGTTTCCACTTCCATTTTCAAAGTCATAACCATACTGCGGATTTACACGCTGCAAATGCTGTGGCAATATCTCCACGTCCTCGCCTCTTGCTATCCTGCGTCCTATTTCCGGATCAAGCTCGTAAAGCGCATTACAGCATGTGGTCTGCACATAGTAGTGCCTGTTCCATTTAAAACACGGAATGAAGAACAGTGACAGCACCATGTATGTCATATACACCTGATACCTGCCATACCTGCCACATTCATCGCAGGTAATGACCTGATTGAAGTCAAAGTCCTTCCTGCCGTCCGTTATTCCCATCATAAAAAACATATATGATGCCTCCGTTTATCTGTGCCATAGTCCCCAGAAGTCTCCAAGCGATTCTCTCGTATGAAATCCCCGCTCATCCTCAACCACCGGTATTGATTTGGCATCCATTTTCTCTATATTTACATAAGTACCCTGACTCACCATTGCAAATACCCTGTCTATCTGCTCCTCTGTGCCCTGTATTTCCATAAATACCGAGCCGTCAGGGTCATTTCTCACCCAGCCTGTTGCGCCAACGCTTTCTGCCGCGTGCTCTGTTCTGTAGCGGAAACCTACTCCCTGCACAGAGCCGTACACTCTTATCTGCTTTCTGATGATTTTGCTGTCGTAATCACTCATATGCACTCACTTCCCTGATACACATTATTTTCAGTCTACAATAGCCCTGCAAACAACCTCATAATTGACTGCCCCAGCCTTCGTCTTGCACTTCTTCCGGTCCTGTACTTCTCCGTCACCTCCGCAGACTCAGTGAAAAGCCTGATAAAATCATCCCTGATTTCATGCACCACTTCACAATCCGCCATAAAACAGCCATTTTCAAAGTGATGATAAAGGCTTCTGTAGTCAAGATTTATGGTACCGCAGGTTGCCATTATATCGTCTGCCACACTCATCTTTGCATGGCAAAAGCCCGGTGTCCACTCAAAAATCCTCACACCATGCTTCACAAGCTGGTTGTAGAATGAGCGTGTCACGCTGTATATTGGTTTCTTATCAGGTATGCCCGGCGTGATGATGCGCACGTCAACTCCACGCTTGGCGGCAAGTGTCAGCGCATGGCTCATCTCATCGGTAATGATAAGGTAAGGAGTGATAAACCAGCAATAACGCTGTGCCTTGTTTGCCATGCTGATATAGACATCCTCCCCCACCTGCTCGTTATCGAGAGGGCTGTCTGCATATGGCTGGATAAATCCACTCTGTTTTGCCTCATAATCATAGTGTAGCAGATATTGAGATACATCCACCTCGCGCGGTACCTTGCGCTCTGATGCATTCCACATCTCGAGAAATGCGATGGTAAACGACTTGACAGCATCTCCCTCGAGCCTGATTCCCGTATCCTTCCAGATTCCGTATGGGTGTGTCACATTGAAGTACTCATTTGCCAGATTATAGCCGCCGGTATATGCGATTTTTCCATCAATTACCGTGATTTTTCTATGGTCACGATTGTTTAAAAACATGTTAAAGGCAGGTGCAACCGGGTTGAACACCCTGCATTTGATGCCAAGCTTCTCCATCTTTTCCGAGAAATCCCTGTCTATGAAAAAGATTGAGCCCATATCATCATAAAACACCCTTACCTCGACTCCTGCCTGCACGCGCTCCGTGAGTACCTTCTGGATACGGTGCCACGATTCCTTGTCCTCTATGGCGTGATACTCCATGAAAATAAATTTCTTAGCCTTTGATAAATCGCTAAGCTGCGCTTCGAGTCCCTTTGATGCCTGATCATAATATGTTACATCCGTGTTCTGATATACCGGATATAATGCATTTTTTGCCAGGTATGTTGAAATTCCCGCTGCCTGTGGCACCTTTTCATACATATCGGATAGTATGTCTGCGTTTTCAGGCAGACATGGAAGAAGCATGGAATCCACCTCTTCAAACCGTGCACGCATCTTATTCGGTGCGCCGTTTAGTCCGACTAACAGGTAAAGTGACACTCCCATTATCGGAAATGCCAGTATCAGTATAATCCATGGTGTAGTCATGGATGCGGTCTGCTCACGATTGTACAGTCCGAGCACAAGTACGATTGCCAGAACGCTTGTGGTCGTGTTTATTGCTGCCGCATATTCATTTAGCCTTGTAAACATATAGACCATGAAAACTGCCTGCAATAATATCGCAAGCACTGAAAAAAACATTCTCTTTAAACCATTCTGTGTTTTTTTAGTTCCCTCGTAGGTTTTTTCCTTCATCTGTTATGCCTCCATTATCTTACTGTCTGTAATACCAAACCTCTCCATAAATTTTTAGCCACCTTCTTATTTAAGAAGCCATTCAATTTCCTCTTTATAAGGAGGAATAGTCTTCTTCGCAGAGCCCTCCTCACAAAGCCATGGTGTTTCCAGAATCTTTGGTACATTTGCAAAGGTCTCATCATGCACCAGTCGGTGCAGTGTATCATAGCCGATGGTTCCCTTGCCTATATTTGCATGCCTGTCCTTGTGTGCTCCAAGAGGATTTAAGCTGTCATTCACATGAAATACCGCTATCTGCTCAAGTCCTATCACCCTGTCAAACTCCGCAAAAACATCATCATAATGGTTCACAATATCGTATCCTGCATCATTTACATGGCACGTATCGAAGCAGACACGCAGTCTTTCTTTCCTGTCCACTCCATCATAGATTGCCTTAAGCTCCTCAAAGGAACGGCCTATTTCACTGCCCTTTCCTGCCATCGTCTCAAGTGCGATAAACACATCGTCATCATTCTGATTGAGCACTGTGTTAAGTCCCTTTACAATCTGTGCGATTCCAGCCTGCTCACCGGCATTTACATGACTTCCCGGATGAAGCACCAGTATGCGGCTCTTCATTGCCGCGGTCCTTACTATCTCCTTTTCCAGAAACTCCACTGCCAGCTCGTACGTCTCAGGCTTTACGGTGTTTGCCAGATTTATGATGTATGGCGCGTGGACCACTATCTCATTTATCCCATGCTCATGTGCATATTCCCAGCCTGCGTCTATGTTGAGCTCAAAGATTTCCTTTCTTCTCGTGTTCTGTGGTGCCCCGGTGTAGAGCATAAACACATTCGCGCCGTATGACGCTGCTTCCCTGGCTGATGCCAGAAACATATCTTTTCCTGCCATGCCTACGTGACAGCCTAATTTTATATCACTCATATTTTTCCTCTGTTTCATTGAATCTATATATCTATTATTTCTACTATAACACTACATCCCTGATAACTCTATCTAAATATTCTAAATTTTTACTAAACATGGCAAAAGTCATTGACATAGTATCAAAAACTACATATACTATCCTTTGCAACCACATATATTAATGGCATATAATTGCAATGTATGTGATGCATAACTACAGTTAACCAATTATTATAGAAATACGAGGGTAAATATGTTTGAAATAATTGTTGACTCTGCGGCAAACATTCCTGCAGAGCTATGTAAAAAATATAAAATCAAGGTGCTATCATTTGTAAACCTTGTCAACGGAAAGGAAATGACCTGCTTTGAGCCTGACCTCACACCGGAACAGGAGCGGGCAAAGGGTAAGGAATACTATGATGCGATAAGAGAAGGTGCCGAGGTAAAGACCGGACTTATCAGCAGCGGAATCTTTGAGGATACTTTCAGGGAAATCATTGAAGCTGACAAGGATATCCTGTATTTCTCCCTCAGTAAAAACATAAGCGGCAACTACAACTCAGCCCGTGTCGCAGCCGATGCTGTCCTTGATGATTGCAATAACGGCAGAAAAATACGCCTGGTGGATTCATTAAATGCATCCCTCGGACAGGGACTTCTCGCAATATACGCCAGCGAAATGCGTGAGAAGGGCATGAGCTTTGATGAGGTGGCTGACACGATAGAGACCTATCCTGCCAGATTAAACGGTGTGTTTACCGTGGGCAATTTAAAGTATATTGCAAGAACCGGCAGATTAAGCGGAACCACCGCTTTGGTCGGCAACATGCTAAGCATCAAGCCTATCCTAAGGGGCAGCAAGGACGGATATATTGTACAGTTCAGAAAATGTCGTGGCCGAAAAGCCGTATTAAATGAGCTTGTCAATCTGTTATGCGACAACATTACAGACCCTGAAAATCAGATTATCGGAGTGGCACATGCTGACGCATATGAGGATTCGCTCTATGTGATTGAACAGATTAAAAAGCGCATAAAGGTGCGCGATGTGATAAATACCACCTATGATTTCTGCACCGGAAGCCATGTTGGTCCGGAATCTTTAGCAGTATTTTTCATGGGAAAGGACAGAGAATTGGGAGCCTGATATCAGGCTCCCTTTTCACTTCTTTTATTCATCATCCTCACATAAAAAAGTCCCAGAACTCGCTTATTAAGCGGATTCTGAGACTTTTGATTTCTATTAATTGCAACTTCTATCTCATTTTAAGCTGCAGCTTTCTTGCTTTCTGATTTCTCACAGAGCTTCTTCACACCCTGAATTGCAACAAGTACACCAAGGATGAGCAGTAATACTGCAAATATAAGCTGTAATGAATTTCCAAGGTCAAGTCCTACAGAGAATAATGCCTTTGTAAGCTTGTAGATTGTCATGCCAAGTGCAGTAAATGTAACTGCCATCATGAATACCATTGGAATCCAGAGCATGCAGCCCTGACGCTTTGTCTTCTTTAAGAATACTGCGCAGGCAACAAGTGCAAGTACTGATAAGAGCTGGTTAGCTGAACCAAACAGTGGCCATATCTCTGCATAGCCTACCTTTGTAAGCAGGAATGCAAGTACCAGTGTGATGATTGTTGCAAAGTATTTGTTTGTCATCAGCTTGACAAATGGACTCATATTGTCATCATCTGTGTCTGAATCAAGCCAGAACTCCTGGAATGACAGACGTCCGACTCTGGCTACTGAATCAAGTGATGTCAGAGCGAAGGCTGATACAGCAAGGTTAATCAGTGTGAACACAAGTGAGTGTGGTAAACCGAGTACTGACAGGAAGTTTGCGATAGCTCCTGCGAAAATCTGTGGCTGTGTTGTAAGTCCCTGAGCTGCTGCCTCTCCCTTACCGAATGATGCTACTGCGATAAGTGCAAGGATTGCAAGCATACTCTCCATAAGCATGGCACCGAATGAAACAGGAAGCATGTTCTTCTCATTCTTTATCTGCTTAGATGCAGTACCTGATGATACAAGTGAATGGAAACCTGAAACTGCACCACAGGCGATTGTTACGAATAAGATTGGGAACAGATACTGTGGGTTTCCGTTTGCATCAGGGATTGCAAATGCTGTGAAAGCATCAAGGTTACAAGCAGGATTTGCAACAAATACACCGATTACCGCACCTACGATCATGAAGATTAACAGGTAGCTGTTAAGGTAATCACGTGGCTGAAGCAGTGCCCATACAGGTGTAACACTGGCTATAAGTATATATGCAAATATAATTATGTGCCATACGCTAAGGTTTAAATACATTGGGAAATTGAGTCCCAGTGCTATAGCTACTATAAGTAATACGATTGCAACAAGTGTGTTAATCCATTTGTTGAACTTAGAGTATTTAAGGAAGAAACCAAGTGCAACTGCTTCTATGATGAAAAGCATTGATGTAGTTGCAACTGCTCCGTTGGCTACAACCTTTGTAACCTCGCCTGCTTTATCAGCAGCAAAGCCATTGAAGGTTCCGGCTACGACATCTGCGAAAGCTGCAACAACAAGTATACAGAACAGCCAGCAGAATAACAGGAATAATTTCTTTCCTAATTTACCGATGTACTCCTCGATGATGTAACCGATTGTACGACCCTTGTTCTTAACTGAAGCGTACATAGATGCAAAGTCCTGAACAGCTCCAAAGAATACACCACCAATTAATATCCAAAGCAGAACCGGAAGCCATCCGAAAATAGCTGCCTGAATTGGTCCGTTGATTGGGCCTGCACCTGCTATAGATGCAAACTGATGTCCGAATACTACATTGGTATCGGCTGGTACATAGTCCACTCCGTCCTCCATCTCGTAGGCAGGAGTCTTGGCATTTGGATCAATGCCCCATTTGTTTTGCAGATAACGGCCATATAATAAGTATGCTCCACCGAGCACAACAATGGCTATTACCATCATTAAGATTCCACTCATATTATTACCTCTTTCTTTTGTTTATCTTAATTTTATTTATATATTATGTTTACTCTTTTTTTAGCAAATTTCAATAAATATTTTATACATAATTTATTTTTATTTCTATAATTTTTGTTAATTTACCAATCGGTTATAATAGGTATTCATTCTCTTTATGCTGTCTTTGTCTCAGCGGCTTCTTCTGCCTTTTTAGCAGCCATTTTGTCCTTTAATGCAAAGGCTCCGGCAAGCAGTGTGCCTGAGATTGAATGCCATGTACATGACACTGCACAGATGATGGCTGATTCAGGTGTTGAAGCAAACTGTGCTGTAGTGGTAGCAAGGTTTGTGGCAAGACCTGCATTCTGCATACCAACCTCGATAGAGATGGTTCTCTTCTTGGCTGTGTTCATGCCTACCAGCTTTCCTGCACCGTATCCAAGCAGATATCCAAGTCCGTTATGTAACAGAACTGCCGCAAAAATTACTACTCCTGATGTAAAGAACTTTGAGCCCTGTGATGATACAACACCACCTACAACGAATGCCAGGCCAAGCACCGCAATACCCGGCATGACCTTCTGAGCCTCGGCAAATGCCTTTTTCTTTCCAAGCAGGTAGTTGAGTAAAAATCCAACCGCTACAGGAAAGATTACAGTCTCAATGATTGACACAAACATCGGAAGCGCCTTGATTGAGACATGTGTTCCGCTTGCAAGAAATGATACCAGAAGCGGTGTCATAAATGGTGAGAGCAATGTGGAAACTGTTGTCATTCCAACTGAGAATGCCACATCACCACCGCAGAGGTATGACATAATGTTTGAAGAAACACCACCGGGACAGCAGCCTACGAGGATAAGTCCAAGTGCGATTCCGTCAGACAGATTCAATGCCTTTGAGATACCAAATGCGAGAAACGGCATGATAAGATACTGTGCGATTGCACCTACACATATATCAAATGGTCTCTGTGCAAGTATCTTGAAATCCTGTGTCGTAAGTGTAAGTCCCATACTAAACATGATGATTCCGATAATGATTGACTGACATGTGAACTTGTTGGATACCGGATCCACAAACAGCATCTGATTTACCCAGGCCATCAGATTCGGAACCAGAAATGTGACTACGGCGATTGCTATGACAACTATCGATGTGTAGTCTGATAAAAATTTACTTACTTTTTGTAATGCTTTCATTGTAAGCCTCCTTAACATTTTTCTGCTCACTAAAACTCTTTTTATGGAATTAAAAAATCCCTTTCCAGATTGACATAATCTGAAAAGGGACGAAATAATCCGCGTTACCACCCTGATTCCACAGTGTATTACTGTGACACTCTGCATACCAGCATATGCTTTCCATATAACGGTGGACACCGGCGAGGTTTACAGACACACTTAATGCTTTCAGCCCGCTTCTTAGAGAGGATATTCCAATCTGACCATTACCTGTTCGCACCGCCCACAGGCTCTCTGAAAATAAATACAAATCGGACCTTGTTCTCATCAACGAATTTTGGTGAACATATTTATTTAAATCTTGTTTTGTATTATAGCCCTCTGACACTATATGTCAAGAGAATGATACAAATTTGTACTATAACATTTATTTATAGTTTTTATTCATGTGCTTTATTCTTATTATTTATTCGTAATCTTTGTTGTTATACTCATCATTCCATGACTGCTGTTGTGATGTACCGTAGGAATTTTGAGCATCCCCGCCCTGTGCTGTGCCATACGGATTCTGACCATACTGCTGGTTTGCTCCGTTTCCGTACATGTTCTGACCGTACTGCTGGTTTGCCCCATTTCCGTACATGTTCTGACCGTACTGCTGATTTTGCGCCGTTTCCGTACATGTTCTGACCGTACTGCTGATTTTGCGCCGTTTCCGTACATGTTCTGACCGTACTGCTGGTTTGCTCCGTTTCCGTACATGTTTTTGGCCGTACTGCTGATTTGCTCCGTTTCCGTACATGTTCTGACCATATTGCTGACCGTATCCGTTTGAACCGTATGGATTATAGTAGTTATTATTACTATATCCGTTTCCCACATAAACAATTTTTTTGTTGAAGGCAATAATACAGACAAAAATCACATTGAGGAATATAAGTCCGCAGGCAAATCCTGCTCCCTTGCCAAACGCATGTGACAGTCCGACACAGCAGAGGATATTCATAACCGCTGCCGCAATCATTGCTGCAATAATCAGAATAACTGCAAATATCAGCATGCCCATGTGATTTCCGATACTGCTTACACCATATCCATAGGTAGAATCATAATACGATCCCATATAATCGGATGTCATAACAGAAAATCCTGATGCAATAATCTCATACATCAATATAATACATCCCACTATAATTCCGATAGTAGCCACAAGATATCCCCAGAACAGCTTCTTTTTCCCTGCAATCTTAAATCTGACGTATGAGCTGTAAAACGGTACAATAGCCGCCCAGCCGTGCTCTCCTGCCTTTGCATACATAATCCATGATGCAATAATTGTCAGTACCATAACTGCCAGATTGATAAACGACTCAAAGCCGTCAATCATACTCATAATAGTATAATATGTGCTATATGTGCTCATTTTTTCTTCCTTTCATAACCAAAGTTTGTTTGTTATTCAAAGTATACATCACCACAGGTCAGAGCGCAATAATTAAAAAGCTTTTGGAGCTTGTATAATTCACTCATTTTAAGATTCTAACAATATTCCTTTATATATTCACTAAAATATGGAAGCGCAAGCGAGATATAGCCCTGTCTGGTATTCAATATACCTCTTTTTATAAGACGATCTCTGTACATAGAATAGCTTCCTGACTTTTCTCCCATAAGCTTAAGCACCTCTTCACGCTTGTATTCTTCCTTTTCTGTCAAAAGTCCTGCAAGAAACCTGTCCATTTCAGTCATCTCTTCCCATATTTTTTCATAAGAATATGCAAACAATTCAGCCTTGAGTCCTGGTAAAATATCTTCCAGTGACTCATCCTCTTTCTTCTTAAAATACAACACGCCCAATTCCTGAAATGCATATGCGTATCCTTTCGTGATTTTCGCCATTTCACGAGCCTCATTACTGTCAATATCCAGCTTACTCTTATACATTTCAGTCATTCGTATCATATTAAGAGGCTCCGTTTTAACTGTTGCCGCTCTTCTGAAAAATGTAAGATTTTTGACATTGCTCAATTCCTGTATATTTTCATACAAGCCTGTACACACAAAATAAACCGGATACCCTGCTCTGAGCCATCTGCCATATTCAGACGCAAATTTTATCATCTCTTCGGACTTTGAAACCTCATCTATTCCTATAAGTATCTTCTTCCCCTTTTTCTGTGCAGCCTGTATCATTGTCTCAACTTCTACACCGATATCAAAGAAATTATTATTGTTTTCTGCCGTATAGCCGATTCCACCACCTGTTCCCATCACTGTTGCAGAGAGGTTTATCCCTGTTGTTTTCTTATCCTGTGAACCAAACCGGCCTTTACAAGCATTGCCGCTATCTGTCCCAGTATATCTCTTGCAGGATTTACATCAAAAACAAGCCAGTTTATATATCTGCTTTCATTGGTTCTTAATTCTTCCTCCACCTTTGCAAGTATAACGGTTTTACCGGAGCCTCTGACACCCGGTTATCTTATATACCGACTCCGACGGATTATCGTAAATAAAGTTTTCCAGTATCTCCTCTGTTTTCTCTGTATGGATATATGTGTATTCCGGAGTCTTACTGAAGGTTGTAGTAAATGGATTCTGCATAAATTCACCTCAATTTATTATATGAAATTCAAAAACTATTTATATTTTTTTTATACTTTCTATTGCTCTTTATAGTTTTTTATAAATCTTTATACTTTTTCTTTTATTTTATACTTTTTTATACTTTTTTGCAATAGTTCTTCCGACCTGTATATACCGTTAAAGGAATCACCGCTTTTTGCACCCTTGACAAACCCCTTCTTAAACAGCTATAATATCGTCAATTGAAGCACAATTACATTTCAACAGGCTTTGATGGGAACAAGTACATTTCTGCAATACTTACAGAGAGCTGCCGGCAGGTGAGAGGCGCAAGGAAACAGATCTGGAATACATCCCGGAGCTTTGCACCGAACGTCATACCGGATGGTTAAATATCCCCGGTTCGATTAATAAGCCGCAACGTATTGGCACACGTTATAGTGCCGGAGTGTTAGCAGAATCGGCTATTTTCACTATATAATATATGTCGAATAATGTGTGACAACTCACGGAGGCATTCCTGTGCGAGCAGGATGCAAATTAAGGTGGTAACGCGAGAAATCCCCCTCGTCCTTAAATGGATGAGGGGGATATTTTATTTTTCAGAATACAGATTCATCTTATCAGGAGGAAAATCATGACAATTTATGACGAATTAGTTGCCCGCGGCCTTATCGCGCAGGTAACAGACGAAAAAGAAATCAAAGAGCTTATAAACAACGGAAAGGCTACCTTCTACATTGGCTTTGATCCTACAGCAGACAGCCTTCACGTTGGACATTTCATGGCGCTTTGCCTTATGAAGAGACTTCAGATGGCAGGAAACAAGCCTATCGTGCTTATCGGTGGAGGTACTGCACAGATTGGTGATCCATCAGGACGTACAGATATGCGCCAGATGATGACAACAGAGACTATCAACCACAACGTAGAGTGCTTCAAGAAACAGATGAGCCGCTTCATCGACTTTGGCGAGGGAAAAGCTATCATGGTAAACAACGCTGACTGGCTGATGGACTTAAACTACGTGGATGTGCTCCGCGAGGTTGGTGCTCATTTCTCAGTAAACCGTATGCTTACAGCTGAGTGCTACAAGCAGCGTATGGAAAAGGGTCTTTCCTTCCTTGAGTTTAACTACATGATCATGCAGAGCTACGATTTCTACACACTTTTCCAGAAATACGGCTGCAACATGGAGTTCGGTGGAGACGACCAGTGGAGCAACATGCTCGGTGGAACAGAGCTTATCAGACGTAAGCTTGGAAAAGACGCATACGCTATGACAATCAATCTGCTCCTAAACTCTGAGGGCAAGAAGATGGGCAAGACACAGTCAGGTGCAGTATGGCTTGATCCTAACAAGACAACACCTTTTGAGTTCTTCCAGTACTGGAGAAACGTTTCTGATGCCGATGTTCTTAAATGTATCAGAATGCTCACCTTCCTTCCTCTCGAAGAGATTGACAAGATGGAAAGCTGGGAGGGCGCACAGCTCAACGAAGCTAAAGAAATCCTGGCATTCGAGCTTACAAAGCTTGTTCACGGTGAGGAGGAAGCCGCAAAGGCTAAAGAGGCAAGCCATGCACTTTTCGCAGGCGGAGCCAACAATGCAAATATGCCTACAGTTACCGTTACAGCTGAGGACTTCCCTGACGGAGAGCTTGATATCATCTCTGTTCTCGTAAGAGCAGGACTTTGCGATTCAAGAGGAGACGGCCGCAGAAATATCCAGCAGGGCGGTGTTTCCGTTGCAGATGAGAAGGTAACTGATATCTCTACCAAATACACTCTCAACGATTTCAAGGGCGAGGGTCTCATTATCAGACGTGGTAAAAAGAAATTTGCCAAGGTTGTAGCTGAATAGACAGAGAATCCCCGGTAGTTACTACCGGGGATTTTTACTTTCAGCCATATTTTATTTTGAAAATTCATTTGCAGGAAATTCATATGGCACAAATTTACTGCTACATGTAACGGTATACTCTGTTTCTCCCGAAACTAGTTTTTTGTTCTGTGCCAACACCCTCTCCACAAATCCAGTATGAACCATCATTTTTATTCTTTAGCATAATATCCCCACACTAAATTAGCATAGTGTACAATAGCCATATGTTGATAGCTGACAGGCCTTGGGTAGCTGTAATCCATAAAACTTCTAAAACAGCTCCCCAATCCAGTCCAAAAACTGGAAAAATTCTGGAAAAAAGTAGCTGAAACCACTGAAATTTCTAAAACAGCTCCCCTAACCACAGCAAAATAGCCGGAAAAATCTCCAAAAAAGTAGCTGAAACTGCTG
>ENA-OQJG01000142-OQJG01000142.1-human-gut-metagenome-genome-assembly--contig:-NODE-142-length-12361-cov-2.692006_pt1 | contig 12361 bp, 14 predicted proteins | sample MGYA00242601_ERZ504767 | MGnify/ENA primary metagenome ERZ504767 (study PRJEB26092, sample SAMD00036362) | human gut metagenome | host: Homo sapiens | study: EMG produced TPA metagenomics assembly of... | reverse complement strand
AGATTATCCATATCTCCCGCATTGGTATATTGCATCGTCCTTCCGGTTAATGAAAAGTTTTTTTCCAAGTTTTTCATTCTTTTCAAGCAGAATAACCTGACTGCCGGTTTCCGCTGCGGCGATCGCAGCAACATTCCAGCCGTCCCCGCCTATTACAATGATTTTATTCATGAAAATCGCTGTCTCCTATTTTTGCATAACGCATTTTTATGGAATCGTCAATCACATTGATCTCATCATTTTCATAGACCTGATACTCATCCCAGATTCCTTCTAACATTTCTAATGTCTTCGCAACATCTCTCTGTTTTTTCATACAGAGTGCCACGATCAGGGCATTGATCACGCTGAGTGGTGCAACCAGTGAATCAACAATAGACGCCATATCACTGTCTGCGATCAGATTACAGGACGAATACAAATTCATCGGTGAATGCACACTGTCTGTTAATGTAATCACTTTTGCACTGCGGTTGTTGGCAAACTCCATAGCCTTTAATGTACGCATGGAATATCTCGGAAAACTGATTCCGATAATTACATCTTCCTTACCAATACGAACCATTTGTTCAAAAATTTCACTGGAACTGCTCGTCTGTATCAGACGTACATTTTCAAACATCAGTGTAAAATAAAATGCCATAAACGACGCAAGCGGCGCACAGCTTCTGATTCCAATAATATAAATATGTTTCGCATTCAAAATGGTATCTACTGCCATCTCAAATGCCGCCTGATCTATTTTTTCCAATGTGCTGTTGATTTTTTCCGCATCTGACTTTAAAACAGATTCTAAAATTTTTGACTGGCTGATCCTGCCATAAGTAACTTCCATACGCTGAATGGAGTTTAATTTGTTGCGTACCAGTTCTTCTAAGGCACTCTGAAATTCAGGATATCCCCGGTATCCAAGATGCATGGCAAAGCGCACAACCGTGGATTCGCTGACTCCGACCACCTCACCTAATTTTGCCGCCGTCAAAAATACTGCCTTATCATAGTTATCTGTGATATAGGTGGCAAGCAGTTTCTGTCCCTTGCTCAATTTACTGTATGACTCGTTGATCCGATTACTCAAATCATTCTTACTGCCCATAACCCCTCGTTCCTGTCATTTTATGACACCGTCTGCAATTTATGATGTGCCTTTGCACACCAACATTTCTATTATATCAAAACTTTTCCTTTTTGTCAGCTTTGAATCATTTTCATTCTGTAAAATTCACCTTTTCGTGCCATCAGCTCCTCAAACGTACCATATTCCACACAATGTCCGTCCGCAAGAACGGCAATCTTATCTGCATCACGAATTGTTGACAGCCGGTGTGCCACAATAAATGTCGTCCTCCCCTTCGTCAGATTTTCCAAAGCTTCCTGTATCAGTTTTTCAGAAATACTGTCTAAAGCCGACGTAGCCTCATCGAGTACGATCACCTCCGGATCACGGATCAGTGCTCGCGCAATCGCAATGCGCTGTCTTTGTCCACCGGAAAGTTTTCCTCCATGTTCTCCTACCATGGTATCAACCCCATTTGGAAGGCTCTCCATCAGATCCGTAAGATTTGCCGCCTTTATGACACGTTCTAATTCTTCGTCCGAAACATGTTCGTTTCCGTAAGTAATGTTTTCACGTATAGTCCCTGAAAATAATATGGATGTCTGTGGTACAACGGCAAGATGTTTTCTGTATGTACGCAGATCTATTTCCCTCATATCATTACCATCTAAAAGGACCTTCCCTCCGTCCGCCAAATGAAAGCCGATCACAAGATTTAACACAGTCGATTTTCCTGCACCTGACTCCCCGACTAATGCGATCGTCTCCCCCTGTTTTACATGCAGGTTCAGGTGATTTAACACCGGTTTGTCACTGTTTTTATAATGAAAGGAAACATCTTCAAAATCAAATATGCCAGTTACGTCCTCTAACTGCTTTTTCCCCTCATTCTGCTCCACATCCTCTGAGAGGAGCACCTCACCAATGGAATTGACAGATTCAATGCCTTTCGCGATTGTCGGAAGCAATGTAACGATTGCAGACACCTGATTGACCACCGTTGCAAAATAACTCTGGTAAAGTGTGATACTCCCCCGCCATAATGCGTCCACGCAACGCAAGATAGCCGGTAAATGCCAGACAGACGACCTGAAACACCTGGAATACCGCCCATCCGACTGAACCAAATAATGCCTGTACCAGATCCAGTTTATATCCCTTTTCCGCCACTGTAAAAAGCTGTCCGCTCATCTTATGTACTTCTTCGTCCTCCAATGCGTGTGCCCTTGTCACCGGGACAAGTTCCACCATTTCCATCACACGCGCAGATGTTTCTTCCATTTCTTTTCGAAATTCCGTATTTCTTTTTTTCATGACCGAGCGGAACGAAACCATCGTGATTGCCGCAACCGGAGTTGTCAACAGAAAAAATACAAAAACGATCTTACTTTTTGATGCTGTGACCACCAGCGCAACCCCGATATTCAGTGCAATATTTAAAATGCTTAAGAACATCTGTGTGGAAAGTGTCTCCACCGCCTCCACATCACGCATAATCTTAGACTGCAGCCTTCCAGACTGTGTCTCCACATGGTAGGCGATCGACAACTGCTGAAGTTTCCGGATCAATGCCTTACGAAGTCCTGTTTCTGCGTAACGTGTTGCAAGGCTTTTATATGATGTATACAGATAATTCATTGGTATATTAAGTGCGATCAAACCAATCTCAAGGGCTGCACTGATCCAGATATTTCTCACGGTATCAGGATTCTTCTGTGTCACATCATTGATGATATTTGCAGTTATGATTGGAAGTACCCACACACATGCATGCTTTATAAAAAACAGATAACTGCCATAACAAATTTATGATAATTTCCTTTGTACAGTGCTATCAGAATCCGTATCGGATGACCTTTATATCTGCGATAACTTTCTATAAACCAGTTTTCTGTATCTATGCCATTTTTCGGCGACGTTTTCCGTTCAAAATTTTCCATTTTCTTATATCCTTTATCATTTATAGGATGATTCTAATTCTTTTCTTTGTAAAAAGCAATATTTCAGCAAAACAAAAATGCCACAGCAGCATCCTAAAATACTGCCGTGGCATTTCATCAATCATATTCTAATTATACCGGATATGCACCATTCTTTGTATCTGCAATTGTTGCATCTACTTTTTTCTGCTGTGCTTCACGGTATTTGAAGAACTCAGTTGCAACCTGTGGGAACAATGCGTAAGATAATACATCTTCATCCTGCTGTTTCCACTGCTTCATCTCAGCCTCAATCTTGTCAAGCTCTGGCTCAAGAAGATCTGCCGGACGACATGTGATGGCATTCTTCTTATCATCACCAAGAACCTTGTCAACAACCTCTGGGTTGAAAGGCTTAACTGTCTGACCATACTTACCAAGAAGAATATCCTTAGTCTCCTTAGTAGCAACCTTGTATCTCTCGCCCATGAGTACGTTAAATACAGCCTGTGTACCAACGATCTGTGAAGAAGGAGTTACAAGTGGTGGCTCACCGAGGTCTTTACGCACACGAGGTACCTCTGCGAGAACCTCCTCGTACTTGTCCTCTTTGCCCTGCTCCTTGAGCTGTGAGATAAGGTTTGAAAGCATTCCTCCAGGAACCTGATAACGGAGAGTATTGATATTTACTCCGAGTACCTTTGGGTTCATGAGACCTGAAGCTAAGGCTTCCTCTCTCATTGGTCTGAAGTAATCAGCAATCTCACTTAAGAGATTAAGATCAAGACCTGTATCAAACTCTGTGCCCTTGAATGCCTCAACCATAACCTCTGTTGCAGGCTGGCTTGTTCCAAGAGCGAATGGAGACATAGCTGTGTCAATGATATCAACTCCGGCCTCAACAGCTTTCATGTATGTCATTGAAGCAACACCTGATGTGTAATGTGTATGAAGCTCGACAGGAAGGCTTGTAGAATCCTTCAAAGCCTGAACAAGCTCTGTAGCCTTTGCAGGAACTAAAAGACCGGCCATATCCTTGATACAAAGTGAGTCAGCACCCATGTCCTCAACTCTCTTTGCCATATCCATCCAGTAATCAAGTGTGTAAGCATCTCCAAGTGTGTATGAAAGAGCTACCTGGGCATGTCCCTTTTCCTTGTTACATGCTGTAACTGCTGTCTGTAAGTTTCTGATATCGTTTAAGCAGTCGAAAATACGGATGATATCGATTCCGTTTGCGATTGACTTCTGTACGAAATACTCAACAACATCATCTGCATATGGACGATATCCTAAGATATTCTGTCCACGGAAAAGCATCTGGAGCTTTGTATTTTTGAAGCCGTCTCTTAATTTTCTGAGACGATCCCATGGATCTTCCTTTAAGAATCTAAGGCAGGCATCAAATGTTGCACCACCCCAGCACTCTACTGCGTTGTATCCAACCTTGTCCATTTTGTCAACGATTGGAAGCATCTGCTCTGTTGTCATTCTGGTTGCAATCAGTGACTGATGTGCATCACGAAGAACAGTTTCTGTTATTTTTAATGGTTTCTTTACCACTTCTGACATGATTAATCCTCCTTAATTAAATCTAAATACCGAATATAGCCATGAAGCATCCGGCCGCTACGGCAGTTCCAATAACACCGGCTACGTTAGGTCCCATAGCATGCATAAGAAGGAAGTTTGTTGGATCCTCTTCTGCACCGACCTTCTGAGATACACGGGCAGCCATAGGAACAGCGGATACACCGGCTGAACCGATAAGTGGATTGATCTTGCCTTTTGTAAAGAAGCATAAAAGCTTTCCAAAAAGTACTCCGGCAGCAGTTCCCACCATGAATGCAATAAGACCAAGGATAACGATCTTGATTGTGCTCATATTAAGGAATGACTCTGCGCTTGTAGAAGCACCTACTGATGTACCGAGTAAGATAACTACAATGTACATAAGGGCGTTGCTTGCTGTCTCCTGAAGCTGACGTACTACACCAGACTCACGGAAAAGGTTTCCAAGCATGAGCATACCAACGAGTGGTGCTGTAGTTGGAAGCAGTGTACAAACAACGATAGTAACTACTACAGGGAAGAGAATTCTCTCAAGCTTGCTTACAGGACGAAGGTTCTGCATCTTGATTGCACGCTCTTTCTTTGTAGTAAATAATTTCATAATTGGCGGCTGGATGATAGGTACTAATGCCATGTACGAGTACGCTGCCACGGCGATAGGTCCCATCAGACCTGTCTGACCTAATTTTCCGGCAAGGAAAATAGATGTAGGTCCGTCAGCTCCACCGATGATAGATACGGCTGCTGCTGCCTTGTCATTAAATCCGAGAAGGATTGCAAGGAAATAAGCTCCGAAAATACCAAACTGTGCTGCAGCTCCGAGTAAGAAGCTGATAGGGTTTGCGATAAGCGGACCAAAGTCTGTCATAGCTCCGACACCGAGGAAAATCAGTGAAGGAAGAATTGACCACTCATCAAGTGTATAGAAATAATAAAGTAAACCACCTACTCCATTGCTTGAGTGCTCAGGACTTACAATAATATCAGGATAGATATTAACAAGGAGCATACCAAAAGCAATAGGTACTAAAAGTAAAGGCTCAAATCCTTTTTTAATAGCCAAAAACAGGAATACACATGCTACGGCAATCATAACATAGTTTCCGACTGACAGATTAAAAAAGGCAGTCTGATGTAGGAGGTTTGAAAGTGTTTCACCTACGTAACTCAAATTAGTTTACCTCCTGGAATTAGTTTAATGTTGCAAGTAATGCACCTGACTCTACTGAATCACCAACAGCAACATCAATGCTTGCTACTGTTCCATCCTGTGGTGCAACAACAGGTGTCTCCATTTTCATGATCTCAAGAATAAGAAGTGTATCACCCTTCTTTACTGCATCGCCAACCTTAGCCTCGAGCTTAAATACCTTTCCGGCAGCTCCGGCCTCAACCTTGATGCTTCCTGCTCCTGCAGGTGCAGCAGCCTTTGGTGCAGCGGCAGCAGGTGCTGCAGCTCTTCTAGGTGCGCTTGCTGTGCTAGGTGTGCTTCCTGTCTCTTCTACTGTAACATCGTAAACATTTCCGTTAACGGTAATTGTATAGTTTTTCATCTCAAATGTCCTCCTAAATTATCTTCTATTGATTGAACGGACTACAAAGCCCTCTGTTGTAGTACCCTCGCTTGCTGCTATAGCTGCTGAGATAACAGCTACAAGCTCTGTATCATCTGTAAGGTCTGTAGCAGGCGCTGCTGCAACAACAGCCTCTTTCTTTTCAGGCTCGCTCTTAGCTTCTGCCTTCTTTGGCTTATTGCCGATAAGAGCAATAAACTTGAAGCAGTAAATGATAAGAGAGATAAGAATAAGTACACAGAATACAATACTCATTGAAATTACTGTGTTCTGTCCTGCCTTAGCAAGCTTCTGCCCCATTGTCTGAACAGGAGTAAGTGAGATACCTGTTACCTCCATGGTAACCGAATCATATACTAATTCGTATGTTACATCCTGCTTGCCAAATGTAAGTGTCATGTCGGTAGTGAGTGTACCACCTGACTTGGTTACTGTAAAATCCTTGCCATTAGTTGCATCCTTTACGTCTCCGTATTTGTCAACCAGATCAAGCCATGATGAAACGGCATCAAGCTCAGCGTCGATATTTTTCATTGAAACGCTTGCTCCCGACTGTCCGAGTGTGTTGTAAACAACCTCACCCTCTGTCATGCCTGTCTTCTCCTCAACTCCCTTGACACTCTTCTCATAGCTGTCATAACCGCCACAACTATCTACGAGTGCAATGTAGTTCTGGATGTTGCTAAGGCTGTCTGTTGCCTCAGTATGAAGCTCGTCTGTTGTGTATCCGCCATATGTCTTTTCGGCATTGTCAGAGCCACATGCTCCAAGCATACATACAATCATAAGAAGGCTAAGGATATATGTTATTTTTTCTTCATAACAAAATGCGCCTTTCTATTATTTAGTTCCGTGTTTCTTCTCTGGTGCATCTACATATTTGGTGTAAAGCATCTCAAAAGCACCTACAAGATATTTTCTTGTGTCAGCCGGATCAATGATGAGGTCTACATATCCTCTGGCTGCTGCTGATGAAACAGAAGACTGAAGCTTCTCGTAATCAGCTGCCTTCTCATCAATTTCCTTTGCATCAGCGCCCGGATACATAATCTCAGCTGCAATCTTTGAATCCATCATACCAATCTTTGCATCAGGGTATGCATAAACCATATCAGCTCCGATTGACTTAGAGTTCATTGCAACATATGCGCTTCCGTAAGCCTCGCCTGTAATCAGGTTAACCTTTGGACATGTTGCACTTGAGAATGCGTATGTCATTCTGGCAAGAGCCTTTGCAAGCTTCTTCTCAGAGCACATGCAGTTCTTGAATCCGTTTACGTTTGTAAGTGTAAGTACAGGAATTGAGAAAGCATCACAGAATGATACAAACTCAGCTGCCTTGTTGCAGCCCTTTGCAGTAAGAGAAAGTGCAAACTCCTCTGCCTTCTTGCCCTCAGCATCATATACTGTGCTGCAGTTTGCAACTGCACCGACTGTCATGCCGTTTAATTTAACAAAGCCTGTTACCATATTCTTGGCAAAGTCTTTCTTTGTCTCAAAGAATACATGATCATCAGAAAGCTCTGATAAGAGGAATCTTGGATCAGCCTTCATATCATCCATGCTGTTACATGCTCTGTTGAGATCATCCTCACATGAGTCTGTATATACATCTCCCTCGTTGTTGAGTGGAAGCATGCTGACAAGAGCTCTGATATCAGCGATAATATCATCCTCTGAACCGATTCCGTCTACACATCCGTTGTTCTCACTCTGGAATGAAGCTGCTGCTGTATCGCATTTCTCAACGCGGTTACCCTCTATTGCATCAGGAGTATTAACAAACATTCTGCCCTTAGACTCTTCGATATAAGCGAAATCACAAAGAGCCGGTACGACAGAAAGTCCGCCACCGCAGTTACCGAATACACCACAAATCTGTGGAATAACGCCACTTGCTGCAACTTCCTTGGCGTAAATAAGACCAAATCCGTCTAATGCATCAACTGACTCCTGAAGTCTGATACCACCGCAATCGATAAATCCGATAACAGGTGCGCCCATTTTCATGGCCATATCATATACAGAAGCAATTTTCTTTGCATGCATCTCGCCGATTGTTCCGTTAAGAACTGTTGCATCCTGGCTATAGATAAATACAAGATTTCCATCAATCAGACCGTGTCCGATAATAACACCATCTGAAGGAGCTTTTGCTGCAGTAAGGTTAAAATCTGTACTGCGAGCTGTCACAAGAGAACCAATTTCCATGAAACTGTTCTCGTCGACTAACTTAGCAATACGCTGCATTGCCAAGCTTTGATTGTTACTACTCATTTTATATCCTCCATCTATAAAAAATAAAATTTTTCGCTAGTATGATAATAGACTATTTCTAAATTTTTTCAACTAATTTGTTAAATTTTTAACCTTATTTTTGTTTAGAAAAATTTCCTATATTAATTGTAAAATTCTTGAGAAAATTCTTGCAAATTTTCTTATTCTTCTTGTTGTTTTCTATATATTTTAAGTCAATTGTGTTTCTATCCTCTTTTTTACCGTCCGGAGTTTCTTTTCCTGCTGCCTGTTTATCAGTTATGTCTCTGTCAGCCGCCTGCTTATCCGTTGTCTGTGTATCACCGGTCTGTTGTGTTGTTACACAAGCAGCATCACAGTAAGAATCTTCGGCAGCATCTGAAACCGCATACTCCACCAGACTCTTTGCATCAGCCCACTTATAGTTTTTATTGTTTGGCCACCCACAGCCCAAGAGAGAAAGGCACATTCTCCTTCCATCCTTTTCAACTGCTGCGACATAACAGTAGCCTGCCTTTGTGGTAAAGCCGGTCTTTCCCGATATGCAGTAGTCCGTCTCCGTAAGGAGCCTGTTGTGATTGCTAAAAACCATCTGACCTTCCTTTGTCTCAAATGTGTACTGCATAGTCTGTGTTATCTCAAGAAACTGTGTTGATTTTGGTGATTTCCACGCACAATAAGACATTATAACACACAAATCTCCCGCTGTGGAATGGTGAAAGCTTATATCATTCTCAGCATCCAGCCCGTTTGGTGTAATAAAATACGTGCCGAGGCACCCTATCTCATTTGCTTTTTCATTCATAAGCTTTGCAAAGCCCTCCGTCGAGCCGCCCACATGTTCCGCAATCGCATAGGCACAGTCATTGAACGACTCAAGCATCATGCCATAGAGTAAATCCTTCATATTATAGCTATTCCCGGCCACAAGTCCAAGCTTGACCGCAGGCTGTGATGCGGCATTTTGTGAAATCGTAACAGTATCATTTATATCAGCTTTTTCAAGTGCCACAATACACGTAAGAAGCTTCGTGGTGCTGGCATTTGCCATGCTGTCTCTCATATTTCTGCCATATATAAACGTCTCGTCATCCGCATCATATAATGCTGCTGAAACAGCATGAAGCCTGGGCTCATTTACGGCTTTGTCAGTATTCTTAGCAACAGTATTTTCAGCCGCCATAAACACACTTTTCTTTTCCAAACCGGGCATTTTTTGCTTTTCCAGCGTCTTAAAACCAGGCAAACAGCTGACAGTACAAACCAACACACAAATGAAAACCATTAAAGCTATTTTCGACTTATATTTTTTCAAAAAAATAACCATATAATTACCTCCATCGGTAATATATATGATTATTTGCATGTCCATATTATATGAAATGGCAGCTTACGCAATACACCTGCACTACACATCAAGCTTCACGTGCATCTCTTCCTCTGCCTCCTGCTTAAACTCCTCAACCTGCACAGGGCTTAATACCGGCAGCTCGTCGATAGACGAAACCCCAAAGCTCCTTAGAAATTCCTCTGTGGTTCCAAACAAAAGCGGCCTTCCCGGAGCATCAAGCCTTCCAAGCTCCTGCACCAGATTGTACTCGACAAGCTTGCTTATGGCATGTTCACTTGACACACCTCTGATTTTTTCTATTTCAGCCTTTGTTACAGGCTGCTTGTACGCTATGATTGAAAGAGTCTCTAAAAGCACATCCGTAAGCACCCTCTTCTTAGGCTGCTTTGCAATGCGGATGAGATATTCATACATCTGTGGCTTTGTACACATCTGATAAGCCCCATCAAGCTCTATGATATTCATACCTATATTTGAAGAGCTTCTATACTCCTTGATCAGCTCGTCAAGCAGCTTTTTTGTTTCTTTTTCATTTAATTGTATTGCATCGGCTATCCTTCCAAGCTCCACGGATTCTCCCATGGTAAATAAAATAGCCTCTATTGCAGCTTTATAATTCATATATCATCAAACCCTCTTTATGCAGCAATCCTTGACTCAATCCGGATATCATCAAAAATATGCTCCTGAACGATAGTTAATTTGCCGGTCTTCATAAGCTCCAGTATGGCAAGAAATGTAACTATGACTTCCACTTTGCTTGACGATGCAGTAAGCAGCCCTCTGAAGCTGAAGTGCTTGTGTGAGGCAGCATAGTCTGTCAGATATTCCATCTTTTCCTCTAAGGAGACCTCTTCCTTTTCAATCTTTCCAAACTTCGAGCGGACCTTATCTATCTTTTCTTCCTGTCTCTTCATTATACTTTGAAAGATTCTGTTTAAATCAGAAAGACGGATATCTCCGACAAGCTCCTCAAGATTAACAGGCTCCTCATATGCAAGAACCTCATCAGGTATGTCCTTCTTCTTATACCACACCTTGCCGGCATCCAGCTGGCGATCCTTAAGCTCATTTGCCATGCACTTGTACATCTTGTACTCAAGCAGCTGCTGCACAAGCTCTGCTCTTGGATCTTCCTGCTCCTGCTCTTCTTCCTCTTTCTTTGGGAGAAGCATCTTTGACTTTATGTCGAGGAGCGTAGCTGCCATCACGAGAAACTCGCTGAGCGTGTCCAGGTTATCCTTTTTCATCTGATTCACATACTCCATGTACTGCGCTGTAATCTCGACAATCGGGATATCATAAATATTTACTTTATTTTTCTCTATCAGGTATAAAAGCAGGTCAAGCGGTCCCTCAAACACCTGAAGCTTAAAAGTCATATCCATAATTTGCTCTCCGTTAATCCTTCAAAAACTGTGCCATAACGTAATTGGCTACATCCTTTCCTCTCTCCGATAAATAGATATGCCCGGCCTTTACCACGAGCAGCTCCTGTTTTTTCAGGCTGTCTATCGTATCCTTGTAGATTGCATCTATCGAAATACCAAATGCCCTCTCAAAGGCTTCTCTTGTGACCCCCTCATTCATACGAAGTCCAAGAAACATAAACTCCTCCATCTGTTCCTTTTTGTCTATAACATCAGCTGCCACATGCAGATTGGCCTTAAATATATCATCACCCACATCATGTATATGACGGCAGCGCGACAGATATTCATCCATATCGGATGTATTGGTATATCTGACATTTGATATAAGCGATGCCGCCCCTATTCCAAGTCCTAAATAGTCAGCTCTGGTCCAGTAGCCTATATTATGGCGGCACTCCATACCTCTTTTAGCATAGTTAGATGTCTCATACTGCCTGTAGCCGGCATCCATAAACGCCTTCTGTCCCGCCTTTTCCATATCATATAACTCGTCCTCGTCAGGCAGAAACTCCGTTCCCATGCCCGCCTCCTGGCGCACCATGTCAAACTTGTACTTTTCATAGAAAGGAGTACCCTTTTCCACTATAAGAGAATACGCCGATATATGATCCGGATGAAGCCTTATAATCTTGTTTACTGTCGCCATATACTGTGACGCTGACTGTTCCGGCAGACCATACATCAAATCTACATTGATATTTTTAAAGCCCACGTTTCTGGCCACCTCGTAATTCGTCACAAACTGTTCAAAGGTATGTATACGCCCGAGCCGCTTAAGCTCATCATTATTTGCCGACTGCAGTCCTATGGACAGGCGGTTGATTCCCGCATCCTTGTATGCTAAAAGCTTTTCCCTGCTAAGCGTACCGGGATTGCACTCTATGGATATCTCAGCATCAGGCAGCACATTAAAGCAGTCAAACACACCCTCCATCAAAGCAGCAATCCACTGCTCATCTATAGAGCTTGGTGTACCTCCTCCGATATAGACAGATGACACCTGATAGTTCTTCATAAGCGGGCCGTAAAATATCATTTCCGCCATAAGCCCCTTGACATAACGAAGCTTTGCATCATCGTCTGCGGGAAATGATAAAAAATCACAATATTCACATTTTCTCACACAAAATGGTATATGAATATAAATCTCAAGATTCTTCATATGTGCGATTACTCCTCATCCAGCTTAAGCACACTCA
>ENA-OQJG01000139-OQJG01000139.1-human-gut-metagenome-genome-assembly--contig:-NODE-139-length-12544-cov-3.022872_pt1 | contig 12544 bp, 11 predicted proteins | sample MGYA00242601_ERZ504767 | MGnify/ENA primary metagenome ERZ504767 (study PRJEB26092, sample SAMD00036362) | human gut metagenome | host: Homo sapiens | study: EMG produced TPA metagenomics assembly of... | reverse complement strand
ATATAAAATATCAAGACAATTTAAAATAAATATAAAAATTGTCAAAAAACATAATTGACAAATAGGCAAAATTGGTGTAATCTTAAATTAACAAAAGAGATACGAAAGGAACAAAATAAACACAGGAGGTACAGTCCAATGGGGATTACATAATTTAAGTCAAAGTACTATAAGGATGATTGAACGGAATATTTAAATCTGTAGGGCGAGCCGAAGAGCAGTAATCGCACAGATATATTAGCAAATAAATAATATCGTTGAAAAAGTTCTTGTAGATTAAAAGTGAAAGATAGAATCTCTCATAAGAGTTTACATAGATAATGTAACCAAAAGGAGTGATTTTATGAAGAAGGGTAGAGGTCCATAGCTAAGCTAAAAGAATAAGAATCCTGTCATAAACAGAATCAGATTTATAGCAAAGCAATATGGAAATGCCAAAATAAATTCATATAGCGAAAGCGGAGCTTGGAGGTTATACAGTGAAGCTTACGGAACCAATGCTTTAGGAGCCACTTGATGTAAAATGTAGATCAGGTGGCTCCTATTTTTGACATTTGCGAATGCATGTGAGGTTTAATAGTTAGATAGAATGATAACGCAAGCCTTTAAGGCTGGGCTATAATTTGATAAAAGCAGGAACGCGGTTTTCAAATACTGTATAGTACATAAACCCGGCATCCTTGAGGATATTTGAAACCTTGTCAAAATCGTACGCGACATGCTCCGGCTTGTGGGCATCGGCTCCGACTGTGATTATTTCACCGCCAAGCTCGTGATAGCGCTTTAGCACATCTTCGGTCGGATTTGGGTGGCCAAGCCCGTATTTAAAGCCGGCGGTATTGAGCTCGATGCCTTTTCCCTGGGAGATAATTTCCTTTAATATAGCTTCAATTATGTCGGCATACTTTTCATATGAATAGTATTTATTTTTGTCAGGACCGTATCTGACCACGTAGTCGATGTGACCGTACACATCAAAATCCGCTCCGCTGTGCAGATTGTCAAGTATCGATTCAAAGTATTCAGTATAGGCTTCGTGCTCTGTCTTGCCTTTGTAAAATGCAGGGTAGTATGGGTCAATGCCGTTTACTACATGGCTTGAGCCGATCACGAGGTCAAACGGATATTTTTTGGTGACCCCATTATTTTTGTCTGTAATATGAGGCTGTAAACCGATTTCAATGCCCCAGTGGATATTTACCGGGCAGCCCTTTTCTTTAAGAACAATTGCAAGTCTTTTGATGCGCTTTTCATATGCTGCTATATCAAGGTCGAAAAGCCCGGGCTCCTCTTTATAGTCATAGTCCAGATGGTCTGTAAAGCAGATGCCGTCCAGCCCTTTGTTGATTGCTGATTTTATCATCAATACAGGGTCGGCATCGCTGTCACCCGAAAACATGCAGTGCATGTGTTGATCCCACATATAAATACCTCCGTAAAACCGATGTATTATTGTTAAAAAACTTTATAAGTTACATGATTTATAATTGTCTGCTGCTGGCTGCCGGAAAGTGCGAACTACAGCAATTAATTAAGTGTAGCCGAGATTATAATAAAGTGCAATATCTAAAAAGAAAAATTGTGAAGAATGATAAAAAACTGTGTGTAAATGAAAATATTTAGTGAAAATTTTAACAAACGCAAATAAAGTACTTGAACCTTTGAGAATTATTCGCTATAATAAAAGCATCTTAGGGCATGTCCCTAAAAATACTTTTTACAATTCTAGGAGGAATTAAAATGGCAGTAAGAGTAGCAATCAACGGATTTGGTCGTATCGGACGTCTTGCTTTCAGACAGATGTTTGGAGCTGAGGGATACGAGGTAGTAGCTATCAACGACTTAACAAGCCCAAAAATGTTAGCACACTTATTAAAGTATGATTCATCACAGGGTAAATACGAGCATGCAGATGAGGTTTCTGCAAGCGATGATTCTATCACAGTTTGTGGTAAGGAAATCAAAATTTACGCATTCCCAGATGCAAACAATTGCCCATGGGGAGAGTTAAAGGTTGACGTTGTACTTGAGTGCTCTGGATTCTATACATCAAAAGAGAAGGCTCAGGCTCATATCAATGCTGGAGCTCGTAAGGTAGTTATCTCTGCACCAGCAGGAAATGACCTTCCTACAATCGTTTACAATACAAACCATGAGACACTTAAGGCTTCTGATACAATCATCTCAGCAGCTTCTTGTACAACAAACTGCTTAGCACCAATGGCAGATGCACTTAACAAGTATGCTCCAATCCAGTCTGGTATCATGGTAACAATCCATGCTTACACAGGAGATCAGATGACTCTTGACGGACCACAGAGAAAGGGAGACCTTCGTCGTTCACGTGCAGCAGCAGTTAATATCGTTCCTAACTCAACAGGAGCAGCTAAGGCAATCGGCCTTGTTATCCCAGAGTTAAACGGAAAGTTAATCGGATCTGCACAGCGTGTTCCTACACCAACAGGATCTACAACAATCCTTACAGCAGTTGTTAAGAAAGCAGGCGTTACAAAAGAGGATATCAACGCAGCTATGAAGGCAGCAGCTAACGAGTCATTCGGTTACAACGAGGATGAGATCGTATCTTCAGATATCGTTGGAATGAGATTTGGTTCATTATTCGATGCAACACAGACAATGGTTAACCAGGTTTCTGACGATCTGTACGAGGTACAGGTTGTTTCTTGGTATGATAACGAGAACAGCTACACATCTCAGATGGTTCGTACAATCAAGTACTTCTCAGAGTTAGCTTAATTCTTGTACCCACAAGAACAGTATATCTCAAGACTACTCAAGGGGCGCGGTCTTAATTGAACCGCGCCTCTTTTTTAAAGCATGGCTATTTCTTTTGAATATCTGTGAATTGTAGAATTAATTATATTTTTTAATATGTACAATATGGCGTGGCCACATGGCTTATGCCTTGAAATAAGGGAGGACATATTATGTCATTAAACAAGAAATCAATTGATGATATCAACGTAAAAGGCAAGAGAGTTCTCGTTAGATGTGACTTCAACGTGCCACTTAAGGACGGAAAAATCACAGATGAGAACCGTATCAACGGAGCTCTTCCAACAATCCAGAAATTAATCAAGGACGGTGGAAAGGTTATCCTTTGCTCACACCTTGGAAAAGTTAAAAACGGACCAAACGAGGGTGAGTCACTTGCCCCTGTAGCTGCAGCTCTTGAGGCTAAGCTTGGACAGAAGGTTACATTTGTAGCTGACTACAACGTAACAGGTGAGGCTGCAACAAAGGCTGTTTCAGAGATGAAAGAGGGAGATGTAGTTCTTCTTCAGAATACACGTTTCAGAGGCAAAGAGGAGACAAAGCCACAGGAAGCCGGAGATGCATTCGCAAAAGAGCTTGCTGACCTTGCTGATGTATATGTATGTGACGCTTTCGGTTCTGCGCATAGAGCACATGCTTCTGTAGCAGGTGTTACAAAGTTCATCACAGCTAAGGGTGGAGAGAATGTTGTTGGATACCTTATGCAGAAGGAAATTGACTTCCTTGGCAAGGCAGTAGAGAATCCTGTACGTCCTTTCGTAGCTATTCTTGGTGGAGCTAAAGTGGCTGACAAGCTCAATGTTATTGACAACCTCCTCGAGAAGGCTGATACACTTATCATCGGTGGTGGAATGGCATACACATTCCTTAAAGCACAGGGCTATGAGATTGGTATCTCAATGCTTGATGAGACAAAGATTGATTACTGTAAAGAGATGCTTGCAAAAGCAGAGAAACTTGGAAAGAAGATTCTTCTTCCTGTTGATGCAGTTACAATCAAGGATTTCCCAAATCCAATCGATGCTCCTGTAGAGACAGAGACATATGATTATGACAAGATGCCTGCAGACCGTGAGGGCTGTGATATCGGACCTAAGACACGCAAGCTTTTCGCTGACGCTGTTGCATCAGCTAAGACTGTTGTATGGAACGGACCAATGGGTGTATTTGAGAACCCAACACTTGCAGCAGGTACACTTGCAGTAGCAGAGGCACTTGCTAAATCAGATGCTATCACAATCATTGGTGGTGGAGATTCAGCTGCAGCAGTTAACCAGATGGGACTTGGCGACAAGATGAGCCACATCTCAACAGGTGGCGGTGCTTCCCTTGAGTTCCTTGAGGGCAAGGAGCTTCCTGGTGTAGCTTGTGCTGATGATAAATAAGCCGAAAGCAACTTAATGAAATTAAGCCGCAGGCAAAAAATATTTGTATACAAATACAAGGAGATATAAAATGGCAAGAAAGAAAATTGTAGCCGGCAACTGGAAGATGAACATGACTCCAAGCCAGGCTGTTAAATTAGTAGAAGAGTTAAAACCACTCGTAGTTTCAGATGATGTTGAAGTTGTTTACTGTGTACCTGCAATCGACATCGTACCTGTTGTAGAAGCATTAAAGGGTACAAATGTTGCTGTTGGAGCAGAGAATATGTACTTCGAGGAGAAGGGTGCTTACACAGGAGAAATCTCAGCAGAGATGCTTCTTGATGCAGGTGTTAAGTATGTTATCATCGGACATTCAGAGAGAAGAGATTACTTCAAAGAGGATGACGCACTTCTCAACAAGAAGGTAAAGAAGGCTATCGAGGCTGGACTTACACCAATCCTTTGCTGTGGTGAGACACTTGAGCAGAGAGAGAGCGGTGTTACACTTGACTGGATCAGACTTCAGATTAAGTCAGATCTCGCAGGTGTTGCTGCATCAGATGTTGCAAACATGGTTATCGCTTACGAGCCAATCTGGGCAATTGGAACAGGAAAGACAGCTACTTCTGACCAGGCTCAGGAGGTTTGCGGTGCAATCCGTGAGTGCGTAGCTGAGATCTATGATCAGGCTACAGCAGATTCAGTTCGTATCCAGTACGGCGGATCTGTAAATGCAGGAAATGCAGCAGAGCTTTTTGCAAAGCCTGACATCGACGGTGGATTAGTTGGTGGCGCTTCACTCAAGGCTGATTTTGGAAAGATCGTAAACTACAAGTAATTATTAAATCATAATTTAATATTTGATTTGACAATCACAATAACTAAATGTCACTAAATTCACCAGCTTAGCTGCATTTAGTGGCATTTATTATGTAATGAAATTTTTTGTGAGCTTGCATATGTCACTGTAATAGAGCATTTTGCAAGCTTCATATGAAGAATAGAGGAAATATAAATGAGTAAGAAACCGGTAGTATTAATGGTACTTGATGGTTACGGCTTAAGTGACCACAAAGAGGGAAATGCCATAGCTATGGCAAATACCCCTGTTATGGATAAATTGATGGCAGAGTGTCCTTTTGTAAAGGGCGCAGCTTCAGGTCTTGCAGTTGGACTTCCTGACGGACAGATGGGAAACTCTGAGGTAGGACATATGAATATCGGCGCAGGCCGTATCATATATCAGGATCTTACAAGAATCACAAAGGCAATTGCTGATGGTGATTTCTTCAAGAACAAGGTATTACTTTCTGCAATCGAAAACTGCAAGAAGAATGACTCCGATCTGCATCTTTGGGGACTTCTTTCAGATGGTGGAGTTCACAGCCATATCGAGCATCTTTACGGACTTCTTGAGCTTTGCAAGAAAGAGAATTTTGACAGAGTATATGTACACGCATTCCTTGATGGTCGTGATACACCTCCTGCATCAGGCAAGGACTATATCGAGCAGCTTCTCGCCAAGATGAAGGAAATCGGTGTAGGAAAGATTGCATCTCTTTCAGGACGTTACTATGCAATGGACAGAGATAACAACTGGGATCGTGTGCAGAAGGCTTATGATTCACTCACTAAGGGTGAAGGCGTAAAAGCTACATGCCCTGTAAAGGCTATGGAGGAGTCATACGCAAACGATGTTACAGATGAGTTCGTGCTTCCTACAGTTATCACAAACGAGGATGGCACACCGGTATCTGTTGTAAAGGACAATGATTCTGTTATCTTCTTCAACTTCCGTCCTGACCGTGCTCGTGAGATGACAAGAGCATTTTGCGATGATAAGTTTACCGGCTTTGAGCGCCCATTCCTTAAGACAACATTTGTATGCTTCAAGGATTATGACGAGTCAATTCCTAACAAGCTTATCGCTTTTGAGAAGGAAGAAATCCAGAATACATTTGGTGAGTATCTTGCAGCAAATGGCAAGAAACAGCTTCGTCTCGCAGAGACAGAGAAGTATGCACACGTAACCTTTTTCTTTAATGGTGGAGTAGAAGAGCCGAATATCGATGAGGCACGTCTTCTTGTAAACAGTCCTAAGGACGTTGCAACATATGACTTAAAGCCTGAGATGAGTGCTCCTGAGGTTGGAATGGATCTTGTTGAGGCTATCAAGTCAGACAAGTATGATGTTATTATCATCAACTTTGCTAACCCTGACATGGTTGGACATACAGGTGTGATTCCGGCTGCTGTAAAGGCTGTTGAGAGAGTTGATTCACTCGTAGGTGATGCAGTGCAGGCAATCAAGGATGTGGATGGAGTATTATTCATCTGTGCTGACCACGGAAACGCAGAGAAGATGATTGATTATGAGACAGGAAAACCTCATACAGCTCATACAACCAATCCTGTTCCTTTCATTCTTGTAAACGCTGACCCTTCTTACAAGCTTCGTGAGGGCGGATGTCTTGCAGATATCGCTCCAACACTGCTTGAGATTATGGGACTTCCACAGCCAAAAGAGATGACAGGAAAGTCACTTATCGTTAAATAAAATTTGTATTATATAAGCTCCGGCGCAGACAAAGGGTTTGAACCGGAGCTTTTGTTTTGATATATTAAAGATGTAATAATAAACATAAGGAATACTTATAAGTGACATAAAATTATTTAAAAAACTTATAATATACGTTGACTTTACAAATTGAGCTGGTATATAATTTAAGGGTAGCATTTGATTTGTAAATAAATTACACATAAGATGGAGGACAATCATGCAGGAATTTAAACCATTCAAAGAAGGAAAAGTAAGAGAAGTATATGATAACGGGGACAGCCTTATTATGGTCGCAACAGATCGTATTTCCGCTTTTGACCATATTTTAAAGAATAAAATTACAGACAAGGGAGCCATCCTCACACAGATGTCTAAGTTCTGGTTTGAATTCACAAAGGATGTCGTTCCTAACCATATGATTTCAGTAGACGCAAAGGATATGCCGGAGTTCTTCAGTCAGGACAGATTCAACGGAAACAGCATGCTCTGCAAGAAGCTTGAGATGCTTCCAATCGAGTGTATAGTTCGTGGATATATCACAGGAAGCGGCTGGGCAAGCTACCAGGAGAACGGTACAGTCTGCGGAATCAGACTTCCGGAGGGACTTGTTGAGTCTGATAAGCTCCCTGAGCCTATTTATACACCATCTACCAAGGCTGATCTTGGAGATCATGATGAGAATATCTCATTCGAAAAATCAGTAGAAGTATTAGAGAAGATTTATCCTGAGAAGGGCAGAGAGTACGCAGAGAAGATTCGCGATTATACAATTGCTCTTTACAAGAAATGTGCAGAGTATGCTCTTACAAAGGGCATCATCATCGCAGATACCAAGTTTGAGTTTGGCTTAAATGAGCAGGGGGAGGTAGTGCTTGCCGATGAGATGCTCACACCTGACAGCTCACGCTTCTGGCCACTTGATGGATATAAGCCTGGACAGGGACAGCCTTCATTTGACAAGCAGTATGTAAGAGACTGGCTCAAGGCAAATCCGGACAATGACCTTCTTTTACCTGATGAGGTTGTTGTGAAGACTGTAGAGAAATATAAAGAGGCATTTGAGCTTCTTACAGGAAGCAAATTCAGCCGCTAATATATTATTTATTCCGCGTTACTATTTCGCAATTATAAACGGAGATATTATGAACCAGGACAATAACATAAATCAGTATATAAATACTTGTATAGATACAAAAAGTCATACCGGTACAAAATTAAAAAGGTGTTCTGATATTGACGAGCATAACCATGTATTTGATGAGCTTCACGAGGAGTGTGGTGTGTTCGGCATGTATGATTTTGATGGAGGAAATGTCGCATCCACTATCTATTATGGTCTTTTTGCACTTCAGCACAGAGGACAGGAAAGCTGTGGTATTGCAGTGAGTGATACACACGGACCAAAGGGAAAGGTGACCACACACAAGGGCATGGGCCTTGTAAATGAGGTATTTACTCATGATATCTTAGAGCCTATGAAGGGCGATATCGGAGTGGGACATGTGCGCTATTCAACAGCAGGCTCATCAACACGTGAGAATGCACAGCCGCTCGTATTAAATTATGTCAAGGGCACACTTGCCATGGCACACAACGGAAACCTCATAAATGCAAAGGAGCTTCGCAAGGAGCTTGAGTATACAGGAGCTATTTTCCAGACCACAATCGACTCTGAGGTTATAGCTTATCATATTGCCAGAGAACGTCTTAACTCAAAAACAGCGGAGGAGGCGGTCAGACGTGCCTGCCAGAAGCTTAAGGGAGCCTACGCGCTTGTTGTCGAGAGCCCGAGAAAGCTTATTGCAGCCAGAGACCCATTTGGTTTTAAGCCTCTTTGCATCGGAAAGAGAGACAATGCATATATCGTTACATCTGAGACCTGTGCGCTTGATACAATCGGTGCAGAGTTTGTCAGGGATGTAGAGCCGGGAGAGGTTATCACCATCACTCCTGAAAAAGGGCATTGAGTCTGATATGACTATGGCACTTGCCCCTGAAAAACAGGCCAGATGCGTGTTTGAATACATTTATTTCGCAAGACCTGACAGCCATATTGACGGAGTAAGCGTGTATAGCAGCCGTATCAAGGCTGGCAGATTCCTTGCAATGGATTCACCGGTTGAGGCTGATATCGTGACAGGAGTACCGGAGTCAGGAAATGCCGCTGCTCTTGGTTATTCACTTGAGTCGGGCATTCCATATGGCACAGCATTTGTCAAGAACGGTTATGTCGGCAGGACATTTATCAAGCCTAAGCAGTCAAGCCGTGAATCAAGCGTGCAGATAAAGCTCAATGTATTAAAGGAGGCTGTTAAGGGCAAGAGAGTTGTTATGATTGATGATTCAATTGTGCGAGGAACAACCTCAGACAGAATAGTGCGTATGTTAAGAGAGGCGGGTGCCACAGAGGTACATGTGCGCATCAGTTCACCGCCATTCTTATGGCCTTGCTATTTCGGTACAGATATTCCTGCAAGAGAGCAGCTTATCGCTTACAACAGGACTATTGAGGATATCAGACAGATTATAGGTGCAGATTCTTTAGGCTACCTTGGAATTGACAGACTTCATGAGATGGTAGAGGGATTGCCAATCTGCATGGGCTGTTTCACAGGAAAATATCCGATGGAGCCACCGAAGGATGATATCAGAGGCGAGTATTTTGATAAAGAAATAGACCTCGAGAGAAAAATGCTTAATCGCTAATAAAGGAGAGAATATGAGTACAGACAGATACACAAGTCCTCTTTCTGAGCGCTATGCCAGCAAAGAGATGCAGTATATTTTTTCGCAGGATATGAAATTTACCACTTGGAGAAAGCTCTGGATTGCTCTTGCAGAGACTGAGATGGAGCTTGGGCTTTCACAGGATGGCAAACCGGTTATCACACAGGAACAGATTGATGAATTAAAGGCACATGTGGATGACATCAATTATGATGTGGCAAAGGAGCGTGAGAAGCTTGTGCGTCACGATGTAATGAGCCATGTCTATGCATATGGACAGCAGTGCCCTAAGGCAGCAGGAATTATACATCTTGGAGCAACCTCATGCTATGTAGGTGACAATACAGATATTATCATCATGAATGAAGCATTAAAGCTTGTTCACAAAAAGCTTATAAGTGTTATTGCAGAGCTTGCAAATTTTGCTGATAAGTATAAGAATCAGCCAACTCTTGCATTTACACATTTCCAGCCGGCACAGCCGACAACAGTTGGAAAGCGTGCCACACTGTGGCTGAATGAGTTTATGCTGGATCTCGAGGATTTAGAGTATGTGCAGGGCACATTAAAGCTCCTTGGCTCAAAGGGTACTACAGGAACACAGGCCAGCTTCCTTGAGCTCTTCGACGGAGACAATGAGACAATAGACAAGATAGATCCGATGATTGCAAAGAAGATGGCTTTAAGGATTGTTATCCGGTGTCAGGCCAGACATATTCCCGTAAGGTAGATACAAGAGTGGTAAATGTGCTCGCAGGCATTGCTGCATCAGCTACAAAGATGTCAAACGATATCAGACTGCTCCAGCATCTTAAGGAAGTAGAGGAGCCGTTTGAGAAGAATCAGATAGGCTCATCAGCCATGGCATATAAGAGAAATCCTATGAGAAGTGAGAGAATAGCATCTCTTTCAAGATATGTTCTTGCAGATGTAATGAATCCTGCAATTACCTCGGCTACACAGTGGTTTGAGAGAACACTTGACGATTCAGCAAACAAGCGTCTTTCAATACCTGAGGGCTTCCTTGCAATAGACGGAATACTTGACCTCTGCCTCAATGTGGTGGATGGACTGGTAGTATATCCAAAGGTTAATTGAAAAGCACTTTATGGCAGAGATTCCATTCATGGCAACAGAGAACATCATGATGGATGCTGTAAAGAACGGCGGAAATCGTCAGGAGCTCCATGAGAAGATCAGACAGCTCTCAATGCAGGCAGGAAAGACAGTAAAGGAAGAGGGAAAAGAGAATAACCTCGTAGACTTAATCGCTGCAGATCCTGCATTCGGATTGACAAAAGCTGATATCGAAAAGAACCTTAAGCCTGAGCTTTATGTGGGACGTGCACCTCGTCAGGTAGATGTATATCTGCGTGATGTAGTTAATCCGGTGCTTGAAGCACATAAGGATGAGAGTGGAGTAAAGGCAGAGATTAACGTATAATATCGAAAGTATATATAACGGTAATTTGCTTGTGTTAACATATTTATCTAAATAAAAAGCCCCGGCATATAAACCTGTTTCATGGTTTATATGCCGGGGTTTTATATATCCGTCAAGTATGAAGTTAGTTTAAATTAATTCTCTTTGACATCATCTCAGGATTGGTAGCCTCGCTGATTGCCACATGCTTGCTGATTACACCGGCCTTGTACAGATTGAAGATGCTTGTATCCATTGCAATCATATTCTCAGCTGCAGAGGTGTAGATGATACCGTCAATCTGATGGACCTTGCCTTCACGGATTAAGTTCCTTATTGCAGGCGTGAGTACCATGATTTCAAAAGCAGGAACCATCTCACCGTTTGTGGCAGGTAAAAGCTTCTGGCAGACAACAGCCTGCAGCACAGATGCAAGCTGGATGGCTATCTGGTGCTGCTGGGAAGCAGGAAACGCATCGATTATTCGGTCAATGGTATTTGCGGCACCAATTGTGTGGAGTGATGAAAATAATGAGGTGACCGGTTTCAGCCGCTGTGACAGCTGTATTGATGGTCTCATAGTCTCGCATCTCTCCAAGCAATATGACGTCAGGACTCTGGCGGAGTGCGGCGCGAAGTGCAGTGAGATAGCTTTCTGTATCTGTGTTGATTTCACGCTGTGACACAATACATTTGTCATGACGATGTAAAAACTCAAGCGGATCCTCAAGAGTGATAATATGCTCTTCCTTCTCATGGTTGATCTGATCAATAATACATGCTAGTGTGGTAGATTTACCGCTTCCGGCTGGGCCGGTAACCAGCACCATGCCGTTGTTTGTTTCCGCAAGCTCCATAACAGAGTCCGGTATATGTAAATCGCTTGGCTTTGGCAGTGTGAATGAGATAACACGGATGACAGCAGAGTAAGAGCCACGCTGCTTGAAAGTGCTCACTCTGTAACGTGATACTCCCGGTATAGCGAAGGAAAAGTCATCATCTCCGGTTTCCTCAAATTTTGAAATATCTCTCTCGGCAAGAGCATAGATTGATGTGACAAATTCAAAGGTTTCTTTGGAATCATTCTGATTTCATTGAGGCACTCCATCACTCCCTTTGATTTGTATGTGAGAGGGCGGCCGGCCACTATGAAAATATCCGATGCTCCGTTGTCAGTCGCTTCTTTTAATATCTTTTTAACATCCATTTTAGTTTCCTCCAATTAAATTTAGTGTATCATTTTCCTCGAAAGCTGTGTCGGTATTGAGCTTCCATTGTTTTATTTTATAAAAAGCATCCTGCCTGTGGACAGGATAGTTGATATCAAGCTTTACAGTGAGAGTCTGCGTATCGCTTACAGTACAGGTGATGGTATAGGTCAGACCGGTAACCTTGCCGTTTGATTCATTTTCAGCGAGGTTTTTATTTATGGCAGTATCGTTGTCTGATAGAGCAGTCTTTATGGCCTCATAGTATGCTGCTTTATCAGGACTGCCCTCGTAGGCGGATGCAAGAATGGCATCAATCTGTGATATCTCATCCCATGCCTTTTCACATGCACGGTAATACGAGCTGTTGTTATCAGCAACGCGTTTGCTCAGCTTATAGTCGGAGTTTGCTGTGACAAAGGCGAGTGCCGAGAACGTGACAATGCATATCATGGAAAAGGTA